>JGI24723J26617_10001682_pt1 | contig 18999 bp, 17 predicted proteins | sample Cruoilmetagenom6_FD_26617 | JGI IMG/M metagenome (IMG submission 26617)
AGATTTTTTCGACATCGAGCCCTGATTCCAATAATCTGAGAGGCTGCTACTGGCGCACAATGCGCACGCCACAAAATCTGTTATCTGACACTCAACCATACGGGCAGAAGACGACATGAGAATCGCCTTTCTAGTAATTTTGGCAATACTGATTCTTCTAGCCGTTTCCTCGGGCATGACGAAAATTCTATTGATGCAGCAGGATGTTGAGTTTTTCGGTCGGTATGGCTTTTCCAACCCGGCGCTTATCGCTTTCGGAGCAGTTCAGCTGGTTGGGGGAATCTTGTTGCCTTTCAAGAAGACGAGATTCACGGGAGCAGCTATCGTCGCGAGCACGTTCCTTGTGTCTTTGGTGGTCTTGATGATGGACGGTAATATCCCAGTTAGCATAGTGACTTTGATTGCGACACTCCTGCTACTAGTGGTCATGAAGCTGAATTGGCAGTCCGATTCGAAATTCTAATTCAACCTTAATCTGCATCGAGATCCCTAATGTCTGAAGCAAATGAAACGGTATTGCGTCGATTCATCGACGAGGTTATCAACAATGGAGATTTCTCGGTCTTGGACGAACTGGTTCAGCCAAACTACGTTTACCGAAGTCCCGATCAAGAATTAGATGGCCCGGAGGCTCTCAAAGGCCTCGTGGCTGCATACCGAATCGCTTTTCCCGATTTGAATGTAAGAATCGACGATCTGGTTAATGGCGGCGATAAAGTCGTGATCTCAATTACCTTAACCGGTACGCACGAAGGCGATCTCATGGGGATTTCGCCTACCGGCAAGCCCGTTAAGCTAAACGGGATGATACTCAGTCATTTCCAGGACGGTAAGATCGTCGAGGAATGGGAGATCCTGGATATGCTGGCGATGTTTCAGCAACTCGGTGTCGTGTCACTTCCTGCGTAAGCGGAGGCTCACCCAGCAGCCGTCGAACAACCGGTTTTGGGGGAAGAGTGCGTCCGAGTGATATAATCTGAACGACTGCCACTAACCCGTCGCGCCAGCAATGTCTGCCTGGCGCAGTTGGTGAAATGTCCACGCTCCAAGCGAGGAGACTCTAATGTCATTTCTAGATCGCATCACAAGACCGCTCACCTTGATTGTCGCGCTAGGCCTGATCGCGGCCTGCTCGCAGTCGGATGACTCAGCTGCCGTAACCGTTGACACGACGATGGATTCACTGGTGACCGCTGAGTGGCTCAGTGAACACATCAATGACCCCGACCTGGTGGTGCTCGACTGCACCGTCCTCGTCCAACCGAGTGCAGATGGCGGTTTCAATATTGTTGGCGGCCGGGCCCACTACGAGGAGGGCCACATACCGACCGCAGGATTCGCCGATCTCATGGGTGATCTTTCTGACGGTGAGAGCCCGATCCAGTTCGCGGTACCGACGCCGGAGCAGTTTGCGACAGCCATGAGCGCACTCGGGATTAGTGACGACTCCCGCGTGGTGCTGTACGACGCCAGTGGATCTCCCTGGGCCGCGAGAGTCTGGTGGATGCTCCGCTGGATCGGATTCGATCAGGCTGCGCTGCTTGATGGTGGGCTCGCTGCCTGGACCGCCCACGGCCAGTCGCTGTCGACGGAGCCGGTTGACCGGCCTGCGGGAACGCTGACGGTTGCGCTCCGACCCGAAATGATCGTCGACAAGGACGAGGTGCTCGCGGCGATTGGTGACGACTCGGTGAGCATCATCGATACGCTGTCCGAGGCTCAATACCGCGGAGAGATGTCCATGTATGCAAGACCCGGCCATATTGCCGGCGCGTCGAATGCCCCGATGATGTCACTCATGGACGAGACGGGCCGTTACCGGCCCCTGGAGGAACTGGACGAACTGCTTGTGGGAGACCGCGATACGCGATCAATCACCTACTGCGGGGGCGGCATTGCCGCATCCTCCAACGCCTTCGTCATGACCCGACTTGGGTATAAGGACGTCGCCGTTTATACGGCCTCACTCCAGGAATGGGCCGGGGACGCGTCCTTGCCGATGGAGGTCGCGCCGGATCTGGAGCCAACCAGCGAATAGGCGCTAATCAGCACTGCCTAAGCTTGCGGGTCAATTGCAGCAATCGTTGTTTGTATTGTTCAGCCTTCTCGGCTGAGTACTCGCGGCCGATTTCTGCGTCTATGGCATCGATCGCGTCGCGATAGCGCTTTTTGCATTCAGAACTACTTGTGTCGGGTTGCGATTCCTCGCGTGGGGCTTCGGCAATGGAGAGTTCTTCATCAGATTCCGCAGGCTCTACAGGCGAGCAGGGCAGCTGCGAATACAAAATGTTTCCGTTAGCGTCCGTACACTTGTGAATCTCGGTTTGCGCGCTGGCCGTGCCGAGCAAAAAACAGCAGATGACAGTCAGAGCAGATTTAATCAGGAGGCGCATACTTGGCGAACAACTCCGCCCCCGTCATGTTCTTTGTACTGTTCGAAAACTCGTAGTAGCTGGGTTTCGAGTCAATAAAGACCTGGCTTTCGAATACAAGCTGCTCGTCGTCGTCGAACAGGCCCACGGGAACCATGTGTTGCTGGCCTTGCTTTAGTCGATAGAAAAGGTGTGTGCCACACTTACTACAAAAGCCGCGTTCTGCCCACTCTGATGAATCGTAGATTGATACGAATTCCTCGCCATCGATAATTACAGTGGAACCGCACGCCACTTCCATGAATGGACCGCCTCCCCATTGCCGACAGGTCTTGCAGTGACACGCGCCGACGCTGTTGCCTGCCTCAGGAGCTGATATTTTTACGCTTCCGCAAAGGCAGTTTCCTTCTCTTTTCGTTCCACCAGTCACAAGACAATCCTCCAACATTATTTGCAACGCCATCATCTTATCAGTGTTTACGTTCTTGCCACGTAACCGAAGCTTCCCTTTTCTACTGCCGGCTGGATAGTCACCGATACCGGTTCATCGTCCATGGTTGACACACCATATTAGAATCGGCATTCTAATATAATGCCGAGACCCGCCCGCTATAGTCATGAGAAAATTCTTGCTGCCACCGCACAAGTCGTGGCGGATAGAGGTCCCGCAAACGCCTCTGTCGCGCGAATCGCAGGTGCGCTTCGCGCGCCCACCGGCTCGATCTATCATCGTTTCGCCTCCCGTGGCTTATTGCTTGGGGAGGTTTGGTTGCGAGCTGCAGCGTCGTTTCAGAACAGTTTCTCCGAGGAACTTGATGGAGAGGACCCGTATGCCGCAGGGCGGGCCGCGGTGCGACACGTGCCTCGGTGGGTGCGCAAGCATCCTCAGCGGGCCCGGATTCTGCTGCTGCACCGTCCCGAGGACTTCCTTGCACGTGAATGGCCCGCGCCCATGGTCGATCGGGCTCAAGCATTGCAGGAGCAACTAGCGGAGGGCTTGAAGGTGTTCTGCCGACGTTTGACAGGCCGCGCGGATGCCAAGTCGATGCGGGTCGTGACCTTTGCACTGGCGGAGGCACCTCTGGCTGCGGTCAAGCGCCATGTCGAAGCCGGTGAAACTCCGCCCCGGATTGTCGATGCACTTATCGACGAGACCTATCGTTCCACTCTGGCATTGCTTGGAGTATCGAATTGAGTCCGGTTGTTGCAGTTCTCGGTGCGTGGATCCTGTTTGGCGGCTCGCACCTGTTGCTCAGCACACCAATGCTGCGAGAACGGGCCGTCAACCGACTCGGTCAACACGGGTTTCTGTTGTTCTACGCACTCATCACCACGACGAGTTTGGGCCTGTTGATCGCCGCCGTCGCACGCTATGGTGGAGACGGACCTCCCGGAGCGAACCTCGGCAACGTCCTGGTCGCTCGCTGGGCGCTAGGCGCAACGGCTCTTGTTGGTGCGCTACTCCTTGTGGCCGGCCTGATGAACTACACACGCTCGCCAATGGCCGTATTGGCGCGGCGATGGCGCGCCTCAACCGAGACTAAAGGCAAACCGCTACCTGCTCGGGCCTTGGTCGAGCGAATCACACGCCACGGGTTCTTCGTCGGCCTCGCAATTCTCATGGCAGCACATGCACTGCTGGCCAGCACTCTGACGGGTGCAGTGTTTTTCAGTGGATTCGTTCTCATGGTATTGATCGGCATCCCGATGCAGGACCGCAAGTTGCTTGAACGACACGGTAAGACATACGGCGATTATCTGTCGAGAACGTCGGTAGTGCCTTTTGCCACAACGCCCGGTTCACCCGGCGATGCCAACCAACGTGTGTGGCCAACCATCGCGATTGCTGTCTCAGGTGCCGTAGTGCTTGCCGCGCTGCATCCACTCTGGAATCTTGGTCACGGAGCACCATTCGTTGTCATCGTGCTCATCGGTGGTTTGGCCGGGATAGTGAAGCAGTATCTTGCAGCGAACTCTACTTCCAGTGATCCGTGATGAACTCGTCTACCTCGGGTAGACCGCCCTGCAGGATCAGATAGCCGTTGTGAGGCTCACGTTCGGTGATCTCGTGACTGATCGGATTTCGCATCATCGCCATGACTTCGTCGTGCTCGTGGGTGTGGCCCAGAACCCAGCCTAGCTTCATCAACGCGGTTTCGGGCAGCATGTTGTCGAGTGGCACGACGCCAACATCGAGCAAGTCGCGCCCGGTGTCGTAGACGTACATTTGTGCAAAACCCCACAAGGTCTGCACGGTCATGACGACGTGGACACCCTGATCGATCGCTCGCTTGAGGGCGGGGAAGAGTGGTTTGTTGACATGGCCAAGGCCGGTGCCGGCGATGACAATCCCGCGATATCCTTTTTCCACGAGAGCATCAACCACATCCGGCTTCATCCCCGGGTAGTAGTAGAGGATGGTGACCCTGTCGTCATGACGCGTATCGATTCGGACGTTGCGCGAGTGATCGCGTGGCAAATAGTCAGGGTTAATCGCGGTGAAGCCATCTCTGTCGACGACACTGAGCGGAACGTCGCCGATGGTTCGGAAGGTCGATCGGTAGGAGCTGTGCATCTTGCGGCAACGGGTCCCGCGGTGCAGCAGTCCGTAGCGATCTGACGTGGGTCCGAACATGCAGATCTGCACCTCGGCAATATCGCCGCTTGCCGCGGCAGAGACGGCATGAATCAGGTTCAGGGCGGCATCGGATGACGGCCGGTCGGAGGATCTCTGCGAGCCGACGATGACGACCGGCACCGGACTGTTCTGCACCATGAAGGACAACACGGAGGCCGTGTGGCCCATCGTGTCGGTGCCGTGCCCAATGACGATCCCGTCCGCACCACCATCGATCGCTTCGCCGACCGCTTCTGCGAGCGGAACGTACTCCGCCCAGCTCATGTTTTCGGAAAAAACACCGAAGATCTTCTTGGTTGTCAGATTGCAGAGCTCGGCGAGTTCGGGTACCGCACCGTACAGTTCGCCGGGAGTAAACGCGGGGATCACAGCGCCGGTTCGATAGTCGAGACGCGACGCGATTGTGCCGCCGGTGCCAAGCAGGGTGACGTTTGGCAGGTCAGGCGTGACCGGAAACGCCTTCTCGGGGATCTTGTAGACCGCTTCCTTGAAGCCAAGCTCCTCGATCGATTCGATACGATCGACGTGGATGCCGACGTTATAACCGGTCTTGAGCTTCAGCACGAGGTGTAGATCGTCAAAGGTCTCACCGCGCGGCAGGATGACGCCTTCGAAGGTGCTGCCCGCCGTGTTTCTTACGCGAACGTCACCCCACACCCGCATTCCCCATCGCTCGAGGCGGGACCGCGCATGGCCGCGATAGCCCTTCAGGGGGTCCTTGGCGTCACTCATGTTCGTGCCTCCAGCTCAGATGAAAGGGCAGAGGCGACCTCCACCGCGGGCACCAGTCCCCTTAGCCCTGACATCAGGCACCCCATGAGGAATCGATTTAGCTGGCCATCGTCGTAGGCCGGCTGCTGAAAGGGCTCGGTTTCGATCGCCGATCGAACACCCTCGGGAACGTCATCAAACCGGTCGTTGAGCCCGAGATCGGCCAGGACCGTATCGATATCGGGCGACTCCGCCAAGCCCGAGACGATCTCCTTCCATGCATCGCGCAGAGCCGGTTGCCGGCTGAAGCGGTTGAAGAGCGCGAGCCAACCCGCGTCCGAAATCTGGTCGACCGGCACGCCGGAACGGCGCAAGCCCTTGAGGCGCTCGCCAAAAAAATAGCAGGTCCAGGCGAGGTCGCTACCGCAATTGTCGACCACGAGATCGACAAGGCGCGCGCCGCCGCGTCGAATCAGGAAGTGGATCGTTGGCAGCGGAATCCCCACGTCGCCGTAGCGCTCCTCACGTTCCCACGGCGGCTCAGGCAAGGTGTCCTGCAAGCGTTTGACGCGATTGCGCGTAACCGCCTGCGGTGGAGAGTCTGTGTCGGGATACATGCGATCGGGTCCGGGCAGAATACGCTCGAAATCGGTCGATCCGTCCTTCTTCGGTTGTCGTGTTTCGTTCGGCACACCGTCGAGCGCATCGACATACCGCAGCCGGATTTCTTTGGCGGCGGTGACGGTGTCATCCGCAGCTCCCCAGATCATAATCAGTGCATCATCGCCGCCGCAGTCGAGGTGATCTCGGAGTCGCTCGAGTTCCTGCTGTGCGCCCTCGCAATCGGGCCACTTCGCGTCGTGGATGAAGGTCGGCTGCTGATCGAGGCAGGCGATAACACGGACCCGGCCCTGGAGTTCGTGGGCGAAGGTCAAGCCCGGCTGCGTCGGCCAGCTTAGCGTTCGCGCCAGACCGCGCAGCACGACCGCACGAACGCAGAATTCGCCGCGACCGTGCTCAAGCTCGGACCTGGGGTCCGCAGCCCGCGTTGCACGCTGGCTCTGCCAGTTCGTGGCGCGAAAGTGATCGACCTGCGAGTCAGCGACAAGATTTGTGACGTCCTCGTGCTCGACATGTATATCCTCGGCATCGCATAGCCCACGGCCGCGCAGTTCATCGCGCAATTTAAGGAGATTGACTTGTCGAACAGCTTCGCCGTGAACCAGCGCTGGTGCCAGGCCGGCTTTGGCGACCCCCTTGATTTCGACTCTGCGCCCGCCGGCGACCGAAACGTTGACGTCCTGCCGGCTCGCTCCCATGCCGACGCGAACATGCCCGGTCGATCGACAGACCCTGCCAATGCACAAAATAGCCTCTTCAACTTCCTCGGGTGTTCTCAGGTCAGGCCCCGTCACCGTCTCGATCAACGGCATGCCGAGTCGGTCGGTGCGCCAGACTATGAGGTGACCGCAGTCAGAAATCTCGCGGCAGCTGTCCTCTTCGACGCTGATCTGCGTAATCGAGATGCGCCGCTCCCGGAAGGGGATACTACCCTCTACGCCGACAATCGCAGTCCGTTGGAATCCCGTTGGAATCGATCCGTCGAGATACTGCTTTCGCGCGATATGAACCTCGTCGACGATGTCGCAACCGAGCATCAGGCATTGCTCGATGGCGATATCAATGGCCTCCTGGTTGATGGGAAACGGTGGCGTATCGTCCATCTCATAGGTACAAGTGTTCGACTTGTGGAGCAGATAGACGACGTTTTTTTTCGTCTTGAACTCCATTAGCGCGGTGCCGTCGTACTCGCCGAGCTCCGACAGCGTCGGCCGCATGTGTCGCAGTACCGAACCATCATGGCTCGAGGTATAGACCCCGGCGGGGCAGTGGCAGAAGAGCTTTCGATGGGTATCGAGCTGCTGGTGGACTTCGAGTCCGACCCGCAACCCGATCTTTTTGTAGTCCAGTGAATCTGTCACCGCCCCAACTCTCCGGTCTTCGACAAAGCGCGCGAATGATAGCACCCCGGAGCTTCGAACCTAATTTTGTGAGTCGTCATATCCCCATGGTGCCGGCGGTGCTTCGACGGGATTGGTCAAATCGAAATCCACTCTGAATTCCCGGCCTTGGCGGATCAGCCGGTACGTAAATCGTTCAGGGTAGATATACATCTGCCAGGTGTTGCCGACGGACTGCGGAATAGCATTCTCGACAAATAATTCTTTTGAGTACTGGTCGGCCGGGAAGGACTGCACTTGTGCCCACCCGGCATCGACCGTATGGCCACCATACTGGGTCAGCTCATCCTCCGTGCCATCGCTGTGTCTGTGGTCGTGCTTGAGCGACAGGCCGGAACCCGTCTTCGTAATCAGCCAGGTGCGAGAGGCATCTTCACCTACGTGAAAAGGAATTTGTAGTTGCGTCTCGTCGCATCGCCTGACGTGCATGATGAGTTTCTTGTTTGCGAAACCATCACTTTTGGCGTTATCGACGGTGACCGTCCCAGAATACGCTTTGCCGCAGAGTTCGCTGATCGCGTGGAAGAACTCATCCTGCGACGGGATAGACGGAACAGTTTCTTGTGCCAAACCGGATACGTATAAGAGATTGGAAAGTAGAACGAGAACTGACAATTTCATGGTTATGAGTCACACTGAGCGAGGGATTGGTGGTCAGAATACCGCAGCGAGGTCGCAAGTGAAGCGATATAGCGCCGAACGGCAGGTTTACGTACATCCCAGAATTGACTGATCTTCAGGTTCTGCTCGACACTGGGAAGCTGAGAAAAGCAAAGCTGACCAAAGTCAGTGATGCAAAGGCACGGGTCCTTGATTCCTCCGCCATGTTCGAGCGCCTCGCAGGGCCCAGGATAGCCGGACTGCCGTTTGCATCGAATATGCGCCCACAAGTCTGATCCAAGGGGAACAACATGCTAAGTCTCGTTCGCATCCTCACCGCGCTACTCCTTGTAGCAACTAGTGTCACTGCTGTCGCCGGGCCCATGGAAGTTCCAGGGCTTCACTCCGCAGTAAAGGTTATACGGGATATTGACGGTATTCCGCACATCATCGGAAGCAGAGAGCACGACGTAGTATTTGTGCAGGGCTATCTGCACGCCCAGGATCGTTTCTTCCAGATGGATGCCTCGCGGCGCCAGGGAAGCGGCACATTAGCCGACCTGCTGGGGCCACCTGCGTTGGCAAGCGATGTGCAGTTGCGCACCTTCGGGCTGCGGCGAGCCGCAGCGCTGTCGTTGCCGGCGCTGTCGCCCGAGACGCGGGCCGGGCTTCAGGCATACGCGGATGGCGTGAATTTCTATTTGCATACCCAGCCACTGCCACCTGAGTACACGGTGCTGGAAATCACTCAAGCGGAACCGTGGACGCCATTAGACAGCGTCGTGATTGGCAAGTTGATTACGTTCGGCTTGTCATTCGATCTCGACATCGGGAACACGCAGGCTCTGATTAGCTATCAATTTGCCGGTGATGCGCTCGGTTTCGACGGTAACGCACTGTTCTTTGAGGACTTGTATCGCACGCAGCCGTTTGACCCGGCGGCTACGATTCCTGACTCGTTGGCCGCTGCTGTACCGAGCACGTCGAAGCCAGCGAAGCCTAAGAAAAAAGGCCGAACGACAGCATCGAGCGAGAGCAGATCGGCTGTCAGCAACGCTCTGGCCAGACGCCTTGACCCGGCGACCGCGAGACTCGTCGAGGATTACATCGAACGGGTTCGAGATATTCCGATGCTGAAAGACGCGCTCAAGTCGCGCGACAAACCGCAAGGCAGCAACGAGTGGGCAGTCGCGGCGAGCCGCAGCGCGAGCGGCAAGGCGATGCTCGCGAACGACCCGCATCTTGCGTTGAACACGCCCGCCACCTGGTATCAGAATCATCTTCGTGCCAGGCGGGCCGGCATTGACGTGGTGGGTAGCAGCTTTCCCGGTGTGCCGTATGTCGTGTTGGGACAAAACCGTCGCATCACCTGGGGCGCAACGGTCAACCCGATGGACGTAACGGATACGTTCCAGGAACAAGTGGTCCCTGATTCGAGCTCACCCAGCGGTCTCAGCACCGTCTATCAAGGTAGCCCGGAACCCCTCATCCCGATATCGGAGACGTTCAGCTACAACGTCATTGGTGATGGCGTGGCGGACAACACTGAGGTGGCACCTGCGGGCGGCGCCGTGGGTGGCGTGTTCATCCCGCCTGTCACGCTTATTGCGCCGCGACGCAACAACGGGCCGATCATCAGTATTGATATGGCGACAGGCTCTGCGCTAAGCGTTCAGTACACGGGTTTCAGCCCCACGCGTGAATTTGATGCGTTCCGTAGCTTTAATTTCGCGAAAGACCTCGACGACTTCAAAGAGGGCATACAGTTCTTTGATTTCGGCTCGCAGAATTTCTCGTACATGGACGTCCGAGGCAACATTGCCTATTTCACGAGCGCCGAAATGCCAATTCGCGAGGACCTGCAGGCTGGCATCATCAACGGTGTGCCGCCGTACCTGATTCGCAATGGGCAAGGTGGCAATGAATGGCTGCCTGTTGCCAATCCGCAGCCTCACCAGGCCGTGCCATTCGAGATCCTGCCATTTGACGAGATGCCCCAACTCGTCAACCCGGTGAGTGGCTACTTCATAAACGCCAACAACGATCCTACGGGNAACACGCGGGACAACAATGCGTTTAACGAGATGAGGCCCGGCGGCGGAATCTACTATCTCAACCCCGGGTACGCGATCGGTACCCGTGCAGGCCGTATCACTCAGGCCTTCGAAGAACGGCTTGCCGAAGGCGCCTTGAGTGTCAAAGACATGCAAGAAATTCAGGCCGACGTCATATTGCTCGACGCCCAGGTGTTCACGCCTCTAATACTCGAGGCATTCGATAACGCGAAGTCGGACATGGCCGATCCAATGTTGGCTGCGCTGGCCGCCGATCCGCGAGTCGTCGAGGCGGTCAAGCGTCTGCATGCCTGGGATTACTCGACACCTACCGGTGTGGCAGAAGGCTATGACGCCAGCGACAAGAAAGGCAAGCGTAAGGCGCCGTCCGCGGTAGAAATCGAACACAGCATCGCCGCAACGATCTACTCGGTCTGGCGCAGTCGGATGATTGCCAACACAATCGACCAGGTGCTGGACGCGATCGGTTTGCCACGTCCACCAAGCAGCCTGTCCATGACCGCCTTGCGTAACCTGTTCGACAAGTACGACACGAGCTTCGGTGTCGGTGCATCCGGACTCGATTTCTTTAGTGTGCCAGGGGTTGCCGATCCGTCGGCTCGGCGTGACATTCTGATCCTTAAGAGCGTGCAGGATGCACTGGGCCTCCTGGCCGGTTCGCAGTTTGCGGATGCGTTCGGTGGCTCGACCGATCAGAACGATTATCGTTGGGGACGTCTGCACCGCATCGTGCTGGATCATCCATTGGGTCCGCCGTTTGACACCCCACCGGCCGGCGGAGCGTTTCCACCTTCGTTCCCCGACCTGCCTGGTTTGTCGGTCGACGGCGGTTTCGGTGTCGTCGATGCATCGAGTCACTCTGCCCGCGCTGATAGCAGCAACGACTTCATGTTCGGGCACGGTCCGTCGCGCCGGTATGTGGGTGAATCGAGCCGGTCGCCACGCGGCATAAAAGGACGCACAGTATTGCCGGGCGGCGAGAGCGGCGTGCTTGGTAGTCCCTTGTACGCAAACATTCTCGGGCGTTGGCTGACGAATGACTATTACGATATCCGTCAGCGTGTCAGAGACGTAAAGCGGAGTGCGGCATCGAGACAGAAGTTCGTGCCACCAGATGATGACGGCGACTCTGATTCTGACGATTGACAATCGCCCTATGCAGGACGTCGTCCGATCGCGTTAATCCGATTGCTATATGCTTAAGACGCGGCTGAGCAAATCAGACCATAGGGGTTTCGCATTATTGTGCGTGGGAAGATTCGAGTACTGTTAGTCGGCGTGTTGGCAGCAGTTCTCGCCCTAGTAACCTGGCAGTTTCTGTTTCCGGCGCCGACCGCCATTAGTGAGCAGGCGGACTACGGCCCATCGCCGCAACTAGTGGCGCCTCACCAGACCCTCGTCCCGATAGTCAGGCCGGCCAAAGCAGTCGGTTGGCCTGCGGACGAAATGCCGTCTGCTGCTAGCGATCTGGAAATCAACGTATTTGTGAGTGGGCTGGATCATCCGCGTTGGCTGTACGTTTTGCCGAATGGCGATGTGCTGGTGGCCGAGAGTAACGCACCTGATGACTCCGGACTGTGCAGCGAACTGAAGAATTTCGCAGCGGGCGTCGTCTTGAACTACGGCGGCGCGAGAGCGCCGAGCGCAGACAAAATCACACTACATCGCGACACCGACGGGGACGGCGCAGCCGACGAGTCCCACGTGTTTGCGGCAGGACTCCATTCGCCTTTCGGAATGGCGCTTGTTGAAAGCCACCTTTACATCGCGAACGCCGACGCGTTGGTGAGATTCCCCTACCAACGTGGTCAGACTGCACTGACGGGGCCGCCGGAGGTGATCGTCAGCCTACCGTCGGGCAAGAACCACCATTGGACAAAGAACATCATTCCATCCTCTGACAATCGCAGCCTGTTCATTACGGTTGGCTCCAATAGCAACGTGGGCGAGTGCGGCCCAGAGGTCGAGGAAGGTCGCGCTGCAATCCATCGACTGAATCTCGAGAAGGGCGAACTAGAGCTTTTTGCACATGGCCTGAGGAATCCCAATGGCATGGCGATTGAGCCCTCCACCCATTCGAGAACGGTGTACCGAATGGCAAGCCCGAAGTGGTTGTGAGCGAATTTCTGAGCCCGAATGGAGATGCACGCGGGCGTCCGGCCGGCATGGCACTGGACAATACTGGAGCGCTGCTAATCGCCGACGATGTTGGCAATGTCGTTTGGCGGGTGAAGTAGTTACCGCGGTCATCAGTTCAACGTATCTTGCGCACGACTCATCTCAAGCCATCTGGTGTGACTCCGACGACTTGGCTAAAGTAGTGGGCCGTTCACCTCCCGGAAGCGCAATGATGCGAAGACTACTCACGATTACAATCTTCTTGCTCGCGATGACCTGTTCGCAGGCACAGACGAGCCCACCGTTTGAGATAACCACCGTTGCTTCGTTTGACGAGCCGTGGGCAATGGCCTTCCTTCCCGACGGGCGTATGTTGGTGACGGAAAAGAAGGGTCGGCTTGCAGTCGTCGCTCAGGACGGGCAGTCATTGGGTGCGGTACGCGGCTTACCGGACGTGGACTACCTCGGACATGGCGGCCTCGGCGATGTCGTTCTGCATCCGGACTTTGCGAGCAATGGACTGGTCTATGTCAGCTATGTCGAGGGTGGCCCCGGCAGGACGCGAGGTGCGGCCGTCGCCCGTGGTGTGCTTACCCTGGCGGAGCGGGGTGGGACGTTGTCGGGGCTTGACGTTATCTGGCGCCAGTACCCCAAGCTCGTCGGCTACGGGCACTACGGCCACCGCATCGCCTTTGATGATGACGGTTATCTCTGGATTTCCTCCGGCGATCGCCAGAAGTTCACACCGGCGCAGGACATGCAGAGCAATATCGGCAAGATCATACGCCTGCACGACGACGGCACGATCCCTGAGAACAACCCATTCGTTGACTACGACAACGTCGATTCGTTTGTTGATGACGAGGGTGTGTATCCGGAGATCTGGTCACTGGGGCATCGCAACCCCCTGGGTATGACCTTCGATCTTGACGGCCAGCTGTGGGTGGCGGAGATGGGCCCGGCAGGCGGTGACGAGTTGAACCGTATCGTCCGTGGCGGAAACTACGGTTACCCGCTTGTCTCGAACGGCGAGCACTATGACGGTCGCCCTATTCCCGACCACGATACCAGCCCCGACTTCGAAGAACCGGTCCTGTGGTGGACACCAACAATCTCGCCGGGGAATATCATGGCCTACAGTGGCGACGTATTTCCGGACTGGCGCGGCAACCTGTTCATGGCGGGGCTATCGTCGCGGGCCATAATCCGTGTTGAGATTGACGGTAACGGTGCTGTCGAAGCCGAGCGCTTCCCTATGGGTGCGCCGCTTCGTGGTATCTACCAGGGCCCGGACGGCGCGCTGTGGGTAATTGAGGACGAATCTCGGGAGGGGGAGGGGCGGCTGTTCAAATTGACGCCCAAATAGTGAATGTCGCAATGTCGAAATTTGCGCTCGGGTGCCTGCTGAGCGCGACCTTCAGCAATGTGCTTGCCAATGACAACGCAAACGTCGAGCAGGCAGACGAGGTCAGCGAGATCATCGTCACGGCCACGCGCCTGGATCAGGCGGCGCGCAGCGTGCCTGCGGCAATCAGCGTTGTCTCCGGAGACCAAATACAACAGGCACGCCAGCAGTTGGGGCTGGACGAGGCGCTCGCGAGAGTGCCCGGTATTTTCTTTCAGAATCGCTATAACTTTGCGCAGGACCTGAGAATCGCCATTCGTGGCTTCGGTGCGCGTTCCAATTTCGGTGTGCGCGGCATCAAAATCCTGGTTGACGGTATTCCCGAAACGCTGGCCGATGGGCAGAGCCAGGTAGACAGCATTGACCTCGCCTCTGTGCGGCAGGTCGAAGTGCTGCGCGGACCGGCGTCCGCGTTGTACGGCAACGCGGCGGGCGGGGTAATCAGTATTCAGTCTGAGCGAGGTAGCGCGGAGCCCTATGCGGACGCACGTGTTGCCATCGGGGACTATGGTTACCGCAAGTACCAGGTCAAGACGGCCGGAGCAGTAGGGCGGCTGGACTATCTCGTCAGCCTTTCCGATCTGCAGATTGATGGCTACCGCGAGCACAGCGAGGCCGAGAACACACAGCTGAACAGTCGCTTCCTGTTTCGCTTTAGCGACAACACGGAAGTAGGTTGGGCTATCAGCGCCACCGATCAACCAGTGTCGAACGATCCGGGCGGAGTAACGCGGGCAGACGCGGCAATGAACCCGCGCGGTGCTCGCGATCGCAATATTGATTTCGACGCGGGAGAGGCGCTCGACCAGCAAAAGCTGGGGATCACTTTAAAACACTCATTCCCCGATGGCGGTGAACTTCGCGCTCGTAGCTACTACCTCGCACGTGACTTTCGCAATCGCCTGCCATTTATAGCCGGTGGCATCGTAGCATTCGATCGCTCTTTCGCCGGTGGCGGCATCAGTTACACGCGGGGCTTCGGGCTCGGCAATATTCAACACCGGGTGGTAGCAGGCATTGACCATGACCGGCAGCGTGATGACCGACAGCGATTTGATAACAATAGCGGGATCCAGGGTGACCTCGTACTGGATCAACTGGAACGGGTAACAAGCACAGGGTTCTTTGTGCAGGATGAGGTTGCCCTATCGGACCGATTCGAGGTGACGCTGGGTTTGCGCTACGACGACATCGAGTTTGATGTTTCGGACGCATTTCTTGCCGACGGCAACGACTCGGGTACACGCTCGATCGACGATGTGAGCCCGAGTCTCGGATTCCTCTATGACGTCGGTGCCCGTCATGCGGTGTACGGCAGCGTCGCGACTGCATTCGAAACACCGACAACGACCGAGTTTGCCAATCCCGACGGTAGTGGCGGGTTCAACCCGAGCCTGGAACCACAACAGAGCACCGGCTACGAATTAGGTCTGCGTGGTGGGCTGTTCGAAAGTACACAATACGAGTTGGTGATATTTAGGATTGACGTAGACGACGAACTGATTCCATTCGAGATTGCGTCGAGTCCGGACCGTGAATTTTTCGCCAACGCGGGCAAGTCTGACCGGCGGGGAATGGAAATGTCATTTAGTACTGTGCCGTTGCCTGGCTTGAAGCTGGCACTGGCCTATACCTGGTCACAATTCGAATTTGACGAGTTCCTTGACGGCAACGGAAACGATTTTTCAGGGAACGCGATACCCGGAATTCCCAACACATTTGTGCACGCAGACATTTCGTATGAACACGAGTCGGGATTCTTTGCTGCAGTCGATGCCTTGTATACGGACGATCTGTTTGCAGATAGCGCCAATTCTTCACTGGTTCACAGCGCAACAGTCGCAAATCTGCGCTTCGGCCTGAAAAAGACCTTCGACAAGCTCGACATCGAGCCGTTTATCGGGATCGGCAACGTCTTCGACACAGATTACATTGCCAATGTTCGTATCAATGCGTTCGGTGGCCGGTATTTCGAACCGGGGCCGGATCGCAACGTCTATGGCGGCGTGTCCGTCCGTTTGCGTTACGCAGATTAGCGCTGTGTCGTGAATCAGGCTTGCTCGAAGGTCGGGGCAAATCGACACTCGCGTGAGGCCGTTCGCGAGGCGATTTCAGGCTGAATCTCGCTTTACCCAATAGGAGGCAACTGTGCCGAGCCGGCAAAGTTCGCGTCCGCTCTGGATATTGGGAGCAAATTCATGAAAACGGAACGAAGCGAAGCGCCGGAAAGTGACGTGATGGCGAGGATTTGGGTTATTGAACGCCAGATTCGGCTTCTTAGTACCCTACGTGATCAAGCGAATCTCGAGGCCGTGGCACACAACCAATTAGCCAGAATAGTGGCCTCACTAAGCGATATACGTGCGATATATACCTGCCGGCGTATCGCCGCAACGTGTGAGAACGATGCGCTGACGAGCCGGGAGCGTTAGGTTCGCTCATACATGCGCATCCGGATGCTTCAGTGCCCGTTCGCAGTTGCAGAACATCACCAATTACGCAAAACGCCACGAACAATTCTTCCGTATTTTCACTTGGGCCTCCCGAGACAACCACTTAGACTGAATACAAATTGAAGATCGCAGGTGCTGTGGTGTTAGTGTCTTGTTAGTCTCGTTTCCGCCGCAGGTTGGGTTGCCTGACAATTTTAGGAGCCGATATCAAAGATTGGTTAAGCTCATTAGGAGACCCCATTGCACGCTGTTAACTATTCGCAGAGCCCAATATGACTTTCAGACTCTCATTGCCCGTTCAAATGCTTATCCTGACGCTGGGGATTTGCTGCGGCTATCCCGTGGCCGCCCAGGACCACCGTGACATGGCGCATCATGGCCCAGCTATGAACTTCCATCGTGTCAGCCCGGATCTTGCGACAGGTGGTCACTTGACGGATGGCGGGATTGCCGCGCTTTCGAAGCAGGGTGTGTCGCTTGTGATTGATCTTCGGGACGAGCCGCCAGAGGACCAGGAACAACGCATGGCTGCCGCCGGAATTCGCTGGATCAACGTACCTGTCGTCTGGAAGGCGCCTCTCCGCGACGATTTCGAAGAATTCAGTCGACTCATGTCGGAGAACGAGGCCGAAAGCGTTTTCGTTCAGTGCCAGGCAAACTATCGTGCGTCCGCCATGACTTATTTGTATCGTGTCACGAAAGAGGGTGTACCCGAGTCGGAGGCACGCAAAGATCTCGAAGCGATCTGGACGCCCGAGGGAACGTGGGAGGACTACATCGACCTGATTCTCGAGACGAACTGATCGAGGCCGCCAGCGGACCGATGCCATTCAGAAATCCGGCGCATCAGTAACTCGTATCACTTGATAGATGCCAGTTGTTGACGCAGCAAAGGCAAGACCTGGTCCAATCGATGCCGGCTGACTGGCACTTCGAAGCCACCGGCCAGGGCCAATCTAATACTGCGGTTCTTTCGCCTGATGGACTGTATGCTTCTTAGATTCACGATGTGAGACCGATGTACCTGCACAAACGCGGCTGGCAATATTGCTAATACGTCACGCAACGGCATCGCCAGATCACGCTTCGCATACCCATCGTTGTGTCGATAGTGAACATAGCAATAGTGATCGTCGACGGCGATGTTGCGAATAGAACTAGCCTCGAGCGTGAAGGTCGTTTTGCCCGACCGAAACCGAATTGGTTCCGCGGCATCGCTGACATTCGGCGCACCCGCCTCTAGCAACGCATTGATATCACGCAGCTTGACCAGCTCAGATGTGAGGCTCTCCGTCAGATAGGGCTGAATGAAGAAATAGGTCACCAGCCCCCAAATCGGAAGGAGCTGGAGGAAGCTGACCTTACCTAGATGGGCACTGGCTGCATCGCCGGAAATCCAGGCCGCCCAACTGTCGAGCGGCAAGAAATAGTAGCCAGCCACGAAAACAACAAGGGACGTTAACCAGATATGCCACACGCGTATGCGGTCAACCGCCTTGCGCGATGCATACACCGCCGCACAGGCGAGACCCACAACGACGGTGTAGGCGGCGCCAATCGATGCGGCGTGGACGAGCGTCTGCAAAGGTGGCGTAGCATCCTGAAGCAGCAGGTGAAGCAGCACAGAGCTCGCGAATACCAGCACGAAAGCGGTGCGGAACAGGCGCAAGTACTGTGCTGCACCAAGGTCCAATGGCAGCACGGCGTCCAGGCAACTTCGCAGGCTTTCTATCATCGAGATTCAATAATACCCGTTGCTCGCCGTCGCATGCTGGACCATTGACGCGGTGAACCCGCACAATCGCGCCGGCTGCCGTACCATTCACGAAAAAAGTGCGCAGTTTACGAATTTCTTGTTGTCAAGCAGTTGCTTAGGGAGCCCTATAGGAACAGATAGAGGAGGGCAACCAATGACCGTAGTAACCAGAGAAAAAGCGGTAAAGACGTCCGCGTGGCTGATTTACACGCTGATTGTTCTCGAAATCCTGTTCATGGTGTCACCATTTGCCGCGTACTACTATTCCATCTACGCGACGCCGCTCAATGTGCTGCAGAATTCTCCGCATACGGCGTGGTTGACGATGTACCTGCTGCCGCATTTCAGCTACACCGATAGCTGGCTCGCCAACGCTTTNCTATTGGTCAGCTGGCCCTTGATTCTGCTGGGCATCGTGTTCTTTGTGGTTGGCTTCTTCCAGATCTACTGGTCAAAGTTTGTAGGGAAGGGCGCCGTTGAAGGGGGACTGTATCGCTTCATTCGCCACCCCCAGTACGTGGCACTAGCGATCATTGGCCTCGGCACGTCACTCTACTGGTCCAGGTTTATCGTCGTAATAGCGTTTGTCAGCATGCTGTGTCTCTACGTGTTTCTTGCCCGCGTCGAAGAAAGAATCTGCCTGCAAAAGTACGGGGAGCCTTACCGCGAGTACATGAGCCGAACCGGCATGTTTCTGCCACGTCGCTGGGAGAAGCGCTGGCAAGGACCGGGCGTGCAGCTGCCTCGGTCACCATGGGTGCGGGGCGTTGCCGTGATCGGTATCTACGCGCTGGTGCTGACGCTCACGATCGGTGCCGGGCAATGGCTGCGAGGCCATGTCATCGATAGT
>JGI24723J26617_10001688_pt1 | contig 18962 bp, 21 predicted proteins | sample Cruoilmetagenom6_FD_26617 | JGI IMG/M metagenome (IMG submission 26617)
GAAACACCGCCGATGGGCCCGTCGCAGCGCCGCTATGCCAATGCAGTGGCAATAGTGGAGACAAAGCGGGATCCAGAATCGTTGCTTGCCCTGTTTAAGGGCGTTGAGCAGATCTTTGGCGCCCGGCGAGGGCAGCGCTGGGGCGCGCGTGCGCTGGATCTGGATATTATCCTTTGGGATGGCGGCGTGTGGGATTCGCCTATGCTGACAATCCCGCATGCTGCCTTTCGCGAACGGGCNTTTGTGCTGGGTCCAGCAGGTCAGATTGCTGCCGATTGGCGCGATCCGATCACCGGACTTTCTGTCCGACATTTGCATGCGCGCTTGACCCGCTCGAAACCCGCCCCTAGGGGAGCCTCCGCGCCGGGTTGCAGGAATAGTTCTCGTAACGCGCGNAACCCTTGAATGGGGGCCCTTAGCTCAGTCGGTAGAGCAACTGACTTTTAATCAGTAGGTCGCTGGTTCGAACCCAGCAGGGCTCACCATCCATTTTCATCGAAAATCGATTTTGGCTGTCTCCTCCGGAGCAGCTGAAATTGTGCCCGCAATTCCGGTACTTTGCGCAGATTGAAATCTGTAGTTTAGTCAACGGAGACGCACTGACCTACCAAATCCGCCCTGAAAAGAGCGAAGTTCTCCCAGTTCGATTTGGTGACCTACTGGTCGTTTTTAGGTGGTTGTAGGGCAGAGAGCTTCGCGCTGTTCTTTCCAGCGGATCGGCAAATCAGCCATCCGCCAAAGGCTGCGAGAGCTCAGATCCGCTCGCTGGGTGCCAGCTAGGATCTGCCGCACAATCGTCGGATCCAGATAGCTGAGGCGCGCTAGACGTTGTAGGTGACGTAGCCGAGTAGTCTTAATCGACTTGGTTTTAGCTTCGCTCATCGCGAGAAGAGTGGCGCGCGCTCCGAATGCACGACCGAGAAGCTCGACCAAGTGTTGGTCGCGTGCTGGCTTGTCTGGTTCGGAAGGCTTCAAGCGGAGCCGAGGCTCAAGGCCATAGGATTGTCGTTCGAGCGAAACTTCAAAAGAAGCACTCTTGGTTGCTTGCTCCTGTTCGGCGGCATCTCCCAGAACGTCCCGCGGTTCGAAGGTTCCGCGGATGCCATTTTCATTGACCGCGACACTGAGCTGCATGGCGTTGAGAGCTTTTCGCGTCTCAGATATCGACGCTAGCTCAATCGTGCTTGCCACTGTCCCGGCCCGATCAAAGATCTCCGTTTTCTCTGCGGCAGGCATTGAGGCAGTCAGTCTCTGGAGGTTGGTATCCTTTCTGAACCACCTGGCAATAGCCCGCCGTGTTGCTTGTTCGATCTCGCCAGCAGGCAAGCGCAGTGCCGGTGCTCCCGCGTCATCATTCATATTGGATGCGTAGTAACTATAGCGTCGCCCATGATTGCGAGTGTGAGTGGGGGACAGCGCCCGAACCATCAGCGCCGATCCGAAGGCGGGAGGGGCGGTGGTTCCATGGGCATTGCGCCATCTCAGCGACCGCATTCCTGACTTTCGTCGCATTGTTCGTGGCCAAGCATTCGTTCGATGTCGGAGCGGTTGGATACTGGACATTTCTTCCCTTGATCGTCTTTTTCGGGGCTAATTGTTTTGCTGGTCGTGAGGCCGAGGCTCCAACCGGCTGACTGCGTTTCTCCACCTTACGGACGAACAGCGCTACTTTGTATCCGAGGCCAGTGTTTACCGCCTGCTCAAGGCACATGATCTGATAACAAGCCCAGCTTACACTGTGATCAAGGCTGCTGACCGGTTCCATACCCCAACCACTCGGGTGAACGAGATGTGGCAGACGGACTTTACCTACTTCAAGATCATCGGCTGGGGATGGGTTTATCTATCGACCGTGCTGGATGATTACTCGCGTTACATCATCGCTTGGAAGCTGTGCAGCACGATGCGGGCTGAAGATGTGACCAATACGCTGGATTTGGCGCTGGAAGCCTCTGGCTGCGCCTCTGCCAGCGTCAAGCACAGACCGCGCCTGCTATCTGACAATGGGCCCAGCTACATCGCCGAAGAACTAGCCGACTACATCGAGGCCAACAGCATGAGCCATGTGCGCGCCGCGCCGCTCCATCCGCAAACCCAGGGCAAGATCGAAAGATGGCATCAGACGCTCAAAAACCGCGTGCTGCTAGAGAACTACTTCCTGCCCGGCGATCTAGAAAACCAGATCGAGGCGTTCGTCGAACACTACAACTACCAGCGCTATCACGAGAGCCTGGACAACGTCACACCCGCAGACGCCTACTTCGGTAGAGCTGAGGCCATCATCAAGCAGCGAGAAAGGACCAAACGAAAGACTCTGGAACATCGGCGCTTGCAACACCGCAAGCTAGCCGCATAATATCAAACAACCAGATGAGCCAAAACACTCGCTTTTTTTAAGCCGCTAACTGTCTCAAAGTATCTGACGACGGACAGGCGACAAGCAGGCTCAGTTGGATCTTGGTATCCGGTTTGAAGAAGGTAACGGCGTCAGGGGCGACTTAGGCAAAGCCGAAAGCCTCCATCGCCTAGCGGCATCCGAGAGTTTGAAGGAAATTGAGTTTTACCAACCCGGGACTTCTCGAATGTCAGGTAAGATGGTCAAGCTAAAGTCTGGTCAAGCTGAAAATGGTTTGAGTGAAGCAGTTCAAAGACTTCAGCGCCTTCTCGAGAAACTTAAGAGTGGGGATCGAAGCGTGGAAAAGGAAAATCAGTGATTCTGCATGATGACGATGAGCAGCAATATATCGATGCAGCGCGCGGGATCAAAGTGCGGAGTGGGCAACGACTTGATCGTGATTATAAGAGATTTATGCTCCATATCGACACTACTGACCGTAGTTACACGCTGGAGGTTTTCGACCGGTTGGAGCAGGATCTATCTTTTCACTTCATCGATCCTTCCCTCCGAACAAGGGTCGACAATTGGAGAGTTGTGGTCGGCCCAGATCCCAAAATAATGCGGACCATCTTCGCCGCTGACGTTGAGCCAAATGAATTTAACTTGGACTCCAAATTTGCTGCGCTGGCCAAAGAGGTATTATTCGCAATGTGCTATTACGCCTATGGGGCGGACGCGCTCAGGCAAACGGAGTTCACCGTTACGATGTGAATGCTGAATTCAACTTCTGAGGTGTATTCACCTCCTCCTGAGTATTTTGCAAGGCCATATCAGGTAATATACCCAGTTGAGAGAAATTCTCATTCTATTGAGGATGTTAAGCAATGAGTCTGACGATTGAGCAGGCTCTGGAACAAATCGCGGATATTGATGCGAATTCGCCCAGTGCAATTGATGAGCTTAACAATATTCTTGGCCAAAGGCTTCGAGAGCTGAGGTTCTTAGGATGCGTTCCTTGTAGAATGCTCCGAACGCCGTTTAATCGACCGTAAAGCTTACAAAGAAAATCGCTCAGACGTACTGGCTGAGTGGCAAAACCTTGCGGTCTGATCAACTAGGTGGGTGAGGCCAGCTCTCCCAGGTAGAGGCGAGTTCGCGTTAGACTGACGGCACCAATGAGTGACAGTTATCCGCAGACTGCGCCTGATTTTGTCTTTCGCCGAAGAGCGCCGTTAGGCGCGGTCTGGTGGATCCTTCACTGCGCCTGCCTGGCCTTTGGTACGAGATTTTGCGTTGAAGGAGTTGGGTTTAGACGTAGCGAAAGTGAGTGCGAGTTGCACTCCATGCCCAGCTCAAATTCCAACATCCATTTTGTGTTATAGGCGCTTATCGCTGGTTATTCGTGGCTGCGTCACTATGAAATTTCCGTTAATTGTTTATCTATTGTGTTATGCGTGCCGCGTGGTACTTGGTGGCTATGGAAGAGGCATCGCTCAATACCGCCGCTCGAAGGGGGCTTCGCATTGGCGACGTTGCGCCAAGTTTTTGCGCCCGTAGTACGATGGGCCAAGTGAAGCTCTCCGATTGCCGTGGGCGTTGGCTGATCTTGTTTTCGCACCCCGCTGATTTCACCCCAGTGTGCACGACTGAATTCGTCGAACTCTCTAAGTGCGAAGCTGAGTTTCACAAGCGTGATTGCGCTTTGATGGCGTTGTCTGTCGACAGCCTATTTTCACATCTTGCCTGGATCCGCCTCATCCGCGATCGGTTCGGCGTAGAGGTGCGCTTCCCCATCGTGGAAGATCCGACCATGGTGATTGGGCGCGCGTATGAGATGGCCTACCCACATGATAACGACAGCGCTACTGTTCGTACTACATTCTTCATTGATCCGACTGGGTTGATTAGGGCTACGTCATGCTATCCGGCGAATGTCGGGCGCTCGATTCCCGAGATGCTTCGCGTCCTTGATGCTCTGCAAGCCGTTGATAAAAGTGGAAATTTGACGCCTGCAAATTGGCAAAGCGGCGCTGATCTGTTGCGCCCGATTAGCATGGATCTGGACGAAGTTTATGGTGAATCGGACCCAACATCTTGGTTCTATACTGAAGTGCGCGAAAGAGGGAAAAGTGAACAAGTCACCACCGATTGAAGAACTCAAGGCTATCGCTCACGCTACTCGATTCAGTATTCTTGGTGCTCTGTCGCAAGGCGAGCATAATGTGGGCGAAATCGAAAAGGCCACTGGAATTGCTCAACCCTTTCTTTCTCAGCAACTTGCTGTGTTGCGCGGCGCCGGTCTGGTGGAAACTCGCAAGGAATCAAAGCTCGTCTTTTATAGTCTTGATCAAGAGCGACTTGGCGGCCTTGCCGACATGATTAGCGAACTTGCGGATTCGCCAGCAAAGAAGAAATCTGATGGCAAGAAGGCGTTGGCTGGTGCCGCTAACTTTGCCCGTTTGACCGGATAGCGCGGCTTTCCACTTCTGGATTGTCTTGGTCGGCCTCCCATTGTGTCGCGTGCGGTTGAGTGGTTCCTTCTCGCAAGGAAGTTTATTGGAAAATTCTTCGCAAACGGGTGGGGCCTATGGCGCCTTGCGAAGTACCCCTACATGCTCGAATGTTTAATTACGCTTTGTCATAAATTATTAAATCGGGGGTTGATTATATCCAATCAAGGAGTCATAAAAAGTTAAGACTCACTGTCGGAATGCCTGNCCAGCAAGCGTCTACCGCAAAAAAAGAGTCATAATTTTGGGAGGAATGCAGATGATTCTATCACACAGGTTGCCAAGTGTTCGCGCTTTGCGTTGTGCGGCATCGACTTTGGTTATGGCTTCTTGCGGCCTATTGTCCGCTCAGGCGAGCGCTCAGGAGGCTCCGACTCAGGAAGCTGCGGGCGTTGCCGAAAATCAGTCAGACGGGGTTGCGCAAACCAATCCGTCTCAGTCATCCAAGCGAGTTGCTGCTGATAGATCAACCGATATCATTGTAACGGCGCGACGCCGGGAAGAACGAATACAGGACGTCCCAGTCTCGATGTCAGTTGTGGGGCCGGAGCGTCTTGCTCAGGCCAATATATCGGACATCGAAGGCTTGACAGTTATTGAGCCGGGACTCAGCCTAACCGTCGGAACTATTTTCCCGTACGCTTTCCTGCGCGGCTTTGGTACTGGCGGTACCAACGAATTGGAGCAATCGCTAGGAAAATTCGTTGATCAAGTTAGTTACCCTCGCGACCAAGATATCCGGCTGCCGCTGTTTGATATTGAACGAGTGGAGGTCCTTAGGGGGCCGCAGGTACTTCTCTACGGCAACAGCGCTACTGCAGGTGCAATCAACATCGTCAATCAGGGGCCTAAGCCATTTTTCGAAGCTGGACTTTCCGCTTCGTACGAATTTTTGCGTCAGCAACCGCAGCTTGACGGCTTCGTAAACCTGCCGTTGTCTGACAATATCGCGTTCCGAGTGGCCGGCTACTACCAGGCGGTGAGTGATCCGGATACGAAGAACCTTTATCTTGGTGAAGGCCGGCCCAAATCTGAGGTCTATGCCGTCAGGCCTTGGTTGAGTTTTGATCCAACAGATGACCTGCGGATCGTTCTGCACGGAGAATTTGACAACATCGACGTCAAGGGAGGGTCGCTGCAGGAAACGAATCAACCACTTGATCCAACTGTGATTCCCTTTCGTCTGGTTGGGAGGGGTGATGAGAAATACCTGGCGGAAGGAGCTGCGCCATTCTTTACTTTCGACGGTTCCGCTCTTGAAAACCGACTTTATCAGGCGGACATAAGTTACCAAACCGGGGTTGGAGAAATTGAATCGATCACGGCATACCGCGACAGTGATTCCTTTAGTGCCCTAACTCTTGGGCCTGACCAAACGCCCCATTTCTTGACCTATACCTATCAAAAATACAAGCAATTCACCCAGGAAGTGCGTCTGACAGGTGGGTCTTCGGTCGCAGACTGGATGGTTGGGGCAAGCTATCTTCGGTCACGGTTTCGAGTCGGCGACGCTCTCGGCGCCAATCTTGGCGCTTTGGGTCGAACCGGTCCGATTGCTACCACGTTCGGTAGCTATACCTTAAACAATCAGCTGTCGAAATCATGGTCAGCTTTCGCTGACGTAACTGTTCGACCGATAGACAAGCTGAGCATCGAATTGGGTGTGCGATACACCGAGTTGGACAAGAAAGGCGGAATTGATCGTGCCGCAGGCGGGCCGCCCACCAATCTAAACTTCGCTACGGGTTTGGACGTGATCGGGCAATTCGAGGATACCGCCTATAACGGCATTGTTACTGCCATCATTGGATCTTTGGCGGGCACTCCTTACGGCGACATTCAGATCAATGAAAGCTATTGGCAGCCGCAGGCTGTTGTTCAATACGAGCTAGATTCAGACAACATGATCTATGCAAAATACGTACGTGGCGCCAAGGGTGGTGGTTACGATTTCGGCTTTGCAGGCTCCAATCCGGACGATGCGATTTTTGAACCGGAAATTGCCAAGGCTTATGAGGTTGGAATAAAAGGAACACTCATGAGTGGGGGGCTCGCCTACTCGTTGATAGCCTACCGTGAAGACTTCGTTGATCTCCAAACAGCGGTGTTCAACGAAAATCAGCTGATTCTGAACAACGTCGGTGCAGCTCGATCCGAAGGTATCGAAGCCTCCGTGACTGCTCAGGCTGGTTCGGGACTGACGGTTGGTGCAAGCATCTATTATATGGATGCGCGCTATCTTGAGGCCCCCGATGCTGCCTGCAACCACATTCAGAATTTCGAGCAGGGCCGTGGCTGTCGTCAGGACTTGAGTGGCGCCTCAACCCGTTTCTCGTCCAAATGGACCGGTGCATTCAACGTCGATTACAGCTCCATGATCTCGTCGGATTGGGAGCTGAGCACAGGCTTTGCCGTTTTCGCACGTAGCAAATATAATGCTGGCGATGCCAATGATCCGGATCAGGTGCAGGGCGCTTATGCCAACCTGTCCGCCTATATCGGGATCGCTCCAGAAAGCGGAGATTGGGAAGTGTCACTGTTCGGGCGTAACCTGACTGGCAATCGAGCGCTCATGTTCGGTGGGAATACGCCCTTCAACGGCACTTCCACATTGTCCAATTTAGGAGTTGGACGTGAAATTGGCGTGCGCTGGAATGTAAAAATCTAAGAATTATTCTTAGATGAAATAATATCATTCCATAATTTAATCTTAAGAAAGAAAGGTCGCACGATGCACAAAGTAATTGATTTTCACAACCATGCTCTTCCCCCGGAAGTAATGGGTATGGCAGGTCCATACGGACCAGAAGAAATTGCGGCTGACACGACCTCGCGTACTATCGTCGCAGCAGGTCGAACCCACGTCCTTAGCCCTCGGCCGCTCGATAAGCCGTATTTCCACCAATACCTCGATCGCGCCGAAGCTGCTGGTGTCGACATGTGTGGACTTGAAGTGACTCCTATCTGGAATTTCTATTGGGCGGAGGCCGAGATAGTCGTGCCGTTCGTGCAGAAGATCAATGATACGTTGTGCGGTTATGTTCGCGAAAACCCCGAGAAGCTATTTTTCCTTGCAGGATTGCCTCTTCAAGACATGCCGGAGGCGCTTAAAGAGGCGGATCGTGCAATCAAGGAGCTTGGTGCCAAAGCGTTGTTTGTGGGTACAAATAACATCAATGGTTACGATCTAGACGATGAATATTTTGACCCTCTCTATGCTAAAGCGGTAGAGCTGGATGTTCCGATTTTTGTTCATCCCGGACCAGATAAGCCAAATCCAGACGATACCGACAAATATCGCTTCCATTGGATTCCAGGGTTTGAATTTAAGGAAACGATCGCGGTCAATCACTTGATCTATGGTGGAGTGCTCGACAGATTTCCTCAACTCAAGGTCATTGTTTCGCATGGCGGCGGTACTATTCCATACCTGATTGGCAAGGTAAGCAGGCTGCTTGACGGCGGAAAGGCGTCGCCTAAGGATGTTAAGGCAACGAGGGAATATGAATATTATTTAAAGAATAATTTCTACTTCGATACGTTCGTAGAAGACGATCGTGTTCTGAAGCTCCTTTACGAATTGATGGGGCCGGAGCGCATGCTTTTTGCTCAACACACCGGCATGGCCAATACCGGAGGCAAAGAGCTGGAGCGCATACTACGGATGGACATTCCCGAATCCGAAAAGGAAATGATTCTTAGCGGGAATGCGACGAAGCTTTTCAAATTATGATTGGGCTTGTTAAATTGTCATGATTGTTTCGGGCATAGCAACTGTTCACGCTCCGACGATCGCCTTATCCCGTCCCTCTGGCGACGGGATAAGCGCGATCTATGATAGCTTTGAGCTACTTCGTGAAGAATTCGATACCACGAAACCTGATCTGGTGATCGTATTGACGACTGAGCACATCGTGAACATTCAGCGCACTCTCGTTCCAAGTTTTTGCGTTGGTATGGGTGAGTATCATGAAATAGTCCGGGAATTCGATCTCCCTGCCGACAAAACCATTCCGGGCGCTGCGGAACCGGCGCGAGACCTTGTTGAATATGCCTTTGCTAATGAGTTTGATGTAGCCCATTCGGCCCACATCAAACTCGATCATGGTACTGTTATTCCTCTACATTACATTGTTCCAGATTTCGGCACGCCGGTCATGCCAGTCATATTCAACACGGTTTTTCCTCCGCTTCCATCACTGCGGCGCTCCTATGAGTTTGGCCAACTAATTGGACGTTTTATCGCGGATCGCCTGCCTGATAAAAGAGTCGCAATTATTGCAACGGGCGGCTTGGTCCACGCGGTGGGTCAAGTTCCTCGTCCGCTCGATTACAGTTTCGACGAACGTTTCATTATGGCCCTGCGTGAAAATGATCTGGATGGCATCATGTCAATGAAACAAAGCGAATTGGACGCGCTAGGAAACGGTACGAACGAGATCCGGTGCTGGTTGGCCTTGGCTGGAGCCTTAGGGCCAAGTTGGAAGCCTGTTGTTGTGACGCAAGAGTCGGGGAATGGTCCTCACATGGGAATGTACCAGATGAAATGGGAAAAAGCGGCCTGACCGCTGGAAGGCATAGATGTAATGTCTCTAGTTGAGATCGAGAGTCTGATTTACGATATTTATCGAGGATCGAGGGCTGCCGAATTCAAAGCGAGCCCAAGCTCTGTAATCGAGGAGTACGGCCTTACTAATAATGAGCGGGAGGCCGTTCTTGGTCAGGATTACGCGTTGTTGTACGAGTTGGGAGTGCATCCAATGTTGTGTATGTATCTTGCCAGAGCCAATGGACTGACGGTGCCCGCTTACCTTGGTTTGGTCGGGAATAGTGCGGCTAAGATATCAAGCATGCAAATAGAGCGATAGGTGTCCTATGAATGAGAGCAAACTTGTAAACCTACGGGATGGCTTGATGGATCGAGCTATTTATGTAGACGAAAGCATCTACCAAAAGGAGATGAAAGATATCTTCGGTAAGTGCTGGCTCTTTTTAGGCGTGGCCAGCCAGGTGGAGAAACCAAACGATTTTTTCGTTACTTATATGGGTGACGATTCTGTGATTGTGGCTCGAGACGGTGAAGGTGTGCTTCGCGGATACCTGAATTCCTGTCGCCATCGCGGAATGCGATTGTGCCGGGAGGACCGTGGCGAAGCTGAGAGCTTTCATTGTCCTTACCACGGCTGGGTTTACGGTTCGAATGGAGAGGTCGTGTCTGCACCCTTCTATGATGCAGAAGAGAGTATGGATGCCTGGTCACTAACCGAAGTGGGGCAGATCGACATTTGTGGCGATCTGATATTCGCCACTTGGGACAAGAATGCTCCGCCTCTTCGCGAATATTTGGGCGGGATGGCGGACTACCTCGACTTCGCGGCTCAAAGAGTTGGAAAGGAAGGCCTTGAAATTATCGGGGCACCGCAGCGCTGGACTATTGACGTCAACTGGAAATACCCTGCGGAGAATTTTTCCGGGGATGGTCCGCACGTGCCGGCCACGCATGGGGCTGCAATTGAAGCAGGCTGGCGCAAGCCTGACAGCTTCAAGACAAAGAACCGTCGTGCGAAGCCTCCACGCCAGCATAGGGTGTTCTTTAAGGACAATGCACACACATTTGGTGGAGGCGAAGATCCGGCCCAGGCCGGTGGGGCCTTGTTGGGTCCATACGCCCATATGATCGACCAATTACGAGCCAAGCTTAAATGCGACGCGGATGACGAGAGCTGGCTTCTAACACCTCTCGGGGTCGGCACAGTCTTCCCAAATTTGTCTTTTGTAGATGGCGCGCGATTCAAGACCTTGCGCGTGTGGCATCCTCGTGGGCCAAACAAGACTGAGATATATTCTTGGTGCGTCGTAGATCGCGATGCCTCTGCGGAAGTGAAGGAGGATGCCAAGCGCCAATATTTGCTCGCATTTGGCCCTACAGGAATGTTCGAACTGGATGATGCTGAAATGTGGAGCGAAACCACGCGCGGTATGTCCGGGTACCACGCCATGAGGGATCGCCCACTCAATTACAGACTTGGATTGAACAGGGAAGTTAAGGAGGTTCCGGCTTCAGAGTATTTCAAGAATGAGATGCCTGGTTTTGTTCAGACCGGAGGCTCGGGTTTGACTGATGCAGCATTGCATCGGTTTTATGCAGAGTGGAAGAAATATATCTTTGGAAGCGAAGGTGCAGATGAACCGCAGGGCGTAGCCACTGAATTGGCACAGGAGGCAGCGGAGTGAACCAAGCGGCCGACTCAAAAGCAAGTCAACAAGATCTCGATGAGACGGATATCGCTACGGTAAATGCGTTTTACCGGCGTGAAATTGGCTTCCTGCAGAGCAATAATTTTGAGGGGTGGCTGGATATACTTGATCCAGATATCCATTATCAAGTCTTCACTTGCGTAACGACCAAGCCTGGGGATTCGCCTGGCTCGATGCCTGGCGAAGCGTATTATTATGATGATAATCTAGCGTCGCTCACTCTGAGAACCAAGAAATTGCGCAGCAGCATGGCGTGGACTGAATCCCCGGCGACTACGCGTCGTTATTTCCTCCAGACGCTCGACTACGGTATAGAAGGCGACGAAATCTCAGTCTGCTCCAACCTTCTGGTTTTAACGTCGCGAGGCGATCAACAGGAAAATCAGTTTTGCGGAGAGCGCAATGATCGCTTTTCTAGACACGCAGACGGCTTGAAGCTGCTCCGTCGTAACGTTCAACTCGACAAGGTAATCGTCGTGGACCGTTTTCTAAATACCTTTTTCTGAGAACGGATATTCGGACAGTGCAACCTACAATACTTGGCAAGACTGCGGTGGTGTTTGGCGCTGCCGGGGGCATCGGTGTTAGTGTGGCGCGCAAACTTCATGCGGACGGGTTCAGTCTCGCTCTTGCAGACCGCGATTCCGTTAAGCTGGATGCGATCGGAAACGAATTGCGGGGTTCCAGTGCAGGACAAACCGTCTTTTCTTCGCCCGTCGAAGCGACGGTCGAAGAAAGCGTGCAGGCCTTTGCAAATGCAGTGGTGGAGCAGCTTGGCACCCCCGATGTACTCGTATCGCTTACTGGCATTCAGGGGCGGACCGCCCCAATTTGGGAACTTGATGCTGAAGAATGGAACGAACTTTTCGCCGCTAATGTCAACAGCGTGCATCTTCTTTGTAGAGCCTTCTTAGAAAAGATGGTTTCTGCAAAGCGAGGCACAGTCATCCTGATGTCTTCTCAACGAGGGAAGGACGGAGTTCCTGGACTGGCGCATTACGCAGGGTCGAAGGGTGCGATAATCGCAATTGGAAAATCGCTCGCCAAAGAACTCGCTCCTTCTGGTCTGGCGGTCCATACCGTAACGCCTGGCCCCATTGAAGCGGGGATGGGGGCTGGGCAGGGTGCCCCCTCTCCCGAAGTGATCGCCAAACTGAACATCCCCATGGGCAGGTTCGGCACTCCCGACGAAGTAGCAGAACTCGTTTCGGTCCTAGCTTCCGGGCGACTTTCGTTCTCGACTGGTTACACATGGGATATGAGCGGGGGCAAGGCAGTATCATGAAGGAGGCTGTAGAACAGGCAAAGACTGGGGCGCAGAATGAATCGCCATTCTCAACGGGGTATACACGTTACGTGATGTGCCTGCTGATGTTGATGCTGGTCGTCAATTTCCTTGACCGGCAGATCATTAATATCTTGGCTGAACCTATCAAGCACGATCTTGGCTTGGCCGATTGGCAATTGGGAGTGATGACAGGGTTGGCATTCGCATTGTTCTACACGCTTTTCGGGCTGCCCATGGCGAGCCTTGCCGACCGCAGAAATCGTTCAAAGATCATCGGATTCTCTGTCCTCGCATGGAGCGTATTTACTGCGCTTTGCTCAGCCGCCCAGAATTTCGTACAGTTGTTGTTGCTCCGTATTGGGGTGGGCGTAGGCGAGGCTGGGGGAACACCGCCGGCCCATTCGTTGATTGCAGATATTGTACCGAAGGAACGGCGGGCGTTCTGGCTTGCGTTTTACTCAGCGGGGAACCCTCTTGGCAGCTTACTTGGGATGGTATTCGGCGGTGTAATCGCAAGTGCATACGGATGGCGGGCAGCTTTCCTGATCGCTGGATTGCCTGGCTTGGTCATCGGTCTGCTTGTCCTTCTGACAGTGCGCGAACCGCGCAAATCGCTACAACGCCAGCTTGCCAAGGCAGCGGCAACGGGGGCAAGTTTTGTTGAGACCTTGCGCTATTTGAGAGGCCGTCCAACATTTTGGATTATCGCTTTCTCGGCAGCGTTCAAATCCTTGATAGGTTATGGTCATGCCCCGTTTACGGCATCCTTCTTTCTTCGCAGTCATGCCGCCGAGGTGGATCAATTGGCGCAGCAGGTCGGCGCCGTTTTGGGTATGGATCTGAAGCCCATTGGCTTCCTGGGATTGGCCTTGGGGCTCGGATTGGGAATTGGGGGCGTCGCAGGCACCATCGCGGGTGGGTATCTAGCTGACCGTCTGGCGAGGAATGATATTCGCGGGTATATGACAGCGCCTGCGTTCTCGGTGTTGGCGGCAATTCCTGTTTATATGGCGGCTCTTCTGGTCGACTCTGCGGTGATCTCGCTACTGCTACTGTGCCTCAACTCGTTTCTGACAGCGTTCTGGTACGGTCCGGTTTTCAGCACGGCACAAGCTATTGCACTACCGCTGATGCGGGCCAAGACTGCGGCAATCTTACTCTTGATTGTGAACCTGTTCGGTTTGGGTTTAGGCCCCCTTGGCACAGGTATTCTTTCCGATATGCTGAACCTGAGTGGATTTGGAGAGGCAGATGGCTTGAGGATCGCCTTAATGTCCATAGCTACTTTGGGAATTCTCCCGTTCGTTGGTTTCCTAGTTGCGCGACGGACTATCGCGGCTGACGTAAATGACTGATCATATTGAACGAAAAGAACACTGAATTTCTATATGGGAATCAGAAATGAACTGCAGAAAGAGGGCAAATTGACTGGCCAAATTAATAACGAATTTACCTATCTGATAGCTTCTTCCGAGGTCCCGATCGACAAACCTGTCCGAGTGGTCATCGCGGGCAGAGACCCCTTGGCGGTTTATCGTTTGGCCGACGAATTCTATGTTACCGAGGATGAGTGTACGCACGGAGAGGGGTCGTTATCTAAGGGTCGGATAATGGATGGAAGAGAAATTCGTTGCCCTGTCCATCGCGGAACTTTCGATATTGAGAGCGGGAAAGCGGTGGTCTTTCCGTGTACGGAACCGCTTATGATTTTCCCGACCGAATTGCGGGACGGGGCAGTTTGGGCCTCGCTCGACAAAGGATATTTTTCGGAATGAAAATTCTTCATTTCGCAGCAGATTAATTGAACTGGAGTATTAAAATGGCTGACAAGGTTGATCGCGAACTGGTGACGATTGATGGACGCAATGTCGTTATCAAGAGGAATACCTCCCCAATCGAGAATGGCGGTATCTTGGAAAGGGCCGAAGAACAGCATGTCCTAAATGTATTTGACGAAAGGTTCCGTCCTTCCAATTACAATTTGCCCGATGGAAAGCCGTTGCGGCTCTTCGATGCCAAGACCGTTAAGGTTGATCTATCAAAGCGCAGCGTAGAAGACATGAATTTCTGGCATCGCAATGTCGACGCACATGAAATCATTTTCTGCGTCAAGGGTGCTCTGGAGTGGGAGACCGAGTTGGGCACCCGTGTTCTTGAAGAAGGAGACATGCTCTTTATTCCTCGTGGAATCGTCCATCGTTCCAAGCTGTGCGATAAATCGGCCGAAGAGAACATTCTCGTCGAGTTGAAGATAGCTGAGCCGGTCGAATATGTGGGCGGATAAATTGCACAGTTTAGATGGACTTCCCGCAGGTATGTTCATGAGATCCCTTCAAGGGGTGGGGGCAACATGACATTTGCAGCCATCAATGGTTTCAGGATGAACTATGAAGTTTCCGGGAATCCTGATGGGCCTTGGCTTACAATGTCTCATGCGCTGGCGAATAACTTGACGCTTTGGGACCATGTGGCCGAAGAGCTGGGCAAGGAGTTTCGTATCCTGCGCTATGATCAGCGCGGTCATGGAGAAACTCAAGCACCTGTTGGGCCATATGGCTTCCCTGACCTTCTTGGTGATGTTCTGGCGCTGTGGGACAGTCTCGGTATCTTGCGCAGCCACTGGATCGGCCTGTCTATTGGGGGAATGATCGGGTATGGTCTGGGAATACATAATTCGGACCGGCTGCTGAGTTTGATTGCTTGTGATTCACAAGCAATCGCTCCGCCCGATTATGCGGCCTATTTTCAGAAACGGATCGATAAGGCAGCCGCTGGGGGCATGGAATCACTTATCACCCCGACGCTTGAGCGGTGGTTCACACCCGAAACGATTGAGCGCGAAGACCCGGTGTTGCAAAAGGTGGGCGCCATGATCAGGACGACTACAATCGAGGGTCATGCTGGGTGCTGCGAAGCGCTCAAGACTTTGAATTATGCCGATCAGCTCGGCCGAATAAGAGTTCCTACGCTAATTGTTGGTGGTGAAGGCGACAAGGGTGCGCCCCCATCTGCACTGGCAGATGTAGCCAACCTTATATCAGGTGCACATCACGAAGTGATACCCGCTGCCGGTCACATTAGCGCCTTGGAAAACCCCGAGGCATTCCTGGATGTGGTAAGATCTTTTCTTGCGGATGAAGCCGCATCAACGCCAGCCTAACAAGTCAACCAAAGATAGGTTATTTGAAATGAAATTGCTTCGATATCGTAATGTAGACGCCGTCAAGGCTGGTGCTCTGTTAGGCGATCGGATTGTCGACATCACACGCCACATGCCTGAGATCACCTCTGTTACCGACATTATCGAAGGTGGAAAATCGGTGTTGGAGGAGGTTGCGCGGCTGGTGGAAAAGGGGGCAACAGATGTTGCACTGGATCAGGTTGAGCTTCTTAATCCATTTTCCCATACAGGAAAATACTTGGCGATTGGACTTAACTACAAGGCGCATGTTGACGAATCTCGTACAGCTGCAGGCAAGCCTCCTGAATACCAATATTGGTTCAACAAGCAGACTTCATGCATAAGTGGCCCTTACGATCCGATTGACCCCGGCGTGACAGAGCAACTCGATTACGAGGTGGAGCTGGGATTGGTCATCGGGAAAGCCGCCAAGGGCGTCGCTGCGGCCGACGCGCTTGATTACGTGTTTGGGTATTTTGTTGCGAACGATGTTTCGGCACGCGATTGGCAGTCCCATGCACCTTCGTTCACTGTCGGCAAATCTTTTGATACTTTTGGCCCGGTAGGTCCATGGGTTGTGACTGTTGACGAAATTCCTGACCCTCAATCGCTGGATCTAAAATGTTGGGTCAATGGTGAATTGCGGCAGTCCTCCAATACTAAGAAGATGATTTTCCCTATCAAAGAGCAGATTGAATATCTCAGTACTGCGATGACTCTGGAAACTGGCGACATCTTGGCGACCGGCACCCCATCCGGGGTAGGGATGGCAATGGAACCGACCGGATTGATGAAGTCCGGTGATGTGGTGAAATGCGAAGTTGAACGAATTGGTGCGATCGAAAGTAAGGTGCTCTAACGTCGTTCTGGCGTCGGCAAGAAATCGAATTTGGAGTATGGAATATTCTCGCGGATCGATTGCAGCGGATATTCCAGCCACCTCGCCCTTAGAGCTATATATGTTCATCGATAAAGCGGGTGGCTCCAATGTTTTGCAAAAGACTGTGCCTACTGGGCTCCGGCGCGGCGAACAAATGAAACCCTCATCGCATGCCGCTTGGACATGACCGCTCTTTGTGTTCGCGCAGTCTCCTCAAATCACCGGCATATCCTGCTTCGAGTTCGCCACCCAGAACAACGGACATGTATTCTATTTTGGGCTGGGGAAGGGGCGACGCTTGAGGTTATCAAGGTGCATTACGACAATGCTCGACGTTCAGATGAACTGAGGCAGGTGCAGGAGTGCAACCCGGTACGAGTTCCAAGGAGTAGTTATGAAGTCTGTAATCTCCCCGATTGAGGAACCAGCGTCAAGCCTAGCGCCAGAAGAGCCTGAGCCAACTATGCTGACGGGCATCTCGGTCGTCATTTTTGGCGTCTTGATGCAGATGCTTGTTATTGGAACGTACCTTTATAGCTTTACCTTTTGGGTAGAGCCATGGAGTACTGAATTTGAAGCGGCGACCACTACGGTTATGATCTTGCCGACCATTTATCTGTACGCCAATTCAATTGGATTGTTATTCTTTGGGAAATATCTGGACAAATTCCCGCACAGAATAAGTGTTGGAATCGGGCTGTCTGCATTTAGTTTAAGCATGTTTTTGATTTCTGCTTCTTCTAGCCTTGAGTCCATTTACTTAATTTATCTGTTTATTGTGCCATTCGCCGTATCATTTTGTGGTCCAGTGCCTGCGATTACGTTAGTATCGCAAGTTTTTCATAGGAGGCGTGGGCTGGCCATTGGGTTGGTTGCACTGGGAACTTCGTTGGGCGGAATGGTGGTCCCGCATCTCGTTGTCTATGGCATGTCAGAGGTGGGATGGCGGGGAACTAACCAGGCATTTGGAATCATAGCGCTTGTCGTCGTTGTGATCGCGTTCCCGTTGCTCCGTCACGTCCCTAATAAGGTGGTAACTGAAACTGTCAGCGCCCCTGTCAGCAAGGTGCCGACCCGCACATTCTTGCGTCAAAAAGATTTCTGGTTCTGCATCGCTGCTTCTTCGGGAGCATACTTCGTCTTTATGGCGATGCAGTTCAATATGGCCCCGATTGCTAGCGAGATGGGCCTTGCAACGGCCGAGATCGCATTCACCATCACTCTTTTTACCGGAGGAATGGTGACCGGGAAAATACTTTCAGGGATAATGTCAGAGTTTATTGATCCGCGATATACATATGTCTTGATCGGAACATTGATGATCGGGTCTCTTGGGGTTCTCGCTCTTCAACCAGCAGAGATTTTCATATTAATTGGTTTCTACTTTTTTGGGGTTGGTGCGGGCAGTATCTTGCCTCTCAAGGGACTTGTTTTCGGTCAAATTTTCGGGACAGCCAACCTTGGCCGCGTACTCGGATTGGCCGCTCCCTTCGGAGCAATTTACAGTTTGGGACCTGTTACTGCATCATACTTTCACTCCATTTTTGGCAATTACAACAGCGTGTTCTTTGTCTTGATGGCATTCCTCTTCATCACCGTTCCCCTTATACTACTGGTGCGCAAACTGCCTGCTAAAGAGCAGGGGCGCAATACAGTATAGGTTATTGTGCAGTTTGAAATGCCCGGCCTTTTGTTCGAAAATTTGTCTCTACAGGAACGTCGAAAGTCGAAGTGCGACTAGAATGAATGTGTAGCTATATCGTCGTCCTGTATGGGTATCCAATAAGGAAGTACGATGGTCTCACAAAGGCGACGTCGACAAAGCTGAAGGCGGTGGCTTCACGGTGGTATGCCGCCAAAGCAATGTAACTGTTCAGGTGGAGCCGGGTGACACGATCCTTGAATCACTGGCGAGCGCCGGAGTTGATCTTCCCTCCTCCTGCGAGCAGGGCATTTGCGGAGCATGCGAAACTCGCGTTTTGGAAGGAGAACCCGACCACCGCGATTTGATCCTCAGCCAGAAGGAGCAGGACGCGAACGACAAGATGTTTATTTGTTGTTCGGGGTCCAAGAGCGCCAGCCTCGTCCTTGATTGCTGACCGCCCACTTTTTCTTGGCCGCAATCCGGGAAGCTGACTCGTTGATCTTGTGCCTTGTTGGCGCTCCCGCTGTCGTCTGCCGCTGGTTAAAGGGTTTCCGATTCGGGAAGTCAGATAATCCATTCCGCAGTTGAGCCGCTGACTGAGAAACTTATTGCCCTTCTGCACCAACAAGCAAAACGCCCGCGTTTTTGTCGTTTAGCAAACCCGCGCCAGCAACGAAGAATTCGATTCTGGCGTGTAGCCGCTCAAGGCTCTTGTCCGTTCCCAAGTGATGACTGATCGCTTCTGCGTGAACGTCGCTTACGAACAGACCGAGAAATAATTGGGCCAGGATTTGAGGGCGGGCATTCATTTCGATCCCCTTTTCTTGCCAGGCAGAAAATAGCTGCTGGAGCGAATCGTGCG
>JGI24723J26617_10001691_pt1 | contig 18931 bp, 18 predicted proteins | sample Cruoilmetagenom6_FD_26617 | JGI IMG/M metagenome (IMG submission 26617)
CCCCCCCAATTGGTGCACGACCAGCTTCCGCTATGCTTGAGGAGCAAACACGCGTCAGTCAAGCGTGGCAACCGGCAGAGCAATCGCCGGAAATGCTGGTTAGAGAACCGGGCGGCCCTTCGGCATTATGAACAAAGCGAAGGATTCCTGTTGCACTGGCCCGGCGGCATGTGGTGGCCCGGTTTGTGATGGGCAACCGCTCCGAGCGTGCCAATGCGTTGCAGCACAGGCGCAGTCCAGCGCCGGCGGCAGGCAATTGCCTTGTCTTGATCCCTCTTGCCAGGGCTGGTCCTGCTGCACATTCGGCTCACTCCAGGCGTGTCTGCACTGCAAAAGCACAGGCAAGTTGTCCTTCAGTTAACGTGCAGCTCTGAAAAAAGGCTTAAGGTGCGGTATTGTGGGCCAAAGTATCGTTAGCTCCGTGACGTGGTCCGTCCAGCAGCCGGCCGTTCTCAGCAATTGGCAAGGAGCATGGCGCCGGAGCGTGGCAGCGCGGTATCTAGTCGTTCCAGCCATAAACGTGCTTGACGTATCTGCTCATCGTTATCGCCCTGGGCAGCCCCATGTACTGGCTGTATTGCGTGAGGCGGTCGTAGCGTGATTCTTCAGGCCATTTGTCCAGGGTTTTCAGGACTTTATTGTAGTCAATGATCTTCCCCAGAACCTTGTTGCTCGCTCCACGTGCCGCCTCTTCCCGCAACTGGGGCAATTGCGGCGTCGTCCGGGCATGCCAGTCTGCATTGTGGAAACCGTNGCGCTCTTCCTGCCTTTGCGTTTCGGGCATTCTGCCTNTTGCCAGTTGCCGAGCAAGCCAGCGAGACTGCCCATCGCGCATGAACATGCGGGTAGGCAGGCCAGCACAAAATTCGACCAGTGGCCGATAGGCAGTGACGTCACGGCATTTAATCCCGTAGATTTGCTCAAAACCCAGCCTTACGTCGCCAGCCTCGAAATCTCCGCGCGCAAAGCCATCGATCAGGCTGGCCTTGCGGGTGCCGCGCAAAGGCCGGTCAAATAAGACCCCGCTGTCCCTGGCGCGTTCTACAGAGCTGTGTTTCTCCAGCATCCCCGGCTGCAACGATGCGACAAGTTCATTCGCCGATAGCTCGTTCTTGCCTTTGAGCCGTTGCCACCTGTGCCAAGCCTTGTCCCCCAATTGGGTTGCCAGACAATGCCGCAAGAATGTCAGCCAGACTGGCCCATCTGTGAACGGCATTTGACGCACAGTAAGCCACGCCTGCCGCCATTGCCCTGTCCGGAAATACTCAGCGGCCGCCCACTGGCCATGGGCACTGAAGGTCTGGTTGCCGAGGTCCGATGACAACAACAAATCGCACCCTGCATCTTGTGCGGATTCGTAAATCCCGTGATGCATCCAGACATTAGGCAGGTTGGGAGGCGCCGATCCCATCGCCATNAACAGCTTTTCAAGGCCGTAATCGAAATTCCTTCCCGCATTGTCGATAAAGTGAGGCTTGATACGGGAGTGCTGGCGGGCAAATGCTTCGACATATGGACGTTCGTCACCAAAGATTCTTGGTGTCTCTATGCCGTCCCAGTTGGCCGCAGGAACGAACGTAAAACTTGGCAACGGCTGTTGTCCGGGTAGTGCCTGGAGCACGCGCGCGGCAACATTCGATGAATCGAGCCCGCCTGACAGGAATACACCTGGCTTTGAAGATCCCCTGACAGCGCACAGCGCAGCTTCCCCAAGCAGGCGCTCTGCTTCCTCCAGGTAATCCTCGTCCGACGCAGGCGAAAGCGGCTTGATATCAAGCACGTCGAAATAGCGGACTGGCGGCGCAAGGCCGCGCCCTGGCCGGTGGTGAACTATCGTCCCGATATCAACCCGGNGGGACCCTTCGTACCATCCCTCATTGCCNGTCAGATTCATGAAAAGGCTATCAACCAACTTGCGTTCATTCAACGCAACAGGCAGGCCGGCGGCAAGGAGAACCCGCGCAACGGAAGCTACGACGAGCAATCCGTCGATGATGCAATAGACAAGTGGGGGTGCGTTGATCGGGCTNCGCGACAGACGCACATTGCCGTCTTTATCGACGTAAATCGCACAATATTGGCCGATGACATGGCGATCAGCCTGATCGCCCCAGCGAGCTACGGCTTCACCGTATACCTTGGCCGGATCGTCTGGCGCACAATCAAGCTGGCGCGCGACATCANCCAGGTTGTCAAACCAGCCATCGAACATGATGCTGNCGCCGCTTTCAGACCTGGAAACACGCCAGCCCCGCGCGGAGATCGGTGATTTTCGGAACTGCCCTGGAGACGAGAAGCAATAAAAGCACTCGCCATCACGCTCTGACGCAGCGANTCCACCATCAAACAGGCCAAGGGAGGCCGCGATTCTGTCAGCAGGGATTTTCTTGCTAGGCGACAGAGCCTGGCAAAAAGCCAACATTCCCGATTCAGGCTAAACCTTGAATCAGGAAGTCCCGAAACCATTCGCGGACACACCATCGCCGCCCAGATTGCTACTGCCAGCCACATTTGAAAGCTTGCCAAGTTTGGCAACGACCGGCTTGGTCCATGATTTCTTCTGGCGAACATTCTTCATGATCAAGACCTCACGGCCAAATCTGGCCAAAAATGGTGGTTAATAAAAAGTTACCTAGCGAATGTGCCGATCTGGTGCAACTGCGAACAGCGCCCGNCGCCATGCAATTCATCGCNTCTAAACAACGCCTTGTCGGCCTGCCCGATATATCTCGTGCCAAGGACCAGGCAAATCACCGATGACGATCTTGCCTGAAACTTCGACCCAGGCGTGGAGCGCATCGCCCGGTTCGCGTCGCTTCATCGGCCTGGCGGCAATGACCACGCAATGCTGAACTGCCGCCCGCCGCAGCATCCAACTGAGCGCCATCGCTTTCGGCAGGCATTTGATTGCAAACGGCAGCCGCCATGCTGCCCGTTCGACGTGCCCTGCCAATTGGCTGGCCATACGCTGTGCATCGTCCCTGCCGACCAAAGGCTCCGCAGTGTCGCCCGGACATTCAACGCCGCCAAGCGACAGGCGCCAGCGGCTGAACGGGACTGCAAGCACAAGCAAACGCGCCAAAACCAGCCACGCCATCGCACGCAACGTCCGTCCGCGCCGGTGCCATATGTCAACTTTCCGCAACGATCCCTGCATCCAATAGCCTGACAAGAAACGTATCGACATCAGTGGCGATCTCGCTCTCGGAGGCATCGTATTGCGATGCCAGCGCCAAGACCAGCGCCTTGCGATCCGACGTGCCGTCGATCTGCTTCCATATCTCGCAGCCTGTGCCAGTGATTGAGAGAAACTCGCCGCTGTCGAGCAGCATCACGACGATCTCGTCATCTATCTGTGTCTCTTTGAAACTGGCTGACAGTTTCGATAACATTCAACCTTCCTNCCGATCCGGATGCTGGTGTCCGGTTATATAGTCACAAGCCAGCGACACGCTATCGGCGAAGCGCAAAGTGTCGATCGGACGGGTGAAACGGCTCATCGCCATCTGGTTCGCGAGCCGNGACAAATGCGCAAAGCGCGAAGCCGGATCGAACTGACGCGCGGCCGCAAAATGACTGGCAGTATAATGGTCGTCTTCAAGACGAACCATCCGCTGCGCCCCGGAAATTTCNTCCAGCGCGCACTCGGCNCCTTCCTCAAGAAAGATCAGCTTGCCAAGCGGGAGCGGTCCGCCNGAGTGCCGGTCAGGGGGCTGAGCGTAGTATTTCTCGATGTCGATNCCGACTTTTTCTTCGCGGCGAGTGCCAGTCAGCGCCAACGCCTCTTCCGTCAACTTGAGCCGCTTGTGGCCGGGCAGGCATTGCAGCCTGTCGGGATCTGACAAGTCGAGGATAAGCGTATCATCGCAAAACAGCGGCAGGCAACGTCCCGCCAGCGCTGTCACCAATGTTGACTTGCCTGCCCCGCTTGGCCCGGTAAATGCGAAAACGCGTCCCTCATGGCAAACCGCCGAGGCGTGGATGGGCATGAAGCCATTGATGCTGGCCACTGCCGAATAGACACTGCCGCTCAGCCACAGTGCCTCCACGCTGGTATCGGCGCCTTCGCCCCGTTCGATCGTGATCCCGCTTCCTTTGCGATAGTGGAACCAGTGGCTTGCCCCGTGGCGCAACAAGAATGCCTCGCCAACAAGCTGCCAGCTATCCGCCAGCAACGTCTTTGCGCCAAGCTTGTGCGGCACGGGTCCGTATTGGACTCGCGTCTCGCTCTTGAGCAAATCCTGTGCAGAGTTTTCAGTCATTGGTCGGCAGATTTGGCGGCTTTGAGCGACTCGGTCAATCGCTCCAGGGACTCGGGCCACCGCAAATCTGCAAGTCAGACCGAGTCAAGCGTGTGGAAAACGCCTAGTTCCCTGCTTGTCGGCCAACGGTCCGGACTCTAAGCGCCGGAGAAAGGAGCCAAAGCCCGCGCATGGTTACGCCGCTCATTTCGCCATCAATTCTGTCCGCAGATTTTGCCAGACTGGGCGAGGAAGTGCGCGCAGTGGACGAGGCCGGTGCGGACTGGATCCACATCGACGTGATGGACGGCCATTTCGTGCCCAACATCACGATTGGCCCCGATGTGGTAAAGGCTCTGCGCCCGCATTCCAAAAAGCCCTTTGACGTTCACCTGATGATTTCGCCGGTCGATGCGTATCTTGAAGCCTTTGCCAGCGCCGGGGCAGATATCATCACCGTTCACCCGGAAGCGGGGCAACACACGCATCGCACGGTGCAGGCAATCAAGGCACTGGGAAAGCAAGCGGGCATTTCGCTCAATCCCGCAACTCCTGCCAAGATGCTCGACTACCTGATCGACGAAATCGACCTTGTTCTGGTGATGAGCGTCAATCCGGGATTCGGGGGGCAGAGCTTTATCGCCAGCCAATTGCGCAAGATCGAAGCGGTACGAAAGATGATCGAGAAAACCGGCCGTGAAATCAGGCTGGAAGTCGATGGCGGTGTAAATGCGGAAACCGCGCGTCAGTGCGTCGATGCAGGGGCCGATGTGCTGGTGGCAGGTTCTGCGACATTCAAGGGAGGCCCCCAATGCTACGCCGCCAATATCGCGGCGCTAAAAGGGGGTGGCTGAGCCATGACCGATACGACCTTCCACAACCTGGCCGCCAACGAAACGCAAGACCAGGCCGAAGGCACGCCGGCCTTGCCGCTTGGCGGGTCGGTTGAGGAGGGCGTGTTGAGCGACTGCAACGAAGCGCAAGCCGAAACCGGATCAGGCAGCAACACTGAAGAGCAGACGGGAACACCGCCCCCTGAGGGCGATCAGGATGCTACTCCAGCGCAACCGGTCCAGGACGAAGCTACGAGCGAAAGCCAATACGAAGGCGAAATCATCGAACCGGGCCGGTCGCTGGCGCTTGCCGATTTTGCGCCGCCACCGGTCCATGTTGGTGCGCGGCTGGTCCGCCTCGCATACCGGTTGGGCATTCCCGCCTCGATGTTGACCACGCCTATGGGCAAGAAAGTGCGCACACGCTTGCTGGCAACAGTGACCAGCCCGCTGGACGGAGACCGCGTGGCCGGGACCGCGCTTCGTGCCGGACACTTCCTGGTGCACGGTGCCAAGACGCCAATCGCGCAAGTGGATTTCGGCGGCGCGGCACGGGTTACACCGCCACTCGAACGAGTGGTCCACGGCTTCACTTGGCTTGCTGACCTTGATGCATGCGCGACGCGCGAATTGGCAGCACCGGTGGCTGAACGCATTCTATCTGCCTGGTTGAACGCCAATCCCAAACCCCCGGCAAGGCCGGGCAAGGGTCCGGCCTGGGCAATCGGCAACACCGGAACGCGATTACTCAACTGGATCGTCTACGCGCCGTTGGTCCTGTCCGGTATCGACAAGAAATTGCGCACCCGCACGCTTGGCGCGATCGAGGAAACTGCACGCTGGCTCGACCGCAACGTCCAGAAAGCCGAAGACGGCGTTGCCCAGGTCGCAGGCTGGTGCGCAATCGTCGCGTCCGGCCTGCTCATGCCTGACGGCCAGCCGCGGCGTCTTTATGGCGAAGCCGGGCTTGTAAAGGCACTGGGCGACATGGTGAGTGACGACGGCGGCGTGCTGTCACGCAGCCCGCTGACGCAAATGGAAGCGATAGCGCTGCTTGTAAACTTGCAAACCTGCTACGAAGCGACCGAACGCGAACCGCCCGAAGCAATCGGGACGATGTTGTCACTTCTCGTGCCACCGCTGCTTTCGCTTACCCATGGCGACGGCTCACTTGGCAGTTGGCAGGGCGCTTGGGCAGTCAGTGCGGACGAGATTGCTGGCTTGGTAAAGGCAAGCGGCGTACGCACCCGGCCGCTGCGCGATACCCGGCAGTGGGGCTATCAACGCGTGGCCGCGCAAAAGAGCCTGCTGCAATTCGATGCCGCACCGCCACCGATGCCGAAAGAGGCGCGCTTTGGCTGCGCATCGACACTTGCGTTCGAATTTTCCAACGCCGGCCATCGCTTGATCGTCAATTGCGGCGGTGCCGCCAGCGCCGGCGGGCTGACTCCAGTCCGGCTTGAACAGGGCCTGCGCGCTACCGCGGCCCATTCAACGCTGGTCCTGGAAAACGCGAACTCAACAGCTATCCTGATAAACGGCAAAATTGGCTCAGGCGTGTCCGAAGTCGATGTCGATCGGCGCACGCTGGCAGGTGGGGCGAATGGCTCGGCCACCCGCCTTGAAGCCAGTCATAACGGCTATGCCGCCCGATTTGGTCTGATCCACCGCCGCATCCTGATCCTGCGCGACGATGGCGATGAGCTGCGAGGCGAAGACCTGCTGTTGCCCAGCGGCCGCAAAGGCAGGCGCGGCAAACTCAGTTTTGCGATCCGTTTCCATCTCGGCACCGACATCGAAATTGCTCGCTCCGAGGACGGACAGGGTGCCAGTCTGGCTCTGGCGGACGGAAGTCACTGGCAATTCCGCGCCGGCGCAGGCGAAGTGAGCGTCGAGGACAGCATCTGGATCGACGGGCAAGGGCACCCGATTCCAGCACAGCAGCTCGTGATTCAGGGCATGGTCTCTCGCGGGGGAGGCAATTTCGCCTGGCTGCTCAAGAAAATGAGTTAACGTATCCTCGGCTTGCCGCGGCATTCCCTCCGCTCTAGGAGGCACTCGATTCCCGCTTCTTGAGGTTACGAACCATGACCGATTCCGTTACTATCCGGAGGGCGCTGCTCTCNGTGTCNNACAAGTCTGGCCTGGTCGAACTTGGCAAGGCGCTTGGCGCGCGCGGCGTCGAACTGGTTTCGACAGGCGGGACGGCAAAGGCACTGCGCGAAGCCGGTCTGGACGTGCGCGATGTTTCAGACCTCACCGGCTTTCCCGAAATGATGGACGGTCGGGTCAAGACATTGCACCCAATGGTTCATGGCGGGCTTCTGGCTGTGCGCGACAATCCCGAACACTCTGCCGCGATGGATGAGCATGGCATTGGCGCGATCGATCTGGTCGTCGTCAACCTATATCCGTTCGAGCAGACAGTCGCCAAAGGGGCCGGTCGCGACGAGGTGATCGAAAATATCGACATCGGCGGTCCGTCAATGGTGCGATCAGCGTCAAAAAACCACGCCTTCGTTACCATCGTCACCGACCCAGCCGACTATGACACGCTGCTGGCCGAACTCGACAACGCAGATGGCGCAACCAGCCTCGATTTTCGCAAGAAGATGGCCGCAAAGGCATTTGCCGCAACCGCAGCTTATGACGCGGCAATCTCTGGCTGGTTCAATCGGTTCGATCAGCCCACGCATTTTCCAGAGCGCCGGGCGCTCGCCAGCAAGCTTGTCACGACGCTTCGCTATGGCGAGAATCCGCATCAGGAAGCCGCGCTTTACCTTCCGGAGTTTGCCGCGTTTGGCACCGGCATCCCGCAGGCTCAACAGATCCAGGGCAAAGATCTGAGCTATAACAACTACAACGATGCCAATGCCGCGCTCGAACTCGTCGCCGAATTCGTAAATGAGGATCCTACGGTCGTCATTGTAAAGCACGCCAATCCCTGCGGTGTAGCTACGCGCCCGACGTTGCTCGAAGCCTGGAACGAAGCACTCGCCTGCGATTCAGTATCTGCCTTTGGCGGCATCGTCGCAACCAACGTGCCGCTTGACGGCGAAACGGCAGAAGCGATCTGCAAGATATTCACCGAAGTCGTCGTCGCCCCAGGTGCGGACGAAGCTGCCAAGGATGTGTTTGCCAGGAAGAAAAACCTGCGCTTGCTGCTGATTGACGAGCTGCCCGACGCACGGCGCGCCGGTGTGACGCAAATCGTCATTGCCGGGGGCCTGCTGGTGCAAGACCGCGACAACGGGAATATCACACCCGATGCGCTGAAAATCGTCACCAAGCGCGAGCCGAGCGAGCAGGAATTGAAAGATTGCCTGTTTGCATGGACAGTCGCGCGTCACGTCAAGTCCAACGCCATTGTTTACGCCAAGGACGGGGCGACTGCCGGTATCGGAGCGGGACAGATGAACCGGCGGGATTCCTCGCGGATTGCTGCGATGAAAGCCGCCGAGGCTGCCGAGACACAAAGCTGGGAAAGCTCCCGCACGATTGGCAGCGCGGTTGCATCCGATGCGTTCTTCCCTTTCGCCGATGGCCTGCTTGCCGCTGCCGAAGCCGGGGCGACTGCCATTATCCAGCCGGGCGGTTCGATCCGTGACGATGAAGTCATAGAGGCTGCCGATGAGGCAGGATTGGCAATGGTGTTCACCGGGATGCGCCATTTCCGCCACTGATAAATTGCCGGCCGATTGCAGACCANAACTCGGTTTATCGCGCTTTAACCTCGTTTCACCGCAGAGTCGCAGTTTTGAATGTAATGTTCACTCGACCGAAAGTGATTTGCTGGCAGTGACGCTTCCAACACGACACGGATTCGTTCCACTTGCAGGAAAGCATGCCCGCCATGGGATTGTTCAAGGCCGACTTCTATCGCTTCTTCACAATCGGTTTTGCCGTAGGCGCAGTGCTCGTCGTCGCAACGATGGAAGGCAATGTCGGTACGGACATCGTGAACGGTGTGGTTCCTGCAGCGGAAGCTCAGGCATCGCAGTGATCCCCGACCGCCCATTTCGGTCTTTCGCTCTCCTCCCACTTTTGTTGTTTCTCGGCGCATGCCAACAGCCCGCTATTGCGGCCGAAAAGGTCGTTCGCGCTCCAGTTGCCGGTGTCAAAGCCAATGAANGCAAGGGCCTGAAGACCGCGATATTCGCAGGCGGATGTTTCTGGGGTGTCGAAGGCGTCTTCAGCCACATGAAAGGCGTGAAAAGCGCGGTGTCCGGCTATCATGGCGGGGCCAAGACAACTGCGGCATACAAGAAAGTGAGCCGCGGACTGACCAACCACGCCGAAGCAGTCCGTGTCCGATACGATCCTGCCCAGGTTCGGTACGACCAGTTGCTGCGCGCGTTTTTCTCTGTCGTCACCGATCCCACACAGCTCAACCGTCAGGGGCCGGACGTTGGCAAACACTATCGCTCCGCGCTCGTCCCGCTGGGAGCCGAACAGCGCAAAGTCGCCGCAGCTTACCTCAAACAGCTGCGCGCCTCGGCGCTTTGGAAGAAGCCCATCGTAACCCGGATCGAAGCACCCAGAAAGTTCTATCCGGCTGAGACAAATCATCAGGACTTCATGGCCAAGAACCCGCGCCACCCATACATCATGCGATGGGACCGCCCCAAAGTGAAGGCACTCAAGGCACTCTATCCAGGGTGGTACAAAGCGGCCTTTACAACCGGCTGATTGCGCACGGCGTGCATGCAGGCCTATAAGCACGCCATGGCCGACCATACTCACCATGAACATACTGGCGATGGGCTTGTCGCCGCCGCGCAGCGAGCCCTGACCGACGCCGGAGAGCAATGGACCGACATGCGTGCCGGTGTGTTTGCCGCGTTGGCCGAATGCGACAAGCCAGCATCAGCCTATGACCTTGCCGAAAATGTATCGACCTTGCGAGGTAAACGCGTCGCGCCCAACAGCGTTTACCGTATCCTTGATCTGTTCGTGCGCACCAATCTTGCCAGGCGCGTGGAAAGCGCCAACGCCTACCTTGCCAACAGTCACCCCGGCTGCCGCCATGACTGCATCTTCCTGATCTGCGACAGCTGCGGGCAAGCCGTGCATATTGACGACGATGCCTTGACCGGATCGTTGGTCCGTGCCGCGCGCCAGGCCGGGTTTGCCGATGTCCGGCCAGTCGTCGAACTGCGCGGACTGTGCGCAGACTGCAGCTAGGACGAGACCTTACCCAGTCTGACGGCCGGATGTGCGCGCTGGGGGCGAGATTTTCCTATGCTTGGCAAGACAGTGGCCGTAATGGCCCAAGGTTCATTCGACAGAAATTCTTGAACGTGTAGAACGCAAGCATGACGGCAAATCCGGCAACGCCTTTACTCGACACCGTCGATGTTCCCGCAGACCTTCGCAAGCTTGAGCCTGAGCAGCTCACGCAGCTGGCAGACGAACTGCGCGAAGAACTGATTTCCGCTGTGGGACAGACTGGCGGCCATCTTGGCTCTGGCCTTGGCGTGGTGGAACTGACAGTCGCAATCCATTATGTTTTCAACACGCCTGACGACCGGCTGGTGTGGGATGTCGGTCATCAGGCCTATCCGCACAAGATACTGACCGGCAGGCGAGACCGCATTCGCACATTGCGCCAGGGCGGCGGCCTTTCCGGTTTTACCAAACGCAGCGAGAGCGAATACGATCCGTTCGGCACGGCGCACAGCTCTACGTCGATTTCTGCAGCGCTCGGCTTTGCGGTTGCCAACCAGCTTGCAAATATGCCGGGACGCGGCATTGCAGTGATCGGCGACGGTGCGATGAGCGCCGGGATGGCCTATGAAGCGATGAACAATGCCAAGCAGGCCGGCAATCGCCTGGTTGTGATCCTGAATGACAACGACATGTCGATTGCTCCACCGGTCGGCGGCCTTTCTGCATATCTGGCGCGGTTGGTTTCGTCCGAGCATTTTCTTTCGGTGCGAGAGATTGCCAGAAAGATTTCGCGAAAGCTGCCTGAACCGTTGCACCGTGCTGCACGCAAGACGGACGAATACGCCCGCGGGATGGCGATGGGCGGTACGTTGTTTGAGGAACTGGGATTCTACTATGTCGGGCCGATCGACGGTCACAGCATGGACCAGCTTATCCCGGTGCTGGAAAATGTGCGCGACGCAGACGAAGGGCCGTGCCTGATCCACGTCATCACCAAGAAGGGCAAGGGATATAGCCCGGCAGAGCAAGCCTCTGACAAGTATCACGGCGTGCAGAAATTCAACGTCGTAACCGGTGAACAAGTCAAGAGTTCTGGCGGCCCGCCTAGTTACACTGGCGTTTTTGCGAAGCAGCTGATTGCCGAGGCCGAGCAGGACGATCGCGTTTGTGCGATCACCGCGGCCATGCCTTCAGGCACAGGTATCGACAAGTTTTCCGATGCATTCCCTGACCGTGCATTCGATGTCGGCATTGCCGAACAGCATGGCGTCACATTTGCCGCCGGGCTGGCAGCGCAAGGCATGCGTCCGTTCTGCGCGATTTATTCCACCTTCCTGCAGCGCGCATTCGATCAGGTTGTCCACGATGTCGCGATCCAGAACCTCCCGGTACGTTTTGCGATCGATCGTGCCGGACTGGTGGGGCCGACGGCCAGACCCACGCCGGCAGCTTCGACATCACGTACCTTTCAACGCTTCCCAATTTCGTTGTGATGGCCGCAGCGGACGAGGCCGAACTCGTCCACATGACGCATACTGCCGCGCAATATGACGAGGGACCAATCGCGTTTCGCTATCCGCGTGGTAACGGCACGGGTGTTGACCTGCCCGAAATCCCGATGGTGCTGGAAATCGGCAAGGGACGGATCGTGCGTGGCGATGAAAGTGGCGGCAAGGTTGCGCTACTCTCGCTGGGCACGCGGCTGGCCGAGGCGCTTTCAGCTGCCGACCAGCTTGAAGCGAAAGGGCTTTCGACAACGGTGGCCGACTTGCGCTTTGCCAAGCCGCTCGACGAAGCGCTGATCCGCAAGCTTATGCTCAGCCACGACGTCATCGTTACGGTCGAGGAAGGCTCGATTGGCGGGCTTGGCGCGCATGTCTTGACGATGGCNAGCGATCAGGGGCTGATCGACACCGGGCTGAAAATCCGCACGATGCGCCTTCCTGACACGTTCCAGGAACACGACAAGCCCGATGCGCAATACGACGAGGCTGGCCTCAACGCCCCCCAGATCGTCGATACAGTGCTGAAAGCGCTGAAACACAACAGCGCTGGCGTGGAAGAAGCNCGGGCCTGAATTCCTGTTTGCGGCTTATTGCGGCCGCACTCCCGGATGCACCCCGGCCGCCTGCGGCTCACCTATTTCCGCCTGTCCCAGCAAATCGTCAGNGACGTTATCATCCCCCAGTGTATCAAGGTGCATCCAGCGTTTGACGAACGGTGAGATCAGCAGCACGAGTGCGGCCACACCAATCGCGATCCAGCCGATCTGGCTATAGATCGACAGCGTCAGCTCTTTCGACATTTCGCCGCTTTCTCCGCCCGTTGCCTCGCCGATCTTGCCCGCAACGAAATTGCCGAACGCTGATGTATAGAACCACGCCCCCATGATGAAGCTGCCCAGGTGCACTGGCGCGAGCCGCGTCATGGCGGAAAGGCCGACCGGTGACAGGCACAGCTCACCGGTGGTGTGCAAAAGGTAGATCAGGAACACGAAGACGACCGATGTCATCACCGCCGGATCGCCGGTTCCAGCGCCCCACACGAAGACCTGGAAACCAAGCCCGACCTGAAACAACGCAAGACCGAACTTAGCCGGTGCAGATGGCTCCAGCCCGCGCCTCCCAAGCCATTGCCACATCCCGGCGAACAGCGGGGCGAGAACAACGATGTAAATCGGGTTGATCGACTGGAACAGCGACGTTGGCACACCGCCCTTGTCAACATAGCGATCNGTATAAAGGCTCAGGCTGCCCCCTGCCTGTTCGAACAGGCCCCAAAAAATCGGGTTCAGCGCAATCAGGAACAGGATCGCGTATATCCGCTCGCGCGCCTCTTTCGGCAGCTTGAACGCTTCGTAGAGGGTATAAGCCAGCATTGCGACGCCAGTGACGCCGAACATCGTCTGGATTGCACCCTGGTTCTGGATCAGGAACCAGATCACNGCCACGGCGGCCAACCCGGTTGCATAAAGATACATTTCCGCGCGCGGCTTCAAAGGAACCGGAGCCTCTCCCTGTCCCCGCAAGGCCGGTTTGCCGAATACAAAGATGATCAGGCCCGCGATCATACCAACTCCAGCGACGCCAAAGCCATACGCCCAGCCCAGTGTTTCACCNAGGTAGCCGACAATGATAACGCCCAGCGCGGCACCGACATTCACGCCCATGTAGAAGATCGTATACGCAGCATCGCGNCGGCTGTCGGTCATCCGGTAAAGCTGGCCGACGATTACGGAAATGTTGGCCTTGAGAAACCCCGATCCAACTATGATCAGCGCCAGCGCCATCCAGAATATGTTGATCGCAGGATCGGCTTGCTTTGTCGCCGGATCGGAAACGCCCTGCATGCCTTCAACAGCCATGAACATATGGCCCAGCGCCAGCAGCACCCCGCCGAACAGCACGGCCTTGCGCTGGCCCAGCCAGCGATCAGCCAGATAGCCGCCCAGCACCGGGGTTATATAGACAAGGCTGGTGTATGCACCATAGATCAGGTTCGATTTGCCATCGGCGAACAGCCAGAATTTCGTAAGATAGAGCACCAGCAGTGCGCGCATCCCGTAATAGGAAAAGCGTTCCCACATTTCGGCATAGAACAGGACAAACAGGCCGCGCGGATGGCCGACGAATTCCTCACCCTTGCGAGCGGCGATCAGGCCGCCAATGACCAATACTGCAAACAGGCCAATGGCCGCGATTACGGCGATCCAGTCGCCTTCGTTCCAGGTGGAGATATCCTTCATGGAAGGCAGTTCATCCTGTCAGCGCACAGGAAGCAAGCCGAAATACCCTTGCAAGGCGAGATTTCCACGGCGCAAATTCCGGACAGCGCACAAATCCGCCAAATGTGCACTCTCACAATTGCCCCTCAGCGAAATATGGTGATTTCCCTTTGCGCAATGCAGCTTCGCGTGGCAGTCTGTTGAAAGTTAGTCAGTTATTGACCGGAATGGTTAGCCACAAGCAGCAGGGAGAGGGCACGTGATCAGGTCCGAATTACTTCAGGCAATCGCCAAGGAAAACCCGGAATTGCGCGCCGAAGACGTCGAACGAGCAGTCGATGCTTTCTTTGAAGGTATCGCCGATAGTTTGTCGGGCGGCGGACGCGTAGAACTGCGTGGTTTTGGCGCATTTTCCACTCGCCGCCGGGACGCGCGCAGGGGACGCAACCCGCGCACCGGGGAAAGTGTCCATGTTCCTGAAAAACGTGTGCCTTACTTCAAGCCGGGCAAAGAAATGCGTGCCCGCCTCAATGGCGAGTAAGCTGTATTATTAAGCAGCTTGGCTGTTGCTGCTTTCACTACCTTCTGCCAAACCCGGCCCGCACTGCGCTGGCGGACGTGGCGGAATGGTAGACGCAGCGGACTTAAAATCCGCTTGGGTATCCCAGTGCGGGTTCGAATCCCGCCGTCCGCACCAACTCATCAACAAACCATTTCAAGAGATTTGAAACGTTCACTCCCTTGAGCGTTTGATCCATGCATCGACACTATCGCGGGAGAAAATGGACACGCGTGCCCGGCGCAGAACGCCTGACTTCGCGGCCATTCATGGTGCCACGCCGCTGACAGTGCCATTCGCCGCCAGTCCGGCGCTGGCTGAAACCAACAATGCGTCGTTGCGATTACTCTTCGGACGGATCGTCAGGCCGGGCGAAATTTCATTGCATCGCCGTTCATGCAATAGCGCTTGCCGGTGGGTCTGGGGCCATCATTGAAGACATGGCCAAGGTGGCCACCGCAGCGTGCGCAGTGCACCTCGGTGCGCGAATATCCCAGCTTGTAGTCCCTCGCAGTACTGATCGCGCCTCGCAGCGGTTTCCAGAAGCTGGGCCAGCCGGTCCGGCTGTCATACTTGGTGCGCGATGAATAAAGCGGGTGGCCATCTGCAGCACAGACATAGGTTCCTGCGCGCTTTTCCTTGAGGAGCGGCGAAGAATAAGGCCGCTCAGTGCCGTCCTTACGCAGGATCGCAAACTGATCGGGCGTCAATCGCTTGCGCCACTGCGCTTCGCTATAGCTGACGGGAAACGATTTCGCCTGAGCATCGCCGCTGCCGCAAGCCGCAATCACGGGCATGGCAGCACCAGCGCCAAGCCAGGTCAGGACACGGCGGCGCGAAGGCCGGTTTGCAAGCGGGCGAAATTCGATTGATTCGGCATTGGGCATGTTCAGAGCTCCTCCTCGATTCATGCCTCCCTCAACAGACTAGATCGGGTCTGCTCAAAATTTGTCAATGCTGAGGCTTAGCCAGTGGACGGCCGCAAGCGGGCGAGCAGGCTCCGGCGTTTGGGCTTGAGCTTGGCCGGACCAGACTTCATCACCCGGGTCCGGAACATCCGCGCGCCGATGCGCACGAATAACACCACGCACAGTGCCTGCCAGACAAGAGCCGCCCCATGTGTCCACAGCGCCGGGTCCTGTGCGGCCCGGGCAAGCATCGCAAATGGCGAACTGAACGGGATAAGCACGGCCAGTAACTCGACCGGACTGCCGGGCTGAGTCATGGCATAGCTGGCGAGAAAGAATACCATCAGCTGCATCATCGTTACCGGCATCGAAAGTGTCTGCACTTCTCGAACCGTCGAAGCCATTGAGCCGATCGCAAGGAACAATGAGCCAAGCAAGAGATAGGCCATAGCGAAGTAGGCAATACCCAGCGAAATGAACAACGGCCACCCGACAGCAGGCGCAGGGATATCCGGCACGACCGAGCCGACGGCGAGAGACATACCCAGCCCTGCCAACGCCCATACCCCGATGCCGACGAACGAGATCGCCAGCATGGCAAACAGCTTGCCAAAAAACACGGCATCCATGGGAATAGCCGCCGCAAGGATTTCGATGATCTTGTTGCCTTTTTCTTCAACAAGGTTGGACAGCACCATGCCAGCCAGCAGCATCGTCAGCAGAAACAGCAATGTCTGCGCGCCCTGTGCCGTCATCAGCCGGCTTCGCCGCTCATTGGCTGAGCTTGAAGCAGTGCCTGTTAAGCGCACTTCGGGATAAGCCTCAGGCGAACGGCCAAGAGATTGCGCTGCAATCAATGACANCGGGCCTTTCCATTGCGCGATACGATCCTGAGTGCCTGTNAGCACCGGTTCGGATGGAGTGCCACTAAGAATCGCGGCAACATTTCCGCGGCGCGATGCAAGAGCGGTCTTGGCGTCAAAATCATCCCCGGGTTCAAGTTTCCTGATCACAGTCAGCTCAGGCAGCGCAGCGCCGAGGCGCGGCGCCAGCGCCTCTCGCGCGCTGACCATCGCATCGACATCGGCCGCTTGCATGGCAATGCCAAGCTGCGGCGCGTCTGTGCTTTGCTGGACGCGTTGCCCCACACCGCCGGCCATAGCGCCGACCAGCACCGGAAACAGCGGCCCCAGCAGGAAGAACAGGAAGCTTCGACTAAACAGGATTGCTCCAAAGTCACGGCGAGCAATAACCATTGCCGCGGCCAGAGTGGATAGACGACCGCTCATCCTGCCAGCTCCCCGGTCTCATCTTCTTCAAGCGCTTTTGCAGCCGCCTCTCCGGCAATCGCAACAAATGCATCGTGCAGACCGGCGCGTTCTATAGAGAGCGAAAGAATGCCCGCCTCACCTTCGATCAGTGCTCGCAAAAGTGGCTCGATGCCGGTTTCGGGCAACGAAAAATTCCAGAAGCGTCCCTCATGGCGAGCGTCGTTGGGCAAGGCGGCGCGCCACAATCCATCCTGCTCGCGGGTCTCCAGCCTGACTTGCGGGCGAATTCGATCGCGAGCAACATCGACTGGACCTGCAAATGGCACTTTGCCACCGGCAATGATCGCCACTTCGTCACACAGGCGCTCGGCATGGGCAATTACATGAGTTGAGAAAATGACAGTCGTGCCCTTTTCGGCAAGACCGCGAATCATGCGTTCGAGCCGTCCCTGATTGATCGCGTCGAGGCCCGAAAATGGTTCGTCGAACACGACAAGCCTTGGTTCGTGGACAAGTGTGCCAAGAATCTGGACTTGCTGCGCCATGCCTTTTGAAAGCTGGCGGATCTGGCGATCTGCTGCATAGCCAAGACCGTGATCTTCAAGCAGTTTGCGCCCGCGCTCACGACCTTCCTTAAGCGGCAAGCCGCGCAATGCACCGACAAATGCAATCGCCTCGAATGCCTTCATCGCCGGATAAAGACCGCGCTCTTCGGGCAGATAGCCGATTGCATGGGCCACATCATGCGGGCGATCCGCTCCCAGGATGCGGCGGCTTCCCCCATCGGGATCTATGATTCCAAGCAGCATTCGCAAGGTTGTCGTCTTGCCTGCACCGTTGGGGCCGAGAATCCCGTAAATTTCGCCTTCGCGTACAGTCAGATCAACGCCGTCTACTGCGGCAAATCCGTCGAAATGCTTGACGAGGCCTCGCGCCTCAATGGCAAGCTGCGTATCGCCGCGCGCAGATGCGTTGCCCGGCGCTTGCCAATCTCCTAGGTCCATCTTCATGGCATACGCCATTAACCTTGTGACATGAACAGGAGCACCCGCAAGTTTGGTTAATGCCGAAGCAACTCTTGCGATACGCAACGCTCTCGAAGTGGAAGCCAGGAAGTTAGGCTTCTGCGCGATCGGTATTGCTCCGGCTACCGGGGAGCCCGCGGTGGCAAAACGGCTGGATGGCTGGGTTGGCGCGGGTCTGCATGGAGACATGGCATGGATGGCTGACAGGCTGACACAGCGCAAGTCACCCCAAGGGCTTTGGCCAGAGGCAAGAAGCGTGATCTGCCTTGGCATGAGCTATGCGCCCGCTGCCGATCCGCTGTCACTTGAAGCCCATCCAGACATCGGCCGCATTTCCGCATATGCACAAGGCAAGGACTACCACGGCACAGTCAAGAAGGCGCTCAAGAATCTGGCGCGCTGGCTGATAGCCGAAACGGCTGGCAATGATTTTGGTGAAATTGAGGTGAAAGTGTTCACCGATACGGCTCCCGTGATGGAAAAGCCGCTGGCGCAGGCGGCAAGGATAGGCTGGCAGGGGAAGCACACCAACCTGGTCAGCCGCGAGCATGGGTCATGGCTCTTCCTGGGGGAGATCTACACCACACTTGAGTTTTCGCCCGATGTCCCGGAATCGGGTCATTGTGGCTCCTGCAATGCCTGTCAGGTAGCCTGCCCGACCGATGCTTTTCCTGCGCCCTACCAGCTCGATGCGCGGCGCTGCGTGAGCTACCTGACGATTGAGCACAAGGGCCCGATCCCGATCGAATTCCGCAAAGCCATCGGCAACCGCATTTATGGCTGCGACGATTGCCTTGCGGTATGTCCGTGGAACAAGTTTGCCGATCTCGCACATACGCACCGCGCCTTCCTGCCTCGAGCTGAGCTTGCCGCGCCGGAACTCGCAGACCTCCTGGCACTCGATGATGCGGGGTTTCGGGCGTTGTTTTCAGGTTCGCCAATCAAGCGGATCGGTCGCAACAGGTTTGTACGCAATTGTCTGGTAGCGGCCGGAAACAGCAACGATCCCGGCTTGTTGCCTCAGATCGATAAATTGAAATCAGACCCCGATCCTGTGGTCGCCGAAGCAGCAGCCTGGGCGACAGGAGAACTCAGAGCATTTCCTTGATGGGCACCGACGCATCGGCAAGCTGATCAAGATCCGGTTCAAGCGCCGCTTCGATTGCCTTGCGTCCCTGAACATAGTCTTTGACCATATTGA
>JGI24723J26617_10001694_pt1 | contig 18904 bp, 19 predicted proteins | sample Cruoilmetagenom6_FD_26617 | JGI IMG/M metagenome (IMG submission 26617)
AGGGAATTCAGGGGGTTACTGGAGCGACTGGCGAGAAAGGTGAAACTGGAGCCAAGGGCGACCAGGGCGAAAAAGGTGAGACAGGTGCTACTGGTGCCCAAGGTATACAAGGAGTAACCGGAGCGACTGGTGAAAAAGGTGAAACCGGAGCCAAGGGAGACCAGGGCGAAAAAGGAGATACAGGTGCTACTGGTGCCCAAGGTATACAAGGAGTAACCGGTGCCACAGGTCCTCAGGGAATGCAGGGGGTAACCGGAGCAACTGGTGCCAAAGGTGACAAGGGCGATAAAGGTGATACGGGAGCTACCGGACCAGCGGGTCCAGCAGGATCTGATGGTATTGATGGTGCCATTGGACCTAAAGGAGATAAAGGAAATACCGGTGCTACCGGTCCAACCGGTGCCGCTGGCACCAACGGAACCGATGGGGCCACTGGACCAACAGGGCCAGCAGGACCAACGGGACCCCAAGGAGATAATATGATCAAAGCTATAGGAAAAATATCAGCAGCTGGTGGAATTATTAAAGCAACAGCAGGAATAACGGTAACCAAATTATCCGGAAAAGGGCATTATAGGGTTAACCTTCCCTCCGGTATGGTCTCCACTGATAATTATATTATTCAATTGACCCAACCAGACCGTAATGGAGCTGGTAACGACAACCCAGGCATAGGATACATTAATCAGACATCCTCCAGTTTTGAAGTCATAATTGGGGATAATGACAATGGAGCGTCCAACCGGGTAAGATTTAATTCTGAATTTATGTTTATGATTCTGGATTTTTAAGAAATGATGAAGAGAATATTTAACCTGATCATATTATTTAATTGTATTATGGCCATAGAGGCCCAGGTAGATGGCGAGCTGCTGTTGACCGTGCACAACCTTGATGCCACTGAATTGGCTGGTGTTACCAGTCCCAATACAGGTAGTTTGGCATTCAATAGCACTAGCAATTCCTTTACCAACTATGACGGTATACAATGGACCCAAGCCACAACGGATGTATACCTAGGCGATATTAAGACTGGTTTTGGCAATTCGGACCAGGGTGGTTGGTACGTACTGGATGGAAGAAGAATCAATAGCCTGCCCTCCAATGCCAGAACGGCTGCCTCAGCCTTAGGATTTAGAAGAAGGCTGCCCAATGCCCAAGATAGGGTCCTTAAACAAAGTAACGGGAGTCAAGGTCTTGGTAACACCGGAGGTAGTAATCAAATATCATTGACCCAGGCCAATTTACCCAATGTAAATTTTTCTGGAACCACCTCAGCCAATGGGAACCATAACCACCGCGTGTCCGGTTATTTTAGTGATGAGAGAATAAGAAACAATGTTGATGCCTACAGAAATTTATTATTGGCAGGAGGTGGAACCATCTCCAGCACAGACGGCGATCACGATCACAGTTTTACGGTAAATAGTGGTGGGTCATCCAGTGGCATAAACCAATACCAACCCTTTATTGTGGTAAATACATTAATTTATTTAGGCGAATGAAACATAACTTATTAATTCTTATGATAATCATTTTGGTGTTTCCCTATTCCAGGGCACAAACGCCGAGCGCCGAGGAATTGGTTACTATTCATTCCGTAGCCAATAGTACCGGCATGAACAGTATAAGCGGTGCCTCCGCCGGAGCTTTGGTATTTAATCTAGCCGATAAGAACCTATATATTTATGATGGAACAACTTGGCAGTTGGTTGGTGGAAACGGACCGGAAATTGGACGAACAAAACACAGTTTCCAAGCTACGGATCACGGTGGATGGTATTTACTTAATGGAAGATCGTTAACCAGCCTCTCCACTTCCGCTGCCAGTGCAGCCAATAGCATAGGGATTACAGGAAATCTCCCCAACGCCACGGACCGCGTCCTAAAACATCCAAAATCGGGGGAAAGCCCTGGCGATATAGGGGGCGAAGCTAGCACTACCCTAACCCAGGCCAACTTGCCCAATGTAAACTTTAGTGGTTCCACGAGTAATGATGGCAACCACAATCACGACTTTTCGGGCTATTTTTCCTGGGAATCCATCAGACATAGTGCTGATGCCTATAGGAATATTTTGCTTAGTGGAGGAAGTAACAATACCAATACCACGGGCAACCACACCCATACTGTAAATGTTAGCAGTGGAGGTTCCGATCAGCCTTTCGAACAGTATCAACCTTATTTGGTAGCAAATACCTTTATATATCTAGGCGTATAATTCAAAATAAATCTATCTGTAACCAATGACCAAANGAATTGATCCTACCATTCCNAAAAATAATACCGCTCCCACTAATCCAAGGATTCGTGTGGTATACGCTTATATTATGGCTGTATTGTTTTTTGCTACCTCCTTTGTAACCCAGGCCCAAATAGACCCGGAATTACTATTGGGGCTGCATAGTGCCAGCACTACGGAGATGAATGCAATCAGCGGATCTATTACAGGCTCCATGCTCTACAATACCACAGATAAAAAAATATACTTTTACAATGGAACCAATTGGACAGCCCCCTCCAATGACAACTGGTTGTTGGACGGGAATACGGCAGTTGCAGGAGCCTCTTTTTTAGGAACTAAAAATGATGTGGCCATGGACATTAGGTCCAATAATACCAGCATTCTGAAATTTGGTCGTAGGCAAACCCTTGGATTGGTTCAAAATTATCCGGATTATACGGACCAAAATCAGTATTTAACCTACCTACAAGGGAACAATGGTGTATCTGCCCTTCAATTCCAGGCGGATGGGGCATCTTTTTACAAACCTATGTTCTTTACAAATTCTGATGGTAATTTTAGACTTAAGGGCAGTGCTGCCGGAACCGATTTATTTGAGATCGGATCTGCCGGCACTTCNAATAACGGAGAGGTAGAATTTATTATCGGCGACGACGGAGCGGAACCCTTTATCTTTAAACGATATGATTATAGGGATGGATTGCTCAAAGAACTTTTCCGGGTACAGGGAAGTACCGATTCCCAAAATGCACTGCCCAGGGTAGGTGTCAATACCGGATCGCTTGCCAATTCAACCTTACAGGTAAACGGCTCCCTATCTACCGCCATTACCACTGCCGGAAGTAATCTAAGCCTGAACGAAAGCCATCATACCGTGGTGATAAATTCCAATATTTCCATTACCCTCCCCGCGGCAAATGGAGCAACGGGTAGAGTATACGTCTTAAAAAATATTACACAGCAAACTTTGACCGTTGGTTCCTATATAAATGAATTGGGGGATCCAACTACCGACTTAACTCCCAAAACCGTTATCTGGTTACAGAGTGACGGGACCCAATGGCAATTGATCAATCGCCTGGGCGGTCTGAACGGAAATGGAGGCAGTGACCCTGACGGCACCTTGACCACAGATTTAACCGTTTATACCTTCCAGGATCAATGGAACAGCGGATTTCAATTACAATTCGGGAATAGGACCAATTCCCCAATAGATTACAGGATCGTAGTTGAAAATGTCCCCTATGATACCATCCCAAACCTAAATTTAGGCAACCATACCCATGAGGTTATAGATAACGGGAATGGTACCTATAACCATATATTTAGAAGCACACAGGCACTAGGGGCCTATGACAGTACCACCATAAGAGGATCCAGGGTTTTCCCCAGGGGCATTGGGGATAGCTGTAACTGTGTCTCATTTTATAAACTGTAACGAACTAAAAAATATTGAACATGTATCCAGTGAAGTTAATCAGGAAATACCCAGTTTTATAAGCTTTAGGCAGCTCAAAAACGATATATCATGAAAAAATGGCCTGCCAGGTAAGAGTTAAAAGCAAATAATTGGATAAACACAACAAACAATGCTAAAGTCACCCATATTTCCAAAACCTTATGAACTGTATTAAAAACATATTTATTACAATGATATTCATAGGTGTATTGTTAGGTAATGCACAGGATGCAGTACATAACTATGGCAATATTCAAATCCATGAAACCGCCAAGGTAGGTTTCCATATGGACGTCATAAACGATGGCACCTTTGATGAAAATTTAGGGTTGGTGGGCTTTTATAGCGATAAGGACCCCTTGACCATCTCGGGAGGCTTTACCCCTGTTTTTTATGATTCCGAGGTGGCGGTGAATGACGGACTTTATCTTGAAACAAGCGTTGGGATACTTAATAATTTCAACTTTATAGACGGAGACGTATTTACACCTAGGGACCGCTCCAACGTATACCTAAACTTTTCCGGTGATTCGTTTTATGTAGGAGAGGGAAACACTACCAAAATTGACGGTTATGGAGCTATTGCCAATAAGGACAGTTTTACTTTTCCCGTTGGCGATGAAGGCCGTGTTCGTCCCTTGACCATAACTTCGGAAAGCGTTAATGCCTTGGCCAAATGCGCTTATTTCTATGTAGGGCAGGATAAACTATCCAGTTTCANTGAAAATTTTGATCCGGGCATTAGGGATTTTAATGTAGCTGTAGTTAGCAACGAGGAATTTTGGCGCTTGGAAGGAGACACCCCTAGCACAGTTACTTTGAGCTGGGATAACAGGAGCAATATAAGTAATCTTGGAGAGTATATTAGTGACCTTATAGTGGTAGGCTGGAGTAAAAGTGAACAGAAATGGATGAACCTGGGAAATTCGGACTTGCAAGGGGAGTCTTCCTTTGGATCGTTAAGTTCGGATACCTTTGTTCCCAATGATTACGAAATAATTACAATTGGTGGGGCCCTTGATCTAAATGAAAGCCTTACCACCATAGAATTGGGCAATTATTTTTTAACACCCAATGGGGATGGCACCAACGATTACCTGGTAATTGACGGCATAGAGGAATCTCCCAACAATCTACTACAAATCTTTAATAGATATGGTGTTTTGGTNTATTACAAAGAAAACTATAACAACGAATTTGAAGGGATTTCCAACCGAAATATGTTGGTCAATGGCGATACAGGACTATCCTCGGGGGTATATTTTTACATTATAACCTTAAACAATTTAAAAATAAAACATCAGGGCTATTTGTACCTGTCCCAAAATTCGGAGAATTAATTTAAAGGACCGTTGCATACGCCTATTTGTTGTCCCCTTTTATCAGGGTAGAACAACAGTAAAGTATTACTTGTCCAAGGAAACCTGCTTACTTGNCCAAGGAAACCTGCCACCCTTACACCCCCTTACCCTTTGTCGTAATTCCACCCCGGTCCGAACCAAATCTTGCAGAAATTAAGTAACTTTATAATTTCAATTTTATCCATAAGTCCCAAATTATATGGCAAATTATCCATTCAATGTAAAACGTGGCAGAATTTTTGGGGTATTTGGAGTGCTTATAATTAAATAATTATTACGCTATGCAAAGAAGATCTTTTATTAAAAAAAGTAGCTATACCGGAATAGCGCTTTCACTATTGCCAGGCCTCACGCTATCCCAGGAAACAATTTATTCCGTAGACGAACTAATGGGCAAAGTGGATATTGAACTATACGGCAAGGACATCAACCTGAGAAAGGAAGCCCATGACGCCTTTGTAGAGATGAAAAGGGCAGCCTATAGTGATGGTATGGATCTAAAAATTGTATCCAGTTATCGTAATTTTTATCGTCAGGAGGGTATTTGGGAACGTAAATATTTACAATATACCGAGGAAAAAGGGATGACCAAATTAGGTGCCATTGAAAAAATTATAGAATATTCTACCATCCCGGGCACCAGTAGACATCATTGGGGAACGGACATAGACATCATTGACGGCTATCCAAAGACCACAGGGGACGTGTTGGTACCCGAAAAATTTGAGGAAGGCGGTCCCTTCGCGCTTTTAAAAAAATGGATGGACGACAATGCAAACAAATATGGCTTCTATTTAGTGTATACCGATAACCCCAAAAGAAAGGGATTTAAATACGAACCATGGCATTATAGCTATGCTCCTATTTCCATCCCCATGCTAAAGTCCTTTAGACGAAAGAATATTTTTAAACTGCTGTTGGAGGAAGATATCATTGGAAAGGAAAACTTCACCTCAGGATTTCTTAAAGGCTATATTCAGAACAATATTTTAGACATTAACCCAGACCTTCTCTAAATAGTTTTTTGTAATTTCATAACTATACCATAAAAAACACAGATGAGAAGAGGTAGTTGGAAAATTAGGATATTCATAGGCTTGGCAATCGTGGCCTTCGCTTTTGTACAGCGCTGCAATAACAGGGAGGAAAACCCTTATACCGGTAGGGTCCAGAACATAAACATGAGTACGGATCAAGAAGTGGCCATTGGCCTGCAAAGTGCTCCCGAGGTGGCCCAACAATATGGCGGTCTATATCCTGATGAACGACTACAGTCTTTTGTAGATCAGTTGGGAAATAAACTGGTAAACAATAGTATTGCCAGGGAAACACCATATAAGTATGATTTTCATTTATTGGCAGATGAGCAGACCATCAATGCCTTTGCCCTACCCGGTGGACCTGTTTTTGTAACCTACGCCCTCTTCTCCCAATTGAACGAAGCACAACTCGCCGGAGTATTGGGACATGAGATTGGGCATGTAATTGGTAGGCACTCTGCAGAAAGAATTGCGGATAGCAACTTTTGGCAGACCATAAGCATGGGAGCATCGGTAGGTGCCGATGCTGGTGGAATTGTCAATAGCATTGGCCAAAACACCCTCTTGACCAACGGCAGGGANGATGAATTGGAAAGCGATGAACTAGGGGTGCTTTTTATGATACAATCCGGTTACGACCCCTATGAAATGATCAAGGTAATGGAAATACTAAAAGCTGCCGGTGGACCCAATAGAGTCCCCGAGTTTCAGAGTACACATCCGGACCCCGATAATAGAATTGAACGGATAAAAGAAGCCATTGAGCGAATTAAAGGGCAACAATAACCAATTTCCCTTNCCAAGATTAGTATTTAAGTCGATTATTAGTATATTGCACCAGATCCAAATCTTATTACCTAGAAAACTTTACCCCTTATAGCTTTGATTTACAATCATCTAAATGAGACTATATGGGAACTTTATTACATTTTAAGAACATTTATTTAGCGGCATTCGAAAATTGTAAACCAGAATTTGTAGTAGTATTTTTAAAGATCTACTCCGTTTTCTGTGTGGCAATGTTATCCATGGCACTCTATGCATTTGCATTTAGAGCCTTTACCGGATTTGAATTCTAGATCATCAAGATTTGCTCTTTTACCTGAACACTATAAAGCAAATTGAAGCAATAAAAAAACCTATCGATTATTTTCGATAGGTTTTTTTTAAATGCATGCACTACAACTATTTCTTCTGTAGGCTGGCATTGATTACTTCCAGGGCCTCGGTGGCATTGGACAGTTCTGCGTGTTTTTTTGCGTTGTAACCATTATCGCACTTAATTTTAAGATCGGCTCCATTGGCAATAAGGAGTTCCAAAATCTCAACCTTATTGTAACGTGCGGCAAAGATGGCAGGTGTTTTTCCCAAAGATTTTTGGTTAACATCCTCACCTAACTCAATTAGTCGCTTTACGGTTTCCAAATCCCCCTTAATGATAGCCTTGCAGAAAGAGCTTAGATCACCCGGGTTGCCAAATAAAGCCGTTTCATTAATAGCATAGATACTGTTACTACTTTCAGCGCGAACGCCCGCAACCATAAACAATAATGCCATGGTGACTGTTAAGACTGTTTTTCTCATGATGAATAAGATTAATAAGTTGTTATTGATTACCATAACAGACTCCATTTGGTTAAATTTGTTTCACTTTTTTGGGTTAAATAACAAAATTTTAACAAAAAGCCTTCTTTTGACCCATCACTTAAAAAATAATCTTCAAGGGGCCTAAAATTTTCAAAAAAGCTGTCCCAAATTCTAGCAATCCAAATACAATAGTTATATTTTTGACATCACCAATAAACAAATCATGAATAAAAAAGTAATTTTAATGATTTTGGATGGATGGGGTAAATCCCCAGACCCTAAAGTCTCCGCTATAGACAATGCCAACACCCCCTTTATAGACTCCCTTTATACCAAATACGCCAATTCCAATCTCTTGACCGACGGAATGAATGTAGGATTGCCGGAAGGACAAATGGGCAACAGTGAGGTAGGCCATATGAACCTGGGTGCCGGCCGAATTGTATACCAAGATCTGGCAAAAATAAACTTGGCTATCGATCAGGATACCTTAAAGGACGAGCAGGTGCTAAAAGATGCGCTACTTTATGCCAAAAACAATGATAAACCGGTCCATTTCCTAGGATTGTTGAGTGACGGGGGCGTACATAGCCACACCTCACACCTCAGGGGGCTTATTGATGCCAGCGAAAGTTACGGCCTTAAGAACACATTTATCCACGCCTTTAGTGATGGCAGGGACGTAGACCCCAAAAGCGGGATAGGGTATGTGGAAGCATTAAACAAATATTGCTCCGATAAGAATGCCAAGTTGGCCAGTGTTATTGGCCGCTATTATGCCATGGACAGGGATAAAAGATGGGAACGGGTAAAATTGGCCTACGACCTATTGGTGAATGGTGAGGGCCAAAAAACAAAAAATATTGAAGAATCCATATTGGCCAGTTATGAATCCGGTATTACGGATGAATTCCTAAAACCTTTATTGGTCACTGATGATGAAGGATCCCCTTTATCCACAATTAAAAATGGTGATGTAGTTATCTTTTTCAATTTTAGGACAGACCGTGGCAGGGAACTTACCCAAGTGCTTAGTCAAGAGGACATGCACGAACTAAACATGCACAAACTGGATCTATACTATGTAACCATGACCAATTACGATGATTCCTATAAGGGAGTGAAAGTAATATATGACAAGGATAATATTAGTGAAACTTTAGGGGAAACCTTGGCCAAAGCCCACAAAAAACAGATTAGGATTGCGGAGACCGAAAAGTATCCCCATGTAACCTTCTTTTTTAATGGTGGCAGGGAAATTCCTTTTGAAGGGGAACAACGAATTTTATGTCCGTCACCCAAGGTAGCTACCTATGATTTAAAGCCAGAGATGAGCGCCTACGAGATAAGGGATGCCATCATTCCGGAATTGAACAAAGGCGAGGTGGATTTTGTTTGTCTCAATTTTGCCAACCCCGATATGGTAGGCCATACCGGTGATATGCAAGCCGCCATTAAGGCCTGTGAAACCGTGGATAGCTGTGCGGAATCGGTAATAACGGCAGCCTTGGCAAACGGTTATACCACCTTGGTCATTGCGGATCATGGAAATTGCGAGACCATGGTAAATCCGGACGGTAGCCCCAATACGGCACACACCACCAATCCAGTTCCCTTAATTTTGGTGGACAAGGAATTAAAGACTATAAAAGATGGGGTTTTAGGTGATATTGCACCAACCATCCTTAAGCTGATGGGGGTTCCACAACCGGCCTTAATGACAAGAAAACCCTTGGTATAATAATTTTTGAACTTTCAATACATTTGCCAATACCCCCAAAGGTGAATTTTTAAAAGTATTGTTTTACATTTGCAATCTATGATAAAGATCAAGACTCTAGAAGAGATCGAATTAATGCGCGAAAGTGCATTGATCGTAAGCAAGACCTTGGGAATGTTGGCCAGTGAGGTAAAGCCGGGTGTAACCACCTTACAGCTGGACAGTTTGGCGGAAGCTTTTATAAGGGATCACGGAGGTGTCCCAGGTTTTTTGGGATTGTACGATTTTCCCAACTCCCTGTGCATGAGTCCCAATGCCCAGGTAGTTCACGGAATTCCCAACAACACCCCTCTTGTTGAAGGCGATATTATCTCTATAGATTGTGGAGTCCTTAAAAACGGATTCTANGGCGATCATGCCTACACCTTTGAGGTTGGGGAAGTTGAGGCCGAAACAAAAAAATTATTACAGGTCACCAAAGAATCCCTTTACGCAGGAATTCGTGAATTTAAGGTTGGAAATCGAGTAGGCGATGTAGGTTACGCCATTCAACAATATACAGAAAGCCAGGGTTATGGCGTTGTTAGGGAACTGGTCGGTCACGGATTGGGCAGGGAAATGCACGAAGATCCCGAAATGCCCAACTATGGCAAACGGGGAAGGGGCAAGAAATTTGTGGAAGGCATGGTAGTGGCCATAGAGCCCATGATTAATTTGGGCACTAGAAGAATAAAACAACTAAAGGACGGTTGGACCATTCTAACGGCCGATAATAAACCAAGCGCACATTTTGAGCATGATGTAGCCATCATTGATGGAAAACCAGAGATATTATCCACCTTTGCCTATATCTATGAGGCCTTGGGGATACAAAGTGATGAGGAAGCGGAGTTCCGCCAAAAGGCATTGGTGCTTTAACACTATAGGGGCTTCTTCAGGCTGTAACAAGTAAAGGACTACAGTACCACATATCTTTCTAGGTCAAAGAGTGCCATGGGCGTATAAAGCCATTAAAAATTACCTCTTGATAAATTTTGGTGAATTTCCTTTATTTCTATGGTAAATCCAGTAAAGCACTTTGAAAAAATTATTTAAATACATCTTAAATACCATCCCCCGGCCCATTCTTATTAAATTAAGCTATTGGGTGCGTCCCATTATGGCCCTTGGCATGCGGGGCGATCGATATACCGACCCCATTGATGGAAAAAAATTCAAAAGCTTTCTCCCCTATGGTTATGAACATCCCAGGGAAAATGTATTATCGCCCTCTACCCTATCTTTGGAACGGCATCGCTTATTGTGGCTCTATTTGAAAAATGAGACCAATTTTTTTACGGACCACCTTAAGGTCTTGCACTTTGCTCCCGAACAAGCCTTTTACAAAAGGTTCAGAAACCTAAAGAACATATCCTACACCACCACCGATCTAAATTCGCCCCTGGCCGATGTAAAAGCGGATATATGCAATCTTCCCTTCCCCGAAAATTCCTTTGACGTCATATTTTGCAACCATGTGCTGGAACATATTCCCGATGACACCCAAGCAATGAAAGAAATGTACAGGGTACTAAAACCTGGAGGATGGGGCATTTTTCAAATCCCACAAGACTTGAATAGGGCCGTTACCTATGAGGATAATAGTATAACGGACAAAAAGGAAAGGGCCAAAATATTCGGCCAGTACGACCATGTCCGAATTTACGGAAGGGATTACTTTGCAAAGCTTAGATCTGTAGGCTTTAAGGTAGTGGAAGTTGATTACACCAAAAAGCTATCCGATGCCGAAGTGGACCATTTTAGATTGGCCAAAGGTGAGATTATCCCCTTGGTTGCCAAATAACTACTCCAAGATATTCTCCTTAAAACCGTTGGTCATATATTCCAAGACCTTTCCCTCTGGGTCCAAATAGATAATATAGCCTTCCAATTCTTTATGTTGTGCCAATATTGTTTTTGTTTTCTCCAAATCCATGGCCATAAAAGAAGTGGCAAAGGCATCGGCAGTGGCACAATCATTTGCCATTACACTTGCTGCCAGGATATTTGAATTCTTGGTATAACCAGTTTTGGGATCGATGGTATGGACATACTTGGCACCGGTTTCTGGATCAATTTTGAATTTTCTATAATTTCCAGAGGACGCCATGGCAATGTCTTTCATATACAAAGTTCTTTTATAGGTCCTGCTTTCCTCCATCATGGGATCATCAATGGCCACTACCCATCTTTTTCCCTTGATCCTGTTCTCCCCTTGTGCCACCAACTCGCCCCCTACTTCGACCAAAAAATGGGCAATACCTTTATTCCTTAACAAAACTGCCAGACGATCTACCGCATAACCTTTGGCTATGGCGTTAAAATCGAAATAGATGGCAGGGTCCGCTTTTTTGATCCTATGGTCCAAATTAATGGCCACTTTGTTGAAACCCACGTAATCCAAAAGGCTATCTACCTTAGTACTGTCCATTTTCAACTCCGCACCTGGGCCAAAGCCCCAGGCGTTCACCAAAACCCCTACGGTTGGATCAAAATAACCATCCGTGGCTTCAAATACTTTGGCAGAAAGCTCAAAGACCTCCCTGAACATTGCATCCACAACAATGGTGGAATCCCCTGCATTTATTCTTGAGATGTCGGAAGTGGGTATGTAAGTGGACATCGACTGATTTAAAACTTGAAAAAGGGAATCTATTTCCCGTTCAAAATTCAATTCCGACTTGGACAAATAAGTGATGTTGTAGGAAGTTCCAAGAGCGGAGCCAGAACTCACATTCTTTACCCATTTAGTCTCACTGCTCCCACACCCTGCCCCCAACAGTATTAAAAAAAATAATGCTATACGGAATCCGTTATATTTTGATAAGTCCATCATATTCCAACACATAAGCTTCATTAAGATAAACCGGTAGGTTTCTATCCTCCGCATTGTAGAGACCAACCCCGGCATAATAGGCCTCACCGTTTTGGGCAAGGGCATGATCCTTAATTTTCTGCATTAGGGACCTGTCGTATTCCCTTGGATCCTGTGGATGCGGCACAGAGCGCACCACTATAAAAAATAACTTTTTATCCTTAAGACAGACAAACTGTGGATTGCGTTTGGGTTTGCTATTAACTCCCATAAACTCGAATCCTTCGGCTTCCAATTGTTTTCCAACAATGTTCATCGCCAAATTGTGCAATTCCTGTTCCGTTAAGGGCGTACTCATTGTCTTTACTTTAAGTTCCTACACCAAAAACAAATTCTGGCCTATTCACAACATGCTTATAAAAAAAACCTGTCAGGTTTTGAAAACCTGACAGGTCTATAATTAGACCTTCAAGGTCTTGGAATTCAGGAAGGTTATAGATTAACCTCCAAAATCGTCAAATCTAATATGTTCATCAGGGATTCCGAAATCCTCTCCCATTTTTTGAACAGCCTTGTTCATCAATGGCGGCCCACAGAAATACAATTCTATATCTTCCGGCGATTCGTGATGGTTCAAATAATTTTCTATTACACAGTTGTGAATAAATCCTACGAAACCATCTCCTGGCGCATCAATGTTCTCTTTCACTTTCCAGTTGTCCTCTGGCAAGGGCTCGGATAGTGCCAAATAGAATTTGAAGTTTGGAAACTCCTTTTCCAGTTTGTAAAAATGATCCAAATAAAACAATTCGCGCTTAGACCTACCTCCGTACCAATAGGTAACTTTTCTGTTGGTCTTTAAGGTGTTGAACAGGTGATATAAATGCGAACGCATTGGCGCCATTCCTGCACCACCACCAACATACAGCATCTCTGAATCGGATTCGTTGATAAAGAACTCACCGTAAGGTCCGGAAATTACCACAGGGTCTCCTTTTTTCAAATTGAAGATATAGGAAGATGCAATCCCGGGATTTACATCCATCCAACCGTTTTTGGCCCTATCCCATGGTGGGGTTGCAATACGAACGTTCAACATAATCTCCCTTCCTTCAGCAGGATAAGAGGCCATTGAATAGGCTCTTTCCACAGTTTCAGGATTCTTCATGACCAGAGGCCATAGGTTAAACTTATCCCATTCTGCCTGAAACTTATCAGGGGTTTCGTGCTCTTCCGGATGCGCGGTGATATCCATTTCAGAGAATTTCACCTCACATGGGGGAATTTCAATCTGAATATATCCACCGGCCTTATACCCCATATCTTCAGGAATTTCAACAACAAATTCCTTAATAAAGGAAGCTACGTTGTAATTACGAACCACTGTTCCCTGCCATTTTTTAATTCCGAAAACTTCTTCTGGAATAGTGATTTCCATATCCTGTTTCACTTTCACCTGACAGGCCAAACGAGCGCCATGGTTCAATTCCTTTTTGGAAAAATGTGGCGTTTCTGTTGGAAGGGCTTCCCCTCCACCGGAAAGTACGTGACATTCACACTGAATACAGGTTCCTCCGCCTCCACAGGCAGAAGGAAGAAATATTTTTTGGTTCCCCAAAGTGGACAACAGGGACCCCCCTGAACCTACTTCAATTTTCTTTTCACCATTAATCGTAATGGTTACCGGGCCTGATGGGGATAATTTCTCCTTGGTAAACAGTAATAATGCCACCAATAATAACAATAGTATTAAAAAAGCAACTACCGTTATCAGTATTGTTCCAATTGTACTTGTAGCTAAAATCATTTTTACTCGTTTATTATAGCGTTGTTATAAGAAACCGTATTTTCTTTGGTTTCCTCAATTATTTTATCTTCCTCTACCTTTTGGGCCGTATTCTGCTCTACTTCTTTTGGAGCTTCATCACCACCTGTCAACATACCGCCAAAACTCATAAAACCAATAGCCATAAGTCCAGTGATTATAAAGGTAATCCCAAGACCCCTGAGTGGGGCAGGAACATTGGAGTATCTGATTTTTTCACGAATGGCAGCAATGGCCAAAATAGCCAAAAACCAGCCAATTCCAGAACTTAGTCCGTAATTGAAGGCCAGTCCCAAGGTTTGGATATCCCTGGACTGCATAAACAACGAACCTCCCAAGATGGCACAGTTAACAGCAATAAGCGGTAAAAATATACCCAATGAATTATAAAGTGCAGGGGAAAATTTCTCCACAACGATCTCTACCAATTGCACCATAGTTGCTATGGTAGCTATAAAGAGTATAAAAGATAAAAAGCTTAGGTTATAATCGGCGTACTCAGGTCCTAACCAGGCCAAGGCCCCATCCCGTAACAGATACTGATCCAACAACCAGTTTAGGGGAACCGTTACCGCCAATACAAAGATCACAGCTGCTCCAAGACCAACTGCAGTAGTCACTTTTTTAGAAACGGCAAGGTAGGAACACATTCCTAAGAACGTGGCAAATACCATATTATCTATAAATATGGATTTAAAAAATAATTCTACATGTTCTAACATAACATTCTATACTTATGATGACTACTAGTTTTCCTCTATTAAAGCTTTGTTGCGTGAACGTTGNACCCATATAATGAGGCCAACAACGATCAGGGCCATGGGGGACAACAACATAAATCCGTTGTTCTCATATCCAATGGCATATAAACCTGTTTTTTCAATGGGATCTCCCAAGACCTTATACCCAAGTAATGTACCTGAGCCCAATAGTTCCCTAAAAAATCCAATTATGATCAATATTAAACCATATCCGGCAGAATTCCCTATACCATCCAAGAAGGACCTCCAAGGTCCGTTGGCCAAGGCGAAGGCTTCAAAACGCCCCATAATGATACAGTTGGTTATGATAAGCCCTACGAAAACAGAAAGTGTTTTACTCAATTCGTAAGCAAAGGCCTTTAGCACCTGATCTACCATAATTACAAGGGCGGCAACAACCACCAATTGTACAATAATTCTAATTTTGGACGGTATAATGTTCCGCATCAAGGAAATAACGACATTTCCCATGCCCAATACGAACATAACCGATAGGGCCATTACTATGGACGCCTTTAATTCTGCTGTAATTGCCAAGGCGGAACAAATTCCCAATACCTGGATGGTAATAGGGTTATTATCGGCCAAAGGGTCTAATATTAGACTCGTATCTTTTTTTGAAAGTAGTGCCATAGTTTAATTTTTAGCTCTTATTGATTCCAAATAGGATTTATATAATTTTACGCTTTCCTTAATCATTGCGGAGAGGCCGTTACCGGTAATGGTTGCTCCTGCCAATGCATCAACTTCATTATCATCCTTGATTTCATTGGTTGGGTCGTTATTTCCCTTGGCAACTGCAATTCCCGCATATTCAGTACCCTTTAAAATGGATTCTCCTGCAAAATCGTCCATAAAATAGCGCTGTTTGATATTGGCTCCCAAGCCCGGGGTTTCTCCCTTATGGTCAAAATACACGCCTTTTACCACTAAATTATTATCCAGGGCAACGAATCCCCATATAGCATCCCAAAGACCTTTGCCCCTCATAGGAATGATATAATACTTTGATCCGTCCTTTTCTCCAATAAACAAGGGCAACTTTCTTGTTTTGCCGGCTTTGGCCTCGGTTTCCTGTTTCTTAAGGTCTATTAGATAGGCATTGTCATCCTTTGTAATCTTATCCCCTTCAATGACCAATTGTTCCTTGATATATTTTTTAAATTCCCCGGCGACCTTATCGGTAGAAACAAAATTGACACTTCCTTCGTCCTCATTTTCGTTTACGCCCATGGCATAAAGAATATTCTGTTGCTTCTCCAGTCTTTCGTTCTCCTGGATCTTTTCACTCAAAGAGGAGGCAAAAAATGCCAAAAGAGACCCAACAATGACCACCATAATGGCGGCGAAAATAACGGTGTAACTATTTTTATCTGTATTAATTGCCATGATTATACTGTTTCTGCTTTTAATTCCTGTGCTTTTCCTTCTCCGTCCCTGGGCAAAATAGTAGCGTTCTTAGCCCGCTTCAATCTTTTATTTATATTCCCCCTAACCACATAGTGATCAATAGTTGGGGCAAAAACGTTCATCAACAAAATAGCCAGGAATACGCCTTCTGGATAAGCAGGGTTGAATACCCTTATCAATACCGAAATAAATCCTATAAAGAATCCATAATACCATTTGCCCTTATTGGTCTGTGCACCGGTAACCGGATCGGTTGCCATATATACTATACCAAAGGCCAAACCACCCACGATCAAATGCTGCCAAAATGCAAAACTCATTAATCCGTAGAACTTACTTGTTTCGGTTATCCAGCCCGCATCTACCACTCCGTTAAAGATAAGACCCATAACCAGGGCTCCTATTACGGCACTCACCATAATTCTCCAACTGGCAATCTTACTATAGATCAAGAACAGTCCGCCCAACAAAATAAGTATTGTAGAGGTTTCCCCAACAGATCCCGGAATAAATCCAAAAAACATATCCGAAACGGAATAAGACATTTCTGCCTCCTTACCCTGAGCCAAATAACCCAAAATGGTTTCCCCGGAAATAGCGTCCGGGCCACCGGCCAGGTCCACCGCCTGATGCACCCACACCTTATCCCCACTCATCCAGGTGGGATAGGCAAAGAATAAGAATGCCCTAATGGTAAGCGCAGGGTTCAAAATATTCATTCCCGTACCTCCAAAAACTTCTTTCCCGATAACCACTCCAAATACTACGGCCACGGCCAACATCCACAAGGGGGTATCTATAGGTACGATCAAGGGAACCAACATACCGGTAACCAAATATCCTTCCTCCACCTCATGGCCTTTAATTACGGCAAACAAGAATTCTACCGCCAGTCCAACCGCATAGGAAACGATTACCAAAGGCAGTACGGTCCATGCCCCCATAATAAAATTCTCCCAAGTAAGGAAGTTACCAAACAGGGAAGCTTGCCTTACAACGCCATTGGCAGCATCCACAGCTGCATAGTGCTGATAACCCGCATTGAAAATTCCAAATATAAGCACAGGCACCAAAGCCATGATCACCGTATTCATCGTACGCTTAAGATCATCCACGGCACGTACATGGGACCCAGAATGTGTAGTTTCGTTGGGAGCATACAAAAAGGTATGGATTGCATTGAATGCAGGGGCCATTTTTTTACCCTTGTACTTCTCCTTTAGGTTATGTAAATTACTTTTTAAGCTCATCTTTTATCCTATTTCTTTATATAATAAATCCAACCCTTCCCTAATAATCTGCTGATGGGGCTGTTTAGAGATGCAAATAAATTCTGTAAGTGAAAAATCTTCGGGAGCAACTTCGTAAAGACCCAACTGTTCCATTTCATCCAAGTCCTTCACCATACAAGCTTTTAGAAGTTGTAAGGGGTATATATCCATTGGAAAAACCTCTTCGTACAATCCCGTTACCACAAATGCCCTGTGTTCACCATTGGTATTGGTATCCAAATCGTATTTCTTTTTGGGCTGCAACCAAGAGAAGGTCAAGGCCCTTGTTGAAGATATTTTATTGAAAACAGGCTTGTTCCATCCAAAAAATTCGTAATCATCCCCTTCGGGAATTGCCGTTACGGTATTGTTATAATGCCCTAAATACCCATCCGGTTTTGTTTTCGAACCTGTAAGGACATCCCCATTGATCACCCTGAAGTTTTCGGTATTCACACCACTGGCATATAGAAAGGTGGCTATTTCCGACCCTATTCTGGTAGTGTAATATTTTGGAGACTTAACGCTAGACCCAACCAGGGCCACGACCCTTTCAGGATTATATCGTCCCGTTATCAGAAGCTCCCCTATAATTACAAGGTCCTGTGGCGTTATTGTCCAAACTACTTCACCTTTGTTAATGGGGTCTATTTTATTGATCTGGGTACCTACCAGACCTGCTGGATGGGGACCGGAAACCTTATGTATTTCAGCTCCTTCCATTTTGGAAAAAATAGACTCTTTACCTTTGCCAACAGAGACATGTACCTTTCCGGGAGTTAATTTTCCCAGGACAGTAATTGCTGCCTGAATTTCATTTTCCTTACCCTTTAATGCGTAATCCAAATCGGCCGCCATAGGACTGGTAACATATGCCGAAATAAATATGGCCTTAGGGGTTACACTTGGGTTCGCAATAATATCATAAGGTCTTTGCTTAATAAAAGGCCAACACCCAGATTTTAAAAGCAACGCCTTCACCTCCTCAGCTTTGGCGCTTTTAGGGGACAAAGGTGCATGGGACACAAATTCCTGGCTTTTGTCCGCCAATATTTTCAATGTTAAAATTCTTCTTCTCGCACCTCTCACTACCTCAACCAATTCTCCGCTAACAGGGGAAACAAAAAGCATCTCTTCCACATTTTTATTGTAAAAAAGTGGCTCTCCCGCCTTTACTTCAGCTCCTTGCTTAACTAATAATTTAGGTGTAATTCCGTGAAAATCCTGAAGATTGATTGCATAAACATTACTTAAAACAGCTTTGGAAGTGGTCTTTTCCGCATCACCAATAAGATTAATGTTCAAGCCTTTTTTAATTCGGATGTCTTTAGACATATTTAGTAGACCTTAGGTTATCAAAATTTCGAGCAA
>JGI24723J26617_10001707_pt1 | contig 18827 bp, 16 predicted proteins | sample Cruoilmetagenom6_FD_26617 | JGI IMG/M metagenome (IMG submission 26617)
CGAAAGCTTGGATAGCAGGGTGCCACCCGCAACCGATCCGATCAGGTCGTCGCCCACAGCGATCGCGCCGGTGGCCACCAGATGCGACAGTACCACCCGCGTTAGCCGCCAACTGCCCAGCGTTCCGGAGCGACCGCCATAAATCTCGGCCACGCGCCGGATCATGCGCAGGTTCGACGAGAGGGCGACGAACACATCGGCCAGCGCCAGCGGTACGATGGCGGTCACGGTGGCGACTTGGCGGGCGGCGGCCTCCACTTCTTTTTTCGCGGCGGCATCCAGCGGTGCCAGCAGTTCGGCCTCGGCCAGGGCCAGCAGCGTGGTGGCGTCGAACTGATCGGCTTGACGCTCCTGCAGCCGTTCGCGGCCCCATGCGGTATCCTCGCGCGCGGCGTAAAGCTGGTTCAGCCCCTCGACCACCTTGCGCGCGCCTGCCAGATCGTTATCGGCCAACGCCGTGTCGGCGGCACGGTGCAGCGTGTCGATGCGGCGCAGGCGTGAAAAGGCGGAAATTTCGCGTAGTGCGATGGCGATCACGACCAGCAGAAAGATCACGACCAGAACCGTCACCGCATATCCCACCAACGGCATGCGGGCGATCAGGTTGTTGACGAAATCCCATGCCGCGATGGAAACCACCACCCCCAGCAGCGTCAGCAGGAGTGACCAGAATAGCCGCGCCAGCCGCGACGGCCGGCCAGCGGCCAGCGCCGCGATGGTTTGCATCGCGCGCCCATCAGGGGTTGCGGTGCCGGACAGATCGGCCTCGGGCACTGGTGGGGCTTCGGCAGGATTGGCCGGGGCCTTTCGGGCCTCTTCGGCCTCGATGTCGAACAGGACAGGGCCTTTGCTCATACTTCGGCACTCCTTTGGCTGGATTCGGGGGGCCAGACCATCAAGATATCCGGTAGGTTCTCGTCATTGCCGCCGCCTCGTGCGCGGGCGACCTCGACAAAGCCATGTGCCGTGTAGAAGGCCCGCGCGGGGTGATTGGCTTCGACCACCCACAGCTCCAGCCGGGGCGATTGTGATTTGGCGTCTTGCAACAGGGCACTGCCTAACCCGCGGCGGCGTGCGCGCGGGTGCACATAAAGTGCAAGAATGCGTTCGCCCTCACGCGTGATAAAGGCCGCAGGCCCGCGTCGGCCCGGTACAATCCGCACCCAGCCGCGCCGCGTGAACTGCGCCATCAACCGCAGATCGGTGTGCCGGGGGCGCACTCGGGGCAGCCACGGGGTGCTGCGCGCAAATGCCCAGAGAATTGCGGCCATCTGCGGCACATGGTGCAGCCGGGCGCGGCGCGGTTCGGGGCGGCGCGCCAGTTTCACAGCTTGTCTCCGATCAGGAATTGCGCGGCGCGGTCAAGCCGGATATGCGGCGGCCCGTCGCCTGCCCGAAGGGTCAGCGGTGCGGGTGCGAATTTCATGATCTGGTAATCCTGATCGAGCCACGCCTCCTGACCCTTTTGTGCGGCACTGATCAGCGCCGAGGGGTTTTCCGGCAACGTGCCGGGATAGAAGGCCGCTTGCTTGCCGCTATCAAGCAATGTGCCGCGCACGCAATCAAGGGTATCCCCGGCATGCTCGCGTGTCTCTTCAACCGTGGCGCGCAATGCGGCAATGGCCAGCGCCTGGGTTTCGGCCCCTTCGAACCGGGCGCGATCCCGAGCGGTTCGGGTCAGGGCCTCCATGATCGCGGTCAGGCGCGCATGCTGGCTATGGTGCAGGTGGTCGGCCTTGGTCGCGGCAAAGAGGATTTTCTCGACTCGTCGCCCGCGCAGTAGGCGGGTGAGGAAAGCATTTCGGCCCGGACGAAAGGCCGACAGGATTTCGGTCATCGTCTCTTGCAGATCGGCGACCGCGCGGGGGCCGGAATGGATTGCGCCAAGCGCGTCCACCAGTACGATCTGCCGGTCGATCCGAGAGAAATGATCGCGAAAGAACGGTGTGACCACCTCGCGCCGGTAAGCGTCATAGCGCCGCTCCATCTCGCGCCAGAGGCTGTGACGGCCGGGGCGATCGGTGGCGGGCAAGGGGGTGAAGGTCAGGGCCGGAGAACCCTCCATTGCGCCCGGCAGCAGGAACCGGCCCGGTGCGATGCCGGTATAGCCCGCATCGCGCGCCGCGCCCAGATAGCCGGTGAAGGCAGCGGCGAGTGCCTTGATTTGCGGATCGTCCCAGTCAGCTGCCGGATCGGTGCTGCGGATCAGTGCCAGCGCCCCATCTGCGGCGGGGCGTGTCTGCATGGCGCCCAGTGCTTGCGCCGCCCATTCAGCATAGGATTTGTCCATCAGCGCCAGATCGAGCAACCATTCGCCAGGGTAATCCACGATATCCACGTGGATCGTGCGCGGGCCCGTCAGCCCCGCCAGCATCCCGGCTGGGCGCACGCGAAGCGATAGGCGCAGTTCGGAAATCGTTCGGGTACTGTCGGGCCAGTGCGGCTGGCTGGCGGTGAGGGCCGCAAGATGCTCCTCAAAATCGAAGCGCGGCACGGTATTGTCGGGCTGGGGTTGCAGGAACGCGGCCTCGATTCGCCCCTCGGCTGCGGCGACAAGACCGGGCATGCGGCCGCGGTCCATCAAATTGGCGACGAGCGAGGTGATGAACACCGTCTTGCCCGATCGCGCAAGCCCGGTGACGCCGATACGGATCACCGGTTCGAAAAACGTTTCGGACAGGGTGTTGCCGACCGCGTCGAACCCGCGCGTCAGACCATCCGCCATTGCCCCGATCACCACTCGCTCGCCCCTTTTGCGCCTCTGCCATCCCTAGATAACGGTGGGCCGTTGCGGTTGCTAGGGGCAAGCGGTTCGCGGAATTCCCCGGTCTTTGCATGTACCGAAGCGGCGGGTGCTTTCGGCGAGGATATTTTCGGCCAGAAGATGTATGCGGGCCATCTTTTCGGAAGGGTCGTTTTGGGTTAAGCGGAAGGTCATGCCCCGCTATGCACTCAAAGTCGAATATCACGGAGCCCCCTTTGCCGGGTGGCAGCGCCAGCGCGACCAGCCGTCAGTGCAGGGTGCGATCGAGGCGGCGCTGGCGCGATTGGAACCGGGGCCGCACACCATCGCGGCGGCCGGGCGGACCGATGCGGGCGTTCATGCGCTGGGGCAGGTGGCGCAGTGCGATCTGGCCAAGGATTGGGCGCCCTTTCGCCTGATGGAGGCGCTGAACCATCATCTGAAGCCCGCGCCGGTGGCCATCGTGGATTGCGCGCAGGTCAGGGATGACTGGCACGCCCGGTTCTCGGCTTTGGAGCGGCGCTATCTGTTTCGTCTGCTGATGCGGCGGGCACCCGCGACCCATCAGGCCGGGCTGGTTTGGCAAGTGCCGCACAGGCTCGATCTGGCGGCGATGCGCGCGGGGGCTGTGCATCTGGTGGGGCACCACGATTTTACCACGTTCCGGTCGTCGATCTGCCAGGCAGCCAGTCCGCTCAAGACGCTGGATGCGATCGAGATCAACGAGGTGCGGACAGATGGCGGTCCCGAGATAGAGTTTCGCCTACGTGCACGGTCTTTCCTGCACAATCAGGTGCGCAGCATCGTCGGCACGCTGGAACGGGTCGGCAGGGGTGCATGGGCCCCGGACGACGTGCGCGCTGCGTTGCAGGCGAAGGATCGCGCGGCCTGCGGGCCGGTCTGTCCGCCCGGTGGGCTCTATCTATACGGTGTCGGTTATCCCGAGGATCCGTTTGCATCCTGATTTTGCCTTTACGTGCACCGCGCGGTGACGCTAAACCGTGGCCAGCGGCTCCGTAGCTCAACTGGATAGAGCAAGGACCTTCTAAGTCCGAGGTTGAGGGTTCAAGTCCTTCCGGGGCCGCCATTGATTGATCTGTTAATCGCACGACCAACGATCCCTTTCGCCCGAGAATTCGAGCAGAGCATCATTGCGCGCGAAGTGCGTCTATCGTCGGTATGCCAAGTTGTATCATCGTGCGAAGAATTTCATCCTGGAACAGCGAGAAGATGTGCTGCGCCCCGGCTTGTGCACCTAATCCGGCGACGGAGTAGTAGAACGGGCGGCCAGCGAAACAATAGGCTGCGCCAGCGTGCAAGGCGCACAGCACATCCGAGCCAGAGCGAATGCCTCCGTCGAGAAAGACGGGCTTGCCGTCGGCAACTTCGACGATTCGGTTCAGGCAGCCGAGACTGGCCGGTGCCGCGTCGAGCTGTCGTCCGCCGTGGTTGGACACCTGAATCGAATCAGCGCCGAGAGCGAAGAGTTCCCGTGCAAGGCCGGCGTCGAGGACGCCCTTGATGACAAGCGGGCCGTTCCATCGGGCGCGAATCTTCTCCAGGTCCGACATTCCAAAGGCCGCATCCATAAGGTCGAAGATATGTTCGTATCCTTCTGGGGATCCTTGCTTGGACTCCGGAATATATGGTTCAAGAACGCGTAAGCGGGGGAAGCCCTTGACGACGGTTGTCAGTGACCACCACGGTTTGACTGACGCCTGCATGACCATCCGCATCGATGGCTTCAAGGACAAGGCCAGGCCATTACGCCAGTCCCGCTCTCTTTTGGAATGAACCGGAACGTCGATTGTGACAACGAGGGCCTGGGCACCTGCAGCGGCCGCACGATCAACGATATCGAGTGTTACAGCGATATCTTTGGTCGGGTAGAGTTGAAACCAGTAGTTGTCGCCAGCATTTTCGGCGATGCGCTCCATCGTCTCGGTAGAGAAAGTGCTTTGTGTAAAGACAGCGCCTGCTTGCGCCGCTGAACGTGCCAGATACCGTTCGCCGTGATGNCTGAACAGATTTGGGTAGCCTACCGGAGAGACGCCGATGGGTGAGGCAAAACGCTTGCCGAAGACCTCGACCGTCGGATNATTGGCGGTGTTGTCCTGCAGACATCTAGGNATCAACTGATAGTTTTCGAATGCCTGACGATTTCGAGCAAGGCACGATTCTGTGCCCAGCCCGCCATTGAGATAGTCCCATGCAAACCTTGGCAGGACCCGCTTTGCCTTTGCCCCGAGGTCAGCAACCGACGGATATTTCAAGCCAGTCGGAAGGCGCGCGAAGTCATGTGATCTGTTCATAAGAGGGCATCTCGTTGCAGAGGTTTTGAAAGGATGGCTTTGGTGTTTCGGGTGCTCGTAGGGTGGCAAAAGACGTGCCCTGCCGCTTGTTCGAGGGAGGGAGCAACGTGAACGGGCCGGTTTCACGAAAGCGGTCGGGAGAGAATAAGGCGCAATGCATAGGAAAAATAGCCGGGCTCATCAGGGATGAAGCTGGCGAGCTGAAAGCGGTTTCAGTCCTTGAAAGCCTTGCGTTGGGGCGTGTCGTTTTTTCCATCGGTCCGGCAGCNGCTACGCCGCGTAACCGAAATAGGCTTCTTCCAGAATTTTCGGATCGTCTATCTCGGAGGTCCGNTTGGAAAGAACGATTTCGCCATTCCGCAGAACGTTCACCTGATGCGCCAATTTCAGGATGCGCGCGGTGGACTGCTCGATGATAAGAAGGGTCATTCCCGTAGATTCATTGAGCGCTTTGAGGCTTGCGTAGACTTCGTCGATCATCAACGGGGCCAAACCAAGCGATGGTTCGTCGATCATGATGAGTGCGGGTTGCTGCAGGATGGCTCTTGCGATTGCGAGCTGCTGTTGTTCACCGCCGGACAAGTGTCCGGCAACACCCTTGTAGCGGCTGCGCAGGATGGGAAATGTTGTCAAAACTTTTTCCAGATCGCCTTCCAGAACATCCTTGTCCTTGCGGCCCATTCCGCCAAGGGCGAGGTTTTCTTCGACGGTGAGGCTGGCAAAAATGCTCCGCCCTTCCGGCACCAGAACCAGCCCCTCGCGACACAGCTTTTCCGGCGGCTGACCATTGATCAGACTCTGCTCGAACTCGATTCGCCCACCCCAAGGTTTGATCAATCCGCAGATAACCTTAAGAAGAGTGGATTTGCCCGCTCCATTGGGGCCAACGACAAATGCGATCTCGGATTTGCCGACTGTCAGATCGATTCCTCTCAGGGCGTTCAGGCGGCCATAGCCTGCCGTTAAGTCTGAAATTTTCAGCATTATCAGTCCCCTACATTCCACAAATGCGTCGGGTGCAAGTGCCTGAAAGCACCCTCTACGCCATTCTGTGAATAGCGCTCGAATTGCGTTCTGTCCACAGTCTTCATATTTTCTGTTGACGGAACGGGGGCGTTGAAGGTTAACTGCCGCCAATCCACGGAAGATTGTGGACCGTCCACAGGAGGTGAAAATGAATTTGAATAAACTGACGAAGATCGTTGCTGTTGTTGCGCTCGGGGGTGTTCCGTTGACAGCCGCGCAGGCGCAAGAGGATCCGATAAAGATCGGATTTGCCATCGCGCAATCCGGCTGGCTTTCGAATTATGATCTGTCGCCCTATCGCGCGGCTGTTGCGAAGATCGACCAGATCAACGCGAGCGGCGGCTTGCTGGGTCGGCAGATCGAATACACGGTCGGGGATACCAAGACCGAGCAGGAACGCGCCGCCGCCGTCGGCGCGCAGATGGTGTCCACAGGGGTAGATCTTCTTGTGGTCTCATGTGACTATGACTTTGGTGCACCTGCCGCGCTTGCAGCGAATAGTGCGGGCATCATCACCATGTCCCTTTGCGCCGCAGATCCCAAGATGGGCGTTCAAGGTGTCGGTCCTTACGCATTCTCGGGCAATAGCGCCGCTCAATCAGAAGGCATCGCCATAGCTGAATATGGTGTCAAGAAGATGGGTCTGAAGACGGCCTATGTGCTGGAAGACACGACGATCGAATACAACAAATCCAACTGCGCTGGCTTCCGTCACGCCTGGAAGGAAACGGCGGGCGAGGGCAGTATCGTTGGTGAGGATTCCTTCCGGAACGAAGATCCCTCGATCGCAGCCCAGATCACACGCATCAAATCGCTCGACGTCGCGCCTGACGCCATTCACATTTGCTCCTTCACGCCCGGCGGAGCATCGGCGGTTCGGCAACTGCGTGCGGCTGGTATCGATGCGCCGATCCTTGCCAGTACCGCCATGGTCGATAACTATTGGCTGAATGCTGTTCCGGGGCTCAAGGATTTCTATGTTCCGGGGTTCATGTCGCTCTACGGCGACGACCCGCGCCCGGAAATGGCAGAGTTTCTCGCCGCGTTCAACGAGCGCTGGGGTGAAGGTCCGGTTTCGTCCTATTCGGTCCTTGGTTACACGCTGATCGAAAGCTGGGCACATGCTGTCGAGCAGGCCGAGACAGCGGATGCCGACGAAGTACTGTCAGTGATGAACAGCTATGTAGACGAGCCATTCACGGCAGGTCTGACATCGTTCTCGGATCAACTGCACATCCAGACAAACCGCCCTTGGCTGATCATGAAAGTCGAAGACGACACGTTCAAGGCTGTCGAGATCTTCCGAAACACGATCACCCCGGACATGCGGTTGCTGTTCCGCGTCGGTCAGTAACGAGCGGCCAGAGATAGTCACAAAGGGGATGCCGCCTTTCGGGGCGGCATCCATCCCCGACGCTCTGCGAAAAAACGCCGATACGAGAACGTATCAGCCAATCCTCCACCACAGCTGGAAAAGTGATCACATGAATCAGCTCGCCGAAAACAGCCTCGAGACTCGCAATGTGCATGTAGCGTTCGGTGGCATCCATGCGTTGTCCGGCGTGGATATTACGATCAAGACCGGGATGGTTCAGGGTCTGATTGGACCGAACGGTGCCGGCAAGACGACCTTGGTAAATGTACTTTCGGGATTTCAGAAGCCGACACGCGGCAATGTTGTGCTGAACGGCAAGGATGTTTCGGGAGACGGACCGCAGAAACTGGCCCGGGCCGGGGTGGGGCGATCCTTCCAGGCAGCTCGCCTGTTTCAGGATATGAGCGTCGAACAGAACCTGATGACCGCTGCTATCGGCACCGGGCTCAACAAAGCGGATGCAATCATTCGCAGCCGTGAAATTCTGGACTGGATGGGCCTTGGCCACCACGGCGCCGTATTGGGCGGAGCTCTTAGCTATGGAGATGAACGCAGGATCTCCATTGCTCGCGCTCTGGCACTGCATCCCAAGTTTCTTTTGCTGGACGAGCCTGCTTCGGGAATGAACGCCGAAGAGAGCCAGAACCTGATGTCGATCATTCGTGCCATCCCGGCCCATTTCAACTGCGGTGTTCTGCTGATCGAGCACAACATGGAAGTGATCATGGGGGTTTGCGAGCATGTGTATGTGGTGGATGGCGGGCGCAGCCTGGCCAACGGTACGCCGCAGGAGGTGCAGGATAATCCCGACGTTCGCCGCGCCTACCTGGGCGAAGAAGACGCGGCAGCTTGAAGGAGGGATGATATGCAAAACTTGATCCAGATTATCGTGGATGCGGTCGCGTTGGGCAGCTTGTATGCGCTGGTGTCGCTTTCGATCGGGCTCGTCTTCGGCGTGATGCGGCTCATCAACTTTGCGCAGGCCGATTACATCNCGATTGGCGCTTATGCCTTGGTGGTGCCGACGGCCTCGGTGTCGCCGGCCCTGCTGCTCGGGGCGCTGCCCTTTGCTTTCATGGCTGGCGGTGTGGTGGTCGTGGTGGTGGTGCTTGCCCTGCTGACCGAGCGTCTGGCATTTCGGCCGATGCGCGGATCAGACCCGGCAACGCTGTTGGTATCGTCCTTTGCCGTTAGCTACTTTCTGCAACACTTGGTGATGTTGATCCATTCCGGACGTCCAAAATCGGTGGGCATCGGCAACAGTCTGAGTGCTGCAGTCGAATTCTGGGGCATTCGGGTGCCGGGCACTCAATTGCTCACGATGGGGGTGGCGCTGGTGATGCTGGTCGCCATGGTGTTCTTCCTGAAGAAAACACCGATGGGCATCCAGATGCGCGCCGCCGCTGAAAACTTTCAAATGGCGCGTCTGATGGGCGTCAAGGCCAACCGCGTGATCGCCACTGCATTTGCAATCAGTGGAATCATGGCGGCCGCGGTGTCGCTGTTGCTGGTCGTGCAAACCGGAACGCTGGATATCCGCATGGGCCTGATGCCGGTGATCTTTGCCTTTTTCGCCACAGTCATTGGCGGGATGGGATCGCTGCCCGGCGCGGCACTGGGAGGGTTCATCGTGGGGTTCGTGACTGTCGGGCTTCAGGCCTTCCTGCCGCCTGACCTCAGAGCATTTCGAGACGCCTTCGTGTTCATGCTGGTCATAGGGTTCCTCCTGTTTCGCCCTCAGGGCCTGATCGTAACCAGCGCGGCAAGGGAGCGTGTCTGATGTCTAACGCCACAACAACTCCGTACCAGAGCTTTCTCTCACGTCATTTTGCAGTTCTACTGATTGCTGCGTGCCTCGTTTTCATTGTCTGTCTCGTTCACCTTTTTGGTTCCGTGATGGTGCAGCGGGTCGTGATCGAAGCATTGATCCGCATCGTGATCGTGGTGGGGATCTATATATTTACCGGCAATTCCGGGATCATATCGTTCGGCTCCGTCACATTCATGGCAATCGCCGCATATGCGACGGGCTGGCAGACCTGTTGCGAGATGCTGAAACCCATCACGATGTCAGGGTTGCCATCAATCTTGCGCGACAACAGCTATCCCGTCTACGTGTCTGCGCTGACTTCGGTGAGCCTGGCGGCACTGGCGGCCTTCGTCGTGGGATTGATCCTGATGCGGCTCGGCGGCCTTGCCGCGTCAATCTCGACACTGGCCATCCTGTTCATTCTCAACGTCTCCTATTCCAACTGGGAAACCGTAACGATGGGCACGGCCTCGATGGTTGGGTTGCCCACATATATCACGCCCTGGATTGCGCTGGGTGCGGCGCTGATTGCCGTGGTTTGCGCGTGGGTATTCCAGAATTCGGCGCGCGGTATCTTGCTGCGGGCCACCCGCGCAGATGAAGTGGCAGCAGCGGCGTGCGGTGTATCGCTGTACTGGTCCCGACTGATCGCCTGGACCCTTTCCGGAGCGGTCATGGGACTGGCCGGTGTTCTGACGGCGCATTTTCTCGGCACCGTTTCGATCAACTCGTATTTCCTGAACCTGACCTTCCTCGCGCTTGCCATGCTGGTCGTCGGCGGCATGAAAAGCCTTTCCGGCGCGGTGGTCGGCGTAGTGGTCGTATCGACTATCGTGGACATGTTCCGGCGCCTCGAAGCCGGCGTTTCACTGGGTGATACGACACTGTCATTGCCTGCCGGAACGCAGGAATTGGTTCTGGCAGGCGTCATGATCGTGATCCTCATGTTCCGGAAAGACGGCTTGATGGGCGGCAAGGAATTTTGTCTTCCTAAGCGATGGGCGGTCGTCCGCTCAGAGTCTGTCACTTCGGAAAGGAACGCCCAATGATTGCTCAAGAGCCAAACAAGCAACAAAACATCAATCAAGAGGAGCCTGATTTCAGCTTTGAAACGAAACCTCTTTCATCACAGGTGGAAACCTACCTCGTGAGAGAATTGATGCGCGGTCATTTGATCGGCGGGCAACGTATCAATGAAGCTGAAATGGCCCGCAATCTGGGCATCAGTCGTAACCCGATCCGAGAGGCGGTGCGCAGGCTCGAAGAGCGCGGCGTGCTCGTGTCCCTTCCGAGGCGGGGCACTTTCGTGCGCACGTTCTCTCGCAAGGATGTCGACGATATATTTTCCTTCCGCCTGGTGGTCGAGGATTTTTCCCTGCGCCAGGGCCTGTCGAAAATGACAGATGCGCAACTGGAAGAGATCGTGGGAACCGTCAGGGAGATGGAGGCGGCAGCCGAGCGCGATGATGCGATCGCGTTGGTCGAGAAGGACTTCGAGTTCCATCATCTCATCTGCAAACTGCCCAACAATCATCAGTCCCTGCACGCATTCCTCACGATTCAGGCCGAACTCCAGCTCTTGATCACCATGATCGACAGGAAGTTCGAGACTTTGGAGGCGGCAGCCGTCGACCACTGGCCAGTTGTGGACGCCTTGCGCACCCGAAACCTGGCCGCGGTGCGAAAAGCTCTGCGCGAACACATCAAAGATTCCTGGAGCCGTCTCAGCGACAATTACGACGGCATGGAAGACATCGACACGAATTGACCAAGTGCCAATGGAGGACACAGTGCGAAAAATTATCGGTATCGATATTGGCGGGACGTTCACAGACTTTGTGACGTATGATCCCGCAACAAATCAGATCGAAAACTGGAAGAACCTGACGACGCCCGCCGAGCCAATCAAGGGCGTCATGCAGGGGTTGGAGAAAATGGAAACATTGGCCGATGTCGACAAGGCGCGGCTGGGTACGACCATTGCAACCAACGCACTGTTGACGCGGCGCGGTGCCAATGTGGCCTATGTCACGACGACCGGTTTCCGCGACATCCCCTTCATCCAGCGCGGCAATCGCAAGGCGCATTACGATATCACCTGGATCAAGACGCGCCCCTTCGTGGAACGCGCGAATTGTTTCGAAATTGATGGGCGCATTACCGCAAAGGGCGATGAATGGGCACCGCTGGATGAAAACGCCGTTCGCGAATTGGCGGCCAAGATCAAGCAGGACGGAACCATCGAAGCTGTCGCGATCTGCACTCTGTTCTCCTATGTCGATCCCAAGCACGAGTTCCGGATCCGCGAGATCCTTGCGGAAGAACTTCCGGGGATGCCGCTCTCGATTTCTTATGACGTTCTTCCAAAGTGGAAAGAATATGACCGCGCATCGACCACGATCGCAGATGCCTATCTGAAGCCCGTGGTCGCCGAAAACTTTCGCAAAATGCAAGCGCAGTTCGACGAACTGGGGCTGGGCAAGAAGGTCGGCGTGATCAAGTCCAACGGCGGAGAGGCGACGCTGGCCAGTGCGGCGGATGCACCTGTTCAGATGGCGCTGTCCGGTCCGACCGGTGCAGTGGTGGCGACCCGTATCATGTCGGAACTGACCGGGATCAAGAACCTTGTCGTGTTCGATATGGGCGGCACGTCCACTGATTGTTCGACCGTCGTGGATGGCGCGGAACACGTCACCACGAATTTCGAGATCGAATGGGGTATTCCGATCCAGATCCCGATGATCGATATCAACACGATCGGTGCAGGCGGTGGCTCCATTGCATGGATCGACAAGGGCGGCATGTTGCGGATGGGTCCGCAATCGGCCAGCGCTGATCCCGGCCCGGCCTGTTACGGTCGTGGCGGTCAGGATGCCACCGTCACCGACGCCAACGTGGTTCTGGGGCGAATTTCCCCGGATAACTTCCTCGGCGGTGAAATGACGCTGGACAGCGTAGCGTCTCACGCCGCAGTGGGCCGGATTGCCAAAGATCTGGGTATGGAGGTTGATGAGTGCGCCTTTGCAATGGTGCAGATCGCCAACAACAACATGCTGGGTGCGCTTCGTGCGGTTCTGCTTCAGCGTGGTCTGGATCCGCGTGACTTCACCTTGGTGGCATCAGGCGGTGCGGGACCGGTGCATGTTTGCGACCTTATGGACATTTCGGGCATTCCCAAGGGGTTGGTGCCGAATTTCCCCGGTCAGTTCTCTGCGTTTGGCTTCATCATGACCGACGCGCGCGTCGACCGGCATCGGACTGTTCAGCAAAGCTCCAAGTTCTTCGATGGTGAGCGTGCGACGCAGGCCATGGCCAGCCTGGTCACCGATGCTATCAAGGAACTGCATGATCAGGGCTACACTGACCGGATCGAGATCAAACGCTCCATCGAGGCGCGTTATCTGGGCCAGAACCATGAACTGGAACTTCATTTCAACGGTGAGGAATTCAACGAGGCCACGATCGCGACCATGTGGGAGGATTTCCACAAAGAGCACAAGATCAGGCACGGCTTTGCCATTCCGGGCGAAACCATCGAGACGGTCAACTTCAAGGTCGTCGCAGTGGCGGTTTCCGAGAAACCCGTCATGCCCGATCTGGAGAAAACCGAAGGCAAGCTGACTGCCAAGAGCACGCGGAAAGTCCGCTTCAAGGATGGTTGGCATGAGGTGTCGGTCTTTGATCGCGCTGATCTGAGACAGGACGACGAGATCGCGGGTCCCGCGCTCATCGAGGAAAGCGCCTCGGTGACGATCGTACAGCCCGATCACCGTATCGTCGTCGACCGGATCGGCAACCTCATCATTTCCGCATAAAGGAGCAGAGAAATGGACTTTGTGACCATGAATATCCTCGACTCGGCGATGGTTTCCATCTGCCGGGAAATGGGGATCACCCTGATGAAGACCTCGTACTCGACGATCTTCAATGAAGCGTTGGATTTCACCTGTGGCTTGGCCGACATGAATGGCGACATGATCGCTGTTGCTGATTTCTGCCCCGCGCAGATCGGCGGTATGCCCCTCTTGGTGCAGTCGTGCCTCAAGGAGATCCCGATCAGTGATATCCACGAAGGCGATATCATCCTGCACAACGACCCCTATCGCGGTGGTCTGCATACGCCCGAACACACGTTCTTCAAGCCGATCTTCGTCGAAGGCGAAATCATGGGGTTTGCCGTGGCCATCGGCCACATTGCCGAAGTCGGCGGCATGGCGCCCGGCGGTTTCTGCGGCGAAGCGACCGAGATTTTCCAGGAGGGTGTGCGTATCCCGCCGGTCAAGATCGTCAAGAAGGGCGAAGACAACGTTGAGGTCTGGAAGCTGCTGCTGGCCAACGTCCGGACGCCACGCGTCAACTACGGCGACCTCAAGGCGCTGATCGCGGCGGTGGATCTGGGTGAAAAGCAGATGCAGGGAATCTTTGCCAAGTATGGCAAGGCGAAGGTGAAAGAGACCGTCGCCGACCTGCTGCTCTATTCCGAAAAGCGGATGCGCGCAGAACTGGAGATGATCCCCGACGGCATCTATTCCTTCGATGATTACGTCGAGAGCGACGGCGTGGAGAGCGACAAGAACCACCTCATCCACGTCGACGTTCACAAGAACGGCGGTTCCATCGTCATGGATTATCACGGCACCTCGCCGCAGGCGATCGGCCCGATCAACGCGACGTTGGGGGTTGCTACGTCGGCGGCCTACAACGCGGTGTTGCACATGACAGACCCGACCATTCCGCGTAACTCGGGCTGTTTCCGCCCGATCGAGGTGATGGCAGAACCGGGCAGCCTGCTTAATGTGGATTTCCCGGCGCCATCGGTGGGGGGTAATACCGAAACGCACCCTCGCATCGTCGGTACGATCCTCGGGGCGATGTCCAAGGCGCTGCCTGACAGGGTCATGGCGGCCGAAGGTGGAACCCACTGCAACTTTGTCTTCGGTGGCGTTGATGCGGACACCAAAGAGTACTTCGCCTGCTACGACCTGGAGGCTGTGGGCTGGGGCGGGCGCTCTTTCGCCGATGGCAACAGCGCTGTGGACTCCATCAATGGCAACTGCCGGATCACACCGGTCGAAGTCTACGAAACACGCTTTCCCTGGTTGATCGAAAGCCTCGCACTGGACACCGACTCCGGTGGCGCCGGCAAGCATCGCGGCGGCTTGGGCTATTCCAAGCAGATGTTGTGCGTGAACGATGTCATCACCTGCTCGCAGATGACCGACCGCCATCTTCTGGCGCCTTGGGGCCTTGAGGGCGGCAAGGAAGGGGGCTGCGGCGCGACCTTGGTGATGAAGGACGGCGAAGACACGTGGAAGACCATGCGCGAAGCCTATGGCAAGGCGTCGACCAGCCGGTTCAACAACGTTGCGATCCGGCGGGGCGACCGTGTCCTGCTTCGGATGCCCGGCGGTGGCGGCTACGGCGACCCGGCCGAGCGTGATCCGGACGCGGTGCTGAGTGATCTCAAAGATGGTTACATTTCGAAAGAAGCGGCCAAGAAATACTATGGCTACAAGGAGGCCTGATAGATGAAATTCTCAGCAAACGGCTACTACATTGAAAGCTATCAGAAATGCCCCAACTGCGGTGTTTTGATGTACGCGAATTCCGAAGAAGACAGGAAAAAGCGCGTCGAGCACGAGGATAAAACCTATTGCTCTCAGCGCTGCGTGGACTGGAGCATTGCGCGCGAGAAGCGCCGTGCAAGCGCTGCGGGTTGACCTGCGGAAACAATGGCACGCGGCGGGTGTGACCCGCTGCGTGTCATGAATACCAAACAACGCTGTCGGCGGTGTGATGCTCGCCACCAGTTCGAAACCTTTTGCGTTTTTCTGACAAAGGAAGAACGCAAAAGGTTCACGCCCTTTCAATGTTGAGGGCGTTTCGCATCTCTCACAGCCTCTCCGCTTCGAGCCTATAGAGTGCCCTGAGGCAGACCGTCAGAGGCATTGCTTGTGGCTGCGTCCATCAAGCTGAATACTTGCCATCACTGACCCAAAGCCCGCGCTTGGCGAGCGCTGTGGGGCGGGATTGGGGTTTGACCCGCTGTCACGAAAAATTCGCAAAACAGGTGCTATCCAGATGGTAAATCGGCTGTTAACCTTTAGTGGAAACGTTTCCAGTAGGATCGAATCCCGATGAGCGACAAGGCCACCATCACCATCAAGGACGTCGCCCGAGTGGCGGGGTGCGGTGTGGCGACGGCGAGCCGGGTGCTGAATGCTTCGGGACCGGCCAGCGCGGAAATGACCGAACGGGTGCGCCGTGCCGCCGAGGATCTGGGCTTTTCCTTCAACGCGATTGGCCGCGCCTTGCAAAGCCGTCGCTCCAGGACAGTCGGCTGTCTTGTGCCGTCGCTGGCCAACCCGGTTTTTGGAGAGGCCATGCAGGGCGTGCAGGACCAGTTGCGCGCGGCGGGATACCAGCCGCTGATCTGCGCGTCGAACTACGACGAAGACATCGACGAGGATATGCTGCGCACCCTTCTGGCGCAAAAGGTCGAAGGGCTGATCATCACCATGGCCGTGCCTGCCCGCAGTGCCGCGCTGAAAGTGGCGCGCGCGTCCGGCGTGCCTGTGTCGCTGATGTTTCACGATCCGATCGACGGGTTCGCCAGCGCCTATGTCGACAATGCCGCGGCGGCGCGCGAGGTCGCGCGACAGTTCATCGTGCGGGGGCATCGCCGGCTGGGGTTCCTGGCGCTGCACTTTGCCTCGTCCGACCGCTCGCAGAGCCGGTATGCCGGTTTTCGGGATGAATGCCGCGTGGCTGGTCTTGCCGAGCCTGCGCTGATCGAGATCAGCGAACGCGAGGCGCGCTGCCCGGACATGATCGCCAATGTACTGCGCGCCAACCCCGAGATCACCGGCCTTTTCGCATCCAACGATTTTCTGGCCATTGCTGTGCAGAACGCGGCCGCCCGTATTGGTCGGCGTGTTCCGCAGGATCTGTCGGTTATCGGCTTTGACGGGATAGACATCGGCCACCTTCTCAGCCCGTCCCTTGCCACGATCGAGACGGATGCAGGTGCGATGGGCCGTCAGGCGGCGCATTCGCTGCTGATCGCCATGCAAAACGGGGAGATGCACCAGCGCCCCCCCTTGCCATTCGTTTTCCGCGCGGGGGCGACGCTTGCTGCCGCGCCGGAGAAAAAGGACGGCGACCGGGATGCACCCCAGTCACCGTCTGTTCACCAAGCCTCAGTTCCAACCAAAACAAGGACGAACTCATGAGATATATCTTTGCAGCGGCCCTGGCCGCAACCACCCTTGCGGCCCCCGCCATGGCCGAGCAGGGCATCTGCTACAATTGTCCGCCGCAATGGGCCGACTGGGCTTCGATGCTGGAGGCGATCGACGAGAAGCTCGACATCCAGATGCCCCATGACAACAAGAACAGCGGCCAGACCCTCAGCCAGCTTCTGGCAGAGCAGGCGAACCCTGTCGCGGATGTTGCCTATTACGGCGTGACCACCGGCATCAAGGCCGGCGACAAGGGCGTGGTCGAACCCTACAAGCCCGCGCTTTTCGACGAAATCCCCGAAGGGCTGCGTGACCCGGACGGCAAATGGTTTGCCATCCATTACGGCACACTGGGCTTTTTCGTGAATGTCGATGCGCTTGGCGGTGCCGAGGTTCCTCAGTGTTTTGCCGACCTGACCAAGCCGGAATATCGCGGCATGGTCGGCTATCTTGATCCATCATCGGCCTTTGTCGGTTATGCGGGCGCGGTCGCGGTCAACATCGCGTTTGGCGGTGATCTGGACAATTTCGATCCGGCGATCAAGTTCTTCAACGAGTTGTCGGAAAACTCGCCCATCGTGCCAAAGCAGACGTCCTATGCGCGCGTCGTTTCNGGCGAAATTCCNATCNTGTTTGACTATGACTTCAACGCGTATCGCGGCAAATACGAAGAAGACGGNAATTTCGAATTCGTTCTGCCNTGTGAAGGATCGGTGCGCGTCCCTTACGTCATGAGCCTTGTCAAAGGCGGGCCGAACCCCGAGGTCGGCAAGCGCGTGCTGGATTTCATCCTGTCGGATGAAGGGCAAGCGATCTGGACCAACGCTTATCTTCAGCCCGCCCGCCCGGTTGAGCTGCCCGCCGAGGTTGCGGCAAAGTTCCTGCCCGCCAGCGATTACGAGCGCGCAGTGGCCGTGGACTACGCCAAGATGGAAGCCGTGCAATCCGCCTTTGGCGAGCGGTATCTGTCCGAAGTCAAGTAAGCTCAATGATCAGGGGCAGGGCGCAGGCCTTGCCCCTCTTTGCCGTCCGGAGACCTGCCCATGTCATCCCGCACCTTTGTTCCGCTCTGTTTCCTGCCACTGGCGATCTTCACGATCGCCTTTCTCGCGCTGCCATTGGTGCGACTGATCCTCGCCTCTGGCGAAGGTGAGGCAGGCTGGGCGATCTACCTCGAGATTTTGCAAAAGCCGCGCTACCTGTCGACGCTGATCCAGACGGTCGTGATTTCGGTCGCGGTGACGATCGCGGCACTGGCGATATCGACCACCGCCGGATTGTTCCTTGTGCGCAACCGCTTTCGGGGGCGCGGCACGCTGTTGTCGATCCTGACGCTGCCGCTGGCCTTTCCGGGGGTTGTCGTCGGTTTCATGATCATTTTGCTGGGGGGACGCCAGGGCCTGATCAACCAGATCACGCCCGGCCATGTTGTCTTTGCCTATTCTGCCTTTGGGCTGTTTCTGGGCTATCTCTATTTCTCGATCCCGCGCGTCTTGCTGACCGTCATGGCGGCGGCAGAGAAAATCGACCCGGCGCTGGAAGAAGCCGCGCTGACGCTTGGCGCGTCGCCATATCGCATCGTACGCGACGTGTTGCTGCCCGCCCTCATGCCCGCGATGATCGCGGCGGGGGCCATCGCTTTTGCCACCGCAATGGGCGCGTTCGGCACGGCCTTCACGCTGGCCACGAATATCGACGTGCTGCCGATGGTGATCTACACCGAATTCACGCTGTCGGCGAATATCGCCATGGCCTCGGCCCTGTCGGTCATCCTTGGTCTGGTCACATGGGCCATGCTGCTGATCGCGCGCAGTTTCGCCGGTGGCGTCGTGGCGGCGGGGGGCTGAGCCATGTTGAAATCCCCTGCAAAAATCCTGCAACTGGCCGTCACGCTGCTGGCCTGCGCGTTCCTGCTGGTGCCGACGCTGCAATCGGTACTGGCGGGCGTCACGGTCAACTACTTTCAGGGCGTCAAGTCCGGCCTGACGTTGAAATGGATCGGTGAGGTCTGGACGCTTTACTCGGCGTCCATCTTTCTGTCGATCTGGCTGGCGTTGTGCTGCCTCGTCTCAACGCTCATCATCGGCGTGCCTGCGGCCTACGCGCTGGCGCGCAATCCTGGCCGGCTTTCACGCATCCTGGAAGAGTTCATATCGCTCCCCCTTGCCATTCCCGGCCTCGCCCTCGCGCTTGCGCTGCTTCAGGTCTACGGCTCGGTTCAGGGGTTCCGCGCGCATTGGAGCTTCATCCTCGTCGGTCACGTCCTTTACACGCTGCCCTTCATGGTGCGCTCGGTCCTGTCGGTCATGGCCGCCATCGA
>JGI24723J26617_10001709_pt1 | contig 18823 bp, 18 predicted proteins | sample Cruoilmetagenom6_FD_26617 | JGI IMG/M metagenome (IMG submission 26617)
GAAACCGCAAACTTGAAAACTGTTTTTCCATCTTGAAAAACGAAATGTTGCTTATTGGCAACTGTTTCGGCAGAAGCCGGTAAAATAGAACCTCCTGCATCNATCTTAAGACTTTGTCTTCCTATTCCATCGGTGCGTAAATATTCATCTTTTACNCCATAGCCTTCGGTATTGGGTTCAAATAAAACAGCTCCACCACCATCTCCAAAGATGATGCATGTTGCTCGGTCTTCATAGTCTATAATGGAAGACATCTTATCGGCGCCTAATAAAAGAACTTTTTTATATTTCCCAGACTCAATATAGCGTGCTGCGGTAGACATTCCGAAGAGAAAACTAGAACAGGCTGCGACAAGATCATATGAAAAAGCGTTTACGGCACCTATTTCGGTAGCTACGTAAACGCCAGTTGCCGCAACAGGCATATCGGGCGTGGCTGTTGCCATAATCACCATATCGATATCCCTAGGGTCTGTATTGCTTTTTTTAAGAAGATCCTTTGCTGCCTGAATGGCTAAATAGGAAGTTCCCTTGTCTTTATCTTTGAGGATATGACGTTCTTTGATTCCGGTTCGGGAAGTAATCCACTCGTCGTTGGTGTCAACCATGGTCTCCAAGATTTGATTGGTAAGAACATAGTCCGGAACATAGCCTCCTACAGCTGTAATCGCTGCCGTGATTGTACTCATAGATTGAATGTTATATTCAAAAAAAGGCAGAAATGCCTTTAAAAGCCTTGAAAAGTACTAAATATTAATCAAAATAGCGGTAAAATTAACTTTTTTGACATTTATTAGATGGAAAAAAATCAGAAAACAAAAAAACTCTCACAGGAATGTGAGAGTCTATTTTGCGCGCTAAAAAGCGGCTTATGCTTCTACTTCTTCGACAGCATCGATTACAATCTGACCACGGTAGTATAATTTACCTTCATGCCAGTGTGCTCTGTGATACAAATGTGCTTCACCTGTAGTAGGATCTGTAGCAATTTGTGGCGCTGTAGCTTTGTAATGTGTTCTTCTTTTATCTCTTCTTGTTTTCGAGATTTTTCTTTTAGGATGTGCCATTACTTATCGTTTATTTATCCGTTAATAGTTTCTTTAAAGTATCCCATCGGGGATCTGTATTTGTGCTTTGAGCATCGTCTGTGTTATCCTTCGATCCTGTTGGGCTTAATTCTTCAAGTTTATCGAGTATATCACTTTCCAAAGTGCCGTCTAAAACACCTGGATGAATCCTGCGGCTTGGTAAACTAAGCACCATAGATTCATAAATATACTGTTGAATATTTACCTCATAACTTCCATGAGGGATCACTAATAAATCTTCGTCTTCATCATTAAAGGTATCACCAAATTTTACAATAAAATGGTAGCTTCCGTCAATTTCCTGATCATAAGGCTCATTGGTAACGTCACAATTTACATTTACCGTCCCAATATAAGACAAGGTAAATTCCAAAAGTGTTGACTTTTTATCCAAAAGTACATCGAGTTTAATGTTTGCATCATTAAATTCGTCATACTCAAAATGCTCAAAGAACGTATTCTTAATTTCGAATTCAAACCGGTGCTCTCCAATTTTTAATCCCACGAATGGGATCGTAAATTCTTTCAGTTCTTTCATATTCACACCAATTATAAATCTCCACCTTACGAATAAGGCGGGTGCAAAGATAAAAAAATATTTTAATAGGGAATTATTTTATTCGTTCTTTTTTGAATAGGTTTTCCGTCTATTCGTGCGTAGCGGATTTTTTGATATTTCAGCGTACTGAGCGCGTTTTTCAAAAATGCTTATTGCGCTGTACACCGCTTCTTTAAACGAATCTGCATTGGCAACATTCTTACCTGCTACGTCAAAGGCTGTTCCATGGTCTGGCGAAGTTCTCACTCGGCTTAAACCTGCAGTAAAATTAACCCCTGAGCCAAAAGCGAGTGTTTTAAACGGTATCAGCCCTTGGTCATGATACGAAGCTATGACCACATCAAAATTCTTATAATTTCCTGAACCAAAAAAACTATCAGCGGCATAGGGACCAAAAACTAATTTTCCATTATTTCGAAGATTGTCCAGCGTAGGCTTTAACACCTCATCGTCTTCCGTACCTATAACTCCGTTGTCTCCAACATGCGGATTAATCCCTAATACGGCAATTTTCGGCTTTACAATTCCAAAATCTTGAATCATAGTTTTGTGCACTGTGTTGATCTTCTTTTCTATCAATTCACGCGTAATATGGCTCGCTACATCTTTAACAGGAACGTGATCGGTTAGCAATCCAACCCGAAGTCCTTCAGAAATCATCAGCATCATACTGTCTCCCTCTAACTCTTGCGCGAGGTAGTCTGTATGTCCTGGGAATTTAAAATCGTCTGATTGGATAGCTGCTTTGTGAATGGGCGCCGTGACCAAAACATCGATCGCCTCCTCTTTCAATGCTTTTACCGCAGCCGATAGCGATTTAATAGCGTATGCTCCGATCGCTGGGTCTTCTTTTCCAAATACAATAGCCACAGGTTCTTTCCAAACGTTAAATACGTTTATTTTCTTCGGAAGGATCTTGTCAAGTGAATCGATTCCGTGAAAATTTATATCCATTTGATATTCTTTTTTTAAAAAAGACATCGTTTTAACAGAAGCAAAAATAACGGGCGTACAGAATTCAAGCATTCTAGAATCTTGGAATGTCTTCAACACAACCTCACTGCCAATTCCGTTTAAGTCACCAATTGAAATCCCAACTACAATTTTATTCTCTTTACCCATGCCCTTGCTCTCTGCTTATATTCGTATTTTTGTACTACAAATGTAACTAATTGTAATCATGTTTACAGGAATTATTGAAGCTATTGGGGAAATTAGTGGCCTCGAAAAAGAAGGTGATAATCTTCACATAACCGTAGAGAGCGCTCTTGCCTCATCGCTAAAGATCGATCAAAGCGTTTCGCATAATGGCGTATGTCTCACAGTGGTTCAATTAAAGCCGAATGGCTATGTTGTAACTGCAATTAAAGAGACTATTGAAAAGACAAATGTTTCCACGTGGAAACAAGGCGATATTGTAAACTTAGAGCGGGCCATGCAATTAGGCGATCGACTAGATGGCCATATTGTTCAAGGTCATGTTGATCAAACCGCTACATGTGTCAATATTGAGGAAGCCAATGGAAGTTGGTATTTTACNTTTCAATATGATACGAGTCTCGGAAATCTCACCATCGAAAAAGGCTCTATCACCGTAGACGGTGTTAGTTTAACAGTAGTTGATTCTAAAAAGGATCGNTTTAGTGTCGCTATTATTCCGTACACTTATGAAAATACGCGATTTTCCACGTACAAAGAAAATTCCTTGATAAATTTAGAATTTGACGTTGTTGGGAAATATGTAAAAAGACTTATGCAGGGTTATCTGTAGCACGAACTTTCTTTATAGCAACAAAAATTCCATAAAGAACTCCTAAAACTAATAATAAAATTATGGCACTGTCAATNGGCAACTCGGGCGGGGGGGTTGTAGGAGGGGGCGGTGGATCTCCACCACCAGTTAGCTGTGCTGAAGCAGAAAAACTACTTAACATACTGAGCATAAAAGTGTATATAGTTACGATTNGGGATCGCATATTAAGGGTCTAAAGTAATATTTTTTTTTAAACAACAAACAAAAAACTATAATTATCCAAAACTTATAAACGACTATAGTATATAAAAATTGTTATTCGTTTCAAATTTCAATCAATTTTTACATCTCGACTTCATTCGAAACTTAAACATCTATTAGCGTTATAACTTACGTAATAAAGAAGTCTTTAGTTTTCTTTCCTCAACATGAACATGTACTAACCAAGTATCTAACTATGTTAAAAAACTTGTGGTCCCACTTGGGCTCGAACCAAGGACCCTCTGATTATGAGTCAGATGCTCTAACCAGCTGAGCTATGGGACCAAAATTAGTTTGCAAATATAAACACTTTAGCGCTATTACAAACTTTTTACCGTTAATATTAGGTTATTAGGCGCTTACACTTTCTCTTGACATAGTTCTACCAGCACGCCGTGCGACGATTTTGGATGTAAAAAAGCAACCAATTTATTGTCTGCTCCATTTTTTGGTTTTTCGTTTAAAACTACAAAACCCTCACCTTTTAATCGTTCTATTTCAGCAACAATATCATCTACTGAAAATGCAATATGGTGAATCCCTTCGCCGCGTTTTTCAATAAATTTTGCTATCGGACTCTCATCGTGCATGGCTTCTAAAAGCTCGATCTTACTATCACCACATTGAAAGAAAGATGTTGTTACACCTTCACTGGGTACAGCTTCTGTTTTATAATGTTCATATCCCAATAAGCTTTTATACACCGCGTTCGCTGCTGCAATATCTTTAACTGCAATACCTATATGCTCTATTTTATTCATCGCTACTTCGCTTTTGACCTCAAAAATAACAAATACGCGGGGTATCTTATGTGTTGTACTATATTTATTGTAGTACTTTTGCACTATGGTAGAAACTAATAGACAAAAAAAGATAGCTGGCGTACTGCAAAATGATCTTGCTGAAGTACTTCAAAACATGTTGCGTGAAAGTGGTCAATTGGGAATTTTAATTTCGGTTTCTAAAGTAACCGTTACCACAGATCTATCCATCGCGAAGGTGTATGTAAGCGTTTTTCCTTCAAAGGGAGCCGAAGACATTGTTTCTGAACTCAACGTGCTGAAACCAAAAATAAAACATCAAATTGCGCAGCGTACCAAACATCAACTTCGGAAAATGCCCGACCTTACTTTTTATAATGATGATTCGCTAGATTATATACAAAATATAGAAAAGGCCGTTAAGGGAGAAGAAAACCCTATCAACGATCCTGAATTATTACCAAAAAGAAAGAAAAACTAAGTGAAATTTCCGCTGTACATCGCCAAGCGGTACCTTTTTTCGAAAAGTAGTAACAACGCGATTAACATAATAACAGGTATTGCCGCTGTTGGTGTTGTAGTTGGGGCTATGTCTTTATTTATTGTGCTTTCAGGGTTTTCCGGTCTGAAGGATTTCAGTCTTCAATACACAAATATCTTTGATAGCGACCTTAAAATTTTTCCGGCTAGCGGAAAAACGCTTCAATTTTCTGCTGCTTCCGAAGCAAAACTCAATCAACTAGAAGGAGTCGCCGCATTCTCAAAAATCATCGAAGAACGGGTCTTTTTGCAGTATAAAGGCGGACAACAAATTGCATATATAAAAGGAGTGGATACGAACTTCGGAAAGGTGAACCCTATCGATAGTATTTTATTCCATGCCGAATGGTTTGAACCCAATAGAGACGAGGTTGTAGTTGGCTTGGGTACAGCCGCCACCTTATCTACTGGTGTTCGCGATTACGGCAATCTCTTAAATATTATAGTGCCCAAGCCTGGGTCTGGACAGATCTTGGATCCTACCAAAGCATTCACCAAAGAACGCGCAGTGGTTTCGGGTATTTACGCAGTAAATGAAGATCTTGATAGTAAATATGTCTTTTCTGACATCGATTTTGCCCGAAGACTGCTTCAGCTTGATAGTGTAACGGTTTCTTCCGTAGAAATTAAAACCACAGTGAATGCAGATGAACAAGCGATTCGTGATTCTCTTCAAACTCTTTTTTCCGAAGAAATAATCATTAAAGATCGCATTCAACAAAACGATGCGCTGTATAAAATGCTCAACACCGAAAATGTTGCGGTATATCTTATTTTTACACTAGTCTTGATAATCGCTTTGTTTAATGTCATTGGTTCGATCATCATGATGATCCTCGACAAGCGCAAAAATATGAAGACACTGTATAGTTTGGGAGCNACCATTCAAGAAATTAGAGCTGTTTTCTTTTTACAAGGTACGCTAATGACAACGCTGGGCGGACTTTTAGGTATTCTTCTNGGAGTCATCGCCGTTGCTTGTCAGTTGCAATTCTCCTTNGTAAAGATCACNAGCACCTTGGCGTATCCTGTTTCGTTGAANTNGATGAATATTTTGGTTGTGTTTTTTACTATCACCATTTTAGGCCTGATCGCGTCAAAGATCGCATCAAGTCGCGTTCGTGAAAAACTACTCGCTTAAAACGGATTAGACAAACTGAAAATCTTCAAATTTATCTAGCACTTCATCAAAAGCTGCAAAAACATCGGCTGAATCATCACTGGTGACCATCTTCATTCGATAATCTTTAAAGTGTGGAATACCTTTAAAATAGTTAGTATANTGACGACGTGTCTCAAAAACACCCAGCGTTTCACCCTTCCAGTCGATCGCCATTTGNAGATGGCGTCTTGCGGCTTCAACACGCTCTATCATGGTTGGTGGCGCGCAATGTTTCCCTGTTTCCATAAAGTGTTTCACTTCTTTAAAAAACCAAGGGTAGCCAATGCTTGCTCTGCCTATCATAGCACCGTCTAAACCGTACTTATCGCGCATTTCGATTGCTCTTTCGGGTGTGTTTACGTCACCGTTCCCAAAAACCGGAATATGCATTCGCTGATTGTTTTTTACTTCGGAAATCGGCGCCCAATCGGCATCGCCTTTATACATTTGCGCTCGGGTTCTTCCGTGGATAGAAATCGCCTTGCAACCCACATCCTGTAAACGTTCTGCAACCTCCACAATTTTAATCGAATCGTGATCCCAACCCAAACGTGTTTTTACCGTAATAGGAAGTTTTGTATGCTTCACCATGGCTTCGGTCAATGAAACCATAAGATCGATATCTTTTAAGATCCCCGCGCCAGCTCCTTTTGAAACTACCTTTTTAACGGGGCATCCAAAATTAATATCTATGATATCTGGACCGCTTGCTTCTACGATCTCTACACTTTTCAGCATAGAATCTAGTACGGCACCNAAGATCTGAATGCCCACAGGGCGTTCTTTTTCATAAATATCAAGTTTCATCACACTCTTCGCGGCATCGCGAATAAGCCCTTCCGAAGAAATAAACTCAGTATACACCACATCGGCACCTTGCTCTTTACAAAGGGCGCGAAACGGCGGATCACTCACATCCTCCATNGGTGCGAGTAATAAAGGAAAGTTTCCTACNTCTATATCTCCAATTTTAGCCATATGCTGCCTTATCTACNGGTAATTTGATTNCAAAAATACATAAATTGTGGCTTAGGAACTTTAAGAAAACGTACGCGCTATTGTAAACGTTCTGCTTCATCTGGCTTTGTAATGCGATTATTGTCTTGCAAACGCGCGTTTCCGAAGTTATACTTAAAATTCAACCGAAACATTCTAGATTCTGCCATGGAGAAATAGCGGTTATCCTGGTTGTAGTATTTTGATTCGATAGGAACGTTGTACGAGTCAAAAATATCGTCTACGCCCAACGAAATACTNGCGCGATCATTCCATAAGGCCTTCCGAAAAGACACCGAAAGATTAAACTGATTCGCATAATCATAGGAGCCATAGATAAGGTTAGACAAATAAACTGCTGTGATGTCGCTGCTAATATGCTGCTTCTTTGAAAGGGTAAGGCCGCTGTACATTTGCGCATAAAAGCCGAAGGTTTTATTTGAGTAAGTTTCTTGTGCACTTTCTTCGGAAATAAATTCGTTTTCCAAATAAAATGTAGAGGTTACAAAACTAAAGTACCACCAATCCTTAATGGGTGATGCATAAATAGCGTCAAAGCTATATTGGAAATCGGTAATCAAATTTGCATCGATGTTTCGCAGCGTATTGTTTTCATTATCCTGAAACGTAAGTACGCTCAAAGCATCATCAAAAACTTGGTAAAACACCTCAAAGAACCAAGTGCTCTTATAGTTATAACTCAGTGCAATTTTGTTCTCGATGGATGGTCTTAGGTTTGGGTTTCCACCATTAAAATTATTTTCGTTTAAAAAATATTTGAACGGATTCAGGCTTTGATATCGAGGTCGCTCTACGCGACGCGCATAACTAATCCCAACATTGTGATTCTTATTGAGATTGTACTGCAGATTTGCGGAAGGAAAAAGTTCAAAATAAGATTGTGTATTTACCAATCCTAAATCTCTTGAATCACCCTCTACATCTGTAAATTCACCGCGAAGACCCACCTCGAGCTGCCACGTTTCCCAGTTTCGGCTCAAGTTGATATAATTGGCAAAAATGGATTCTTTATAACGAAACGCGTCGGACAACTCCCTATTAAATTCTTGAACGCCCGTATCGGTATCAAAGAAGTCTAAGCTACTCTCGGTATCGATTGTAGAAATCTTCGTTCCCGCTTCTAAGGTGTATTTAGAGACGGGTATGTTAGCATCAATTTGACCTGTAAGAATTCTAGTGTTTTGATTTGAGCTAGTGAAAAATTGATTTCTGCTCAACGCACTCCCATCGGGTAAATTATACTGNGTATCTACCCATTGTAGTTGCTCATTATCATAATGAATATAATTTGCAGCCGACTTCAAAGTTATTCCTTCCGGACTGATCTTCCACGTGTGCTCTAAGTTCAATGACACGTTTGAGGAGTCGTTTTCTAAATCACTCTGCGTTGAGAAGGTAGAATCTAAAACACGTTGTGCGTTAAATATCTCTGTCGCTACGCTATTTCTATAGGTTTTATTTGGTGTTATCAAACCATTCATGGTTAAGCTCAAGCTGCTCTTTTCAGTCAATGTAAAATCTGAAATAATATTTAATTGGTGCGCATTGGACCTTGTAATTCTTTAAAATCACTATCCCAAATAGACTTTGTGCTACCATCGGGTTGAAAGAAGCGGATAAAATCTTCTTGATCTTTGTTTTCCTTTCTCGGACTTACACTATAACTTCCGTAAAGATTGATCCAATCATTTTTATAAAAATGAGATGTCGTGAAATTATACTTCGGAAAAATCGCTTGTTCCCAGCGCCCACTGACAGATCCTTTATATCCTACTGAAATTGCTTTTGACGTAATAATGTTCAATATCGCTCCAGCATCGGCGTCATACTTCGCAGAAGCATTTGTAATGATTTCGATAGCCTTAACCACTCCCGCATCCATATTATTTAAAAGAGAGGTCACTTCCTCAAAAGAGAGATACACACGTTTGTCATTAATAAAAATCGTTGGAATCGCGTTTTGAACCGTAATTCGATCCTGCACAACTAATATTCCTGGGGTACGTTGTAGTAAATTAAGTGTACTTCCCGTAGAAAGCGATGTGTTTTCTACGTTAAAGATTAGTTTTCCCATCTCTCTTTTTAATGTAGGGCGTCTTCCAATAATATGAGTCTCGTCTAATATTTCAGAATCTTCTTCAAGCACAATGGTACCTAAATTTTCTTCGGAAGGAAGACCAATGGTTCGTGTTTTCGTTTGAAAACCAATAAAACTAAAACTAATGATATACTCTTTATCTTCAAGTTTTGAGATAACAAAGCTTCCGTCATCGTTGGACGTTGTTCCAGAAATAGGACGTTCGCTGTCCGCTTCATAAAGAAGAATATTGGCAAAGGAAACAGGGTTTTCATCATTATCAACCAGCATACCGCGCACTGACGCATGCTGTGCTGTAAGAGTCATTGTGCAAAGAAATAGCATCAAAGAGAAAACCGTTCTCATGAATTTCAGAATTGATTTACTGTTTAGTTAGTTTGTCTAATGTACAGTCGCTCTGGGTCGGTGGCATCTGTTTAATCACAAAGTTGAGATAAAAAATGATATATTAAAAGGTTTCTTCCTCATTTTTAGGCGATCATAGTCTTAATACATGAATACGCGACTTTTTACGCTATATTTGCATTTCGTTTATTCGTCACAATAACTGGACATAAACAAGATTAATTTTCCATTGGAAACGCCCTATGAAGAACATTCGCAATTTTTGCATTATTGCACATATTGACCACGGAAAAAGCACACTAGCAGACCGTTTGTTGGACGCAACTGGCTCTGTTACTGCGCGCGAACAACAAGCCCAGCTATTAGACAGCATGGATCTGAACGCGAACGTGGTATTACTATTAAGAGTCACGCTATTCAAATGAATTATACATTGGACGGTGAAGACTATATTCTCAATCTTATTGACACGCCAGGTCACGTCGATTTCTCTTATGAGGTTTCGCGGTCTATTGCTGCCTGTGAAGGAGCATTACTCGTTGTAGATGCTGCTCAGAGCATTCAAGCACAGACCATTTCTAATCTATATCTCGCCTTAGAGAATGACTTAGAAATTATTCCTGTACTGAATAAAGTAGATCTTCCTTCAGCGAACCCTGAAGAAGTAACCGATGATATTGTAGATCTTTTGGGTTGTACACGTGAGGAAGTAATTCCAGCAAGTGCAAAGACAGGCATTGGTATCGAAGAAATTTTACGTGCTATTATTGAGCGTGTTCCAGCTCCAACAGGAGTTGCCGATGAATCGTTGCAGGCACTTATTTTTGACTCGGTTTACAATCCGTTTCGCGGTGTTGAAACCTATTTTAGAGTTTTAAACGGTGAAATTAAAAAAGGCCAGCATATTAAATTTATGGCGACAGGGAAAAATTACTACGCCGATGAAGTAGGAACCCTTAACCTAAAACAAACGCCAAAGCAAGTTATAAAAACGGGAGATGTAGGCTACCTTATTACAGGAATTAAAGAGGCAAAAGAAGTAAAAGTAGGTGATACAATTACCGATGCCAAACACCCAACAACCAATATGATTGAAGGGTTCGAAGACGTTAAACCAATGGTTTTTGCAGGAATTTATCCAGTAGATACAGAGGATTACGAAGAACTTCGAAATTCAATGGAAAAACTACAACTTAATGATGCATCTTTGGTTTTTGTACCTGAAAGTTCTGCCGCTCTAGGATTTGGTTTTCGTTGTGGTTTCCTCGGAATGCTACACCTCGAAATTATTCAAGAACGCTTGGAGCGTGAATTTGACATGACCGTTATCACCACGGTTCCTAATGTATCATACCACGCTTTTACCAATAAAAACCCAGACGAGTTGATCCTTGTGAACAACCCAAGTGATTTGCCCGATCCATCGCGCTTAAACCGCATGGAAGAGCCCTATATTAAAGCGACCATTATTACAAAAGCCGATTTTGTGGGTCCTGTGATGTCGTTATGTATAGAAAAACGCGGTCAGATCACCCATCAAACCTACCTTACTACCGAACGTGTGGAGTTATCATTTGATATGCCACTAGCCGAAATTGTATTCGACTTCTATGACCGTTTAAAGACGGTTTCTAAAGGGTATGCTTCGTTTGACTACTCGCCTATAGGAATGAGAGAATCTAAGCTTGTACGGGTTGATGTACTTCTTAACGGAAATATTGTAGATGCACTTTCAGCCTTGTTACACCAAGATAATGCGTATGATATTGGAAAGAAAATGTGTGAAAAGCTGAGACAGCTAATCCCACGACAACAATTTGATATTCCTATACAAGCCGCCATTGGCGCGAAGATCATTTCGCGGGAGACGGTAAAAGCACTACGGAAAGATGTTACCGCCAAATGTTATGGTGGTGATATTTCCCGAAAACGTAAGCTGTTAGAAAAGCAGAAAAAAGGAAAGAAACGCATGCGTCAAGTAGGTAATGTAGAAATTCCACAAGAAGCATTTATGGCTGTATTAAAGCTAAATGATTAACATAAAAAAAGCCCCGCAATAATTGCGGGGCTTTTTTGTGTCAATAAGATCTTCTTAATTACAAGTAGTCAATTGCTCAAGAGCAGCGATGTAGGTTGAAAATTCAACCGTAGTATCTTCTCCCATTACCTCAGCATTTCCATTTGCCAATTCGCAAACTTCTATCGCAGGTACTGTTGTTGTTTGACCGTTAACTTCAATCTCGTAAGAAGCACAGGTTTGACATCCATCGTCGTCGCTTTTTGAATCATCGTCTTTATTACAAGACACAGTTGCCATTAAGCCTACTACTAATACGCATAGAAACAATTTTTTCATGTTGTTTGTTTTATGTTCGGCGGCAAAGATGAGAAAAAATATTAAACGAGCTAAATCAAATTTTTTATGTCTAAATTCCACCGCAAGTCGTTCCAACATCTCTCAAATTGGCAAGGTAGACATCGTAATCGGTCCCTGTATTAGCGCCGTTTACTGATGCATTTCCGTTACTTTCGCGACATAGTTCAAACGAAGCTGTTTGATCAGACTGACAGGTTGTACAGCTGCGGTCATCGTCCTTTTTACAAGACAAAAACGAAACAAAGCAACCTATCAATACAAATTTAGCGAGTTTCATTAGATATCTGTTATGATTCATTAACGAAGGTTTTCGTTTCATATTTTATCGGTTGCAGTTTCTTCATCTTCCATGGTCGCGGTAACGACATCTTCAAAATCCATTGGCTTTCCTAAGTACGCAATGATGGTTCCAGCATCGACGGTTAAATCGGATAATGAATCGAGAAGTTCTATGCCACCTTCGGAAGTTTTCATAAAAAGCGGAATAGCATCCCGATTTTCTTGGATCAATTTCAATACTCTAAAAAACATATCTTTATCGTTCACCTCTATTTCCTGAATAGAAGGATATGCGCGAGCCACTTCGGTAAAACGAATATAATCATGCGTGGTACTAAACACTTCTTTGGAATCAAATGTTTCCTTGTTCAGCATTTCATCTGAAGTCATCAAACGAAACGTACCGTTCTCTCCAAATTGCTTTCCAAAACGTGTCATCGCCTGTCTGTTAATTTCATCATTCCCCGTCATAGCTAACAAATAACCTACATCACTCAATTCGATGTTATCGGTAAGATCATCGCTATAAATATTTGCGTTGATCGCATCAATGCCTAATTCTTTGGCTTTTTCAATATTCATTCGGTTTGAATCTACCAAAACCACATGGCGGTCATTTTTTTGAAGATACGACGCTATTAAACGTGAAACGCGAGACCCTCCAACGATCATAATTCCTTCCGATTTTTTCAGAAAAACACCAACCAAGGATGCAAAAAGACGGGCAGTGGTAGCGTTTAAAAGAACGGTGATGAGAACCAATCCAAAAACGAGTGGTGTTATATATTCGGCGCCAGGAACTCCTTTTTCAACGAGCTTTGTTCCGAAGAGCGAAGCAATACCGGCGGCTACAATTCCGCGTGGACCCACCCAACTAATAAACAATTTTTCATTGGTCTTGAGCCCCGAACCGGCCGTACTAAGAAATACACCGATGGGTCGTACTATAAAAATAATAAGTGCAAAAAGAATTGCTGTTTTATAGTTTGCAACTAACTGTAGATCTTCAAGACTGATGTTTGCTGAAAGCAGAATAAAAAGGATGGAGATGAGTAAAACGCTTAATGACTCCTTAAAATAAAGAAGTTCTTTTAAATTTGGCAAGTCACTATTTCCTAAGAACATCCCCATGACGACTACGGAAAGCAGTCCAGATTCATGTGCAAATAAGTCGCTTAAAACAAAAATGAGTAGTACCATCGAAAGTGATACTACGTTTAATAGATAATGCGGAATTACCTTTCTTTTTACCGCTTGATACATCGCAAATCCGCCTGCCAATCCAAATGCAAACCCTATCACTACAATTTTTCCAAATTCTAAAAGTGCGTGTTTGGTATAGCCATCTGAGTCTTCAACACTGATAAAACCAAAAACTAAAACTGCCGCTAACGCACCAATGGGATCAATAAGAATACCTTCCCATTTAAGTACTGCCGAGATATCTTTTTTTAACGGAATGTTCCGAAGAATAGGCGTAATTACAGTAGGACCTGTAACAATGATAAGTGCCGAAAACAAAAAAGAAATACTCCAAGACAGCCCAAAAATATAGTGTGCTGCCGCTCCAGACGCAAAAAAAGTGATCAACGAACCTAAACTAATCAGTTTACCAATAACACCCCCAACTTTTTTTATTTCACCCATTTTTAAGGTGAGTCCGCCCTCAAAAAGAATAATTCCAATCGCTAAGGAGACGAAATAAAACAAACTCTCTCCAGGGAAAAATCCTTTCTCGGTATTCCAAATAGGTTGAATCCATTGTGTTCCATCATCAGAAATTAAGGTCGAGATGGGCCCTACAAACAAACCGATTAATATAAGTGGTAAAATGGCTGGAATTTTAAATTTCCAGGCAACCCATTGTGCTAATATTCCTAAAATAATAATCCCTGCAAGCTCTAACATTGATTGATTTTGGTGTGAAAATATAAATATACAGTATCCCGTAGAAATAATTGGGAAAATATTATTAGCAAAGCAATGTGCCCTCACTCTTTGAAAGCGCCAAAAAAATAGTATATTCCCAATTCATCAAAGCTGCTGTTTTTGGAACAACAAAAATTTAAAACCGTTGGGATCGGTGTTACTTTTTCCCCTAACCTCAAAGCAAACTTATACGAATCGGCCAGACTCACCCTGATGTATGGCTGTAAGCTTGTTTTAATCCATATTGGAGATCCTTCCGAAGAAAAAGAAGCGAAATTTAAAGAAATTCTGGCGCCTTTTCAATCACAAGGACTCACCTTTGAGGTCGTTTTTAACACCGGAGAACCTGTGACCGCCATCCTTCAAACCGTAGCAGAAAAAAAAATTGACCTTCTTATTCTCGGTGCGCTAAAAAGAGAGAAGTTTCTCAAATATTATATGGGTTCAATCGCACGTAAAATTACGCGAAAAGCTTCTTGTTCCGTACTTTTATTGATCAACCCCTCTGTTGAGCGCGTTCCGTGCAAACATGTGGTCGTAAACGGTTTGGAACACGAAAAAACCAAAGAAGCCATTGCCGCGGCGTTCTTTGTCGCTCATGCTCTTGAGAGCGAACGCATCACCATTGTTGAAGAAATCAAACAACAAGAGATTGCCGTTGCCATTAATGATGATAAGTCGCTTCGGAAAGCAACCTTAAAAAAAGAAAAATTACGCAGGCGTGAAGACTCTCGAATTCGAAAACTATTAGATGCCATTCCCGAAATACAACGAAAAAACATAAGTATTAACATGCAGCCTATCTTCGGAAAAAGAGGATATTCTATTGGGCATTACGCGCTTGTTGCACGTGCCGATCTTCTCGTGATGAACGCTCCTGAAAAAACCGGCTTTTGGGATCGCCTTTTCCCTCATGATATCGAATATATCCTTTCTGAATTACCAACAGACCTATTAATTATTCAATGAGTCCGAAAAAAGATACTTCCAAAAGCTTTTTTAAGGCACTTCCGAAGAATATCTTCTCTGGATTTGTAGTCAGTCTTGTTGCGCTTCCGCTTGGGTTAGGCTTGGCCATGGCGAGTGAAGCTCCTCCCATTGCAGGAATCATTGCCGCTGTTGTAGGTGGGATCGTGGTTTCAATCCTTGGAGGAAGTCATATTACGATTACAGGACCCGGCAACGGACTCGTAGGCGTGCTTTTAGTCGCTATTACCACGCTAGGGCTCGAAGGAGCGTATGCTGCAATAATATGCTCGGGCGTATTGCTTATGATCTTAGGGTTGCTTCGTATGGGCGCGCTAGCCGATTTTTTTCCTTCTTCGGCCATTCAAGGAATGCTAGCGGCTATTGGTCTTATTATCCTCGGAAAGCAATTCCATATCATGCTTGCCAACAAGTTAACCTTTGATAACAGTTTTGATTACCTCTTAGCCATTCCCGAAACCATTAGCGGAATCTTCAAGTACCAAAATATGGGACTGCTCTATGCTGCCTTTGCCGGAATCATTTCGCTCGCCATTATGGTCTTGCACTCAAAAGTGCGAAATAAATATTTTCAGCTCATTCCAGCACCCATGTGGCTCGTGTTACTTTCTATTGGCTTTAGCTATTATTACGAGCTTGTTTTAAAAATGCCCAACCCCATTGCGCCGGCGTATATGCTTTCTGGGATTCCAACAGCCAATGAGATCGTTTCTCAAATTCCAACGCCCAATTTTTCTTTGTTCTTTGGCATGCCTTTTTGGACCAGTGTGATTGCCATAACCTTGGTTTCAAGTATTGAATCTCTTTTAAGTATTAAAGCCGTTGATCAATTAGACCCACAAAAACGACGAAGTAATGTAAACCGTGATCTAAAAGCGCTCGGGCTTGCGACCGTAGGGAGCGGATTTTTAGGAGGTCTTAATGTTGTGACCGTAATTGCTCGGAGTTCGGTAAATGCCAATAATGGCGGCACCAATAGATCGGCCAACTTTTCACATGCCGTATTTCTTGTTATTTTTATTGTCCTTTTTGCAACACAACTTACCCGCATTCCACTACCTGCTTTGATGGCAATTTTGGTTTATACGGGTTACAAATTAGCCTCCCCGAAATTAATTCGGAAGATCTTTTCCGTAGGAAAAGAGCAGTTGATCATCTTTTTTACCACCCTTTTTGTCACCCTATTTGTTGATATCATTACAGGAATCGTGGCGGGTGTACTTGTTACTTTATTGATCCATGCATTCATCAATAAAGGCGTTTCTTTTTTTCTGAAGAATATTCTCAAGCCCAACGTTCTCATGTATCATGAAAACAATGCCAAGGGTAACTATTATATCAGCGTAAAGCACTTTTGTACCTTTTTAAATTACTTCAGACTAAAACAAAAACTACAAGCGATTCCAGAATCTGAAGACGTTGTATTAGATTTCTCTCTCTGCCATTTTGTAGATCATACGGTGATGGAAAATTTGCATGGCTATCAAGAAGTTTTTCTAAAACGCGGTGGCCATTTTGAATTGATCGGCTTAGACCTACACGACACAAAAAGTGAACACCCGTTTGCGTTGCGCCGACTCATACCAGGGCTTGGATTACTCACTAAAAACCTAACAAAAAGACAAGGAGCACTTCAGGAGATCGCCCTAAAATACAATATGCACTATGAAGCTGAAAGCGCAGAGAATACCTATTTTTTAGATTCGTTTAAATATTTCAGCATCAAACACATTGATCACGTTTATAACAGATTGTTTAATAGTGAGAAAACATTTAAATTATTTGATGTAGACTACTCTGAAGGAGAATTCATCGCGAAGGAAAATGTGCACACAACCATGCTTCATATTGAATTAGAAGATGAAATTCCTGCATTTACCTTAGATCGCGAAGGTTTTTTGGAGCGTGTTTATGCTTTTGCCGGCTTTAAGGATATTCCTATCGTTAATCACACCGATTTTAGTAAACGTTTCTACCTTCTTGGAGAAAATGAATTCGAAATTCAAGCCTTTTTTCAAGATGAATTGGTTCGTTTTTTTGAAAGCAACCCCTACTATCATGTAGAATCAAACGGAAATGCCTTGCTCGTTTTTGACAAAGAACGAATCGCGGGCGTAAAGGAAATTAAAGCGCTATATGACTTCGGAAAACGGCTACATGAAGTTATTTCTGAAAAAGAAATTGTCGTATTTGATTAGAAGCCACCTTAATTTTTGGACAATTCCTTCAGAAAAAAGGATTACTCTTAATAAATTCTTAACATATATCAACAATCTACCATGATTTTGTAATTTGCACGCTTATGCAGCTATATACTATTGAAGCCGGTAATTTTAAACTCGACGGCGGTGCCATGTTTGGTGTGGTTCCTAAGACGTTATGGTCACGAACCAATCCTGCTGATGCCAACAACATGATCGATATTGCAGCGCGCTGTCTTCTTATTGAAAATGGGGACAGGCTTACGCTTATCGATACAGGTATGGGTAATAAACAAAGCGATAAGTTTTTTGGCTACTATTTCCCTTGGGGGGATTATACGCTAGATAAGTCATTGGCAAAACACGGATTTCATCGTGATGATATAACCGATGTTTTTATGACTCACTTACATTTTGATCATTGCGGCGGAAGTGTTCAGTGGAATAAAGACCGAACAGGCTATGAACCTGCTTTTAAGAACGCAAAATTTTGGAGCAATCAAAAGCATTGGCAGTGGGCAACAAAACCCAACCGAAGAGAACAGGCTTCTTTTCTTACTGAAAATCTATTGCCTATGCAGGAAAGCGGACAATTACATTTTGTAAAAGATCCAGCTGGTGATTTTTCCGAAGCAAACGAATTAGATTTCGGCATTTTCTTTGCAGATGGTCATACCGAAAAGCAAATGATTCCGCATATTAAATACAAAGATAGGACCGTAGTTTTTATGGCAGATCTATTGCCTACCGCAGGTCATTTACCCCTTCCTTTTGTAATGGGCTATGACACCAGACCACTGTTAACGCTTCCGGAAAAAGAAAAATTTCTCAACGCTGCCGCAGACCATAACTATTATTTATTATTAGAGCATGATGCTCATAACCAAATTATTACCGTAAAACATACTGAAAAAGGCGTACGTCTTGATCAGNTTTTTACTTTTGACGAACTTTTTAATTAATTAGCAAATGAAAATCTTACAAAATGCATTCTTGGCCATTGCGGCAACCTCACTATTAGCCGGTTGTGGAACCACTGTGGCGCCTATCGTTTCAACACCTGTTGAAAATATTGATACGCTGCCTTTAAAAATGGCTCCTTTAACCGATGCCCAATACAAAATGTGGAGCTCTGCAGATCTTCTAACCGATACCATACCTGGTATGAGTGTTGATCGCGCCTATAGCGAACTACTACAAAATAGAAAAGGTGAAAAAGTCATCGTAGCTGTTATTGATAGTGGTGTCGATATTGAGCATGAAGATTTAAANAATGTTATTTGGACCAACCCAGGTGAAATTGCCGGCAACGGAATTGACGATGATAAAAATGGATTNATTGACGACATTCACGGATGGAATTTNTTAGGCGATATCGTTGCTGAAAACTTGGAGTATGTTAGAATCATGCGTAAACTCGGACCAAAATTTGACGGAAAAACCGATGCTTCTATTAGCGCTTCAGA
>JGI24723J26617_10001719_pt1 | contig 18745 bp, 17 predicted proteins | sample Cruoilmetagenom6_FD_26617 | JGI IMG/M metagenome (IMG submission 26617)
ACCAACCTTTCTTCATTGAACGGTGTTTACGGAGGTATGCTTTCTGCAATGACTAATAGAAACTAAGATAGGTTTTCACCTTAATTATTAATCTTTAAAAAGAATAAAATGGCAGGAGGAAAACTATCCCCAAGGCAGAAGATGATTAACCTGATGTATCTGGTTTTCATCGCGATGCTTGCATTAAACATGTCCAAAGAAGTATTATCGGCTTTTGGATTATTGAATGAAAAAATAACAGATGCCAACGTGGCAACTACACAGCGCAACACCGCTTTTATGGAAGGTTTAGCTGTTAAAGCCAACGATGAGCCTGCACAGTATGCTGCAGTAAAGGCAAAAGCTGATGAGGTATCAAAGATTTCTGATGAACTTGATGCGTATATAACCACACTTAAATCTGCATCTATTGAGAAAATTGAAGACCCAACAGATTACGAAGTGATGGATAAACCAGACTACTTTAATAATTTATTCTTTACGGGAGATAATTATAAGCCAGGAGGCCAAGAGTTTTTAGATAAAATGAATAAATATCGTGAAGATATGATGACAGTTTTATCTGATACTGCTCTCGCTAAAGTTGCAGGTATTGCAGAAATCAAGAAATCTATTGAAGCTAATTTTTCTACTGCAGAAGTTGCTAACCGTGATGGCAAAAAAGTAGCTTGGTTAAACTATAACTATGAAGGTTTCCCTCTAGTAGCATCATTGACCAAAATGACCCAGATTCAGGCAGATATTAAAACAACAAAAAGTGAATTATTGCAACGTATGCTTGCAGGACAGCAAGCAGCTGCGTTATCATTCGATAACTATTCAACATTGTTGGAAACTTCAAAATCTGCATATTATTCAGGTGAAAAATTTGATGGAGCTATTGTATTAGGAAGAACTGATGAAAGCACCAAGCCAAAAAGAGCTGAATTAACATTAGATGGCAGAAAACTTGTTGAGGGTACTGATTATACCTTTGAAGGTGGTAAAGTAAAAATGAATGTAAATGCCGGAGCGCCCGGAGATCATAAAATTGAAGGAATTCTTTTCTATGGTGAAGGAGGTGAAGAGACTGAAGTAGAGGTTAATCGCCAATTCGCTACAATTTCATTGCCAAATTCAGCNGTNATTGCTGCAGACAAAATGAACGTTGTTTACCGAGGTGTAGACAACCCGATGACAGTATCCATTCCTGGAATACCGGACAANAAGGTGAACGCTTCAGCTGCAGGTCTTTCAAGAGTTTCTGGAAGCAAATATGTAATGCGTCCTGGAGCTGGAAGAACTGTTATGATTTCGGCAACTGGAACATTGCCTGATGGCAAACCAGTAGGTTCAAAATCTGAATTCCGTATTAAAGATATTCCACCACCAGTAGGAGCTATCCGTGGTGAAACAGGAATTGTACGTATGGAACGTGGAGGTCTTGAAATTTCAACTGTTTCTGCGATATTGCANGATTTTGATTTCGAATTGAATATAAATGTAACTGGATTTAGTTTTAAAGTTTCGGGACAACCAACAGTTAAGGTAAACGGAACAAGATTAGATGCAGCTGCAAAAGGTGCTTTAAGAAGAGCACAGCGTGGTGATGCAGTTCAAATTTTTGATATAAATGCAAACCTTGCAGGAAATTCAGGTTATAAATTGAAAAAGATTTCTCCTGTAATTATTGAATTGACAAACTAATATTTGTATATAAACCCCTATCGGTATGAATTTTAAAAATGTTGTTTTATTTGTTTTTGGACTAGGTGCTGTTACTGCTGCTAATGCGCAGTTAAACATCCTTAATGCCAAAACTCCTGAGGAGATAGGCAAAAAGACCGAAGCGCAGATTGCCTATGATAATGATGAGCCGTTGCCATATGGCTACACAGATGATCGCGATGTGTTGTGGTCCAAAACAACTTGGGAAATAATTGACCTTGATGAAAGAGTCAACTTTCCTTTGTATTACCCTATAGATACAAACAACATTGGCGCAGACAGACGTTCCCTTTATGATGTTTTGGTAAAAAACATTAAAAACGGAAAGATTGAAAGCGTTTACGTAGATTCATACTTCACNGAAAAACGTACCTTAAAGGACATTGAAGCTTCTTTGGTTTATAGTGANACTACCGATTTNGGTATTGAGCAATACAACGCCGAAGGGATTGTTGATGAACAATATGTTCGTAAATTTTCACTGGATGCAGGAGATATTGAAGAATGGCACATTAGAGGCTATTGGTATTTAGACAAGCGCCAAGGCGAATTNAAATACCGTATGTTGGGTATTTGCCCAGTAGCAAATGAAGCACGTTCCAAAGCATTCCCTGATGATGGTATTGATTCAAAAGTTGAACTCTTTTGGATTTGGTTTCCAGGAGCACGCGAAGTTTTGCACGAGGCAAAGGCATTTAATAGAAAAAATACCTCGCAACCAATTTCNTACGATCATTTGTTNAATTCAAGACGCTTTAATGCTGTTATTTATAAAGAAGATAACGTTCAGGGCGATAGAGATGTTAAAAATTATATTAATGACAATGCGCTTATGCAATTGTTGGAGTCTGATCGTATCAAAGAACAGATTCGTAATATTGAAATAGATTTGTGGAATTATTAATTAGTTAATAAAGCCATAATTTGAAGAAAAACCCTTCACGTTCCATATAGGAAACTGAAGGGTTTTTTATTATAAAATTGATGATTGAAAAAGATTATATAATTGTTGGGCTCGGCATTGCGGGTATCAGTTTTTGCGAGCAGCTTCATGTGCACGGCAAAAGCTTTGTCGTGATTGATAACGGGCTGGAAGGGTCAACGGCTAAATCTGGTGGCGTTTTTAATCCAACCGTTCTTAAGCGCTTTACAGTAGCTTGGAATGCTTCAGTGTTTTTCCCTTACGCAGTAAAGTTTTATGCTGAACTTTCTGAAAAACTTAATCTTGAAATATTTACAGAAACGCCAATCTTAAGAATTTTCAAAAGTGTGGAAGAACAGAATAATTGGTCAGTGGCGAGCGATAAAAGAGAATTGCAAAAATTTCTTTGCACAGAATTCTTAAAGAACACAAACACATCAGTCGATGCTCCCTTTGGTTTTGGAAAAGTTCTGGGTTCTGCTCAGATACATACGGCTAATTTACTTTCAGAATACCGCAATTATTTAGAGCACAAAGACATTTTGCTGTCGGAAAATTTTCACTATGATACCATTCAGCAGAAAGAGAACAGTGTGGTTTACAAAAACATTTCAGCTAAAAAAATCATTTTTGCAGAAGGCGCGAAAGTGATTGACAATCCTTTTTTCCCGAAACAGGCTATCATAGCAAACAAAGGTGAATACATTATTATAAAAGCTCCAGATTTGCATTTAGAGGAGCTTTTAAAAGGGCCAGTGTATATTATCCCAATAGGAAACCATCAATACAAAGTGGGTGCAACTTACAGCCGTGATGACTATGGCACAAACCCAACTGAAACTGCGAAAGAGGAAATTCTTTCGAAGTTGAATACATTTATCAATTGTCCTTTTGAAATAATCGGTCAAACCGCAGGAGTACGGCCTACTACCAAAGATCACAGACCTTTATTGGGTAGTTTAGCAGAAAATCCAAACCTTGTTTTCTTCAATGGCTTAGGTTCACGCGGGTTTTTGATGGCGCCTTTGCTTTCAGAAATTCTTTTGAATTTTTTGGAAGATAAAGAGTCCCTTCCTCAAGAAATGGACATTCAAAGGATGGTAATGTAAATTCTGAAATTTTAAGACTTTGCCTTATTTTTATCGTACTTAACAAAAAAGTTTATCCAAATATTCCTGGAAACTCTAACAATAGGAGGAAATAAGATAATCAANGTTAAAATAATGACGAGAAAAGTATAATTTCTGTCCAACCCAATAAAAAAGTAAGAAATGATAAATGCGGCAACAGCAATTGCCACTCCAACGCCGTAGCTAACATACATTGCTCCGAAAAAGAATGAAGGCTCAATTTTAAATTTTTTACCGCAATGGCTACAATGGTCGTGCATTTTCATGATTTTGGAAATTTTGTAAGGATTGTTTTCCAAATACATTTCNCCTTCATGACATACGGGGCAAGTTCCCGTAAAAATACTGTAGAGTTTAGAGCCTTTAAGTAATTGCATTACCAGTTTTTTTAGCACAACAAAAATAAGCATCTTTGCAAAAATTTTAGCCCTTTTAAATGGTCAATATCCACAATCTTTCAGTTTCCTTTCAAGGCGACTATTTGTTCGAAAAAATAACTTTTCAGCTAAAACCGGGCGATCGGGTTGGTTTGGTTGGTAAAAATGGTGCGGGCAAGTCAACGCTTTTGAAAATTATTGCAGGCGAACAGGAATATGACACTGGCCAAATAGCGACTGATAAGGAAATTTCAATAGGTTTTTTAAAGCAGGATATTGATTTTGAAAAAGGAAGAACCGTTTTAGAAGAATCCTATGAAGCTTTCACAGAGATAAAAAGACTCGAAAAACAACTTGCCGAAATAAATACCCAACTAGCGGAGCGCACCGATTATGAAAGTGATAGTTATCATCAATTGATGGTAGATTTAAACGAGGTGCAGCACCAATACGAAATTCATGGAGGTTACAACTACCAAGGAGAAACTGAACGAATTTTGCAGGGTTTGGGTTTTCANCGGGAAGATTTCACAAAACTTACNGAAACCTTTTCAGGAGGTTGGCGTATGCGTATTGAACTTGCAAAACTATTGCTCCAAAACAATGATATTCTATTGTTGGATGAGCCAACGAACCATTTGGATATTGAATCCATACTTTGGCTGGAGGAATTTTTAAAAGGCTACGCTGGCGCTGTTGTGATCGTTTCCCACGATAAAATGTTTTTAGATAATGTAACGAACCGTACAATTGAAATTTCGCTTGGCAAGATTTATGATTTCAACAAGCCTTATACACAATATTTAGTGCTTCGGAATGAATTGCGCCAGCAGCAATTGGCTTCGCAAAAAAACCAACAAAAACAAATTGAGCAGACCGAAAAGCTGATTGATAAATTTCGCGCAAAAGCCAGTAAGGCCACAATGGCGCAATCGCTTATAAAAAAGCTCGACAAAATAGACAGAATAGAAGTTGATGAAGACGACAACAGTGTAATGACGCTGCGTTTTCCCGTTTCAATCACTCCGGGGAAGGTAGTGATTGAGGCCGAAAATATTTCAAAAAACTACGGACCGAAAAATGTTTTGAAAGACGTAGATCTTTTGGTAGATCGCGATAGCAAAATTGCTTTTGTTGGCCAAAACGGGCAGGGAAAATCTACTTTGGCAAAAATTATTGTAGGTGAAATAGAATACAGCGGAAAACTAGCTTTGGGACATAATGTGCAGATAGGCTACTTTGCCCAAAATCAAGCCGATTATCTGGATGGCAGCAAAACAGTGCTGGACACTATGATTGATGCNGCCAATGAAAAAAACCGAAGCCGTGTGCGCGATATTTTGGGCTCCTTCCTTTTTCGNGGCGATGAAGTTGAAAAATTTGTTCGCGTACTGAGTGGTGGTGAGCGAAACCGTTTAGCGTTGGCAAAACTATTGTTACAGCCCTTCAATGTTNTGGTTATGGATGAGCCCACAAACCACCTCGACATAAAATCCAAAAATGTNCTGAAAGATGCTTTGAAGAGCTTTGAGGGAACCTTGCTTTTGGTTTCCCACGATCGTGATTTTCTTCAAGGGTTGACCAATAAGGTTTACGAATTCAAAGACCATCACATTAAAGAATATTTGGGTGATATTAATTATTTCCTTGAGGAGCGAAATCTNCAAAACCTTCGCGAAGCTGAAAAACGAACCGTTGTTTCCGAAGTAAAGGAAAAGAGAAGTGCCGGTGAGGAGTATGAAATTCAGAAAAAACTGAAATCNGCCAAAAACAAATTAAGCAATGTGGAATCTTCCATTTCTTCCTTAGAAAAGGAAATTGCAAATATTGACACTGAATTGCTTATAAATTATGAAGAAACCATTGCTAAGCCTCACTTTTTTGATAAGTATCAAGAAAAGAAAAAAAAGTTGAAAAAGTTGATGGAAGAGTGGGAAGTGCTCCAGGAAACTGTGGAATCTCTTTCCTAAATTAATTTTTAAAATAGTTAATCGTGTACGAACATTTTTTTCAATGTCCCCATTGCTGGGAAGAAATATCGATGCTGCTGGATTCTTCTGNTCANCATCAAAAATATATAGAGGACTGTGAAATTTGTTGCAACCCAATCGAGCTTGATGTAACTTTTCAAGATGGTGAACTTATTGGTTTTTCAACGAACAGTATTGGTTAGTATGTTTTTATTTTATAATTTTATAGGTGCAAATTAAACAAAACTCCCCTATGCTCTCCTCTTTTTCACTTGCCGATAATATTATAGGATTTATTGTTGATGGCCCCTATGATGATCTTGCGGTTGAAAGAATACAGAAACAGGTGAAAGAAAAGTTAGAAACTTTTGACAAGTTAAATTTGTATATTGAAGATACCGTAAATGCAGATATTTCTTTAAAAGCAGTTGTGAAAAGCGTACCCTTTAAACTTAAAACAGGGAATCGTTTTGAAAAAGTTGCAGTGGTTACAGACCGAAAATGGCTCCAAGTTGTTAGTAATCTAGAGAAGTTGTTTTTTAGCGCAGAGATTAGAATTTTTTCAAGTGAACAGCGGTTGGAAGCTATTCAGTGGATAAGTCATTAATTCACTATTTTTACTTCAAAGCATAGTTTTAACGAGAGCATTTTTCACACTGATCCATAAAAAGTTAAAGACAGATTTTGTTTTGTCTCGAGTGGCTTGGGCTGTGTTTTCACGATAATAATCGTCATTTTTTTTACTGTTTTTTGATATAAATATATCTGTTATTGCAGAAAGAAATTCATTCTTCTTTTTTCCATCTTTTTGGAGTACGGTAATCTTAAAATCTGAATAATTTATTTTTAAATCTGTTTTTGAGTTTTCGCTATTTCCATCAATGGTAAAATATGTTTTGTTGGTATGGCCTTCTAGCTTCACTTTTAAATTTGGCTGGGTAAAACTGTTCATTCTGTCTGCGTCAAGCGGTCCTACTTCTGCTTTAAAAATAAATTGGTCATTTTTATTTTGAACATCAAAAGTCCATTCCGCAGAAATAGGAGTTTTGTCCATAAAATCAGCAGTGATTTTTAGATTGGTATTTTCAGGGCTATTATACGTATTGCTTACATTTGAAATGGCCACATTCATATTTTTGAAATTTATGGAGCCACCCATGTTTTCTTGTTTTTCCCTTTCTTCGTAAATTATTTTAGCGTCAGAAATTTTTAGTGAATCCACAGTTAATTCAAAAGGCAGGTCGCGTAGCATTTTACTGTAGAGCGGTTTTATTTTTGGATCATCGGCTACCAGTTTATCTCTGTAAATTTCCAGGGAAGGATGGGCTAAGGTAACTTGTTTGCTTTTCGCGAAAAACCGATTCTGTTTAAAGCCAAAGTCAAACCCATCAATTGAGAGTGATTTCAAAGAAAGATCGTAATGGTCCCGCTCCTTTGGTATAATTCTGGAAAGTTCTTTTTTGGAATATTTTGTTTTAAGTTTTAGATTTTTAAAAAGGGCATTCCCATTTTCAATTGAAAGGTCTTCAACGGTGAGATTTTCATATGGGCTTACCTTAACAAAAACAGTATCGCTTTTAGCCTCAAAATCTTTATATTCAAAAGGAATTTTTTGAAGAACGGTTCCGTTATCAACTTTTACTTCGTTCACTTCAAGGGTAAATCCCGCAGAATAAATCTTTAAGGAATCTTCCCCTTTTTCATAAATAGCCAACTTAGTGTTTTTTATATGAACACGATTTACAGTGATCGGTTTGTATATTCGTGCTACTGCTTGACGAACAGTATCTTTTGAGCGCTTAAGCTTGTCTTCAAAATAAACAATTTTTGGATTTTCAAGCGAAATAGCCTCAACGTGAATTTCATCATTCAGCAAATAGTCCCAATAACTTATGTCTGAAATTTTTAGTTTTTCAACATTTATAAAAGTGTGATTAATGCCATCTTCTTTATTTTTGATGGTTAATGAAGCATTTGTGACAAGAAGTGAACCGCCAAAAGATTCAACAGTAATATCGTCATAAGAGCGAACCATGTTTTCCGGAAGCCTTTCCTGAATAAATTTTTCGAGCTTGTTTTTTAATATACTATTTATAGAAATTGTAGCTATAATAAATAGTGCTCCAAAGGTGAGCAGTATGTAAGCAATCTTTCTCAGATTTTTGTTCATAGTTTAAAGATAGTTAAAGAGGATGATGCAAAAGAAATTTTGACTAATACATTTCAAAAAATAATGATATCTAGCTTGTGGGGTTTAAAATCCTTTGTATCTTTGCAGTCCAATATTTCTATCGGCATTATGAACCGAAAGTTGAAAGCTAAAGATGAAATATTGAAAATCCACATCGCGGGATAGAGCAGTAGGTAGCTCGTCGGGCTCATAACCCGAAGGTCACTGGTTCGAGTCCAGTTCCCGCTACTAAATTTTCTCCAAAAGGCCGACTTTTTAAGTCGGCCTTTTTTATTGAAGTTCTATTTTTAAAAATAGAAAGAAATCTATTTAATTCACTTTTTCGAAAAATACCTTCTAGTTTAGCTCTAAGACCTCTTAAAATGGATTGTTTTCTTAAAATTTTCTTTGTTAAAGTAAGGATTTCAATATATAATTTATGAAAATTCTTACAGAAAATTAAAAAAAAAAGCGGAAAGTGTGTAGTTGACCGATAAACTGTATCCGTTTGGCTAATAGTACATTTCTTTTCATTTTTAATAGAAATCACTACTCTATCTTTTTTTATCTTTGAAGCGTCAAGTAGTTGTTATAGTTTAATAACGGCGAAAGATAGTTGCTCCCCAAATTTTTTTTTATCCCCTAAGATAAAAACATTGCGCGCCCTAGCAATGATTGATTACAATTGTATCCCTACAGATTAAATTTTAAAAATTAACAACAAACCAATTTGTATTACATTTTCTTCTAATTCATGATGTTTTAAAGATTTAATGTTATGNATTACTTATCTTATTTTTTTTCGGATGTATATTATTTGGGGATTTTCGCTTTAATAATTTCTTTCATATTGGCTTTAAAAATGTTTCCTGCAATTATTTGCCTTGCAAATGAAAAGGATCTTATGGCCGTTCCGGAAACTCGTAGCATGCATACCAAAAAAACTCCAAACCTAGGAGGCGTGGGGATTTTTATTGCATTTTCACTATCAATAATGATATTGGGAGGNTTAAAAAGTTTTGAACATTTTCAAATTGGGCAACTTTTGCTTTTATTGGCTGCTATCACCATAATGTTTTTTTTAGGTGTAAAAGATGACTTAATAGGAATATCACCAAAGAAAAAATTTNTAGGTCAGGCAATGGCCGCAGCTCTTGTTATCCTAGTTACGGATGTGAGGATAAATAATTTGGATGGGCTTTTTGGAATTTGGGAACTACCCTATATAATCTCAATTTTGATNTCATTACTCGTTTTTGTTTTTATAATTAATGCATTCAATCTTATAGATGGAATAGACGGTTTGGCTGGTACTATCGCAATTATAGCAAGTTCTGTATTTGGNTTTTTCTTTATGTTTCAAGGAAATATCCTCTTAATGTTGGTGTCTTTTATTTTGGTTGGCGCTTTATTGGCATTTTTGAGATTTAATTTTTCTGAAGAGAACAAATTATTTATGGGAGATTCTGGCTCTTTATTCATAGGCTTTTTATTGACCTATCAAAGTATTAGCTTTTTGGGAATGAATACAACCGAATCACTTTGGTTTGCTATACCAAACAAACCTGTATTAATATTGGCAATTTTATCATTTCCAATTTTGGATACCCTTCGTGTTTTTATAATTAGAGTTAGACAAAAACGCAATCCTTTTAGTGCAGACAGAAATCATATCCATCACCGTTTAATGGATTTGGGACTCTCACACAAGCAGGGNACTCTAGTAGTAGGGCTGGCAAATGTACTTGTTATAGTATTGNCATTCTTAATTAGAGATTTTAANATTAACATTCAATTTATAATAATTTCTACAATAGTACCCATATTGGGTCTGCTACCATGTATGCTGGCGCGGGAACAAGGCAGAATAAAACTNCACGTACCCAAGCTAAGCAGAGCATAAAATTCAAAAAGACTATAGGCCAGACTTCCCTATGGGCCATACTATTCAANCACAAAATTTAATTGTAAGATTACATTGGGCTATTTTTATAAGTTAAATTTAGTCTCTACATTTATGAATTAATTATTAATAAAATATTTTGAAAGATAAAGTAGCATTTATTACTGGAGTAACAGGACAGGATGGGGCTTATTTAAGTGAACTTCTATTAAAAAAAGGATATGTTGTGCATGGTTTAAAACGACGATCATCGCTATTGAATACAGATAGGGTGGATCATTTATACCAAGATCCACACATACAGCACCGTAATTTTATTTTGCATTATGGCGATATGACGGACAGTACAAACCTTATACGCCTAATTCAATCAATCCAACCAGACGAAATATACAACTTAGCTGCAATGAGTCACGTGCAGGTTTCTTTTGAAGTGCCTGAATATACTGCAAATGCAGATGGTATTGGTACTTTACGGATTTTGGACGCTGTGAGATTGCTTGGAATGGAAAAGAAAACACGAATTTATCAGGCCTCCACTTCTGAATTATATGGAAAAGTACAGGAGGTGCCGCAGTCTGAAACCACTCCTTTTTACCCACGTAGTCCATATGCCGTCGCAAAAATGTATGCATATTGGATTACGGTCAACTATCGCGAAGCTTATGGAATGTTTGCTTGCAACGGAATATTGTTCAATCACGAGTCTCCAATTCGTGGTGAAACGTTCGTAACCCGAAAAATTACCAGAGCCGTCTCCAGAATTGCTTTGGGATTACAGGATATACTTTATTTAGGAAATCTTGACGCACAGCGAGATTGGGGCCATGCAAAGGATTATGTGAAAATGATGTGGATGATACTTCAAACAGATGAACCGGAAGATTGGGTAATTGCAACTGGCAAAACTACAGCGGTACGTGATTTTGTACGTATGGCTTTTGCAGAAATTGATATTGAACTGGAATTTAAAGGAAAAGGAGAAACCGAAAAAGCCTTTGTCAAAGAGTGTAGAAACCCAGAGTATCAATTGCCAATAGGAAAACAAGTGCTTCAAGTGGATCCCAAATATTTTAGACCTACAGAAGTGGATTTGCTAATTGGCGATCCCACAAAAGCTAAAACAAAATTAGGGTGGGAAGCCACTTATGATCTTCCTATGCTAATAAAAGAAATGATGGAAAGCGATTTAAAGTTGATGAAAAAAGATCAATACCTTAAAAAAGGAGGCTTTACCACTCTTAACTATTACGAATAACATGCAGAAAGATTCAAAAATTTATGTAGCTGGACATCGTGGTATGGTTGGCGCTGCTGTATGGCGTGCACTTTTGGCGGAAGGTTTTACAAATCTTATTGGTAAAACCAGTAAAGAACTCGATTTAAAAGACCAGAAATCTGTAAATTATTTCTTTCAAAAAGAAGAACCTCAAGTGGTTATTGATGCGGCTGCCAGGGTTGGTGGCATATTGGCTAACAACAATTTTCCATATCCGTTTTTGATGGANAACCTTCAGATTCAAAATAATCTTATAGATGCAGCACAACATAATAATGTGCAAAAATTTATATTTCTGGGCAGNTCGTGTATATATCCCAAACTAGCTCCCCAGCCTTTAAAGGAAGAATATTTATTAACGGGACCCTTGGAGCCAACCAATGAGTGGTATGCAATTGCTAAAATTGCGGGTGTAAAAGCCTGTGAAGCAATTCGGAAGCAATTCGGTAAGGACTATGTGAGTTTAATGCCCACCAATCTTTATGGCCCTTTTGATAATTTCGATTTAGAAACTTCCCACGTGCTACCNGCAATGATTCGTAAGTTCCATGAAGCAAAAAATAATAATCATGNAGATGTGAAATTATGGGGTAGTGGTACGCCAATGCGCGAGTTTTTACATGTAGATGATCTAGCGAAGGCGGTTGTTTTTTCAGTAAAGAACACATTGCCTGAAAATCTATACAATGTAGGTACAGGAAGTGATGTAACCATAAAGCAATTAGCGGAAATTATACAAAAAACAGTTGGCCATAAAGGTGAAATAATTTGGGATAGTTCAAAACCAGATGGCACACCGCGTAAATTAATGGATAGTTCTAAAATGAATGCTGTGGGCTGGAATTCAGAAATTGTATTGGACAAAGGAATTGAAAATACGTACCAATGGTTTTTAGATAATCAGGAAGATTTGAAAGAAGTCAAATTGTAAATAAAATTCGCATAGCCAAACCCAAGAAAGATGAACAACTTGGATCGTGACATTTGTCTAGTGTATAAACAAATAAAAGAGTCAGTTATAATAAAGAAAAACAAACTTTTTAATTAACGAAACACTAAATGCAGGATGAAGACAAAAACAAATAGCTTATCGCTATCAAACTTTATCTCTAATGAGATTCAATCATTGAAAAAAACATCTATAAAAAGTTTATTGTTCATTTTCTTTTTGGCAGTAATAGTTCTTGTTGGTATTGCAACAATTAGCCAGGTTTATCATGTTCCATTCACTAAGTTGACAAGTGATCCAACTGCCATTGCAGGAATTAATCCATTATCTGGAGTACTTTCGAATCTGGGTGTTGTTTTATGGTGTGCTGCCACATCTTGTTGTGTATTAACGGCTATGATATTCCGATCTATTGGATCAAAAAAGTTATACTCATTCTTTTTATATTCCTCTTTCTTATCAGCATTTTTAATGTTTGATGATCTATTTCAATTTCATGAAGATTTAAGCGCNGAAATTGGATTGAATCAAAAAGTAATTTATGTATTGNTGGGTACAGCTGTTATTACATATCTGGTCTATTTTAGAAAAATACTGCTTCAAACAAACATTATTCCTTTTTTGATAGCTTTATTATTTCTGTTTGTTTCTGTTTTTACAGATACAATTGTTTACAAGGTTTTTGGAAGTCAACTTGGTGATTGGCTATATTTAATTGAGGATGGGGCTAAATGGATTGGTATTGTATTCTGGTGCTACTATTTTCTTTATACTTCTTTTCAACTTATTATAAAAAATACCGATGTGAATAATGCTGCCAATTAATTAATTGTTTTTGAATCACTATTTAATTTATGCATTGTAATTGAGAGAATTAATAAATAAAATACAGACCAATCTTGGAATTCAGAGTGCTCGGTCTAAGAATATTTCAAAACACGTTTTTTGGTCTTTTCTTTATAAGAGTGGAAGTATAATTGCAAATTTTATATTGGTGCCATTGACCATAAAATTTTTGGACAATGAAAATTATGGAGTTTGGTTAACTTTAAGTTCCTTTATTGCTTGGTTCACCTTTTTTGATATAGGCCTTGGCCATGGTCTGCGTAACAAATTTGCCGAAGCCAGAGCCAATAANGATTTAGAATCTGCAAAAGGCTATGTGAGTACTGCCTATTTTACCATTGGCGCAATATGTGTAATTTTTGTGTTTCTTTCCCTTTTGATAAGTTTTAATGTGGATTGGACTAAAATTTTCAATACATCAAATGCGCTTTATGGACAATTGGAATTGTTGATGCCAATTGTTTTTGCTTGTTTTGGTCTAAGGCTTATTTTCACATTAATTACTTCTATTTATACTGCAGATCAGCACCATTCTATGCAGGGAAAAATAAGTTTTATTATTGCCGTTGGTTCTTTGGTTCTAATTTGGCTGCTCACCAAAACTTCTAAAAGTTCTCTTTTTTTGTTTGGAGCAATATTTTCATTGTTTCCGGTTTTAATATTATTTATNCTGAATTTGTATGCTTTCTCAACCAAATTCAAACAATTTAAACCGAAATGGCGCAATGTAAAAAGAGAATATTTTAAAAGCATATTTGGGTTAGGACTTTCCTTTTTCGTCATCCAGATTTCGGTTATTGTAATGTTTTCCACAGATAACTTTATTATAACACAACTCTTCAGTCCAGCAGAAGTGGTGCCTTATAATATTGCATATAAGTACATGGGTATTTCATCAATGGTCTTTACCATGGTTTTGGTTCCTTATTGGTCCAGTATAACGGTGGCTTACGTGAAAGAAGAGTTTGATTGGATTAAAAATGCAATGAAAAATCTTATAAAATTTGCAATCATAGCAGTAATTTTAATAGTAATTATGGTTTTAATAGCGCCTTATATTTACAAGATATGGATAGGCGATCTAGTTGAAGTTCCTGTTGTTTTAACCGTNTGTATGGCCACTTACTTTGCGATAACCGTGCTGTATGCACCTTTCAATTATTTTATTAATGGCATAGGGAAAATAAAATTGCACATGTATTCCTTTGCTATTGGAGCCTTGATAAACATTCCGCTTTCAATATTTTTGGTTAAATACACTACTTTGGGGGTAGAAGGGGTGATAATAGCTACAATTATTTGCATCTTGCCTAATCTTATAATCTTTCCAATGCAATACTTAAAACTGATTAACAACACTGCAACGGGAATTTGGGATAAGTAGGATATAAAACAATGGGATTATGAAAGAATAGAATGAATTTACCAAAGAAGAAAATAACTGTCTATTTATATACTTTCTTGTTTGCTGCAATGAGTGGAAATCCTCTTTTCAGTATTTCGGGAGATACTTCAAAATATATTTTTATTGCTTTTGTTCTCTTACTTGTAGCGAAACATCACACCTATTTTAATCTCAACAAAGGGATTATTTATTATAGATTTTTTGTTTTTTATGCGCTTATATTTCTCTTTCAAAAATTAATTTTGGGCTATGTCTCTTTCCCAAGTACCATTGCTTTTATGGCAAGAATAACCTTGGGTTATATTATAATTAGACATGTGGGGCACAATTTCAAGTATGCTTTTTTTCAGATCATGTTCTTTGTTAGTCTTATAAGNCTTTTTGGGTTTATGTGGAATTTCTTAGGNAAAAACATTCCATACATATATTATACACCACCAATAGATATATATTCCGATAATTCCGGAAGGAATATAATTTTTTTCCACCAGCACGGCGTTGGAGGAAGAAATTCAGGTATGTTTTGGGAGCCGGGGGCCTTTGCNTGCTATATTTGCCTAACTTTTCTTTTTTACCTAGGTAATATAAGAACCTTGCTAAAGCTGCACAAATGGAAAGTTATCATTCTNCTTTTAGCCTTAATAACAACGTATAGCACTACAGGTTATATCGTACTATTTATAATTGGGATAGCAACTATTTATATTGAATATAAAAAAAAATATGGGGCTTTTGTATTGCCCATTTTAATAACCTTCGGGCTCATCGCTTACATTACCTATGAAAATACAGAATTCATGAAAGAAAAAATGGACCATCAGGTAGCTGCAGCCTCACAAAGAGATGAAGGCGAATTTGCCCCAGACAGAATGAGTGCGCTTCTTTTTGACCTTCACTATATTGGAAAACACCCCTTAATAGGCAATGGATATCATGTTTCAACACGGTTTGCCGATCATCCATCATTGCAAAAAGAAATACTTGGNCATGGTAATGGCTTTAGTGATTTTCTTGCCTCTATGGGAATCTTGAGCTTTTTGTTTTATCTTTTTTATATTGTTCGCTACAATAAAAACCACCCTGTTATATTTGTTGTTTCTATAATTTTCTTGCTTCAGGGTGAACCCTTGTTGAATTATCCCCTATTTCTATGTTTACCCTTTGTATTTATTTATGATGAGAACAATCGCCGTACTGTTAACCTGCCACAATAGGAAACAAAAAACCTTGCAGTGCCTTCAAACACTGTTTAAAGCTGATGTGCCCGAAAACCTGGAAATGGATTTTTTCCTGGTAGATGACGGTTGTACAGATGGCACGGGCAAAGCCGTAACCGATATTTATCCAGAAATTAATATCGTTTTGGGGAACGGCAACTTGTTTTGGGCGGGCGGAATGCGGCTAGCTTTTAATGAAGCAAAAAAANATAAGGATTATGATGGATATCTACTTCTAAATGACGATGTGGAATTAACGAAGGACTTTCTTTCAAAAATCATTGAAACNCAAGAATATTGCTTCAAAAAATATAATAAAGGAGGATTGTATTCTGGCTCAACCAAGGAAAGAAGATCTGGTAAGATTTCNTATGGCGGCAATGTGCTNACCAAAGGAATTAATTCCCCGTCTTATAAATTAGTACAGCCTTCTGAAACACCACAGCCTTGCCACCTTACCAATGCAAACGTGCTATATGTGGAAAAAGAAGTGATNGATACAATTGGTTTTTTTGATGAAAACTTCAGTCATGCTTTTGCAGATTACGATTTTTCNCTGCGAGCTTTTAAAGCTGGTTTTCCTGTTTACATCACACCAGNTTACTGCGGTTATTGTAAAGATGACCATGGAAATAATTGGAGTAGTTCAAGAAAACTCAAAAACCGAATTGCATACCTAAAAAGCCCAACAGGTTTGGCNTACAAAGAATATTTGTATTACGGNAGAAACCATTTCCCAAAACAGGTTCCAAAAATGTTTGTGAAATTGTGGGCAAAAACCCTATTCCCNGGCTTATGGGATTTAAAAAACAAATAACTTTTTTATGAAACTTATAGTCAATGCAGACGATTTTGGTTTTTCGGAAGAAGTAAACGCAAATATTGAAAAATGCCACCAAAATGGTATTGTTACCAGCGCGACGATTCTTTCTGGCGGAAAAAATTTTGATGATGCCATACAATTGGCGAAGGAAAACCCGAAGCTAGGTATCGGGGTGCATTTGGCTATTGACGGGCCAAACAATATTGGCAAGAAGTATGCTACTTTGCTCGACCCACAAACTGGTGAATTTTATGAGGATATAGTGGCAGTAAAAAAAATAAGAAAAGGAGATTTCAATGTTGAAGAGTTGGTTTCAGAATATTCGCTTCAGATTAAGAAGGTTAAAAATGAAGGAATAACCATAACACATTTGGACCATCACCACCATTTTCACCTGTATTTTCCAATTTTGAAAGCGGTGATTGAGGTGGCAAAAAAATATAAAATCCCTTACATCCGTCCACAGAAAATCCTTTATTCGTCAAGAAATCCATTTCCAAAAAATATTTACAGACTATACCATCAATTCTATTTATCCAGCAGATATAATACAGTTGACGGTTACACTAGTCTTATTGGGTGTGATTCTGAACAAATGTTTTCAAAATTTCAGACTATTTTAAATTCAAATAAAAGAACAATCGAATTAGTGGTGCATCCTTTAAAGGAAAATGGAGAAATTGATTTTTTAACGAATCCAGAAATTGTTCAAAAAGCCCAAAACCATTTAACCAATTACGGAAATTTGGTGCAATAATGAAAACAAAGCAGACCATTTTAATATTTCATCCCGCCTTGGCGCCCTATAGGGTTGACTTTTTTAATGCACTGCATCGAGCTTTCAATGCGCATTTCTATTTTAATTTGGCGAATGTAAGCGATCAAAAATTTGATCAGGACGATTTGAAAAGTAAAAGTGAATTTTCGTCAAACTATCTTCACAAGGGTTTTGAGTTTAAAGGAAAGTCATTCCGAACAGGGGCCATTTCAGCAATAAAAAAGCACAAGCCAGATATTGTTTTGTGCAGTGAATACAGTCCGCTTACGTGTTTGGTTTTTGGTTACGTAAAACTGTTCCGAAAGAACATCAGATTTTACACCATAAGTGATGATAGCATTGCCAATTCCATAGAACGAAAAGGCGTTCGGAAATTACTGCGAAACATTATTTCCAAAAATAGCAATGGCGTTCTTTTTACAAGTGAAACAGTTTGCAATTGGCACAAGGAANATGTTTCAAAAAAAGTAAATACTCTGGAATTGCCCATAATCCATAAAGATGAGGTGCTTCGCGCCCGATATTTGGACAGTTTAAATGAAGCCAATGCAAACATTGTAAAATATAATCTAAAAGGAAAAAAAATCATCCTTTTCGTGGGAAGATTGGTGGAGGTTAAAAACCTTCCGTTTCTATTGGAATGTTTTTCAAAAGTCGAAAATAAGGATTGTAAATTGGTGCTTGTTGGNGACGGAGATCTNCGGNAAGAATTGGAAACACTTTCGGAAAAATTAAATATTTCGGAGAAANTTATTTTCACCGGACGAAAGGAAGGCAGGGNACTTAACAATTGGTACACTTTTTCCCAAGTATTTGTCTTTCCCAGCACCTATGAACGTTACGGCGCCGTGGTAAACGAGGCCTTACTTGGTGGATGCTACACTTTGTGTTCCAATGCTGCAGGGGCTTCCAGCTTAATCGATGGCAAAAACGGACAGCTTTTTGACCCAAAAAATGAAATGGATTTTACTGAAAAGCTTCAAGCCGCNATTTACAATTCAGAATCTTTGGGTTCTGAAATCACAAAACTTCGGGAAAATAAAATGCCTTTCTCNTTTGATGATAAAATAGGTTCACTAATCAAGCAGCTATGAAGAAAAAGATATTGTTTGTTCTTCATCTTCCGCCGCCAGTTCATGGCTCCTCTATGGTTGGTAAATACATAAAGGATAGTTCAATTATTAATGAAGCTATCGATTCGAAATATATCAATTTGGGCACTTCCAGATCTATGGATGAAATTGGTAAAAACTCTTTTCAGAAAATAGG
>JGI24723J26617_10001720_pt1 | contig 18739 bp, 11 predicted proteins | sample Cruoilmetagenom6_FD_26617 | JGI IMG/M metagenome (IMG submission 26617)
CTTGGCACCATCCTCAAGCGCCTCGTTCGCGCTGCGGCAACTACTGCCCCATGCCCTGAAGCTGACATACGGGTGGCTGAGGCATGTAACTAATCAGGTAAGAGGTTGCGGTTCTGACGGGCGCTGGCGGGCAGAAGGTAGGTTTCCAGTGATATGCCCTGATGTGTTTGCGGAAACTGTGAGCATAGTGTCTAGAGGCGCCCTTAATAGCAATGTCGCTTCGCAGATAAGCAATATCAACGACTTTTACGCACTTCCACGTAGGTGGTAATTGCATGGGAGTATTGTTATTAACGTAATGCCGGCTGGCGGTAAAACAGCGTCAATTGTTTGTGGACATTGGGGCAGCAGTTTTTCAAAATATCTGGTGCCGTAAAAAAATACTCACTCAATACTGCGAAAAACTCTGCAGGAGAGGTGGCAGCATAAGAATTGATAAAGACTGGTTCCTCCGCTTCCACTTGCAGGCAAAGCGTATCGTAGGCCTCACTCAATGCCTCAGCCCATTTCCCCCTGCTCATGCCACGACGCAGTGGCGGCATGCCATTCGTTGCCCCATTGAGAGCATCCAGCTTATGTGCAAATTCGTGCAACACAACATTGTGGCCAGCCTGAAAATGAAAGGTATCCCGTATCACGTCATCCCAGGATAATATTACCGGCCCGCGCAACCATGACTCGCCGCTTAAAATACTAGCTTCGTTGTGCACCAGGCCCATGGCATCCATCTGCATATGTTTAACTCGAAACGCGCCCGGGTAGAGTATTACCTCGACCCAACCATCGAAATACTCCACGCCCAGATTCAGGATTAACAGACAGGCTTGGGCGGCCACCACAACTCTCATTGACAGCGTTACCTCCAAGCCGTGAGCACCGGTGATTGATTTTTTATCCAAAAACCACGTCGTCATCTCGCGCAGGTGCGCCATTTGTACTGCATCCAGCCCTCTTAACACCAACATGCGCCGGGTCACTTTTTGCCAGATGCAGTGAGGTATTGGATGGCGCTTAAGAATCCTGCGCATGCGCCAGCGCCGTAATGTAGTGCTTAGTGGTTGCATTTCGTTTTCTCGGTGGCCAGCAACATGACGTGGTAGTGCTCCATATTGTTGTTTAAGGGCAACTATAAAAATTCAAATTTTACGTCATTCCCGCAAAGGCGGGAATCCAGAAGCAACTGATTTGTCAGCTGTTTGCAAGTGCTGGATTCCCGCCTTTGCGGGAATGACAAATTGTAGAGCCCCCTTTGATTTATATCTTGAATAAGAATCATTATTAATTGTATAATCATTCTCATCTGCTGACGGCTATCTTGGTGCACAACATTTACTAGAATTTAATTTATGGAATTGCTAAGCATTGCTTTATCAATATTGATGTTGGTCAGCTTTGCCTGTCAAGCCCATGAACCCTTGAGAGATGTGCTGCAATTTGGCAAATTTATATTCCAGGATAAAAATTTGTCTCTGAACAGAAATAAATCTTGCGCTAGTTGTCGCAGTCTACAGTCGGTTGGGGAAGGGGGGTAATGACTTGGTTAGTAAAGCGGTCCCGGGCTTCAACGTCATGTGCCGCATGATTCTGCCCATCCTTTCTTAATCTTTCTGCAACAGCAATCGTAACGAGTGGACGAATTCATTTTCCCCACCCAAATTAACAAGGAGAATTGATATGGCAATTGTTATTTATAGTGTGAATACTGAGGAGTTTAAAAATGGCTATGTGAATCGAAATGATTTACATATTTATAAAGCATTAGCAGCTAGTCAGCTCGTGTTTAATTGCAGCTCTCTAAAAGAAGCTTGGGAGAAATTAACGAAAATCATGGGTCCAAACTTTATCTTGTATAAAGGAGGGCATCATTTATCTATTCTCTTAAGACAAGAAGGGACGAAAGAAGGCATCCCGTTAGTTAAGCTTTACTCTACTAAAGATTAAGGACCACATCAGTGGGACGCCTTGCAAGAACTATCACTTCTGGCAGCAATTTAATGCGTTGCACCAGGGCGTAGTAGACGTCTGACCGATCTTGAAAGTGTGTGCTGTAGCCTGAAGAGCGCGTCGATCTTGCGTACAGTGTCTCGCTAGAAAGAGGTTTATTGGTTGGGCATTCGTTCATCACGGTGCTGACTCATCAGCACGTGCAGAGGGTAGTAGTTGTTCTATTGCCCAAAAAAACAGCGAAATAGTCATCATTTCGCTAAATTTGTAGCTGATTTCCTTTAAGGGCACCTCTAAAAATTCAAATTTCTAAGCAAAATAAGTCGCGAGCATAAAATTGAGCGGCGCATATATTTGATATATAAGCGATAAATTTTTTCGAGTAACGCCGTATTGAAACGAAACCTGGATTTGTCGAGGTACGCTTCAGTCCGGCAAGCTGCTAGAGACGCTATTCATTTAACGCCGCGTAATTCCCAGCCTGCGTTGCAAGGATGGTCAAACGAGTCATGTCCGCAAAAGAACAGCCGCAGAACCCGCGTTGCTGGCAATCTATAAAGCACTGAGGGTTAACTCCGCACCCGGAGAAACCAAAAAGCTAGTCGGCTGACAGAAAATAGCGGTCAAATACGCTCGTGAAATACCACTACGCACTAATTTCAAGATGATGCGGCAGAATGTTTACTCGGGCTAAAAATAGCTTGAGTTGACGCCACACTTCAAAACCTTACAATCCTATAGATTCCGTTCTTCGGTGGTTAGTCCAACGAGGTTTATCTGCCGTCAATAATGGACGCGGGTTTGCCAAGTTTGGGAAGGGCGGCAGATAAAAGTTATTCGTTAGAAGGCGGGGGTCACGATTCCAACTGCAGGCAACGACAGGATAATGTTTACGGGCGCGCGCACAAGTGTGAGTGTCTATCCTGATGATTATGCTTAAAAGATCAATGACCTTGAAATTACTGCGTCAACCCATATAAATTTTAATTTATGCTTGATTTGCATGCAGCTCCGAAACCTCTCAAGCAGAACCAGGCTGTTGGCTCGTTCAACATTTCCTCCGCTCGTTTTCCCATGCTGGCTCTTGCCATTGCCTATACGCTGTTTGTGATCTACGGAAGCCTTGTACCCCTGAATTTCCAGCATCAACCATTGAAGGAGGCTGTAGAGGCATTCAGCAATATTCGCTACTTCGATTTGAAAATCGGCAACCGCGCAGACTGGGTGGCAAATATTCTGTTATTCATTCCATTGACTTTTTTATGGAGTGGGGTGCTGTGGTCAGAACGCGGTTTTGTCGTTCGCGTATTGATTGCACTGTGGGTATTAATTGCTTGTTTAGGGCTGGGTGTAGCAATTGAGTTTGTCCAGTTGTATTTTCCGCCTCGTACAGTGTCATTAAATGACATTTTTGCGGAGAGTATTGGTGCTGTAGTGGGAGTAATGGCATGGTGTGTTTTGGGGCGCCGTTTGTCAGAATGGCTGGCGGGATGGAGCAGCGCAAGGGGATCGCCCGCATTATCCGGCCGGATGTTGTATCTCTATGTATTTGTGTTGTTCACTTACAATTTGTTGCCGCTCGATCTCACACTCAGCCCAGTCGAAATTTTTCACAAATGGCGCGAAGGCCGAGTGGTTTTAATACCGTTCTCTTTTGTTTTTGAAAACCCAGCCGAAGCTTGGTACGGACTGTTAACCGATGCATTAATTTGGATTCCGGTTGCATTTTTGTGGCGTATATCGCCTCCAACTACGCGCCTGACGTCGTTGTCCGCGGTCATATTGATCGCAACGTTCCTTGAGTTTCTGCAGCTGTTCGTCTACTCACGCGTAAGTGATGCTACAGATATTATTACTGCGGCAATCGGTGCAGCGATGGGTACCTGGTTGAGCAGGCACTGGGCAGGTCAAGCCCAGCGGGAGATGGGGAAAGGTGCCGCGTCACGTTCACAGGCTTGGCTGTGGCTGGGTTTTGCGTTGGTGTGGATCGGCTTGTTAGCGGCAATTTTTTGGTATCCATTTGATTTTCAAACTGGGCGCGCATTTATAACGGAGCGTCTGCAAAGCTTGAATAGGGTGCCGTTTGAAACGTATTACTATGGGACAGAATATCGAGCGGTGACGGAGGTGCTGCACAAAGTCGGTTTCTTTATACCGCTGGGTATGTTGCTGGCGCTGGGAGTGGCTCAAATCCAACTTTATTCCTGGCGACAAGTCGCGGGGTGGGTCGCTTTGATTTCGATTGGGTTGGTTGCATTCGGGATTGAACTTGGCCAGTTATTACTGCCGAGCAAATTTACAGATATTACGGACTGGGCGCTGGAGGTTTTGGGGGGATTGGCAGGCTATATCGGTACAACGGTACTTGGCGAACGAATGCGCGATACTCATCGCAGTAAAATGAAAACCGGACAGTCCCGTGTTTCAAGTGCTGGTTTGACCACAGAGCAAGAGGCACTTCATTTAAGGCAATCACGCGTGACTCGGGACAACGGCCATGCGTGATATGGCCTTACTCACCATTCTCGTCGGCTTCTGCTGGCTCGCCTTGTTGCGTCCGTGGTTTGGCGTGGTCGGCCTTGCAGTGCTTGGCGCTATGCACCCGCAATCCTACGGCGGCGAGTTTATGCCTCAGCTGCCGATGTTCAAGGTATTGTTTCTGGCCACTTGTCTCGCGGTGGTAGTTGATTATTGGAAAACGCGGCAGTGGCCCAAGGTTTTTTGGGACTGGCGCTTGGTCGTGTTAGGTTTGCTTTTTGCCGATTTTGTGATTACCACACAATTTGCGCTGTTGCCGGACACGTCTCTAGGCAGGTTACTCGAAGTAAGCAAACTTGTTCCGCCATTACTGCTTACGCTTTGGCTAATTGATACGCGGGAAAAATTGCATTACTTAATTGCTGCGACTGCAGCCGGTATTGCGCTGGTAGCCTTAAAAGGTGGCTATTGGGCAATTATGACAGGGTTTGGGGACCGAGTTTATGGCCCGCCAAACAGTCAGATAGGCGGGAACAATGAATTCGCAGTCGCGTTGGCTATGGTTATTCCGCTCTTGATACTTTGGTTGCGCCAGACATCAGATTCAGCACTTCGTTGGGCAATCGTGGCTGCGGTGACTCTGTGCTACATTGCCGCTTTGACCTCATGGTCGCGCGGGGGGCTTGTGAGCTTGACTGTAATGAGTGCGATGCTGGTGTGGCATAGCAAACACCAGTTTTTGGCGATAATTCTTGTTGCGTTGGGTGTGGGGTTGGCGTTAATAAACCTGCCAGAAGAATGGCTCGCACGCATGGAGACCATCTCGACTTATCAACAAGACTTGTCCTTTCAAAGCCGCCAGGGGGCATGGGAACAAGGGTTGTCGTATTTGAAGAGCGACCCGTGGACAGGTTCCGGCTTTGAAGGGTGGCGCGCAATCAATGCAAAGTTTCAAAATCTCGGCGATCCAGGTACGCTGGATTGGCACAGCGCCTATGTGGAAGTGGTCGTCGAGCACGGTATACCTGGTTTTTTACTATGGAGCACACTGCTAATAGGGACTATAATTTCCCTTTCACTCATGATTAGACGCGGAATCCGTTCTGGGGAATCGTGGGTAGTAAATCATGGTGCTATGCTTCGCGCGTCGCTTGTTGCCTATGGAATTGGGGGGATAACGCTTGGAATCACCTATTGGGAGCTCATGTTCCAGATATTGGTGTATTCAGCCATTGCCCTGCGATTATCCAGGGTGCCGGACGCGATCACGCGAATTCGGTCGCAGGAAATATCCAATTAAAGTGTCGAATTTTTTTACAGTAATTGTTTGTTGCAGTTTTCTGAAATATATAACATATTGTTAATATAATGCTATTAAATATTGGTATAAAAATTGCATGGCTTAATAAAAAGGTTAAACCTTGTTGTTTCTTGACGAATACGGCAGAAATAATTCAATTAAGTGGAGTATGAGAGCATGAATACATTTTCGACAACACAGTTACTCAAGTGCGCAATGTTAATGGGATCCCTCATTATACCGGCTGTAACTTGGGCCGCTGATCACTTGCTCAGCGTTAATGGCGCTACGATAACCCAGCCGGCCATCGTCCCTCATTCCGGGATGCTTGCCCAGCCAATGATCCTCAGCGATTTTGATGACAATGCGACACTTATTTTGGGGGAGTCGCAGTCACTGAGCGTGGTAAGCACGCCCGTGAAAATCTGTGCGCGCGGGACGAAAGACAACTTGGAATGGTTGGACCAAGGTGATTCAGTTGTAGGTGTCACGGGGATGCTGACTGGAACTTCCGATTCTGATCGCTATCAGTTGACACTGACTATGGACGGTATAAGCGACACGTATGCCGCTTCGAATGGGTCGTGCACCGATTCTGGCGCAAAAACTTATACGTACATAGCGGGAGCCGTGATGGATAAAGAGTTTATCGGCGGAGGATCGGTGATCAATAACCTGGCTGGTAGCCGCGAAGACAAGCACAATGGTGGTAACAAAGACAAACAGAGTGATAACAACAAAGATAAACGTGGTGATGGCCGGGAAGATAGGCACAATGGTGACAACAAAGATAAACAGAATGATAGCAACAAAGATAAACGTAGTGATGGCCGCGAAGACAAGCACAATGGTGGTAACAAAGATAAACTGAGTGGTGCCATCGGTAGTTCAGTTACCGTACCAGGCATCACTGCGTATAATTTTTGGAATGCGACGAATGGCATCCCAGAGCCAGGCACAATGTTCCTGTTTCTGATCGGCTTGTTAGGGTTTGGCTGGCTGAGCATGACACGGAAGCGCCAGACGCAGGGTGCATCGGCATAAAAAGAACCAATTCGGATAACTGATTCGTTTTGATCCGGCATCGCGACTGTGTAATCAGGCATAGTAAGCATTTTGAAATCACTCATCCCTAACCCGGTCTCCGGCCGGGTTCAATTCTTACCACTCGCAATCTCATTATCGATCTGGGCAGCTTACCTGCAGGCTGGATTGCCTTTTCATGCGCCAGATAACGCCCTTCTGCACAGCCTTGATCTGGCAACGGGATGGTCGAGTGGCGGCGCATTCCTCCCTCAATTTATACTGACGCTGCTGATCGGATCGTTTTGGCAATCTTTCGCTCGTTGCCGATGGGACTCGCAGCCGAGCCGCTCGTGGAGTTTCTACCTTGGGGTCGCTTTAATCCTTGCCATTCTTTTTATCAGCCTCAACCATGGAACAACTCTCCGTTATGAACTATGGCCAATCACAGGGTTTATCGCTGGGCTGGTGCTGGGTAGTTTTGTAGGCTGGTTTGCGGCTTTGCCATTGGCGGCTTGGGTTCAGGCGAGTGCGCGCGGGTTGCCTGCTCTGTGGGGTATCTCCGTTTTTGCTGCACTTGTTTTAGCGCTTTTGCCGCTTGATACCAAAGCTACACTCAGTCAAACGGCATTCGCTCATTGGAATATTCTGGATAGAGTGTATCAATTACTTAAACCGTCCATACTTTGGGGGGCTCTGGGTCTGATCTGTGGATTTGCTGGGTACGGGCGACAGGCACGAGTATGGGGGGGCACATTTGTCTTTGGCTTCATGGTCTGCGCAGCCCTAGCCGCTGAGAATTTTCGGTTTGAGGATGTTGTTGAAGTCATGGCTTTGCTGCCGGGTTTGGCAATGGGCCTGTGGCTTGGCGAGCGTTCCCGCTTTGCAGGCAAGTTTGCGCAGGCTGGGACATCTAGTTCGGTATCCAGTATGGCATCCAGTACGCTTGCGGCTGCTAACTTGGGTAGAGCGGTGTCGCCCACGGCAAGTACTGACAAGCTGTCAATCGAAAGCAACTTGCGAGACGGTGACAGTGCTTCGAATGATTGCCAAGCCACGCTACCGCTGCGTACCCACGTCGAGAATAAGTCACGCTACGCATCCCGGGATGCAGCAGAATGCCCACCGCGTCCTCTATCAGCTGCGGCGCTCCTTACTCGCCGCGCATTTGCGTTGATTATGATCGGTGCGGCTGGATGGGCGTTGCTTGATTTTCCGCGTTGGAACGTACTGCTCGCTGGCGGATTTGTGCTGTATCTCGCGCTTCTTTGGCGTTATCCCAAGGCATGGCTAGTGATTGTTCCGGCAGCATTACCTGTATTGGATTTTGCATTTTGGACCGGTCGATTTTTTCTCGATGAATTCGATTTGCTGCTGGCGGTCACACTGGCAGCCGTGCTTTGGCGTACGCCTGTTAATCGCACTGATTCTAGCCACGCTGCCCCTCTCATACTTCCTACATTATTAATGGCTTCCGTTCTGATCAGTGGGCTGACAGGTTTGTTGCCGCTGCAGCTATTGGATGCCAATGCTTTTACTTCCTATTTTAGTCAGTACAACAGTCTGCGTGTGGCGAAAGGTTTTCTGTGGGGCATAGTTTTTTTCGCTATGTTGAGACCACATCTCAGTGAGGTGCAACCAATGAAGCTGTTGTCAGCGGGTATGCTCATAGGTCTGGCAGGCGTAGCTATATCAGCACTGTGGGAGTATTGGCGTTTCAGCGGAAGCAATGCTCCGGATTATCGTGTGACTGCAACTTTTTCCAGTATGCATACAGGCGGTGGGCATATTGAAGCGTATCTGGTTTTTGCTTTGCCTTTTGCATGGGCATTACTTTTACAGGAAAGTAAAATCTGGATTAGAGCATTCGCTTTGAGCGTGTTTTTACTTGCCATCTATGCTTTGATTACAACCGTTGCGCGAGGCGGAATCTTGGCTCTCGCGGTCGTTTTTGCAGTGCTGGCTTTAGGTGTGTATCGAACCTTGCGTGCACGGGGGCTGTCGCACAATCTGCGTTACACGGCCAGTGCAGTGCTGATCACCGGAGTACTACTGGTCATCGCGGGACTTTCGAGCACCACTTTTTTACAGCATCGTTTCACTCAAACCGAAACGGATGCTCAAACCCGATTTGCTCACTGGACCCATGCTTTGGGCTTGCTGCAAAACAATTGGAGAGAACGTCTTTTCGGTGCTGGGCTAGGCACATTTCCCGGGCGGTATTTTTACGCTAATTTTGATTCGTCACTGGGAAATTATCGCTATCAAACCGAAGGCAGTAACCGTTATCTGAGTTTGAATTCTGGTGGCACGCTGTATATGGCGCAGAGTGTCACGGTCATGCCCGATACCCCGTATACCCTTGAACTGGATGTCCGCTCAAACGATCAGACAAAACGACTTGATGTACCCATCTGCGAGAAAAAATTGCTCAACTCGCATCTTTGCCAATGGCTGAGCGTACCTGTTACACCGGGCCAGGGATGGCAGCATCGAAGCATTGCTTTTTCCAGTGACCAGGTAGGGCAGGGTGCGTGGTGGGCCAAACGGCCAGTTCAGTTATCTATCTACAATCCACAAGACAAGGGTGTCGTGGATGTCGATAACATTCGCCTCCTTGATCGTGGCGGTGCAAATCTCATCTCGAATGGCGACTTCGCCCAAGGAGGTGATTATTGGTTCTTCAAATCCGGGGATCACCTTCCTTGGCACATAAAAAATATGTGGGTTCACCTGGCTTTTGAACAAGGTTTGGTAGGATTGGCGATTTTTTGTGTTTTGATCATTGCAGCGGTTTGGCGCTTGATGCGCGATTTCTGGGCAGGTGAACCACTCGCAACTGTATGGCTGGCTGCTATCAGTGGATTGCTTACGATTGGATTTGTGGATAGTTTGCTTGATACTCCGCGGTTAGCGATGTTGCTTGTGTTAGCGCTGCTTATTGGCGCTTCACATCACGCGCGGCGCGATGCAAGTCAATTATGACTAAACACCTATCGGCTAAAATTGGTTGGTTTAAATTATGGACTGGAAGTCCGGACACGTATCGCTTGAACGACACGTCTTAATCGGGTTCTATCTCGAAATACTCATTCGGCTTAGGCTCAAAGTGATGCTCTAATATAGCCAACTTCACCCATCAATGTAGCTCAACTTCTACCGGAACTGCTTGTTGACTGGAATTCACAGCCTTATCTTCTCCTTTTTCTTTTTCTTTTTCTTTTGGCGAGCTGTGTTTGACGATTGAGATCGACGATATTTGTTCGGGCAGAGGTTGAGCCTTATCAATGAGCGGTTTTAAAGTGGGCAAGAGGTATTTAAAAACTTGCGCAGTGAGTGCTGAAGTAAACTGATAGTTAGCAGCGTCCGCGCCGGGCACAAATGCTGTAAGCGTCCCGTAGAATCGATCTCCGATGAAGAATACAAAAGTGGCGGAGCGATTTACCGAATGGGATTGCTTGATAACACCCGCTGATGAAAAAGTGACATAACGATGATCGCCGGTTCCAGTCTTGCCGCCTATCGGAATCCAGGTGCCATCCTCTTTCACTATTGCGTGGGCGAGTCGCGAAGCGGTGCCTTTTTCCACTACTCCGGTCAATACGTCACGAACTGCAGCTGCCAGATCAGGTGAGAACATTTTTTTGCCTTGGTCAGGCGTGCGTTCCACTATGGTTTCAAAGGGAGTGCCCGCAGCAAAGTGCAGACGTTCGATGAGTGTCGCGGGTACCCGAACCCCATTATTCAAAATAACGCCCATTAGTTCGGCGAGTGCGGCTGGGCGGTCAGCCGAACTGCCTATAGCCGTGGCGAGCGATGGTACAAGTGTATCGAAGGAGTAACCGAGGCGTTTCCAACTGCTGTGAATCTCCAGAAACGCTTCCAGTTCCAATAGGCTGCGGATTCGGATGTCCTGTGCATTCTTGTGGATGGTCTTGAATAACCAACGATAGACAGCCACACGCTCCTCGCTGCTGGCTTTGATCACGTCCTTATGTTTCGCATTGGGGTGGTTGCTTAAATAGTGCACCAGCCATAGTTCCAAGGGATGCGCGGCTACAATATAACCCTGATCCGTCAGCGAGTATTTGCCTGGCGCATAGCGCTGATACTGGTCATTAAGAACGCGCTTATCCAGCTCCTTGAGGCCAGGCAGACGTGATGTCATGAATTTATTGAACTGAGCGGGTGTGGCCTCAGGGTGAATATAACGGTAAGCGGCGGCAAGCCGACGCGGCGTATGCCGGAAGCTGGAAAAAAATATCTCGTCAATCTCGCTTGCCGTTTTATTCTTGTATTTAAGGTAAAAGCGGTTGATGAATATTGTGCCTTCTTTGTCAGCAAATCGCCTGAGGTATGATTCGCGATCAGGATGGTCAGCATCTCTGAGTATCTTGGCAGATGAACCCTTGATATGAAGCATATGGTAGCGCACGATATCGCGCATAAGACGAATGTAAACGAGGTTGACGGAATTGTGCGTCGCTTCCCGCACGCTCAATGTTCTGCTGTCGTCTTCACGTTTGAAATTTTTAAAATAATGCGCTCCACCACCGGTAAAAAACTGTTCATGAGGGTTAGCAGAATATTTACGTTCCAGGGCTGCTCCCAGCATGACTGCTAAACTTTTATCCGTGCTTTGCAGCAGATAATTGATCGCCCAGCGACTGAGGACGTCGTTAGGATCACTCACTTCTTTATGTAGCGCTTCCGGTTCGAGTGCAGCATATTTTCGATGCAGTGCTTCGATAATTTCAAGATAAGTTACTAGCGTCCTTAGTTTTGCTGTGGATCCAAGATCCAGCTTGGTGCCTTTATTGATGTCTAAGGGTTGATCGAAATTGTCAGCCTGAATTCGCGATTTTGCACCCTGAGATGTCAGCTCTGAAAGCGTGAAGCTGTAAATTATTTTGCCCGGATCCGCTTCGCCCAGCAGGCGATTGCCATAGAGCCCTGCAGCGCGCGCAAATTTTGGGTTCTTAAGCTGACGTAAGATATCGGTTGTCTTTTTTTGTAATTCACCGTCGAGCGTGCTTTGCACTGATAGATCCAGGCGATCCAGCTCATACAGGCGTTGTAGACCCATTTGGGAAGCAAGACGCATACGCACCGCATTAACAGCCTTTGAGGCAGAGAAATTTCTGGTTCTCACTGGCACAGCAGTATTGCGGAAGCGAAGCGGCACTTTCAGCGCAGCCTCACTCAGGCTGGGTGATATTACGCCAGCCTGCGCCAGCACACGCAAGTGGCTATTGGTAAGCTCATTCAGTGCTTTGCGATCGCTCATTAAATAACTGGAAGGCCTGCGTTGGGCAACCATGAGACTTAGCACATGTTTATAGTAATGTGCTGTCTCGGTCAGGTCCGTATCGTTTGCAGACCAAGCTTTCAGGATCCGATTGGCTCGTGCAAAATTCAGGTCGTACCATGCCCACAGCCCATCTCCCAGTCCATTTACTTCTCCGAAGCCCGAGGCAGCGGCAAGTGGAACCGTATTAAGATAATCTACTACGATACGCCTGCGGGCAGGCATCGTGTCTTCTCCATTCAGATACGCACGTACAGAGGCGGATGCGACCTGCTGGATTTTGTCATTGGGGCTGAGGGTCATTCCGTGGGGAGAATGCCGGTATTTTTCAATTTGAGTTGCAAGCGTGCTACCGCCCGGTACATTGTGTTCGGGGCGAACGAACTGAATCGTTTTGTCCAGAACAGCCTTTCCAAGCCGAGTCCACTCGATGGCCGGATTTTTTTTGGGTTGGGCCGGATCCAATAGCTCACGATTCTCGATAAATAGCAGGCTATTCGTTACTAATTGTGGGACCGATTTAAAGTTTGCATAAACGCGAGTTGGGAAAACCGTACGGTAAAGTGGCTGACTGTTGCCGTCGACAATTTCGAGACCGGCCTGTGCTTTTTCACGGTAAGGAACGAATAATCCTCGCTCAACAAGCTTCTTCATTTGCGGGGATACTCTTGCCTGAGCACGCACCTGGAAGCTGTGTTCGGTTAAATTTTGAAGTAAATTTGGTAACCGACTATATCCAAGGCGCATGTCATATGGACCTGACTGCTGTAAGTGCAAACCACCATTTGGCCCATCTTTTACTTCCCAGTGAAGATTATTGGCCAGTTTTGCCAGGTGGTGCGCCTGGAATGCAGAGGTTTCTGTTTCTCGATAGATAAAGAAGGCAGTAAAGGCCAGTGCAATAAGAAGCAAGACAAGAACAGCAAGGGCAGAAAATTTGTGAGTACGCTTTATGATTGAGTTACCAGGATGATTGAGAGGCACTTGTTGAGTTCTTTTTGAAAAAGCGGACGTCTGGATTCGATCTGAAATTGCGTAAATAATTAAACAAATTAAAATTTGATGGTTGTTTTTTTAAATTCAGAGTTTCCGGAATGCAATTTATGATGTTATTGCACGGTGCATTTGTCTGAAGAGATAAACAAGAGTTTTTCATAAACACAATGTTGGCCTGAAACCGAATTTTAGAGGTGCCATGAGAAGCGCAAATGTCGCCTTCGTTAAGTATAGCTGATCCCATTACATATCGTTAAGCGTTCAACTTTGACCAAGTTAAAAAATGCTTGCTGCAGAAGGTGTCCTGAATTTTTGCATGCGTGGATGGAGCGCTTATCCCGTAGTGATGGTGTCGGTAATGTTGTATAACGCTAAGCTCGGTGTCAAGTAAGCATCAGTGCTGATATGATGAAGTTTTTATATTGAGCTCTATATGCCTAACCGACTTGCCCAAGAGACCAGCCCCTATTTGCAGCAGCATGCCGACAACCCCGTTGATTGGTTTCCGTGGGGAGAAGAAGCACTGAGGTGTGCTCGCGAACAAAATAAGCCGATCCTGTTATCTATCGGCTACTCGGCCTGCCACTGGTGCCATGTTATGGCGCACGAGTCGTTTGAGGATGCAGGGGTCGCCGCAGTGATGAACCAATATTTCATCAATATCAAGGTGGATCGTGAAGAGCGTCCCGACTTGGATCACATTTATCAGGCTGCCCATAATATGCTGACCCAGCGTAATGGCGGCTGGCCGCTCACCTTATTTTTAACGCCCGATCAAGTGCCGTTTTTTGGCGGTACCTATTTTCCAAAAGAGGCGCGCTACAACCTGCCTGGCTTTGTGTCTTTGCTCGAACGCGTGGATGAGCTTTATCGCACACGTCAGGATGGCATTGCCAAACAAAGTGCGTCGATGATGCAAGTATTCAGCACCAGCCTGCCGAGCGTAGTCAATCAGGTTAGTTTCGATAAAACGCCATTAAAAGATGCATTCACCGGAATGCAGCAATCTTTTGATCCTGTTTACGGTGGATTTGGCGGTGCGCCCAAATTTCCGCTCCCGACCGAGATGGAATTTTTGTTAAGGTATGCGATGCGCGGCGGTGATTCCGACGCGCATCGCATGGTGCTCTACACGCTGCGCAAAATGGCAGATGGTGGGATCTACGATCAGCTGGGAGGTGGTTTTTGCCGCTATAGTGTGGATGAGCGCTGGGAAATTCCCCATTTTGAAAAAATGCTGTATGACAATGGCCCGCTGCTGGCACTTTACACGGATGCGTATGTGTTGGCGGGCGAAGTATCGTTCAAGCGCGTGGTGCAAGGCGTTTCGAGTTGGGTCATGCGTGAGATGCAGTCGCCGCAAGGCGGTTATTATTCCAGCCTGGATGCGGATTCTGAGCACGAAGAAGGCAAGTTTTATGTGTGGACGCCAGAACAGGCTGCAAGCGTGTTGAGCGTGGAAGAATATGCCATTGTCGCCGCTCACTATGGTCTGGATCGGCCACCTAATTTCGAAAATAAATATTGGAACCTGATAGTTGATCAGCCGCTAGATGCCATTGCGAAAGCACGAAATCTGCCCCTTGAGCAAGTCACACAGCAACTCGCTAGCGCGCAAGAAAAAATGTTTGCCGCGCGATCAAACCGTGTGCGTCCAGGACGCGACGAAAAAATTCTGGTCAGCTGGAACGCTCTCATGATTAAAGGCATGACGCGTGCTGGTAGGAGACTAGGCGAACCAGAATGGATATTGTCGGCGCAGCGTGCGGTGGATTACATATATGGCACGATGCGGAAAAATGGTCGCTTGTTTGCTACCAGCAAGGACGGCAAAGTGCATCTGAATGCCTATCTTGATGACTATGCATTCATGCTGGATGCTTTGCTGGAACTGCTGCAAACGAAGTTCCGACTGGCTGATCTGGAATTTGCCCGTGCGTTAGCAGATGTGTTACTAGAACAATTTGAAGATCAGCAAGCGGGTGGATTTTTCTTTACCAGCCACGACCACGAAAAGCTCATTCATCGGCCCAAACCAGAGCATGATAATGCTATGCCTTCCGGAAATGGCATTGCAGCCTTCGCATTACAGCGCCTCGGCCATATTTTAGGAGAGCAACGCTACCTTGAGGCTGGCGAACGAACGCTGACACTTTATCATCCCTTATTTGTGAAGCAACCCATGGGATTCACTAGCCTGTTAATGACTTTGCAAGAATATCTTATACCGCCGCAAATCGTTATTTTGCGTAGTGCACCTGGAGCAAGCGCAGACTGGTGTAAGCAATTGTTTCAGCACTACTGGCCTGACACATTGATACTCGCTGTGGAAGGCGAGCATGTCGGACTTCCGGAAACACTGACGAAACCTTTTACACAACACGTTAGTGCGTGGGTCTGTCAGGGAGTGCAATGCTTGCCGGTAATTGACGATTGCAAAAAATTGATAAACGTTTGCAAATCTGGCGAGACGAGTTAAGACATTCTTGAGGGTACCGCAAAAAAAGATTCAGAGTTCGCCCAACTGCAAGGCGCGGATTAATTTCGAAGCGCGCATATGATTGATATGTTGGTAAGAAATTTTTTCTGCTACGCAGCAGTTGGGATGAAATCTGGATTTTTAGAGCTGCCCTTGATACACAATATGCTTAGTCACCTGCGTGAGCCATGCATTCGTTAATAAAATTTAAGGAGTATTTATGGATTTAAAAGAAACGCGTCTTGATTCGAAGGCCGTGTATGAAGGTGATTTCATCAAGGTATTTAAAGACAACGTGCAATTGCCAGATGGCAGTGTGGGCATGCGCGAACATATCGCTCATCCCGGCGCGGTNGCCGTGCTGGCAATTCTTGATAATGGTGATNTATTAATGGAGCGGCAATTTCGTTATGCGCCGCAACGCGATTTCCTTGAGCTACCTGCCGGAAAAATTGAATATGGCGAAGATATTTTGCTTACCGCGCAACGCGAATTATTGGAAGAAACTGGCTACATTGCCAGCAGTTGGACGCATTTGACCACTGCTTGGCCGGGTATAGGTTTCTCCAATGAACGAATGGAATATTATGTGGCGCGTGGTCTGACCTACCAAGGGCAACAACTAGACGAAGGGGAGTTTCTTGAAGTATTTGAGCTATCGCTTTCTGATGCACTGGACTGGATAAGACAAGGGAAAATCAATGACAGCAAAACCATGGTTGGCATATTTTGGCTGGAAAAGATGTTAAACGACTGGAAATAATATTATTTGTTTGTACATCTTCACATGGTTACGTCTGAGTGATGCACCAATATCAAGTATGAATGAGGTGAAAATGCACCAAATTGGTGAGTATAGTCATTTATGAATATTGATTTCATGAGAATACATATACAAATCAATTTATAGGAAAAGTGGAACGAAATTTGCTTGTAACTTATGGATTGGTTCGTATATGGAGTAAGAAATGGAAAATATTGGAAGCCTGAAAGCTGGCAGTGACGCGTTGTTTATCCTGCTCGGCGCTATCATGGTTCTTGCGATGCACGCAGGATTTGCATTCCTTGAATTGGGTACGGTACGAAAAAAAAATCAGGTGAACGCGTTGGTGAAAATTATCACCGACTTCGGCATATCCACACTGGCATATTTTTTTATCGGCTACAGCATCGCTTACGGTGTCAATTTTTTCACCGATGCTGAACATCTAGCGCAGAAAAATGGATATGAACTGGTCAAATTTTTCTTCCTTCTTACCTTTGCTGCGGCCATTCCTGCGATTGTTTCTGGTGGGATGGCAGAGCGTGCCAAATTCCATCCGCAGTTAGCCGCCACCTTTCTACTGGTTGGCTTTATTTATCCCTTTTTCGAGGGTATCGCCTGGAATCATCGCTTTGGCGTACAAAACTGGTTGCAAACTCAATTCGGTGCTGAATTTCATGATTTTGCCGGTTCTGTTGTGGTGCATGCAGTGGGTGGCTGGATAGCACTGGCAGCCGTGATACTGCTCGGTGCGAGGCGAGGACGCTACACTAAAGAAGGACGCATCTCGGCGCACCCACCTTCCAGTATTCCCTTTCTTGCGCTAGGCGCATGGATTCTCACCGTTGGCTGGTTTGGTTTTAATGTCATGTCAGCGCAAGAAATTGGCAATATCAGTGGCTTGGTTGCAGTTAACTCACTGATGGCGATGGTGGGCGGCACACTGGTTGCACTTTTTGTTGGCAAGAACGATCCCGGTTTCGTACATAATGGCCCGCTGGCCGGGCTGGTAGCCATATGTGCCGGCTCGGATGTGATGCATCCCCTTGGCGCATTGGTGACAGGCGGCGTTGCGGGCGGGCTATTTGTATGGATGTTTATCCTGACTCAGAATCGGTGGAAAATCGACGACGTACTTGGCGTCTGGCCGCTTCATGGATTATGCGGCGCATGGGGCGGTATTGCAGCAGGCATCTTCGGATTGAAGGCATGGGGGGGGCTTGGTGGAGTCAGTTTTATGGCGCAGATTTTCGGTACGCTGCTAGGTGTCGCCATTGCATTTGGCGGTGGCTTTGTAGTTTATTTTTTGCTGAAGAAAACCGTGGGTATTCGTTTGAGTCCTGAAGAAGAATTCAAAGGCTCGGATTTAAGCATACACAAAATTACGGCAACATCGGAACGCGACTCGGGGTGGTAGCTTCGAATCTGTTTCAGGCATAAATTGCAAGTGAGCTGAAACCCTATGTAATAATTTTAAAGCTGAGAATATAGATGTACCGCAAAGCAGGCAGAAGGAAGTGGAGTGCCTGTTATGACATAAATCTCAGAATCCTTCAGAAAATCCAGGTGGCAATTAAATTTTGCGCGGTGTGTCATAACTTGTAGCGGTGCCTTTATTTTTTCATAATGCTCTGTATTATTTGGCAAAGAACATAAATTATGAATGCCGATCTTTTTGATGCACAGCCAGACTTTAGTCTGCAACAGGTTCGTCTTGATAATGGCGCATTTTTATTGCGCGGCTTTGCCGAAAATATGGATGCTGAATTGATGAACACGCTAGAAAATGTCATTGCTCAAGCGCCTTTGCGTCACATGATTACCCCAGGCGGTTTTCGAATGTCGGTGGCAATGAGCAATTGCGGTCAGGTCGGTTGGGTAACAGATCGCAACGGATATCGTTATGATGCTTTCGACCCAGAAACAGGACGTCCATGGCCGGCTTTGCCTGAAATATTCATAGACATGGCGAGCAGGGCGGCGACGCGCGCGGGGTATGAAGATTTTTTGCCCGATGCTTGCTTGATTAACTGTTACGAACCAGGCGCTCGGTTATCTCTGCATCAGGATATGGATGAGCGTGACAAGTCGGCCCCGATTGTCTCAGTTTCCCTCGGCTTGCCTGCGGTGTTTTTGTTCGGTGGATCAAGCCGTACCATTCGACCAAAGCGCTACCAACTTGTACATGGAGATGTAGCAGTCTGGGGTGGCCCCGCCAGATTTAATTTTCACGGCATTGCGCCACTCTTGGATGGATATCATCCTGTCCTCGGTCGCAAGCGCATCAATCTGACGTTCAGGAAAGCTTTGTGATTGTGGCAGTAGACACTACTGATACGATTGCTGATCCATTTGGCCCTGCAGTTGAGCATCTGACAGCTTCAGATCCAGATTGGACAAGTTTAATTGCTCGTGTCGGCAAATGTGGATTGCAGCCAAAACCGGAAC
>JGI24723J26617_10001739_pt1 | contig 18616 bp, 16 predicted proteins | sample Cruoilmetagenom6_FD_26617 | JGI IMG/M metagenome (IMG submission 26617)
CCTTCTTCAACTGGTGTAAAAGCAAAGTTGAATAATTCACCTGCAGTAAAAAATAAGGCTTGTGTTAATTTGTCTAATTGTAAATATTGTTTGACTTCGTCACTATCTAAATCATATTTCTTTTTACGTACTTTTTCAGCATAAAATCTATAATCCCAAGGTTCTATAGTGATATTGTCACCATTTTCATTAGCAACTGTTTGCATATCTGCAACTTCTTCTGCAACACGAGCAATAGCAGCAGGCCAAACAGCATTCATTAAAGCCATTGCATTTTCAGGTGTTTTNGCCATACGNTCTTGTAAACGCCATTGCGCATAATTGTCATAGCCTAAAAGTTTTACACGTTCTCTACGTAGTTTAAGGATTTGAGCAATAATTTTGTTGTTGTCATATTCATCACCATTATCTCCACGAGAATAGTAGTTAGTCCATACTTGTTTACGTAATTCACGTTCTGTAGAATACGTTAAAAACGGATCCATTGAAGAACGCGTGTTTGTAATAGCATATTTACCATCTTGTCCTTTGTCTGTAGCAATTTTTGCTGCCGATTTTACAAATCCTTCAGAAAGACCTCCTAATTGATCTTTTGTTAAATAGGTAACATAGTTTTCTTCGTCATGTAAAACATGGTCAGAAAAATCATTATACAAACTAGATAATTCTTTGTTTATAGCAGCATAACGCTCTTTTTTAGCAGCATCAAGGTTTGCGCCATTCATTTCAAAACTCTTATAGGTTAAGTTTACTACGCGTTGTGCTTCTGCTTCCAGAGGTGTTTTTTGTGAAGCATCATAAACAGTTTTAATACGTTGAAATAATTTTGAATTCTGAGATATTTTTGAACTAAAATCAGATAATTTTGGAGCTAACTCACCTTGAATTTCTCTAAATTCTGGAGATGACATATTGCTACTTAGAATTCCATAATACGCAAATACATTATTTAAAGTTTTTCCTGAAGCTTCCATNGCAACAATTGTATTTTCAAAAGTTGCAGGTTCAGGATTATTCGCAATAGCTTCAATTTCGGCAAGATTCAATTCCATACCTTTTTCTACAGCTTCTTTGATATCTGCTACATTCATTTTGTCAAAAGCAGGAANACCTTCATANGGGCCTGTCCATTCTTGTAGCAAAACATTGTCGCTCATAGTCGTTGTTTCGTCTTTGTCTTCGGCTTGTTTTTCGTCTTTTTTACAACTTGCAAAAAGTACAATACTGCATATAANTGCAGCTTTAATTGATTTTGAAATCATGTGTTAATTGAATTAGTTTTAGTGTGGCTCAAGGTATTGAAAATTCCTTTGAAATTATGTTGCGATTATGTTAAAAAGTGAGTTGTGAAGTTGCTTGTTATTTAGTTGAATTAAGTGTCAATATTACTGCTGAACAGTAAATTTTATTCAAGAATTTCAACACTTCTAATATAAACATTCTGTAAAGGCCAATCNCCATCGTCTGTTTCGACTTTTGCAATCTTATCGCAAACTTCTAGTCCGTTGATAACTCTTCCAAAGATGGTGTAATCACCATCTAGTTGATAAACATCTCTTAAGGTAATGAAAAACTCGTAAGGTGATGCTAGTTTATGTGGATTGTCAATATCACTACTAGGCATAGAAATGACACCTCTATCGTGTTTAAAACCACGTTTAGTATCTGTAGGTAATAAATATTTTCCAATGCTTTTTCGTTTTCGCATCACGTCTCTATCGTCTGTGCTTCCGCCTTGTACAATATAGTTTTCTATAACTCGGTAGAATTGNGTGTCATTAAAATAACCTTGTTTNGTTAGGTAAATGAAATTTGCGCGATGGAATTTCGTTTCGTTAAATAANAAAATATCGATGTTTCCATAGTCTGTAACAAGTCTCACTTTATTTTCTTTGTGTTTTTTTTCATATTGAAGAAAAAACTCCATGGCATTTTTTTCCGTCAGTAAAGGATATTCACGATCTANAGTTTTTTTTGATATAGTGAGTTCTTTGTTTTGAGTAGTTATTAATGAATCTGAAGTTGTTGTGTTTTTTTTCTTATAAGATTGTTTATCTTCACAATTCAATAAGCAGATACAAAACAGAATAAATACAAGTCGCTTCATTTTATAAGATGGATTTCAATATATTTTTAAAATCAATACCAAAAGTAAAAAATCTAGAACTTCCAGGAGAAGCATCTCAGATTAAAATGTCTCCTCCATATCGTTTAGAACTGATAGAACGTAATAGAGAGTTGATGAAAACAGCGAAACAAGCTGCTGTTTTAGCATTGTTTTATCCAAATATAAATAATGAAACCCATCTAATTTTAATTTTAAGAAAAACCTATAAAGGTGTGCATTCTGCTCAAGTAGGTTTTCCTGGAGGTAAATTTGAAGACGATGATANAGATTTACAAATGACAGCTTTGCGAGAAACTTATGAAGAAGTTGGTGTTGTAATGGATACGGTTAATGTCTTAAAGCAAATGACACCAATGTATATTCCTCCAAGTAANTTTACAGTGCATCCATTTTTTGGAATTACTCAAAGCACTCCAGATTTTGTTAAACAAGATGAAGAGGTAGAAGATTTAATAGAAGTTTCTCTTTCACATTTTTTAGATGAATCAACATTAATCCAAACCTCAGTTCCTACGTCTCATAAAGTAAAAGTTGAAGTGCCAGCTTTTAAACTTAATGATCATATAGTTTGGGGAGCAACAGCAATGATATTGAGTGAAGTGAAAGACTTGTTAAAAAAGGTGCTCTAAGGAGGAGTTTTTTGTAAATTTGTCTTTCCGCTTAATAACAAATACTTAATGGGATTATTTAAAAGAAACCCTTTTGGGCATATACTTTTTGTGAAAAAATGGTTAATCAGAATCTTAGGAGCATTGACGCATCGAAGGTTTAGAGGTTTTAATGAACTTCAAATTGAAGGTTCAGATATTATAAAAAATCTTCCAGATACTAATGTATTATTTATTTCAAATCATCAAACTTATTTTGCAGATGTGGTTGCCATGTTTCATGTGTTTAATGCAAGTCTTAGCGGACGATTAGATAGCATTAAAAATGTTGGTTACTTATGGAATCCTAAATTGAATTTGTATTATGTTGCAGCAAAGGAGACAATGAAATCAGGATTGTTGCCTAAAATTTTAGCTTACGTAGGCTCTATAAGTATAGAACGAACTTGGAGGGCAGAAGGAAAAGATGTAAACCGTCAAGTGAAAATGAGTGATATTTCTAGCATAGGTAAAGCATTAGATGATGGTTGGGTAATTACATTTCCGCAAGGCACAACAACACCATTTAAGCCTATTCGTAAAGGAACAGCACATATTATAAAAAAGTATCAACCTGTTGTCGTTCCGATTGTTATTGATGGATTTAGACGTTCGTTTGATAAAAAAGGATTACGCGTTAAAAAGAAAAATGTGTATCAGACTTTTGAAATAAAAGAGCCTTTGAAAATTGATTACGAAAACGAAAGTATTGCTGATATCGTTGAAAAAATTGAGTATGCAATTGAACAACATCCTTCGTTTTTAAAAGTAATTCCTCAAGAAGAATTAGAAGAAAAGGAGCGTCTCAATAAGCAGCTAAGAGATTGGTAGTCTATAGATTTACACTTCTAGTTTTTTTAACTCAAAGTAATTTCTATTCAAGCGCTTTAAAAGAATGCCATAAATAAGCCAATAGAATAATAGGAGCACACTAATAGCAACCACTAAACCTATTAAGGTCACGATGGCAATACCAGCATAATATTTAAACATTTCTCCATTAGCTTGAGCAGCTTCTAAAAGCACTCTAGAATCCTCGTCACTTTGTATTGCATAAGGCATCATGTAAGTCACGCCTATAATTAATACTAATAAATTGAAAAATACGTATTGTTTAACGGTACGTCTTGTTTTTAAGATGTTTTCCATTAAAACTTTGGCATTGTCTGTTGTATTAATTGTTTTATAGTTAATATAGAATCTATAAAAGAAATANGCTAAAACGGCATAAGAGAAAATAGAGATGACAATAAAGCCAACATTGCTTTCCATCTCTTCTAGTTCTAAATTAAATCCAGAAGCTTTTAAGCCAAANGAGATNAATAACCAAAATACAAATTCTAGAATACTTATTATAAATATCCATTTGACAATAGAAGATGACTTCCTAAGTATCATATTATATATTTCATTATATGATANTTTAGGATATACTTTGTCTTCCCTTTTCCAGTCTTTTTTTAATAATTCTAATTCATCCATAATTTTACGGATTTAATATTGTTCTTAATTTTTTCTTAACCCTATTCATTTTCACACGAGCATTCACTTCACTTATACCAAGGGTTTCACTTATTTCATTATAATTTTTGTCTTCGAGATATAAAAACACTAAGGCTTTTTCAATGTCATTTAATTGGTGAACAGCTTTGTACAATAGTTTTAATTGNTGNTCTTCNGTGTCGTCATAAGGTTCAGATTTTATTTTAAACTGAACAGTTTCAAACTCCTGTGTTTTTATGCTTCGTTTTGACTTTCGGTAGAGTGTAATTGCGGTATTTAAACCAACTCGATACATCCAAGTGCTAAACTTTGCATCACCTCGAAACTTAGGATAAGCTTTCCATAACTGTATAGTTATCTCTTGAAACAAATCATTGTGCGCATCTTGATTATTGGTATATAATCTACAGACTTTATGCACAATGTTTTGATGTTTTTCGAGTAATTCAACAAAACTATGTTCTAGTGCTTTATCCAAATCTTTATCGGTTAGTTANCTATAAGTAGTCATACTNTTTAAAATGTTACACAATGTATGAAGTAATAACTCAAAAATATGATTTTGGGTTCTCTAAATCGTATCTTTGTAAGGATAATTTTAATAAAAATTATGAATATTCCAGAATCAACTTTGCCTCGAGTTGTTATTATAGGAGGTGGATTTGCAGGTGTTCAACTTGTGAGATCTTTGGCGAATAAAAATGTTCAAGTCATTCTTATCGATAAACATAATTATCATACATTTCAACCGCTATTATACCAAGTTTCTAGTTCAGGATTAGAGCCTGATTCCATTGCTTATCCCTTACGAAAAATTATAAAAAAGCATAAAACCACGTTTTTTAGGTTAGCTGAAGTCGAACAAATTCTTCCAGAAAAAAAATCGATAAAAACATCTATTGGTGACATTCAGTTTGATTATTTGGTTATTGCCACAGGTACAAAAACTAATTACTTCGGAAATGATGCTATAAAAACGCATAGTATGCCAATGAAAAGTGTGCCGCAAGCACTTAACATAAGGAGTCTTATACTTCAAAATTTTGAAAAAGCAGCAATTGCAGATTCAAAAGAAGAGCGTGAAGCATTTTTAAATTTCGTAATCGTTGGAGGTGGACCAACAGGTGTAGAGTTGGCTGGAGCAATAGCAGAACTTAAAAATAATATTCTTCCTCGAGATTATAAAGATTTAAATCCTCAGGATATGCACATTCATTTGCTTGAAGGTGCAAATCGAGTATTGCCTCCAATGAGTGAGCATGCTTCAAAACAAGCTGAGCAATTTTTAAAAGCATTGGGAGTTAAGGTGCACTGCAATACGTTTGTTAAAAATTATGATGGAAAACAAGTAACGACTAACACTGATTTAGAGTTTCTATCCGAAACTTTAATTTGGGCTGCAGGTGTTACAGGAGCTCCAATAAATGGGTTAAATGCTAATGCTTTACTAGAAAAAATCAATCGCTATACTGTGAATAGGTTTAACCAAATTGAAGGCTATGATTCTATTTTTGCTGTTGGAGATATTGCATTAATGACAACTGATGCTTATCCCAAAGGTCATCCTCAAGTTGCTCAACCAGCCATTCAGCAAGGTAAATTATTAGGAAAAAATATTTTAAGACTTATTAATGCTAAACCAATGCAGCCTTTTTCTTATAAAGACAAAGGGTCAATGGCAACCATTGGCAGAAATAAGGCCGTTGTCGATTTAAAACACTTTAAATTTGGTGGCTTTTTTGCTTGGTTTGTATGGATGTTTGTCCATTTAATGTCCTTAGTTGGCTTTAGAAATCGAGTAATCGTGTTCTTTAATTGGTCCTATAACTATATTAATTTCGATAAAGCGGCTCGATTAATAATCAGACCATTTAAAAAATAATTTGGGCGTTACCACAAGGGTCAGGCTGTCCACTATATCTTTTTTGTTTAGTTACTTTTGAATTTCGTAGAAAACCTTTTTAAGAAAACAAAAAAGGATGCCGTTTTCATCCTTAACGCAACATTTTCTTATGTTTCAAAATACCAATTACGATGCAGTATTGCGCTAAAGCATAAGTAAGCATAATGCCTATAGAACTCAAAGCAAGTGGTTGGTGAAACTTGTTTAAAGCTAAAATACTATCAGAAATCATAAATAAAATAGCACCAATAAATACCCAATTATAACTGGTTATATTGTTTTGTTTTTGTCTTAGATATGCAGTAGTTGACATACTTAGTATGACAATCATATACACAACTACAGGGATTAACAAATCGCCTAAACCATCTTTTAAAACATAAAAAAGAAGAACAGCATAGGCAAGCATTAAGATAATAAAACCTAGAGGTTTCTTTTTTTTATCTCTTTGTTTTAAAAAGACCAAAACGTACATCACATGTGCTAATAAAAACGAAGCCAATCCTATTATGAAATAGTTTGGATTGATGTCATCAAACAATAAAGCCACATCACCAATTAAAGAAAACACCAAAGCAAGAATCATTAATGGTTTTATCGTTTTATTTAAAAACTGACCCTGAGTAAAGAAAAAGATAAGCAAAGCTATTAGAATTAAAGGCTTTGTGAAATAATGCATTGTTGCTAATTCAGCTAAGTTTCCACATAGTAATTCAATACCAACAATCAATGCATATATAGCAGTGAATTTTTGTTCCGCTTTTGATAGCATAAGATCTTCGTTTATGTAAAAATATGCAATTCATCATTCAATTATAACAATTCGGTTAATTAGAATTTCAGAAATCATCAAAATGGTTGAGGTTTGTACCATCAATCAAAAACGAACAATCAAATACAACCAACCATGAGAATTCTAACAATCATTTTAGCAATCTTAATTACGACTCTTTCTTTTGCGCAAACCACTATTAGCGGAAAAGTAACCGATAATAAAAGCCAACCTATCATTGGAGCTAATGTGTATTTAGATGGTACTTATGATGGTGACACAACTGACGATGAAGGGAATTTTTCTTTTGAAACTTCAGAAACTGGTACTCAAGCATTAATCATTTCGTATTTGTCTTATGAAACCAAAACGATTGCTGGAGATGTTTCAACACTTAATAAACTTCAAATAAAACTAAGAGAAGATGTAAATTCTTTAGACACTGTTGTGATTTCTGCAGGAACTTTTGAAGCGAACGATAATAGTAAAGTCTCAGTTTTAAAACCTTTAGATGTGGTGACTACAGCAAGCGCAGTAGGAGATTTTGTTGGTGCGTTGCAAACATTGCCTGGAACGTCAACTGTTTCTGAAGATGGACGATTATTCGTTAGAGGTGGAGATGCCAATGAAACACAAATCTTTATCGATGGTATTCGTGTATTTACACCATATTCACCAACACCTAATAATGTGCCTACTCGTGGTCGTTATTCTCCATTTTTATTTGATGGAATTACATTTTCAACAGGAGGTTATTCTGCTGAATATGGAAATGCACTATCAAGTGTACTGTTATTAAATACGATTGATGAGCCAGACCAAGAAAAAACAGACATCGGAATCATGAGTGTTGGAGGAAGTTTAGGTCATACCAAAAAATGGGATAAAACATCTTTGAGTGTTAATGCATCTTATATTAATTTGGCACCTTATAACGCTATTTATTCAGATAGAAATGATTGGAAAAAACCTTACGAAGGTGCTCAAGGTGAAGCCGTATTTCGTCAGAAGTTTGAAATGGGACTGCTTAAATTCTATGCCGCTTTTGACACCTCTAGTCTTGATTTAATTCAAGAGGATATTAACGATCCAAATGGTGTGCGTTTTAGTTTAAAAAATCGAAATTTTTACACCAATGCATCATACCAAGGTATTTTAGGAAATAATTGGTCTATACAGTCAGGTTTGAGTTACACCATTGCCAAAACAGATGTTGGTATCGATAAAACTCTAAATGTTGACGATAGTGAAAACTCTGCACACGTTAAATTGAAATTAAAAAAGCGTTTTAATAGTAGATTTAAGTTGAGTTTTGGATTAGAGCATTTTATTACAGATTTTGATGAAGCTATTCAGTCTGATGAATTTACTGGGAGCTATGGTTTTACTAATAATAATACTGCAGCGTTTGTAGAGTCTGATATCATTTTTAATAAAAACTTAGCAATGAAAGTAGGGGTGAGAGCAGATGATTATGAGCTTTCAAACGAATTTAATGTATCTCCTAGAGCTTCTTTGGCTTATAAAACTTCAAAAAACGGACAGCTTTCCGTGGCTTATGGTGATTTTTATCAAAATGCTAATAATGGAATCTTAAAGTTTAATTCACAAGTTGAAACTCAAAATACAAAGCATTATATAATGAATTATCAATATGTGAATGAAGGACGCTTGTTTAGAGCTGAATTATATAGAAAAGATTATGATAATTTAGTGAAGTTTGATACAGCGTCTGAAGGATTCAATTCTACATATGATAATTCAGGTTCTGGATTTGCTCAAGGATTAGATGTTTTTTGGAGNGATAATAAGAGTATTAAAAATACCGACTATTGGATTAGCTACTCTTATTTAGATACAGAACGTAACTATGGAAACTATCCAACTCAAGCGCAACCTAATTTTGCAAATACACATAATTTTTCAGCTGTTGCAAAATACTGGATTGACGATTGGAAAAGTCAAGTTGGNTTTNCTTATTCATTTGCATCAGGACGACCTTATACCAATCCGAATACCAATGAGTTTTTGGGTGAAAAAACAAAAAGTTTCAACAGTATAAGTTTAAATTGGGCGTATTTAATTAGCCCNCAAAAGATACTATATGCTTCTGTAAATAATGTGCTNGCCTTTAAAAATATTAATGGGTANCAATATACAAATACACCAGATGTCAACGGGAATTTTGCAAGACGTTCATTGCAACCTGCTGCAGACCAATTTTTCTTTGTAGGATTCTTTTGGACCATTAGTGAAGATGGGACTGACAATCAATTAGATAATTTGTAAATCTGTCGTTTTGAGGTTCTAGTTATATGATAATTATCATATTTTTTCTGACTTACATACTGTAATTTCATNGTATAAAATTTTAGAGTTATGCAAGTCAAAAAGAACCCAAACGTAGAAGTAGGCAGAAATAGCAGTCTCTATTTTGCTGTCGGCTTGAATTTAATGTTATTGATTACGTATATGATGTTTGAACATAAAACGTATGAAAAAGACGTTATTACTAGAGATATNGTGCAGGTAGATGATTTTATTGAGGAAGATATTCCAATTGTAAATTTAAATGTACCTCCACCACCTCCACCACCTCCACCAGCTTTAGTTCCAAATGAAATTAAAGTGGTTGAAAATCAAGTAGAAATTGAAGAAACAATTATTGAAAGTAGTGAGATAGGCCAAAATGATGCTATTGAAGAATATGTGGCTAGTGTTGAAGATGTAGCAGTAGAAGAGGTCGAAGAAGACATTGAAGTGCCATTTGCTGTCATTGAAAATGTACCTGTTTTTCCTGGATGTGAAGGTGGTACTAGAGAAGAGCAAATAGCTTGTTTTCAAACGAAAATGCAGGAACACGTCAATAAGAATTTTATGTATCCTGAAAGAGCTCTAGAATTAGAAATGCAAGGTAAAGTGTATGTGTTATTTGTTATTGATAAGACTGGTAGAGTTACTAAAATAAAAAGTAGAGGTCCAGATAAAATTTTAGAAAATGAAGCTGAACGTATAATTAGCTTATTACCCAAAATGACACCAGGTATGCAGCGAGGTAGAGCAGTTAATATGCCATATAGTATTCCTATTCACTTTAAGTTTAGAGAAGAAAATTAATACTNATAACTTGTGCAACTAAATTTATTACAGAGATAAGTAAATGAACTAAAATCTATCAATGTTAAAATTGATAGATTTTTNTTAATAGAAGTTTGCAAATACTTTTTATTTCCATTTAATATTACAGCCAATACTTGGTTTTTGAACTTCACTTTGAGATTCGTTGTTAAGCAACGAGTCTATTGCATGTCGTAAATCTTTTCCGGTTACAGNAATTTCATTTCCTGGTCTAGAGTTATCTAATTGTCCACGATATACTAACTTTAATTTACTATCAAATACGTAAAAATCTGGTGTGCAAGCAGCATCATAGGCTTTGGCTATNTCTTGTGTTTCGTCATATAAGTACGGAAAAATGAAATCTTGTTCAATGGCATTTTCTTTCATTTTAGTTGGATTGTCTTGAGGATAATTTTNTACATCATTACTAGAAATTGCAATGCAGTTAATGCCTTTCGAAATATAATCTTTGGCTAATTGTGATATTTCTGAATTAACATGTTTAACAAACGGACAATGATTACAGATAAACATAATTACAGTTCCGTTAATTCCTTTAACTTCATTTAAAGATACCATTGTATCATCAACAGTGTTTTTAAGATTAAATTCTGGAGCTTTTGTTCCTAACGGAAGCATATTTGAAGGTGTAAGTGACATATTTTTTATACTTTTAAATTATGAATAATATAATAACTTTTGAAGACTTCACAAAAGTCGATTTGCGTGTTGGAACTATTATTGAAGTCAATGATTTTCCTGAAGCACGACAGCCTGCATATCAGCTAACTATCGATTTTGGAACTTTAGGAATAAAAAAATCATCTGCTCAAATTACAACCCTTTATAAAAAAGAAGATTTACTAAACCGACAAATTGTAGCTGTTTTGAATTTTCCAAAAAAGCAAATTGCAAAATTCATGAGCGAATGCTTAGTGCTTGGAGCAGTTAACGGTAAAGATGTCATTCTTTTAAATCCGGAACATCAAGTTAAAAATGGAAGTATAGTATCTTAATTTTTACATTTCTTTTCTAAAGAATATGGCATTCATTAATAACTTATTTGTACCATACCAAAATGCTCTAAAATTTGTATTATCAGTAAAAGCAATGACATTTCCAGATTTATAACGTTTTACTTTAAACGGAACAGATAATGCTAAACTGTCTAAATTACGTTGAGAAATATAACCACTTAATAATGGATTTTTAGTGTATTGCAATGGATTGTTATAACTTTGCTTATCTGGAGTTAAAAACATAGTGTTGTTTCTAAATAATGCAATTTTATCATTTTTATAACCGAAATTTATGGGATGAGACCGATCCTGTTTTGCTTCAAAAATAGCACCTCCTATAACTTGTGCTCCTCTAAAATCACCTCGTTCTTCGTAAGAAATAGTTTTAGCAATAAGATTTGATTTCTTAAAGTCTAACTTCATGATCTCATTTCTGTTAAGCCAACTTAGCGCATTTCTATAGGCAATTAATGTACCTCCATTTTCTGTCCATGTTTTTAAATTTTCAGTAGCATTTTTATCAAGAGAACCACTAGGCATTATTATTGTGTTATAGCGACTTAAGTCTGTCCAGTTTAAGTTTCTGGTGTCTAATTTGGTAATGCGCATGTTGTAACGTTGGTCAAATGCGTGCCAGATTTCACCAGCATCATAGCTTCTGATACCTTCACCTACTATTATGGCAACTTTTGGTTGTGTTAAGGCTCTAAATTGATTGCTGCCTAAGTCGATGCCTTCTGTTAAACCTGTTGCTACAGCATCGATTTGAAGATGACTTTCTTTAGCAGTTTTTTGTAAAAATGTGTGTAATTCTTCAGCAGACTTGTTCTGATTTTGAACAGGAATTAAAATCGTTCCATAGTCGTATGTTTTGCCATTCATGCTAAATTGTTTCATCCCAACCTTAGCTCTCAATCCACTACCAAGAATAGTGTTTAAGGCTTTAGGAGCATAATATTCATGCCATTCCATTAAGTAAGCATAGTTACTTTTAGCTGTGACAGAACCCGTTTTCATTTGTAAATTTTCAACTTTAACACCAGCATTTGCAGTCGATATATTTTCAGCATAATCTAAACCAAAAGCTAAAGGGAATGTCCAAGCTGAAACATCATAAAACAAACTGTCTTGAAATATTGTGCGTTTTTCGAACATAGCATTAATTAATCGTGTGTTTTTCTGATTTTTAGGGACGACATAACTATAACCTTTTCTAAATTGCTTTCCATTCGTCTTAAAATCACTTTTAAGTTCATGAAAATCAATTTGATGACGTTTTAATATTTCAGCCAGATGATAGGTTTTTGCAGCATCTTTTTCATCACCAAAAACAATGGCTTTTCCATTTTCTTTACTTGCTTCTGTACGTGCATTTTTATAAAAATCATGTTGGTATTGCAGAATCTCTTTACGCATGTTTTTTCCAGCTTCTAAAGTGGATAAAGCAGCAGTAAATTGATTGCGAATTGTAAAAGGAAAGGTGATTATACCATTAACACTTTCTTGAGCATGTCCACGAGAACTACCTTGTTCAAATAAAATACCAATACCACCATTGATGTCTGGAAATGTAGAACCTTTTCCGTAATAAAAGTCATCAAAACTTTCTTCTGTATAATATAATGANCCAATTTTATCAAGAGCCTTAGCGTGATAATTCCCAATGGATTTGGTGAGTTCTTGATTNAGCTTTGGTGTAAGTGGATGTGTTCTTGAAGGAATTCCTGGTTGAAAAAAGAAGGANGAATTGGTTCCCATTTCATGATGGTCGGTTAAAATATTTGGCAACCACTTATGAAAACTTTTAATACGAACTTGAGATTCTGGTAATTGAACAGGTANCCAGTCTCTATTCATNTCAAACCAATAGTGNTTTGTNCGTCCACCTGGCCAAATTTCGTCATATTCNCGATCGTTAGGATCTGGATTGATGTGTTTACTTTTGTTAGTATTTGCCCAATAAGCGAAGCGTTGTAGACCATCTGGATTATAACATGGNTCAAATAATACAACGGTATTGTCTAATAAATCTTTAACGTCATTANTTTCTGCAGCAGCTAAGTGATAAGCCACAAGCATGGCCGCATTTGAGCCACTAGGTTCATTACCATGAATTGAAAATCCTTGATAAATAACAATTGGCATATTCTCAACATTTACAACATTGTTTTCTGTTGAAGCGATATGTGTTGTTCGAATAGTTTCAATATTGGAATGATTTTGTGGAGAAGTAATAGTAAGAAGAGGTAGAGGTCTACCTTCAAAAGTTGTACCTCTATTTTCAATAGTAACTCTATTTGAAGCTTTGGCTAAAGCATACATATATTGTANTAACTTATCATGTGTAATATGCCATTCTCCAACTTGATGGCCTATAATAGATTCTGGAGTTGGTATTTCAGAATTGTATGTTGTGTTTTGAGGAAGATAATAGGATAAATTTGTTTCTGTTTGCGCAGGCAATAAAAAACAGCTAAATGCAAGAACAAGTAAAATAAATCTCATAAAATTTGTAGTTGAAGTTAGAAACGTATAAAAATAAAAAAAACCGCTACGAAAAGGTAACGGTTTAAGTGTGTTTTAACAAAAGAGTANATTATATATCTTCAAAGTTGATATCTGTAAATTTATCTGCNGAATCTGAGTTGTCAATTGATTCTCCGCCTTCNGCTAGATCATCATTNGTTGTATTGTAATCTTCTTTTTTGAAATCTTTTTGATGTCTTTCACTAATAACTTCATCACCTTTTTCGTCAATGATGTAATCTGTCATTTCTTTTAAAATCTCATTAAACTCACTAAAATCTTCTTTATAAAGGTAGATTTTGTGTTTTTTATAATGGAAAGACCCATCGTCATTTGTGAATTTTTTACTTTCTGTAATAGTNAAGTAGTAATCGCCTGCTTTGGTAGATCTTACATCAAAAAAGTAAGTTCGTCTTCCTGCTCTTAATACTTTAGAGAAAATTTCTTCTTTCTCCATCATTCCGTGATCACTCATAGCTAATTTTTAATTTTTGAGTTGTTGTTAGTACTTCAAAAATCTAAAAAAAAAGTATAGTAAGCAACAAATACTTATAATTCTTTTGAGCTAAGCTGTTTTTGGTAGAGTTCTTTGTAGTAACCATCAATGTTTATCAGCTGTTCATGGGTTCCATTTTGAACAATTTTTCCATCGTCTAGNACTATAATTTTGTCGGCATGTTTTGCTGAAGATACACGATGACTTACGATAATTGTGGTTTTTCCTTTAGATACTTTTCTAAGGCTGTTCAGTATTTTTTCTTCAGTTTCAGTATCAACTGCAGATAGGCAATCGTCAAATAGCATAATTTCTGGAGCTTTAATTAATGCTCTAGCAATTGAAATACGTTGTTTTTGACCACCAGAAAGTGTAATGCCTCGTTCTCCTAATTTGGTTTTATAGCCATTTGTAAATTTCTTAATATTGTTATGAACAAAAGCATTTTTAGCAGCTTCGATTACTTCAGTTTCAGTTGCATCTTCCTTACCAAACATGATATTATTTTCAATGGTATCTGAAAATAAAAAAGCATCTTGTGGAACATAACCAATACTATCTCTTAGGTTTTTAAGGTTGATTTGATCTATAGTCATTCCATCGATAGAAATCTTACCAGCTTGAACGTCATAAAGCCTTCCGATGAGGTCTAAAATTGTAGATTTNCCAGAGCCTGTTTTTCCCAAAACGGCTAAAGTTTCTCCTTTTTTTAATGAGAAAGAAACGTGATCAAGCGCTTTAATATTGGTGTCGGGATATATAAATGTTACATCATTAAATTCAATGTTGCCTTCAATTTTAGTTTGTGTAGTGGTATTGTTTTTAATTTGAGGTTCTTGTTTTAAAAATTCATTGATTCGTTTTTGAGACGCTTCAGCTTGCTGTACTAAATCAGTAACCCAACCAACAGTAGCAACAGGCCAAGTTAGCATATTGACATAAATNAAAAACTCAGCAATAGTACCAATGTCTTTAATCTCACCATTAATGTATTGCATTCCACCAATATAAGCTACTAAAATATTACTGATACCAATTAATAAAATCATAGATGGAAAAAATAAGGCTTGAACCTTAGTTAAGTCAATTTGCTTTTCTTTGCTTTTTTCAGAAAGTGTATTAAATGCAATATTGTTTTCANCTTCAATACCATATGCTTTAATGATTGAAATACCACTAAATGATTCTTGAGTATAGGTTGATAGATTTGATAAATATTCTTGAACGATGGTACTTCTTTTGTTAATAATCTTGCTGAGTTTATAGATTATAAAAGACAAAAAGGGCAAAGGTAACATGGTATAAAGTGTAAGTTTTGGAGCGACACTTATCATATAGATTAATGCAACAATAAATAATGTAACCATATTAACGGTGTACATAATTGCTGGACCAGTATACATTCTTACTTTAGTAACGTCTTCGCTAATTCTATTCATTAAATCTCCAGTTCTATTTGATTTATAAAAATTTAGAGATAAGCGTTGGTATTGTTGGTATACTTCGTTTTTTAAGTCGTATTCAATATGTCGAGAGACATTAATTAGAGTTTGACGCATTAAAAATGTGAATATTCCAGCAATAACTGCAGCTCCAATTAAATACATAATATTAGTTGCTAGTTCTTGTTTAAAAACGTCAAGACTGATATCGTTTTTTAAAGCTTGAGAAATAATAGTAATTGATTTCCCAATAAGTCTTGGAGTGAAAAGTGCAAAGATCTTGGCACAAATGGTAATTACAACACCTAAAAGGAGTTGATATCTGTATTTATAAAAGTATTTATTAATGTGTTTTAATTCCTTCATTGAAAAAATGGAGCTTCAAGTTGTTAACAGAGATATTAATTTAATACCTATATTTTTGCTAATACTCTAATATTGGTTTATTTTTGCACGCTATTTTGTATAAACTACAAAAGCTTTTAAACAAAAAAATCACATGACATCAGATATTATTAGTTCTAAAGAACTTCATAAAATAGACCCTGTTTTTGGACAATTATCCTTTGATAATCACGAACAAATCGTTTTTTGCAATGACAAAGATACTGGTTTAAAAGCAATAATCGGTATTCATAACACAGTTTTAGGACCTGCACTTGGAGGTACAAGAATGTGGAATTACAACAATGAATGGGAAGCGCTTAATGATGTATTGAGGCTATCTAGAGGTATGACTTTTAAATCTGCAATTACAGGATTAAATCTTGGAGGCGGAAAAGCAGTTATTATAGGAGATGCTAAAACTCAAAAAACGCCTGAGCTAATGAAGAAGTTTGGAGAATTTGTACATTCTTTAAGCGGAAAATACATCACAGCAGAAGATGTTGGGATGACTACAGCTGATATGGATTTAGTAAGAGAAGTTACGCCTTACGTTACTGGTATTTCTGAAAGTAAAGGAGGAGCAGGAAACCCTTCACCAATTACAGCATATGGTGTTTTTATGGGAATGAAAGCTGCTGCAAAATTTAAATTTGGAAGTGAAATACTTGAAGATAAATCAGTATTTGTGCAAGGGATTGGTCATGTTGGAGAAGCACTTGTTGAACATTTACTTAATGAAGGAGCAAGAGTAACTATTTCAGATATTAATCAGGAGCGTTTAGAAGCAGTAAAATCAAAATATGATGTTACTATTTACAATGGGCAAGATTTATATTCTGAAGACATGGATATTTATGCACCTTGTGCTTTAGGAGCAACAATCAATGATGATACTATTTTTAAATTAAAAGCAAAAATAATTGCTGGAGCTGCCAATAACCAATTAGCAATTGAAGATAAGCACAGTAACCAACTGCAAGAAAGAGGTATTGTTTATGCACCTGATTTTTTAATTAATGCAGGAGGTATAATAAACGTGTATGCAGAGTTAGAAAATTATGACAAACAAGAGATTGTTCGTAAAACAGAAAACATCTATAATACAACTTTAGAGATCTTAGAAAGAGCAAAAGCAAATCAGGTTACTCCTAATGTTGCAGCATTAAGTATTGCAAAAGAGCGTATTGAAACTCGTAAGAGAGAACAAGGGAAATAATTGTTATAACTCTTAAAATTATACTATTTTTGCCAGACGTTATTAATAGCGTAAATATCATATAATCCCTTAACGTTTTTAAAGTTCTTTACATGCTAAATAGAAGACATATTCGTATTAAAGTTATGCAAGCGCTCTATGCTTTTAAAGGAAATGAGAGTGAAGATTTAAGAGTAAGCAATACCTTTCTTAATCATAGTTTAAACAGTATGTATGATCTGTATCTAAGCATGTTGTCTTTAATTATTGAAGTACATAAAAAGGCTGAAGACCATCAAAATAAGATTCAAAATAAGATTTTAGCCACTAAAGCTGAAAAAAACCCGAATCAAAAATTCTTGAAAAATGAAGTCCTAATGATGTTAAGTGCAAATGAAGCATTAAAGGCAGAATTAGAACATCGTAAACTCAATCCTTGGTATCTTGATTTTGAATATGTAGACATTACATTTAAAGCTATCACAGAAAGTGATCTTTATAAAGATTATATGTCAACATCTGTATCTACATTTAAAGAAGATAAAAATTTTGTAATTTCTATTTTTGAAGATGTTATAGCACCAAATGATAAGCTTTACGACTATTTTGAAGATAAAAAATTAACTTGGTTAGATGATATTCCTGTAGTGAATACAAGTATATTGAAGCTTTTCAAGAAACTGAAACCATCTGCCTCAGAACAACATTTTCTTCCAAATCTATTTAAGGACGAAGACGATAGAGACTTTGGTATTGAATTGCTAAAAAAGACCATTTTAAATCAAAGTACTTTTAGCACTGAAATAGCTTCTAAAACTAAAAATTGGGATTCAGATAGAATAACACAAATTGATACGGTTTTAATGCAAATGGCTATTTGTGAATTTCAAAAATTCCCNTCAATACCTGTTAAAGTAACAATTAACGAATATCTTGAAATAGCTAAAGAATATTCTACACCAAAAAGTAGTAATTTTATTAACGGTATTTTAGATAAGATTGTTAGAGAATATAAAGCCGAAAATAAATTCAATAAAGTAGGNAGAGGNTTGTTATAAAATCCTTTAAAAANCGAGTGTTAAGGTTTGTTTTTTCATCTTAAAAAAATGCTAAAAAATTTTGATTCGATGAAATAATTACTACTTTTAACCGCTTAAACCAAAAACATTTAAATAGTTTAATTTTAAAATTTTAATAATGAAAAAAGTAATATTAGGACTAAGTGCACTTTGTATGGTCGCTTTTACATCATGTAAAGAAGAGAATGCTTCAAGCAAAATCAATTCAGAGAATGTAGCTGCAGCTGCAGAAAGAGATGCTGCATCTAGCGAGTTTCCTGTGATTTCATTTGAAGAAACTGAACATGATTTTGGAACTATCGTTAATGGTACTCCTGTTGAAACTAAATTTAAATATACAAATACAGGTGATTCACCTTTAGTAGTAAGTAATATTAAGAGTACTTGTGGATGTACAGT
>JGI24723J26617_10001742_pt1 | contig 18598 bp, 19 predicted proteins | sample Cruoilmetagenom6_FD_26617 | JGI IMG/M metagenome (IMG submission 26617)
AAGTGTATGTTTTATACTTACTTGTTTTAGGTTGTTTCTAACAGCTGTATGTTTTAGCCTTACGGGTGTTAGGCAATTTCTAACAGTTGTATGTTTAAGGCTAACAAAATTCATTATTCTTTTGGCCCGCCCTTCTTTTTCTCCCTTTTTCCCTGCTTCTCAAACCGCCACGCCAACTCCTCCATCGCGCTTTGTGCGTTGGGAACGCCCGCCTTTGCAGAAACCTTGTACATTCCATAGTGCGCTAGCCCCGTGCCGTAGGCCTCGTGCCCCACGATGCGCTCCACATCTTTCAGCAGATAGTTTAGCCCGTCTATGCGGCTGCGCAGGGTTTGCAGTTGTTTAAATAGTTTTAGGTCTGTATCTGTGTTATCGTTGAGCAGTACTGGGGGCAAGATGCCCGCGCCAATGCCGTTCTTGAGCCGCACCACATCTTCCACAAAGGCCAGGTTGCGCACGTCTAGCGCGCGGTAGCGTTTGCGTTCCACATCAGTGAGAGTGCCTTTGGGCAGCAGCTCCTTTATTTCCTGAATTTTTTGAAGTATAAGCGCCATGGTGGCCTCGTCCAGCGTTTCGTGGATCTGGTTGTAGCTTATGTTTGCCATAAGTAATCAATAAAAAAGTTATACAATATACTATAAGCGGCAGAAGCCGCAACTGGGGAGAATCCTAAATGTAATAAAAAAAGAGAACTAGCGGAAGGGAAACTTTTTTAAAATAAAGCAATAAAAAACCCACTCACATTTTTTAAAATGTTTTGTGGGTTTTAATATAAACTGGGTAGAGACTATTCTATAATTATCCTTTTGGTAACTGAACTATTTTCGGCGGTAACTTTTACCATATAAACGCCATGTGCTAATTGGAGATTTAAGTTTATGTTTTTATCAGAATAAGTATTCTGATAGACTTGCTAACCAAGGGTATTGAAAATAGCTACCGAAGACGCTCCGCTAATTGGCAGATTAATGGTTACATTTCCTTTTGAAACTGTTGGATAGATGTTGAAGTCAAATGCAGTAGCATCAACCAATCCCAAAGTACATTGCATAACCTGTGGCTCAAATCCTGCTGGGAAGGTAGCCTCAAATGTTTCTACACCTGTAAGTGGCCAGATATCTCTTTCTACAAGTGTATTGTCCGGACCAATTAAACAATAAGTTGGATACGCGTTAACCCCAAAGTTATTGTCTACAGCCGCAGAACCACCTTCCGCACTTACAGCGGGAGCATGGTTAAAAGGACCACCAAATTGATTCTCAAATGCAATCACTTCTGCATCAGTATCTGATCCATCATTGATTGATATCATATAAACGTCACCACCATTACAACCATATTTATCATAAAATTCATTAAAGATAGGAGTAGTTTGTTGGCAAGGGCCACAAGTATCAAAAAAGAAATCTAGATATACATACTTTCCCGATGCGGTTATTGTGTAAAGATTATGCTCTACACCGTGAACATCTGTAACAGTGAAATCATCAACAACATCACCAACGCTGTAATTATTTACCTGGGCATTTGCAAGTAAGCCAAATAAGAATAGAACTAATGTAATTTTTTTCATAATAATTTAAAGTTTTAAGGTTGAATTGTGCGAAGTTATGTATTTGTCTCAAAAAATGATTGTTATACTTAAAAAAAATCAATTTTTCACAAAAAAAGACCCCTTAAAATCTCAATAACTTGAAATTTTAAGGGGGTCCGGCTTCAAATAAAGCGGTAATAGTGTTTAGGTGAAAATTACCACTTGTCAATCTTCTCTTTCAATTTTTCTTTAGATTCACCTGTCTTTTCTTGAAGGCGACCAAGCAATTCGTCCGATTTTCCTTCGGCATACATTAAATCATCATCGGTAAGGTTTGCATATTCTTGTTTGAATTTACCTTTTACTTGGTTCCATTTTCCTTTAAACTGATCTTCGTTCATAGCTTTTTTGTTTTAAGTTAAATTAATTTTTCTTTTTCGTTTTATAAAATTACAACAGACGCCCCCCTATTTATAATAATGAAATATTAAAGATTCACCCGTTTTAGTTATAACTTTGCCAATGAATCTTAAAAAATGTTATTTTAAAAAATTTTTATGAAACATTTCGTCATCCTATTAACACTATTGCCACTCTTCACCTTTTGCGGTCAACAAAAGGAAAAAGAATCTGAGAGCGGCAATGAATCTGCTGCCCCCAATTACAGCGCAACTTATTATTTAATCCGCCACGCCGAAAAAGTACGTACCGACCCAAAAGACCCCGACCCCGTCCTGAACATTGACGGGATGATTCGCGCCAAGCGTTGGGCTGCCTATTTTGAACCCATCAAGCTCGATGAAATCTACATAACCAAATATATCCGTACCAAACAGACCATTTCGCTCATAGCACAGCAGAAGCAGATTTCGCCAAAGCGCTATGACCCGAACACAATCTATTCCGAGGAATTTTTAAAGGAAACCAACGGAAAGACCGTGCTCATCGCCGGCCATAGCAACACCACCCCGCAGTTGGTGAACCAGCTTCTCGGCGAAGAAAAATTTAAGGAAATGGACGATAGTGATAATTCCACGCTTTTTAAGGTAACGATAGATGGTCCCGATAAAAAGGTTGAAACGATTATCGTTGAGTAGTGAGTGACAATATTCTTTATTCTTTATTCTTTATTCTTTATTCTTTATTCTTTACACAATATTGTTTATTCATTATTAATTCTGCATTATTCAATCTATTTTTGCAGCTATGGCAATTCAGAAAAACGTAAAAATAAAAAACCGAAAGGCTAGGTTTGAGTATGAAATTCTCGATACCTACACCGCCGGCATCGTCTTGCGGGGCACCGAAATTAAGGCCATTCGTGAAGGCAAGGCGTCCATAGCTGAAAGTTTTTGTGAATTTAGCAATGGAGAGCTCTTCGTGATTAATATGACCGTGCAGGAATACAGCCACGCCACGCACTACAATCATTCCCCAAAAAGCGAGCGCAAACTTCTTTTAAACCGCAGCGAGCTAAAAAAACTTGAAAAGGAAGTAAGAAACAGCGGACTTACCATTATCCCGCTTGTACTTTTTACCAATAGCAAAGGCTTGGCAAAAATGGACATAGCGCTTGCAAAAGGTAAAAAGGAGTACGACAAACGCGAAACCATCAAGGAACGCGACACTAAAAAGCAGCTTAGCCGTATCAAAAAGGCTTTTAATAATTAATTCATAAAAATTTTACTGGCAGATAAGGTTTTGGTATTTTGGTTGGTAAATAACCAAAAGCAGTCCTTCTTTCCTTTATGAAAAAATTACTTTTTGCCCTCTTACTTTTTTCCACTTATCTACTCCAGGCCCAAATTGTTGGAAAAGTAACCGATGCCAAAGGCGAGCCCCTGCCCTACGTAAATATTTACCTTCAAAATAGCTATATAGGCACCACCACAAATGACGACGGCAACTACTCGCTCAACGTTTCCCGACCGGGCGAATACAAGGTTATTTTTCAGTTCTTGGGCTATAAAACCTTGACCAAAACGATTACTCCCAGTACTTTTCCTTTTATCCTGAATATTTCCCTGGAAGAAGAAACCACCAGCCTTGATGAAGTGGTGGTCAACACTTCCGAAGACCCAGCGTACCGCATTATCCGAAAAACCATTGCCCAACGGAAGGAAAATCTGGAGAAGTTGAGCGAATACACAGCCGATTTTTATTCGCGCGGACTGTGGAAAGTAAAAAACGTGCCCGAAAAAATCATGGGCCAGGAAGTCGGCGATTTTGACGGAATGCTGGATTCTACNCGNACGGGCATCATTTACCTTTCGGAAACCATTTCAGAAATAGCGTATCAAAAACCGGATAAATTCACCGAAAAGATTATCGCCAGCAAAGTGAGCGGCAACGATAACGGTTTCAGCTTCAACAGTGCACAGAGCGCCAACATCTCCTTTTACGAAAATACGATTGAATTGAACGCGGCACTGGTTTCGCCCATTGCTAATAATGCGTTGAATTATTATAACTATAAATTGGACGGCGTTTTTTACGAAGGCCCAAAACTCATCAACAAAATAAAGGTAATCCCCAAACGCCCCAATGACAGGGTTTGGCAGGGCTATGTATATATTGTGGAAGACGATTGGCAGCTATACGGAGTTGAACTTTCTACCACGGGAGCCGCGATACAAGTGCCTTTTGTGAGCAATTTAATGGTGAAACAGAACTATAAATACGATAGCGATTATGATTTTTGGGTGAAAATTTCACAGTCAGTCGATTTCGGCTTTGGCTTTTTGGGAATGGAAGGCGACGGTCGGTTTATAGCCGTTTATAGCAATTATGACTTTAAGCCCCAATTCACCAAAAAATCCTTTACCAATGAAGTGCTTTCCTTTAAACCCGAGGCCAACAAAAAGGACAGCCTGTTTTGGCGAGGCAGCCGCCCCGTGCCGTTGACCGATGAGGAGTTGAGAGATTACATCAAAAAAGACAGCATACAGGTTTTAAGGCGCTCAAAGCCCTATTTGGATTCACTGGACGCAAAGTCGAACAAACCCGGTGTTTTGAGTCTGTTGACAGGTTATACCTATAAAAATTCCTTTGAAAAATGGTCTGTTGGTTATGAAGGCCCTTTGCCCAACATAAATTTCAATACCGTTCAGGGCTGGAAGAGTACGGCGGGACTAACGTTTAACAAATGGTACGACGACAACCAGACCAACACCCTTTCGGCGGCCGTTCGGGCAGATTACGGGATTGCAGAAGACAGGCTTCGGTTTACGGCGAATATTCTTCGGAATTTTAATTGGACGGACAAATTGCGCTTCTCCCTTTCGGGCGGAAGCACAGTGGCCCAGTTTAATGATACGGAGCCCATTTCGCCATTGATAAATACGTTTGCCACACTTTTCTTTGAAAGAAACTATATGAAGCTGTACGAGCTTAATTTCGGGCGAATCGCTTACAGTCAGGAAGTTTTTAACGGGCTACACCTGTACGCCGCCGTGGCTTATGAAAATAGAAAGCCGCTTTTCAACAATACCGAATACGTTACCATTCCATTTGACGATGTGAGCTATACCAGCAACAATCCTTTGATGCCAAATGATTTTAACAATGGCGCAATTGCGGAACACAACATCGTAAAAAGTAAGGTTCGGGTGCGCATCAACTTCGCCCAAAAGTATTTTTCAAACCCTGATATGAAATTCAACATTGGCGACAACAAATATCCGGAGTTGAATATTTCCGTGGAAAATGGGGCCGCAATTACGGAGACCCGGTACGATTATACCCAATTTGAAGCCAGTTTGAACCAATCCATTACGTTGGGAAACAAGGGACAGTTTTATTACAATTTAAAAGGGGGAACCTTTGCCAATGGCGACGGGATTTCCTTTGTGGATTACAAACATTTCAACGGAAACCAAACACGGGTGGGCACTTCGCCTAATTATACAAATGTTTTTAACCTGATGCCCTATTACGATTTCAGCACCAACAAAAGTTATTTTGAAGGCCATGTGGAGCACGATTTCCGTGGATGGATTTTGGGAAAAATTCCGGGAATCAATCAATTGAACCTCAACTTGGTTGCCGGGGCGCACTTTTTGAGCACCGAAGAACGGAAACCTTATTCCGAAATTTCCGTAGGTATTGACAACCTCGGTTTTGGAAAATTCAGGCTTTTGCGAGTGGATTATGTGCGCTCCTATTACAACGGCGGCAGCGACGGTGCCTTTATGTTTGGGTTGAAGTTTTTGGATTTGTTGGGGCTATAAGCCCCCTAACCCGCCGCGGCTGGGATCTCCGAAAAAATAAGCTTTTAAACTTGTCGAAATTAAATTGATATATAAAAATGAAAATATTTCTTAAACTTTTTCTCCTGTGCTCTTTTGTCACCTCTTGCATCCCTATGCAAAAAGTGCCGAAAGATGCAGTAATGACGGACTTTTTCCACTTTCAGAAAGCGAAGGATTACGACGCTTCCAAATGGGCGGTATTTCTACCGGGGACTGGCGGCTTGCGGATTTTTAAGGACACGACCCATTATTACAAGGTAGCCGAAAAGCTAAACGCGGAAGACATTTCGGTTCTATTGGTCGATAATGTTGCTGCCTATAAAGCTTCCAAAAGAGACGTTGACGAAGAAGAACCTGCGGAAATACTTTGGACGCTGGAAGAGGCTCTAAAGTGGGCAAAACAAAAGAATTATATTGACGCAGATTCCAAGGGAAGTATCGTGGGATGGTCGCGGGCTGGCCTCGGTTTAATTCCGCTTGCAAATGATGAAGATGAATTGAAAAAACTCAATATAAAATCAATTGCAATGTTTTATCCTGCAAATGGTTACGAAATACAACTTAAACCAAAAGTTCCAGTACTAGTAATGACAGGCGGAAAGGATAAAATTGTAAAAGTTGACGATATTTTGAAGCATATGGTCGCCGAAAATGTGACCATTCAAGTATATAATGATGCGTATCACGGCTATGATGTGGAAAGCCTGAAAAAGGGAAAATATTACCGCTATATTCCTTTCATCAGCACAAAGCATTATCTTTTAAAATATGATGAAGAAGCCGCGAAGGAATCTTTTGAGGAATTGATTAAATTTTTAAAGAAAAACTAAACCTTCGCGCCCCTTGGGGCTCTGCGGCGTTAATTTTACCGTAAAGACACAGGGAGCGCAAAGCATAAAACTATGGCAATACCCATTCCAATCCTAATTACCGAACGCCTAAACCTCCGAAAAATAGTTCCCGCAGACTTGGAAAGGGTCTATTTTTTACGCTCAAACACAGATATCAACAAATACATTAAGCGACCACCGCAAACGCGGGAATCGGCAATTGCGCATATCCAACTGTTGGACGACAATTTAAGAACCGACAAAGCGATTGCTTGGGGAATTACAACCAAAGAATCAAACATTTTGATTGGCTCCATTTGCCTCTGGAATTTTTCAGAAGACAAAAAAACCGCAGAGGTAGGTTACAACCTCGATCCCAAATTTCAAGGCAAGGGAATTATGGGCGAAGCACTAAAAGCTGTTTTGGATTACGGCTTCAATCAAAGAGGTTTTGAAACTATCGAAGCTTATACGGATTATAGGAATATTCCTTCAAAAAAGCTACTGAAACTACATGGATTTATTCCAAGAGAAGATAAAGAAGATGCTGATAACCAAGATAATATAATATATTACCTAAACCGTTAGTTTTTGTTTTCCAAAAGTGGTACAAATCGGAATTCTCCGTACTCTTCTTTCTGAAATTCGGTGTCGGATTTACGCAAAAATACGGTCATAATCTGTACATTTTCCCCAACCGGAATTACCAATCTTCCGCCAATTTTCAACTGTGCCAACAACGGATTTGGAACATAAGGCGCTCCCGCAGTTACAATAATTCCGTCAAAAGGAGCTTCCTCTTCCAGCCCGATATAGCCATCGCCAAAAATCATGCGTTTGGGTTTGTAGCCAAGTTTTGGAAGAAAGAGTTTCGTTTTCTTGAAAAGTTCGTTTTGTCTTTCAATGGTGTATAGAATCGCTCCCATTTCCAAAAGTACTGCAGCTTGATAGCCGCTCCCCGTTCCTATTTCCAAAATTTTGTCGCCTTTCTTCACTTGCAAGAGCTCCGTTTGGCGTGCCACGGTATATGGCTGCGAAATGGTCTGGTCTGCCGCAATCGGGAAAGCCTTGTCAGCATACGCGTGGTCCACAAAGCCTGAGTCCATAAAAAGATGCCGTGGAATCTTGCCGATGGCCTGTAAAACATTTTTGTCGGCTATCCCTTTTCTTTTAAGGGTTTCAACCAGTTTTTTACGCATTCCTTGGTGGGTAAATGTATCTTTCACTGCTATTGGATTTGAGATTTTGGACGTGAGGTATTAGACTTTACAAAGTAACCAAATTAGCCTATTAAGCACCAAATTTCAAGTACCAATTTCCAAATATATTTCAGAAAGCAAATAGCAAAGCAAATACCCCAGCGTTTAAGGGAGTTAATCATTTATAAGAAATGGCGTATTTCCCAAAAACAAAAAATATGACGTCAATCAGCACAAAGAAAGCCAAAACACCCCCTTTAGCACTCAGGGGTCAAACTCGAACTTTTAAACTCATAAACTCCTAAACTTATAAACCCATCAACTCCTCAACTTTTAAACCCCTCAACTTTTCAACTTTCCCCCGAAACCCGTACATTTGTGAAAAACACACGCCAATGCTAAAAGCGGGAGTTCTGGGTGCGGGTCACCTAGGAAAAATACACTTGAAATTGCTGCAACAATCCACAAAATATGACCTTGTGGGATTCTTCGATGCCAGCAAGGAAGCCTCGAAACAAATAGAAACTGAATTCGGCTACAAAAGCTTTCCCTCGATGGAAAGCCTTATAGATGCTTGCGATATGGTGGTTGTGGTGACCCCGACAAGCACACATTTTGAATGTGCCGAAAAGGTAATACGGGCCGGAAAACATCTTTTTATTGAGAAACCCATTACACAAACAGTCGCACAGGCTGAGCAGATTCGTGATTTGGCGAAAGAGATGAAAGTACGCGGACAAGTAGGGCAAGTGGAACGTTTTAACCCTGCCTTTCAAGCCATTAAGGATAAAATCCACAACCCGATGTTTATTGAAACCCACCGTTTGGCGGAGTTCAACCCTCGCGGGACCGATGTTTCGGTGGTATTGGATTTGATGATACACGACATCGATGCTATCTTGAGCGTTGTAAAAAGTTCGGTGAAGTCGGTAAGCTCCAGTGGCGTTTCGGTTATCAGCGAAACGCCCGATATTGCAAATGCCCGCATTGAGTTTGAAAATGGTTGCGTGGCAAATTTGACCGCAAGCCGCATTTCGCTTAAAAAAATGCGCAAGGCCCGTTTCTTTCAGCGCGACGCCTATATTTCGGTAGATTTTCTGGAGAAGAAATGCGAAGTGGTAAAAATGAAGGACGCCCCAAAAGAAATAGACGATTTTGCGATGGTGTTGACCAATGCGGAAGGAATAAAAAAACAAATCTATTTCGAAAACCCAAAAATTGAGGCAAACAACGCAATCCTGGACGAGCTGGAAAGTTTTTACGAAGCCATAAAAGCCGATAGAACTCCCGAGGTATCGCTTAAACAAGGCACAGAGGCGCTTCGGGTTGCCATGTTGATAATTGAAAAATTTAAGAAAATATAGGCCCCTAACTCCGAGAGGAGGCCTAAACTTTGGAGAAATTATAAAACGAATAAAAAAGTCTAAAATCTCAAGTCTAAAATCTCATATCTAAAAAATGAAAAACATAGCAGTAATAGGCGCAGGCACGATGGGCAATGGAATAGCCCACACCTTCGCGCAATTTGATTATAAAGTACAGTTGATTGATATTCACCAAACGTCGCTAGACAAAGGTATTGCTACCATAACCAAAAATTTGGACAGAATGGTCGCTAAAGAAACCATTTCTGAAGAAGACAAGCAACGAACGCTGAAAAATATAACCACCTATACCAGCCTTGAGGAAGGCGTGGAATATGCGGGACTTGTTGTGGAAGCAGCCACTGAAAATGTGGATTTGAAACTGAAAATCTTCCGCGATTTGGATAAATTTTGTCCGGAAGATACGATACTTGCGAGCAATACTTCTTCCATTTCAATTACCCAGATTGCTTCGGTAACCTCGCGTCCCGGAATGGTTATCGGGATGCACTTTATGAATCCGGTGCCGATTATGAAATTGGTTGAAATAATAAAAGGTTACAGCACCAGCGAGGGAACTTTCAAAACGGTGGAAGAACTTTCAAAAAAGCTAAACAAAGTTCCCGTGGAAGTGAATGATTATCCCGGTTTCGTGGCCAACCGCATTTTGATGCCGATGATAAACGAAGCCATTGAAACGCTCTATAACGGCGTGGCTGGAGTAAAGGAAATAGATACCGTAATGAAACTTGGGATGGCCCACCCGATGGGCCCCTTGGCATTGGCAGATTTTATTGGNTTGGACGTTTGTCTTTCTATTTTGAANGTNATGTACGAAGGCTTTAAAAATCCAAAATACGCGCCTTGCCCATTATTGGTAAATATGGTCATGGCAGGAAAACTGGGAGCCAAAAGCGGCGAAGGTTTTTATGATTACAGCCAAAACAGAAAGGCGGAGGATGTTTCCTCGCAATTTTCGAAATAAATTTTAACCACGGAGCGCACAAAGATTTGCACAAAGTCTACAAAGAAAACCCCTAAACTTTTGAACTTTTAAACTCATCGACTTTCAAACACTTAAACTGTTAAACTCATAAACCAAAACATTGGCCAAAATTATCCCCTTTAAAGCCGTCCGTCCTACACGAGACAAAGTGAGCCTGCTCGCGGCGCGCTCCTATGACAGTTATACGGCCATGCAGGTAGAGTCGCGATTGCGGGACAACCCGTTTTCTTTTCTGCATATCGTGAACCCGGGGTATAAGTACCAAAAGGAAATTTCGGGCGAAGAGCGCTACGGCCTGGTGCGCAACCGCTACCAGGAATTTAAGGAAGATGAAATTTTTATTCAGGACGAAAAACCGTCATTCTACATTTATAAAATCGTAAACCGCGACAGGCTTGAGTTCAACGGCATTGTGGCCGCGGCGAGCGTTCAGGATTACGCCGATGATGTCATCAAAAAACACGAGGATACGCTGGAATTTCGAGAGGTTATTTTTAAGGAATACCTAAAAACCGTGGGCTTCAACGCAGAAGCGGTGCTCCTTACCTATCCGGATAATGACGAATTGAAAGCCATAATTGAAGAGGTAATGCAAAGCCGCGCCGAGTATGAATTTACCACCACCTATCGCGACACGCACTATTTGTGGAATGTAGATGACGAAGTTTTGCTGAAAAAAATCCAGCAGATTTATAGTGAAATGCCGGCGCTGTATATTGCCGATGGCCACCACCGCTCTGCTTCTTCGTACCTATTGGCGAAAGATTTGAAGGAAGAAAATCCCAACCACACCGGCGATGAACCTTATAACTATTTTATGAGCTACCTCATTCCGGAAAGCGATTTAAAAATATATGAGTTCAACCGCTTGGTGAAGGATCTGAACGGGATGACAAAGGAAGAGTTTTTAATAAAGCTCGACGAACATTTCAGAATAGAAAACCGCGGGATGGAATATTACAAGCCTTCGAAACTGCACCATTTCAGCATGTACCTTGATGGCGAGTTTTATTCCTTGTACCTTCGCAAGACAAAATATGAAATAAAAAATGCGCTCGATGCGTTGGACACCCATATTTTATACGTTACGGTCTTAAAACCCCTGCTCGGCATCGAGGATTTACGGAACGACCAGCGCATAGAATATTCCCACGGAAAAAAGGATTTGGCATACGTAAAAACCGTGGTTGATTCGGGGACGTTTGCTGTGGGTTTTGGGCTGGTCGCCGTTACCTCGGACGAACTAAAGCAGATAGCCGACGAAGGGTTGAAGATGCCTCCCAAAAGCACCTATATTGAACCGAAACTGAGAAGTGGCGTAACGGTTTACGAATTCTGAAAAAAGAAAAAAGAGAAAAGAGAAAAGAGAAAGGAATAAGAGAAGTGATTATGACGATTTCAGAAAATTTAAAAAATTTCAAAAAAGCATTACCGAAGGATGTTACACTGGTAGCGGTTTCAAAAACCAAACCCGTGAGCGATTTGATGGAGGCTTACCACGCAGGTCAGCGTGTTTTTGGCGAAAATAAAATTCAGGAAATGGAAGCCAAATGGCAGAAAATGCCAGAGGACATTGAGTGGCACATGATTGGCCACGTGCAGCGCAACAAGGTAAAATATATGGCTCCTTTCGTGAGTTTAATACATGCGGTGGACAGCTTGAAACTTTTAAAGGAAATCAACAAAGAAGCCCTCAAGAATAACCGGACCATCAAATGCTTGCTTCAAATAAAAATTGCCGAAGAGGAAAGTAAATTTGGAATGGACGAAGCCGACGCCGCTTCCCTCCTCGCTTCCGAGGCATTTAAAAAACTTCAGAATATTAAGATTGTTGGTCTTATGGGGATGGCAACCTTTACCGATGATGAAAGGCAGATTTCAGAAGAATTTCAGAAATTGAAGGATGTTTTTGAAAAATTCAAAATTCAAGATCCAAGATTTAAAATTCTCAGTATGGGAATGAGCGGCGATTACAAAATCGCAATCGAACACGGCAGCAATATGGTGCGCGTTGGCAGCGCGATTTTTGGGGAACGGAATTACGAGTAAACAGTTTTCTGTAGCGGTAAGCAGTCTTTACAATAAAAAATAAAAATAGAGAATAGTCAATAAACGGATGTACGCAATTTTAGACATAGAGACGACGGGTGGAAAATACAATGAGGAAGGGATTACCGAAATTGCAATTTACAAATTTGACGGTCACACAATTGTAGATCAATTTTCAAGTTTGGTGAATCCTGAAAAACCTATTCAACCCTTTGTAATTAACCTTACGGGGATAAACAATGAAATGCTTCGGCAGGCTCCAAAATTTTATGAGATTGCAAAGCGAATCATCGAGATTACCGATGGTTGCATTATGGTTGCCCACAATGCACTTTTCGACAATAGAATCCTTACTACTGAATTTGAGCGTTTGGGTTATAAATTTGAAAGAGAAACCCTTTGCACTGTTGAGCTAGCAAAAAAATTAATCCCAGATATGCCATCGTACAGTCTGGGAAAATTGGTGCGCTCTTTGGGAATTCCACTTAGTGACCGCCACCGTGCGCAAGGTGATGCAAAAGCTACCGTAGCACTTTTTAAGATGTTGCTGGCTAAAGACACTTCAAAAGAAATAATAACGGAAACTCTTCGTAAGGAGCCAAAACAACAATTGGCGCCAAAACTGCTGGATATTATAGAAAATATTCCTGCGGAAACGGGAGTGTATTATATGCACAACGAGGCAGGAAAAATAATTTATATAGGGAAAAGCAAAAATATAAAAAAAAGATTGACGCAGCATTTTACAAATGATAATCGAAAATCTAAAAAAATTCAACTAGAAGTAAAATCCGTTACTTTTGAAAAAACGGGAAATGAACTGATAGCGCTACTGAAAGAGTTTGAAGAAATAAAACAAAACAAACCTTTATTTAATCGCTCACTCCGGCGACCTCTCTTCACACATCAGCTTACCTCTTTTGAGGACGAAAATGGGTATATAAACCTAAAAATTGAAAATGCTGACGGCAGGAAAAAAGCGATTACCACCTTTAGCAATTATCAACAGGCAAAATCTACACTTTTTAAAATAACTGAAGAAAACCAACTGTGCCAAAAGCTTACAGGGCTATACGATACAAAAAAACAATGTTTCAATCATTCCATAAAAGAATGTTACGGGGCGTGCATAAGAAAGGAACCTGTGAAGGAGTACAATAATCGAGTGCAAGCCTTTTTGGAAAAAAATAGTTATGAAAATCAAAATATGATTATTATAGACCGCGGAAGAGAAATTGAAGAACGCTCAGTTATCTTAATTGAAAACGGAATCTATAAAGGCTACGGTTTTTACAATTTAAATTTTCAAATAAACAATCCTGAAATTTTAAAATCTATTATCAATCCTACTCAAGGCAGTCGCGATGTGCAACACATTATCCAAAATTATTTACGAAGGAATAAAGTACTTAAAATCGTAAACCTTTAACCTAATACAGTTAATTAACCTAAAGTTNCTTATTTTAGTCCTTCAAAAATTTCATATTGAAACCAACCAATAAAAGATCCTGGCGTTACCGACTTCACGAAATCATTTATGAGGCCGATACACCCATGGGTAAGCTCTTTGATGTAATACTACTTATACTTATTTTATTGAGCATCGTGCTGGTTATGCTTGAAAGTGTGCAGGGTATTGACGCTAAATACCACGAGATACTTTACATTGGAGAGTGGATCATCACTATATTTTTCACTTTTGAATACATTGCACGCATTATAACAGTAAAAAAACCGAAAGCTTACATTTTCAGTTTTTACGGGATCATCGACTTTTTATCAACCATTCCTCTTTATATATCCTTTCTTTTTGCGGGCAGTAGCTTTTTATTGTCCGTACGGGCGTTAAGACTGTTAAGGGTTTTCAGAATTTTGAAATTAGCCCGTTATGTTGGCGAAGCAACAAAATTGCGCAGGGCATTAATAAGCAGTAGGGCAAAGATTCTGGTGTTTCTATTTGCAGTGCTTGTAATTGCAGTAATTGCCGGTACACTGATGTACATCATAGAAGGACCCGAAAACGGTTTTAAAAGCATTCCCACAAGTGTGTATTGGTGTATCGTAACTCTTACTACGGTGGGTTTTGGGGATATTGCCCCTGTAACTCCTTTAGGCCAATTGCTGGCAACGGTCATTATGATTTTGGGATATGGAATTATTGCCGTTCCCACAGGAATTGTAAGCGCTGAATACACAAGGAGTANAGATAATGACTATGTACACGTAAACACACAGTCCTGTAGAANTTGTGGGGCGCAAAGACATCGGGATGATGCAAAATATTGCCATAAATGTGGGGAAGAATTAAACCCTAAAAGTCACATAGAAACATAATGTCTTCAAAAAAACCATTGCTAATTTGTGTAGTGGGTGCTACGGCTATTGGCAAAACTTCTTTAGCTATAAAACTTGCAAGAGCTTTTAATACTGAAATAATTTCGGCAGATTCACGTCAGTTTTTTAAAGAAATGAGTATAGGCACTGCAGTTCCTTCAAAAGAAGAGCTGGATGCCGTTCCGCATCATTTCATCCAGAACAAAAGTATTTTTGAGGATTACTCCGTTGGCGATTTTGAAAGGGATTCACTTGCTTTATTAAAAATTCTTTTTGAAAAAAACACAGTGGTTGTAATGGTTGGAGGTTCGGGATTGTATGTAGATGCCGTGATAAAAGGTCTGGATAATTTTCCTGAGGTGCCTTCGAAAATTAGAGACCAGTTAAATTTTGAATTGGCTGAAAAAGGCATTGAAACACTTCAAAGGGAATTAAAAAATATAGATCCCGAATATTTTAAAAAGGTTGATATTCAGAATCCACACCGATTGGTTCGCGCTTTGGAAATTCATAGAGCTACCGGCAGGCCGTATTCATCTTTTCTTAGAAAGGAAAATCCAGAAAGAGATTTCAATACCATTTTTATTGGCTTAACTGCAGAACGGGAGCTAATTTACAATCGTATAAATCTTAGGGTAGATATTATGATGGCAGACGGACTACTAGATGAAGCTAAATCCCTACTCTCTTTTAGAGACAAAAATGCTCTGCAAACAGTGGGCTATCGAGAGCTTTTTGAATATTTTGACGGTAAAATTTCTTTGGAAGAAGCCATTTCAGAAATTAAAAAAAATACCCGAAGGTTTGCAAAACGCCAGAATACATGGTTTAAAAAAAACGAAGCTATCAACTGGTTTGATTATGATACCCAACCAAACGAAATTATAGACTATATAAAAGAAAAAAACGCCCTATAAAGGCGTTTTTTTACACTTATTCTTAATATTTACAATTAATTGTCCACTTCGCTCTTCACCACCAAACGGAACCCTTCACCATGAATATTGATTATTTCCACACCATCATCCTTACTTAGATATTTTCGAAGTTTGGCTATGTAAACGTCCATACTTCGTGATGTGAAATAATTGTCATCTCTCCAAATTTTTGTCAATGCCAGTTCACGTGGCATCAAATCATTTTTATGAAGTGCCAAAAGGCGCAGCAATTCATTTTCCTTTGGGGAAAGTTTTATTGGGGTTTCTTTGTTATAGGTCAAGAAACGCAGTTTGGAATTTAAGTGGAAATTGCCCACCTGAAATTCAAATTGCTTACTGTCTGCAATAGAATCAGTAGCTTTTCTTTGAATAATTGCTTTGATTTTCATCAAAAGCACTTCGCTATCAAAGGGCTTATTTAAATAATCATCTGCTCCTACTTTATAGCCTTTAAGCACGTCCTCTTTCATGGCTTTTGCAGTAAGAAATATAATCGGCACATCTTCGTTTTTCTCACGAATTTCCTTTGCTAGTGTAAAGCCGTCTTTGTAAGGCATCATTACATCTAGTATGCAAAGATCAAAATCGTCTTTTTTAAATTTCTCAAAACCTTCCATCCCGTTTTTAGCGTGGGTAACGTTATAATCGTTCATGGCTAGGTAATCTTTCAATACTGTCCCAAAGTTGGGGTCGTCTTCAACAAGAAGGATTTTTTTGTTTTCTGTTTCCATAATTTTAAGATATTAAGTGTAGTTTTATGATAAAAGTGCTGCCTTTTCCTTTTTCGCTTTCTACGTAAATTTCGGCATCGTGGTCGTCCAAGATGCGTTTTACATAGGCCAGTCCAAGACCGTGCCCTTTAACGTTGTGTATATCACCTGTGTGTTCTCGGTAAAATTTTTCAAATATTTTTTTCTGGACAGGCTTGCTCATTCCCATGCCTTGGTCGCGAATTTTGAGAATAATGCTATTTTTTACATTTTCTGAATAGATGTCAATTTTGGGCTCTTCTTCAGAATATTTAATTGCATTGTCCAAAATATTTACTATTACATTGCTTAAATGTGATTCATTGGCCAAGACAGTTGATTTTAAAGCTCCGTAATGGGTATTAATATATCCTCCCCTATCTTCTACAATAAGGCTTACGTGAGAAATGGCTTCTTCAACTATATCCTTTAAATCCAAGCGTTCCTTAGGAAGATCTAACTCGTTCTTTTCAAGTTTAGAGATTCTAAGAACATTCTCAACTTGGGCATTCATTCTTCTGTTTTCGTCCCTTATCATCCCCAAGTAACGATTTAAAAACTCCCTATTATCCTTAACTTTGGGATTTTTAAGTGAATCCAGCGCCAGATTAATGGTTGCTATGGGAGTTTTGAACTCGTGGGTCATGTTATTTATAAAGTCACTCTTTATTTGTGAAATTTGCCTTTGTTTGTAAATCTGTGATATTGCACTGGAATATGCCAAAATTATCACTGCCGTAAACACCAACGAAAGTATGGCCATCCCCAAAATACTATTTAGAACTAATTTTTCCTTTTCTGAAAAGTTTACATATAGTTCATAATTGTTTTTGTTTTCATTTACAAAAAGCGGTACTGTATAGGTACTTTCGTCGTCAAATTTAAAACCCTTGGAGCGTACTTTAGTTTCTAGATTGTTGCTGTAAATAGCAAATTCAAATTTAGATTTTAACCCTCTTTCTTTAAGCTCTTTAGCAATAAGGTTCCTTACCTCTTCTTCATTTACCCTTTTATAAATTGGCACCATTGCCGTTACGTTACTAACAAAATCCTCAAACTGCTTTCGTTCATAATCTTTCATTCTAGAAAAAGACTCCACGCGTGTATCTGTCATGGTTATTCCATCCAATCCTTCAGAAATTTTAGTTTTTGTCTTTCTGCTGGTGAGTTTGCGGAACTGAACGCTATCCACATCAGAATCAAAAAGCCCCGAAGAAAGTTTATAATCTTGTTCTAAAATTCCGTCGGTATATATATAAGTTTCGTTTGTGGCTTTGTTTTGAATCCTATAGGCCAGTTCTGTAAAACTCTGATTATCTGGAATTTGAATGCTGTCTACGTACGCACTATAAACCTGATAGTAAGCTTCGTTTTCTCTTAGTTGGATTTCTTTTGCAACTGATATCAAGACTTGCTTTGCGTTGATTGTAAACTGTTCTGCTTTTGTACTATAAGCATTTGATATCCAATATCCTTGAACGAAAACTATTCCCAACAATGAGAGGCTCATGAGCGCTATAAGCAATACGAATAGCTTTTTGTTCATACCTCAAAAGTAAGATTTTAACATTTAGTGACTTGTCCATTTAACCAAATGTTAACAAAAGATGAGAATGGATTTAAGAAGCTTTAAAAAGTAGTGTTTTATGTACTTCTTCAACTCGCTTTTTTGTGGCCTCAAGGTCTATATTATTTATTACAATATCAGCTAATTGTATTTTATCTTCATCGCTCCATTGATTGTCCATTCGCTGTTCTATTTCGGCTTTTGAAATTTTATCACGTGCCAAAATGCGCTCTATTCTTATAGGTTTTGGAGCAGTTACAAGGATGACCGTATCGCATTCTTTATAACTGCCATTTTCAAAAAGTATAGCAGCTTCTTTTATTACATATGAAGTATGTTGTTTTGAAGCCCATTTTTTAAAATGTGCCGCAACCTTGGGGTGGATTATTTCATTTACGGACTTTAGCAGGCCTTTGTCATTAAAAATTTTTTCGGCAACAAAAGCGCGATTTAGACTTTCTCCAGAATATGCTTCCTCACCAAGTAATTTTATCAATTTACGATGAATGACCTTGGATGAATTGGTCAATTTTTTAGCCTCTACATCGGCTATATAAACGGGTACACCAAGCTTCGAAAACATTTTTGCTACTGTAGTTTTTCCACTCCCTATTCCACCTGTAAGACCTACAATTTTCATTTATTATTATTTTGAACAGCCAAAAGCTAAATTATTTAAAAATCAGAAAATCAATCTTTTTTGGCTCAAAAACCACATTCCGAACATTCGGAGGCATTTTTTCCAGTATGGGAAGCATAAAGTTTTCCTCTTTATTTC
>JGI24723J26617_10001753_pt1 | contig 18541 bp, 14 predicted proteins | sample Cruoilmetagenom6_FD_26617 | JGI IMG/M metagenome (IMG submission 26617)
GGTGCGATGGGCTCGGGCAGGGGGCGGCGTCGATGCAGGCGATCGGGATCTTGATCGATCTTGGCGGGGATGATCGGTACTCGGCCAATCCTGGATCGACGATGGGGCAGTCCGGGGGCAATAACTATCACTACGACGAGGATAAGGTGATGAGTTTTTCGGGGTTCTTTGATCTTGGCGGGGGGCGGGATGTGTATTCTGGGCAGGATCGGAAAGATGGGGAGGCTAAGAGCACCGGGAAGGCTAATGAGGGGGATCGGGCCCAATCGACGCTGTATGGGGTGTTTGTGGATGAGTGAATAGGGCGGGGTTTTTGGGGGGATTCGGGCTATGATTCTGTCCTGTTTCCGGGTACTTTTTGTGCCTAATTCGAACACTGACTGAAGGAATAGATATGCCCTCGACGACTGCTACAGATACGCATGTGACCCTTGCTGCTGATACCAACCAAGCGCTCGGGATCGCTCAGTACGCGATTGATTTCTTGAGCGATGATCCGTCCAAGCGGGGTGATCCGTCGGCGGCTGTGCTTACACGCACAAACCTCTTCTTCACTGATGCGGTGATCTGTGGGTTGTCGGCATTGGCGCTTAAGACGAATGCCCCGACGATTCTGAGAGATGAAGCGCTCCAGTATCCTGTGACCGACGCGACGCACCGGCTTGGAAAAGCTGTGAAGCGCGGGGCGACTGTGTTTGGGAGCGATGTGCAGGTCCAGCCTGAGAAGGCTATCCTGGCCAACTGTGCTGCTGTTCGGGAATGGGACTCGAATGGAACAAACTTCGGGTTCAATCCTCGGCTCGGCAACATCGCCGGCGAGTTTGGACACAACGATTTCTATGGCGTGTGTATCGCGGCGGCGCAGATGACCGAAGCCGATGGGGCACAGGCATTGAAAGCAATGGTGTGTCTCGATGAGATCCGCGGGCGTTTGTCCGAGGTCTTCTCGCTCAAGACCTACAAAGTTGATCATGTGGTCCACGGGGCGATCGGTTCGGCGGCGGTCTTCGGTGCGATGCTCGGAGCGACCGCGGAGCAGATTGAATCGGCGATCGGTATGGTCGTGGCTCACTTCATCCCGTTCCGTGCGATCCGTGCTGGTAAACAGTTGAGCGATTCCAAGGGGGCGAGTGCGGCGATCTCGACCGAGGTTGCGATTACTGCTGTGCGACGTTCGATGTCGGGGTTCATGGGACCTCGGGATATCTTCCGGAATCCTGAATCGATCTTCCGGATCTTTGAAGGTCCCGGACAGTTCTTTGAAGCGGTCGGGACCGACAATGCCAATACGAAGGATGCCGACGCGTCGCCGTTTGAGTTGACACTCGCTCAGGGCGGCGATGACTTTGCGGTGATGGGGATGCACTTCAAGCTTGGGCTTTACGAGCACCAGAGCGCCGGTGCGTTGCAGGCGATGCTGGACTTGCTTGAAAAAGCACCGCATCTGCTAGATGACGAGACCGGATCAAAGATTAAGTCGATCAAAATCACGGCGTACGAACCAGCATTCGGGATCATTGGTGATCCGGCGAAGCGGAACCCCTCGACACGGCAGAGCGCGGACCATTCAATGGTGTACATCGTGGGGACGCTGCTCCGCAAGGCGCTGAGCCAGCAGAAGGCGGGTTGGATCGAGCTGATGCTTGAGCCATACGACTACGCTCCCCAGGCGATCATCAACGAGCGGACACACTCGCTGATGGAGAAGATCGAGTTCTTCCACGGCGGCAAAGAATACGACGACCGCTACCCCGATGGGATCCCGACATCGGTGATTATCGAAGACACCGACGGGACCGAGTTCGAGTCCGGGATGGTGATGTACCCTGCTGGTCATGCTCGGAATACCGAGGCGGACTTGCTGGGGATTCTCGCTCACAAGTTTAACTTGCTCGGGAAGCTGGCGTTCGAAGATCCATCAGCGGTTGTTGCCAAGTTCGAGAATCTTGGTGAGAAGTCGAGCGGGGATGTTGCTTCGATGAACTGCTTCGAGATTCAGACGCGGGATGGGTATGAGTAAAGCGGTTTAATTAGCTGATTGAATTCAAGAACCGGACTTCGCGTCCGGTTCTTTTTTTAGTTGGTTTGGATGGGGGGGTCATGTCGTAGATGATCCAGTCGCCGTCTTCACCTCTTGGGGGGGCGAGTTTGGGATTGCCCGCGTGGTCGAGGATGATGTTTCCTTGGGCGGTCTTTGCGGCGGGGAATCGTTGTCTAAATAAGTGTTCTTGGTGTTGTTTTGTTCCGAGATCGCGGCCGTGGTCGTCGTCGCCGTCGTTTCCGACTGAGTAGATGGTGTATCCGTTGTCGGTTTGCTTGTAGCTGAGTGGCTGTCCTGGGTTGAACAGGTCACTGGGGAGGGATGGGAGGTAGTTTGGGGTGAGTTGTGAGAGGGAATCAGGGAGTTGGCCGTGGTCCATCTTGTAGATTTCGATGGCGAGCGTGGTGGCGATTGCGCTGCTGTTCATTTGAGCGAAGAATGATGTGGAGATCGCATGACCCATTGCCGGCATGAGAATTTCGACGGGGGAGTAGAGCAGTCCTGGGATGGACTTCATATTGGCATACATTTCAGAATCTTGGTGATTGATCAGGGAAATGCTTTCAGGTCCGGTGCTTGCGACATGTCTGACAGTGTTCATCATGTCCATATAAATCGTTGCTTGTGATTCCCGGTCTGGTGATACGGCGAGGGTGATTGGGCCGGTGGCTATTTGGAGCGGAGTGCCTTCGAGTTCGGATCCACTCCAGTTATTGTCGGCGTACTTTGCGAACATGAGCATGCCACTCTTTGTGATGCGTCCGTTTCCGTGCCCATCGTCTGTGTAGGCGCGTTGGAAGAGGTCCTCGAACATCATGATCTCGCCCTCAAGCATCAGATCGAGCGCAGGGCGTGTGAGAGCGAGTTCGTGGGAGAGGGCGATGAGGTGGTCGCGGGTGAGAACGCCTGGGTATTCGTGGAGGACTTGATGGATTGATTTGAAGGCGACATTGGCGATGGCCATGTTGACGAGACTGGAGATGAGGGTCTTGTCGAATGATTCCTGCCGGCTTATGGCAAGCATGGCCGAGAGGTTCTCGTAGGTCCGGTCGCTGTCTGATTCTCTCGCGGCGATGAGGGTTTCAAAGGCGAGGATGTTGGCGAATTGTCTCATTGGTCCGAGATGTGGGAGAAGCATGTTGATCATGCTCGGGTTTTTATTTGGGTCATCACTTGGTGGAATCAATGGGGTTGAGTTTGACCAATCTTGGCCTTCGATTTGTTTGTGTTTGAATCCGAGTTGGATGCCGACGATTGGGCAGTGGGCTGCTTCGCGCAAGCGTTTGAACTGGGGCTCGAAGTCTTTGAAGAGTTGGACGGTTTCGGTGTAATCGTGGTGGTCTGTAGGGATCTGGGGGTACATGAAGAGACCGGCGGAAATGGCAGCACCTTTGCCGGGCTCGATGCTTTCGTTGTGCTCTTTCTCGAAGGCGACTTGTCGATCTTGAGTTTCTTGGATGTGTGCTCTCCATGCTGGGAACACTTCTTTATAGATTGGCCAGGCCTTTTGGTCATCGGTGTAGGCGTCGTTCTGGGCGTTGATCATGACGGCGTAGTTTTTAGTGATGTTGGGTTTGCCGATGTAGAAGCGGGCGGCCAGGGAGCCGTAGGTGAGGAAGATGAGGAGGGTGAGGGTTGTGATTGAACGGCGGATGTTGCGGAGGGTGCGCCAATAGAGGGGGCGTTTGCGTTTGGTGGCTCTGCGGAGTAGTTTGGCGACGCGCTTTGGGTTGCCGAAGGCTTCGGTGATTTGTTCTGGGGTGCGTTCTGCTTCGAGGGCGTCTTGGGTGTGGGCGATGAGTTCTCTTGCGATGTCGGCACGCTCGGAGCGCCAGAGCTTGGTTTTGGTGATGGTGGAGTCGATGAGTTTGGAGAGTTGAGCGGGAAGATCGGCGGCGTTGATCAGGTCGCGGGCTTTGGTATTCGGGTAGCCTCGGGCGAGGATCCAGCGGGCGGCGTTGAGAAGCGGGGAGCGCTCTACGGACCAGGTCCAGGCACGCGACAGCGATGATTGGGTGTGGGTGGTTGATGAACTCATGCGAGTGCTCCAGTGGCATTTCCTTGGAGGACTCCGATGCTGGTCATGGCTTTGGTGAGTTCTTTCCATGCTTCGAGGTCGGCTTTGAGTTTCTTCTTGCCTTTGGTGGTGAGGTTGTAGTACTTGCGGTCGCGGCCGTTGGGCGCGGATTGCCACTCGGCTTCGATGAGATCTTTGGATTCGAGGTTGTAGAGCATCGGGTAGAGGGTGGATTGTCCCATCGCTAGGACGCCATCGGATTTCTTTGCGAGGGTTTCGACGAGCTGGTAGCCGTACATGGACTGGGTGGAGAGGAGTTTGAGCACGGCGGTGGGGCCTGCGCCTCGCATGAGTTCTCGTTCAAGTTTCATATCTAGAGCTCCGTGGGTGGGCGATGGTTGGTTCTGTATACTATGTACGACAAGGCATAGGTTGGGGTTTCGGGAAATATGGGATTGATGAGATATTTACCTTTGCAAGTTTGTTTGGCTTTTGATCTCTGCTGGATTGCTCTTACAATCTGGTATGTCCAGTCGTTCAATCCTTCATGTTGATATGGATGCTTTCTTTGCGTCTGTCGAGCAGCGGGATCACCCTGAGTTACGGGGGAAACCGGTGCTTGTTGGTGGTGATGGGCCGCGTGGTGTTGTCGCGGCGGCGAGCTACGAGGCACGCGTCTTTGGTTGCCATTCCGCGATGCCTTCCTCGATTGCAAAGCGGCTTTGTCCGCAGGCGATATTCGTGAAGGGCTCTCATGGTGTGTATGGGAGTGTCTCTAAGCAGGTGTTTGAAATTCTTGAGCGTTTCTCGCCGGCGATTCAACCGATCTCGATTGACGAGGCGTTTCTTGATGTGACGGGCTCGGTCAGTTTGTTTGGGACTCCTGTTGAGATGGCGATCGAAATTCGTCGGCTTGTTCGGGAGGAACTGGAGCTGACCTGCTCGGTTGGCGTTGCGCCGAACAAGTTTTTGGCCAAGCTTGCTTCTGATATGAACAAGCCGGATGGGTACACATTGATTACGAACGAAACGATTGAGGCGGTTCTCGATCCGCTGCCGGTGGAGAGGATCATGGGCGTTGGTCCGGCGGCGAAACGGGATCTTGATCGGCTTGGGATCCGGACTGTCAAGCAGCTCCGTAGTTTTCCGGTGGAGGCGTTGATTGCTCGCTTTGGTGAGTTTGGCGCACGGCTCCATCGTCTGAGCAGTGGGCTGGATGATCGGCCTGTTCGCATCGACAAGGGGGCTCGATCGATTTCTCATGAGCATACCTTTGAGACGGACCTTGATAATCCTGAAGAGGTTCGGTCGATCATTGCGAGGCAAGCGGGGGATGTTGCTTCCCGATTACGGAGGCATAATCGGTATGTCAAGACGGTTTCGATCAAGGTTCGGTATGGGGATTTCCAGACGATTACGCGTTCTATTACGCTTGAATCGCAGACGAATGAGACCGCCACTATTCATCAGGCTGCCAAAGCGCTCTTTGATCACTGGGCAAAGAGCTTTCATCCGGTCCGGCTTATTGGTGTTGCTCTCTCTGGGCTGACCGAATCCGCTGCAGAAGCGGGGCTCTTTGATGTGCAGTCGAGCGGTTCGAACCAGGCGATCGATCAGGCAACTGATGTCATTACAGGTCGGTATGGAAAGGGTGCATTGACTCGGGCGTCAACACTGCGCGCGAAACCGACGCATGGTCTTTACGGGCCGGGGTCGGATCCGGGAGATCGGCCAGCATAGTTGGCTGAGGGTTGGTTAGTCTTCGTCGAGTTCGGCTCTGGTGAAGGTGAGCATGGTGATGGCGTTGGTGGAGAGGGTGAGGGTGTTGGGTTCGGCGTGGTAGGCGTTGGTGTTGGCGAGGAGGTGGAGGAATCGGGATTCTTGTTGCATGGTGCCGTTGGGCTGGGCGCAGTGCATTCTGGTGGCGGCGATCTGGGATATTTGGAGGCCGTCGATTCCACGGCGGTCGTAGCTTGCTGAGAGGTGGTTGCATCCTGCGGATCCTGACATCCAGGTGTGATCTTCGAAGCGGAGCCAGAGCGTAGTGTTTTCGAGTGGGGCTTGTCCTTCGATTGAGGTGACGATCCAGGTGGTGCCTGAGATCCAGGTCCAGTCTTCTTTGGCTTGGTTCACAAGGTTTGCGTGGGGGGCGGCGTCCACGCGGATGGGTTCTTCGTCGCGTTTGGCGGTTTCGCAGCCTGCGGTGAGGAGGAGGGCTGCTCCGAGGAATGCAGAGAGGGCGGCGGTGATGAGTTGATTGGTGTGCATGATTGACCTTACGGCTCTGGGTGGGTGAGGGTTTCGATGCCTGAGCTATGGGCGAGGGTTTCTAGGGTGACGCGGTAGAGGAGTTGCATTTGATCGTGGGCGATTTTTTGGCCGATGAGCGAGGCCCAGTACATGGCGGCGGAGATGAGGGTGATGGGGATGAGGAAATAGAACGCCCATGGGGGTTTGCCCATGATGAGCTGGGATACGGCGAACATGGCGGCGAGGAAAGCGAGGACCGCGAGTGAGGAGTAGACCAGCATGAAGGCGGTCCAGACGGAGGGGTTTGGGGAGAAACGGCCTTGGATGTGGGTGCTTGGATCGGGGAGGTCGTTTTCGCGTGCTTCGATATTGAGCCAGGGGGACCAGAAGTGGCGGTCTTTGATGGGGATGACGAGCATGAGGTGATTGCCTGCCGAGCGGCCTTCGATGGGGTGGTCCTCGTTGTCCATGACGCCGACAAGGAGATCGAGAGCCTGATCTTGGACGATGGGGAAGTCGAAGTTGAACTTGGGACGCATTGGGGGGAGTTGCACGGGTGTGGATTCCGGGGGATTTGGCGTGTCGTGGACTTGGATGATACCGAAAAACGGGTTTGGGCACAAGGGGGGGGCTTTGTTGTGGTTGGGGGGAGGGCGGTGAATAGGATGATGGTCTGAATGGAGATTTGCGATGTATAACGATGAAACAATGGCTCGGCTGGATGGGTTAATTCGGGATGTTCCTGACTTTCCGGTCGAGGGTGTGGTATACAAGGATTTCACTCCACTGCTTGGGGATGCGGGGGCTCTTGCGCTTGCCGTCGAGCTGATGGCGAATCCGTACCGGGGCAAAGGGATTGATCTGGTGGTGGGCGCGGAGTCTCGTGGGTTTATCTTTGGGATCGCGATTGCGCAGGCGTTGTCTGCGGGGTTTGTGCCTGTGCGGAAGCCTGGGAAGCTGCCGAGGGCGGTGCATCGGGCGGAGTATGCGCTGGAATATGGGACCGATACGCTGGAGATCCATCAGGACGCTCTTGCGTCTGGGGCTCGGGTGTTGATGGTCGATGACCTGCTGGCGACTGGGGGGACGATGGAGGCGGCGTGCGGCTTGGTGGCCAAGACTGGGGCGGTCATTGAGGCGATCGTGGTCTTGATTGAGCTGGAGTTCCTGAATGGGCGCGAACGGCTGACGGACTTCGGGGATGTGCATACGGTGCTGCGGTACTAGGGGAATTGGGGGGTTCAGGGGTTGGTTGGACTATGATTTGATCCGGGTTCGCCGGATGGGTCTGGGTTGATTTGAGTCACTCTCTGGAGAGCTGATATGTCGATGACTGATGTTGCTGCGGTGCGGGATTTGGATGCTTGTGCTGGGTCTGGGGTTGGGGGGTCTGGTGGGTATGGTGAGTTTGTTGCTCGGCATGTTGGGCCTGGGGAGTCTGATGTCGCGGCGATGCTGGCGGTCGTTGGGGCGGCGTCGATGGATTCGTTTATTGATGAGGTGGTTCCCGCGTCGATCCGGATGGAGAGGGAACTCGAGCTTCCCGCGGCTCGCAGCGAGCGGGTGCTCTTGCGTGATTTGCGGGAGATTGCTGACAAGAACAAAGTGTTCCGGTCGTGCATCGGGATGGGGTATATGGGGACGGTGACGCCTGGGGTGATCGGCCGGAATGTGTTTGAGAATCCGCAGTGGTATACGCAGTACACGCCGTACCAGCCTGAGACGGCGCAGGGTCGGCTTGAGGCGTTGCTCAACTTCCAGACGATGGTGTGTGATCTGACCGGGTTGCCTTTGGCGAACTCTTCGATGCTTGATGAGGGGACGAGTGCTGGGGAAGCGATGGCGATGTGCGTGTCGATCCTGCGGGACAAGCGGAAGACTTTTTATGTCGCCGATGACTGTCATCCTCAGACGATCGCGGTCGTGCAGACGCGGGGGCGGTCAATGGGGATCAAGGTCGTTGTGCAGAACGCGCAGGACTTTGATATGGAGAACCCGGATGTTGCGGGGATCCTGATTTCGTATCCGACGAGTGATGGGCGGGTGGAGTGCTGGGAGAAACTGACGGACTGGGCGCATGAAAATGGATCGATGGTGGTGGCGGCTGTTGATCTGCTATCGCTGACCCTGCTGACCCCTCCGGGTGAGTGGGGAGAGACGGGGGCTGATATTGTCGTTGGTTCGGCGCAGCGGTTTGGAGTGCCGATGGGGTTCGGTGGTCCGCATGCTGGGTTTATGGCGACGCGGGAAGAATATGTGCGGAAGATGCCCGGGCGATTGGTTGGGGTGTCGGTGGATTCGCATGGGAAGCCGGCATTGCGGCTGGCTGTGCAGACACGCGAGCAGCATATCAAACGGGACCGGGCGACGAGCAACATTTGTACGGCTCAGGTTCTCCTTGCGGTGATGGCGTCGATGTACGGCGTATACCACGGTCCTGACGGACTCAAAGCGATCGCCAATAAGATTCATGGGATGACCGAGGCGTTACGCTTAGGGTTGATCGGGCTGGGGCATGAGATCGAGGGGGGGCTTGATGGATTGGTGTTTGATACGCTGCGGGTGAAAGTGAACGGGGATAGCGGTGTGGTGATGAACGCGGCACGCGAGCGGCGGATCAACCTGCGCGACTTCGGGGATGGGTCCGTCGGGATCACGCTCGATGAGACCAGCGACGAGGGATTGGTGACGGATCTGATCGCGGCCTTTGGTGGCGGATCGGTTTCGTTTGGTGATTTGATCGATCAGGCTCCGGTTCAGATTTCAGGCGGGCTGGCTCGCACGAGCCCGTTTATGACTCACGAGGTGTTTAACTCGCACCGGTCGGAGACGGAGATGCTCCGGTACATCTCTGAGCTGCAGTCGCGGGAGTTGTCATTGGCGCATTCGATGATCGCGCTCGGGTCGTGCACGATGAAGCTGAATGCGACGACCGAGATGGTGCCTGTGAGCTGGCGTGAGTTTGCGCATATGCATCCATTTGCCCCGTCGGAACAGTGCAAGGGGTACTTTGAGTTGTTTGATCAGATCGAGTCTTGGCTCGGGGAGATTACCGGCTTTGAAGCGGTTTCATTGATGCCCAACGCGGGGTCTCAGGGGGAGTATGCGGGATTGCTTGCGATCCGTGGGTATCACGAGAGCCGGGGGGATGCGGATCGGAATGTATGTTTGATTCCGTCGAGCGCCCACGGCACGAACCCGGCCTCTGCGGTGATCGCGGGGATGAAGGTCGTTTCGGTTAAAGTTGATGAGTCCGGGACGATTGTGTTTGAGGACTTGGTTGCGCAGGCGGAAAAATACAAGGACACGCTTGCCGCGGCGATGATTACCTACCCGTCAACCTGCGGGGTGTTTGATGATCGCATTCTTGAGATGACGCAGGTGGTGCACGACAACGGGGGGATGGTGTATCTCGACGGGGCCAACATGAATGCGCAGGTCGGGCTTTGCCGACCTGGGGATTATGGCGCCGATGTGTGTCACCTGAATCTGCACAAGACTTTTTGTATCCCGCACGGCGGGGGCGGTCCCGGCATGGGGCCGATCGGGGTTAATAGCAAGCTCAAGCCGTTCCTTCCCAGGCACCCGGTCCGGGAGCCTGGCAGCGGGACCGGCGGCTCGGTTGGGCCTGTGAGCAGTGCTCCGGAAGGGTCGCCGAGTATTCTACCGATCTCTTGGGTGTACATCGCGCTGATGGGCAAGCGTGGACTGACGCAGGCTTCGCAGGTGGCTGTTCTGAACGCGAACTACATGGCCGAGCGTCTGAAGGATGACTACGACATCCTGTTCCGTGGGTCCAAGGGACGCGTGGCGCACGAGTTTGTGATGGACTGCCGCTCGTTCAAAAAATCAGCAGGGATCGAGATCGATGACATCGCCAAGCGGCTCATTGACTTCGGGTTCCACGCGCCCACGATGAGCTGGCCTGTGCCTGGGACGCTGATGGTTGAGCCGACCGAGAGCGAATCCAAGGCGGAGCTTGATCGGTTCTGCGATGCGATGATCACGATCCGCGCGGAGATCCGGGACATCGAGGAGGGCAAGATGCCCAAGGACGACAATCCGCTCAAGGGCGCGCCGCACTCGATCGCGGCGGTGGGGGCTGATCAATGGACGCACCCATACTCACGCGATGTCGCGGCGTATCCAGCGGAGCATCTGCGAAGGTTCAAGTTCTGGGCTCCTGTAGGGCGCGTGGATAATCCGTATGGGGATCGGAATCTGGTGTGTTCTTGCCCGAGTGTGGATGAGGTTTGTGAGATCGAATGATTGTTACGATTTTTGGGGTAGACAAGAATCGTTTACTCATCAGACCCTGACAGGGGGTCTGATGAGTAGAAGAGTACGAGTTCCACTCAGGACTCGACGAAGGTGCCTCGTTCGCGGTCTTTTTGGGGGCCGGGGAAGGGGAGGGCGTTGCCGTGGGCGACGACATAGATTCCAGGGGCGAGGAGCCCTGCGGCGAAGATTGCTTCGTTGAGGTTCTGGAGGGCGTCGGAGCGTTTCATTTCGAAGGGGCGCATGGCGCCGGTGAGGATGACGGGGACGGTGAGTTGGTCTTTGAGGGCTTGGTGGAGCCATTCGCCGGTTTGGCAGAGGGTGTCTGTGCCGTGGAGGATGATGACGCCTCTACAGGAGTTTGGATCGGTGAGGGGATCGTCTTGGGGGTCTGTTGCGGGACCAACGACAAGACGGACAGCATCGAGGATTCTTTGGCGATCTGCGTCGTTGAGATCGAGGGAATCCTTCTGCATGAGCTGGAGGGTATTGATCTGGGTGTCTTCGAGGCGGAGGAGGCGGAGCATGTCTTGGACCACCGAGGAGCGGTTTGAGAGGATTCCTGCGTGTTCATCGTAGGTTTTCTCGATGGTTCCGCCTGTTGAGATGAGCGTGATCTGGCGCATAGGCATAAGGTTATGCCGTCTAAAGGCCGATGGTTCGGGTTGACGATGAGTTGATACGGCCATTGGGATGATTTGTTTGGTGTCTGGAGGACTGTAATGCCTGTTGTTGGTACGAAGGAAGCATTTGGGCAGGCGCGTCAGTTGTGCGAGCAGGGTTCTTATCGGGCCGCGTGTCGGATCACGACATCGTTGTATAACAAGAACCCGCACTTCCCGCCGATCGTGGCGTTGCATGTGAGTGTGTTGTTGCGGTTGCAGCGGTCTGAGGATGGGGTCCGGATAGCGGGGCGGTCATTGCGTCATATCACCCACAAGCCTCACCGGGTGGCGGTGCTGAGCACGCTGAGTGAGGGGATGACACAGTCGGGGAATCTTGAGGGTGCGATTGAGTTGATGCGTGATGAGATTGTCAGGCAGCCTCAGGAACCGGCGCTTGTTGCCGGTCTTGGTCACATGCTGTTATTGGGGGGGCAGAAAGAAGAGGCGATCAAGCTCGTTGATGAGGCGAATGAGCGGGGGATTATGTGTCTGCCGATCGCGTCGATCTTTGGGCGTGCAGTGCTCCGAACGGATCGGCTTGAGGAGGGGATCGAGTTGATCGAGGGGTTGATAGAGAGCGAGACTGAGGGTGACGAAGAGGGTGAAGACAATGCATCGTGCGGTCGTGCGTACAACGCGCTAGGGCATATGTATGATCGCGCCAAGCGGTACGGGGATGCGATGGGGGCGTTTACCAAGGCCAATAGCATGGTGCCGGCGAACTACATTGAGGGGAAGGTGGCTCGGCAGGTCGAGTTGCTGAAGAAGTCATGGACAGCGGAGCGGTTTGAGGGGATCGCTCGCCCGCCGGCGGGGACGCCGCGTCCCGTGTTTATTTTGGGGATGCCGCGGTCTGGTACTACGCTGACGGAGCAGATTCTGGATGCTCATCCGCTGGGGTACGGGGCTGGTGAGCTCGGGTTGATTTCGGAGTTGTTCCATCAGATTGCGCCGGATCCGATGAGCCCATATAAGTTTGGGCCTGATGATTATGATATCAAGAAAGTTGAAGAGCTTGCCAAGATTTATCGTCGGGAGACGATGGCGATGGCAGACAATCCTGCTGTTGAGGTGATCACGGATAAGGCGCCGATGAACTTCTGGTATATGGGGCTGATCGCTCTGGCGTTCCCGGATGCGAAGATTATTCATTGCCGGCGTGAGCCTCGGGACAACTGCTTGTCGTGCTTCTTTCAGGCGCTCAATGCGGGGCACTCGTACAGCTTTGATCTTGAGAACTGTGGTCGTTTCTATCGGCATTACCGGGAGATCACGGACCACTACACCGGGGTGCTCAGTGATGAGCGGGTTGGGGTGCCGGTGTTTGAGAATCAGTATGAGGATACGGTCGGGGATCAGGAGGGCAAGACACGGGCACTCCTGGACTTTGTCGGCCTTGAGTTTGACGAAGCGTGCCTGAGTTTCCATGATTCGGGGCGTGTGGCATTAACCCTGAGCAACGATCAGGTCCGTCAACCGATTTATACGAGTTCGACCAAGCGGTATGAGCGCTACGCTGGTCATATTGATGCGCTTATTGAGGGGCTTGGCGATGTGATCGCTGAGCCAGTGTCTGAATAACGAGTTCTTTACTCTTAGCCCCTGAGCGGCTTGAATACGAATCTTACAAACAACGGGCGAGAATACAAATGCAACCGAACCAACAGATGAATCCACAGCAGAATCAAGCGACCCCCAAGGATCTGTTCGAACAGGCCAAGAAACTCATGGCGGTGGGGGATGTGTTCGAGGCTTCCAAGCGTGCTGGGAAGCTCCGGGCTCACTTCCCCGAAGAGCCTCCGATTCTTGCGATTCACGGTCTGGCGCTTGCCAAGCTCGGGGTGCATGAACCCGCGATCAATGACATGCGTGCCTCGTCACGGCTGACCCTGCAGGCGCTCGAAGAGGGGGAAGAAGAGAACCCCGCGAGGCCACGGATTGTGGATCAGTTTATTCAGATGCAATCTGAGATCGGGCGTTCATTGACGGCGCTGGGTGAGTACGAAGACGCGAAGGATGAGATCCAGCGAGCGATCGATATGGATCCGGACCGGGCCGATGCGGTGTGCGCGATGGCTGAGTTGAACTCGGCACAAGGGGACACGCAAGAGGCGATCGGTTTGATTGATGATGGGCTGGCACGGAAGCTCGATGAGATTCCGCTGATGGTGTCTTTAGCCAATATTCTTGATGACGCCGAATCTGCAGATCTGGCTCGTATGAAGGCGTGCATGGAAAGACTCGGGGAGCTTTGCGAGGAAGTGGGGCTGATGGCCGGGGAGTTGATGTCGGTGCTGCGGGCGCACGGGAAGCTGTGCGATCGGCTCGGAGAATATTCGGAGGCCTTTAACTCGTTCCGTCGTGCAGCCAAGCTGCGCCGCGGAGGATTTAATCCTAAAACGCACGCAACGATTACTACCAAGCTGATGGAGGGGTGGACGGCTGAGGGGATCGATTCTTTGGTCCGTCCTGAAGGCGATCTCGGAACTCGGCGAGTGTTTCTTGGGGGGTCGGTTCATTCCGGGATGCCTGAGGTTCAAGAGCTGCTAGAACGCTTGCCCAATACTGTTGTTGTCGGGCCAATGGAATCTTTGGGGGTGCTCTGCATGACGCAGTTGACCTCAGCCAAGGGTGTGCTCCGTGCTGTGGTCCCCGGGCCTGGCGGGCACCGCGGCGACCAGCTAAGCAAGGTCGCGACGGCTTATGGTCAGACCTGTGACTCAGCGGCGCGTATGGCGGGGATGACGACTGTTGATACGCACCCGCATAACCTGAACCTGTTTGGGTGTGCAGCAATGACCATGCGGGGCGTGCGGATCATTAACTGCCGCCGTGACCCGATCGAGCATACGCTCGCGATGTATTGCGATGAGATGCCGGGGAATCATCCGTATGCCGGGGAGTTGCTAGCAGCAGCGGCGTATGTAAGGGACTGCGAGCGGATGATGGACCACTGGACCAGCGTGCTCAATGACGAGCGGGTTGGTGCCAAGGTTATCAATGTGCAGTACGAGCAGGTGTTGAGCGATCCAACTGGCGTGCTTCGTCAACTTGGTGACGCGTTGGGCTTTGAGGTGAGCGATGAGCTTGCCGCTGGGCTTGAATCAACGGAGGCCAAGGGGCCGGGTTCGCATCCGTCAGAATACGGGACAGCGAATAAGGCTCTGCGTGAGTTTTTCGGAGTCGGTGTTTAACGCTCGGTTACGAAGAGATTAGCTTTCATGGATGCATTCGCAGCCGGGTTTGCCGCAGCCACCGGAGTCGCAGGTTTCTGGGACCGGGCGTGGGCCGAGTAGTCTTTCGGTTTTTTTGTTGATGAACCAGGCGTGCCTTTCGAGGTGCCAGCAGTTGTATATCGCGAGGGTTTGGATGGTGACCGGGCCGTGGTCTGGATGGAGTCCTGCGCGTTGCCAGTGCTCGGGTTCGAGCTGGTAGAGGAATGCGATAAGCCATGAACGGAGGGTGTGGATTGTTGCGATGTCTCCGCCGATGGGGGGGGACATCGTGGAGCCTTGTGTGCAGCCGTAGATAGGGGAATCTATGAAGGCGTGTTCATCGAAGAGTTGAAGGGTTGGGTTGTCTTCAGCGAAGATCTTCCTGATGCGTGTTGCGAAGACCATTTCAACATCGGCAAGGTGTCCGAGGACAACGCGGATGGGCCAGAGCCCGGTGTTTGCTTCTGGGGTCCAGGCTTGATCGAGTTGGTCGTCTGTGAGTTCGAATATTCTTGGATCGACGGACTCGACACCGATGCGGAGCCGTGCGACGAGTTCTTCGGTGGAGAGCTGCTTGAGTGCTTTGATGGAGGTGGGGGTGATCTGGTTGTTCATGTACAAAGGATAGCCGGTAGTGGCGAGTTTCTAGCGGACAAACCAGCGGAGTTTGTAGTTGCCTTGCTCAAATGAGGCGTCGATACCAATCCAGAGTAGATCTTTGTTGGCGGCCCTTGAGTTGGCGAGACGGAAGAGGTTTTCTCCGATTGGTTTGATGTAGAGCCCGGGGGTCCGCTCGCCCATGGGCATGAGGTGAAAGGCTTTGTAGACATCTTTTTTGTGTTTGACGAGTTCGTCGAAGGCGGTACCCGGATCGAGCCCTCGGTCCGTGAACTCATCAATGGTGATCTGGGAGAGGATCTGATTTGTGAATATCTCGCGTTCGTCGTTTTCGAGGGCGTAGATGATGTGGTTCATCAGGTGTTTGATTGATTTGGCATAGAGGGTGATGTTGCCGTCTTCGTCCTCGATCCGGATCTGCCCGCCCGGGACCGCGAAGATAGCGTTGATGCTTGTGGGTTCGATCGTTTCTCGGCTGCCTCTTTGCTGATTATCCAGTTTGGTGAGAAGGCCCTTGCGGCTGATTTCTTTTCGGTATGGAGTGCAGGCGGCGAGTTGCGAGATGAGCAGGATGGTGCCGATGACCGTCGCTGTAAAAGCGAGCGGTATGAGAGTCATCGCGATTGGATGTTTTTCTTTGCGAGACATTATCATTCAGATACGGGCGAGGATGCCTGCGGTTCGACCGGGTGGTAGGTTGGTTCTGGAGAATGACGCGACCAGCTCGCGTGGAGGGCGGCGTCTGGGGTTGGGGTGTCTTGGGATTGGTCTGGTTGATCGGGGTCTGGGGATTGAATCCAGTGCGTGCCAACAGAAGCGGGGCGGTTGAGGGCGGCTCGTGCGATAAGGCGAGCGGTGTAGAGGAGGTTCTGGACTTCCCAGCCGTCGGGGGTGTCGAAGACTTTGTCGAGGGTGTAGCGGCCCCAGAGATCGAACATGTCGCACGCGTCGGCGAGCTTGGTTCTGGTGCGGGAGATGCCCGCGTTGTACCACATGGTCGAGCGGAGCGATGAGCGGACATCGGTGAGGTCGAGCTGGGCGTGGGTGCTGGGCTGGATTGAGGAGATGATGGTGGTGGGGATGGGTGCTGTGCCGCTGCGTTGAACTGCTTGCTGTCCTGCGATCTTGCCCATGACGAGGCCTTCGAGCAGGGAGTTGGAGGCGAGGCGGTTGGCGCCGTGGAGACCGGTGCAGGCGGCTTCGCCGATGGCGTAGAGATTTGGGACATCGGTGGCGGTGGTGAGGTCGGTCTGGACGCCCCCTATCTGGTAGTGGGCGGCGGGGTGGACCGGGATGGTATCGGTCGCGGGGTCGATGCCGAAGGAATCGAGGGTGGACCAGATGCCGGGGAAGCGTGACTTGAAGTGGGCGATGTGTCGGCAGTCGAGCCAGACATGCTTTCCGCCTTGGCGGGCGAGCTGCTGGGAGATTGCGCGGGAGACGACATCGCGTGGGGCGAGTTCTGCAAGTTCGTGGATTGCGGGCATGAATCGGTTGCCCGCGTCATCGAGGAGGTGGGCACCCTCGCCTCGGACGGCTTCGGAAATGAGCGAACGAGGGGCACCCGGGATGTACAGCGTTGTCGGGTGGAACTGGACAAACTCCATGTCTTGGAGTGATGCGCCTGCGCGGTACGCCATCGCGATGGCGTCGCCAGTTGCAATGGAAGGGTTGGAGGTTTCCCGGTAGACCTGTCCGGCGCCGCCGCAGGCGAGGATGGTGGTGCGTGCCCAGATGACCTGGAGGCCGTGCTTGGGATGCCAGGTGATGGCGCCGAGGACTGGGGCTCCGGGTTCATTTGAGGGGGTGAGGAGGTCGATGGCAAAGCAATGGTCAAACAGGCGGATTGAGTGGTGCTGTTGTGCTTTGTTGGTGAGTGTGCGCTGGATTTCGATGCCGGTGGCGTCACCCCCGGCGTGGTAGATTCTGTTGGCGTTGTGGCCTCCCTCGCGTCCGGTGCTGAGTTTGCCTGCGTCGTCCTTGTCGAAGGATGCGCCCCAGTCAAAGAGTTCTTGGAGGAGCGTTGGGCCTTGGGTGCAGACGAGATCTACAGCGGCGGGGTCGCACATGCCCGCACCGGCGGTGAGTGAATCTTTGATGTGGGCGTCGATGGAATCTGTTGTGTTGGTGGGGAGGACAGCGGCGATGCCTCCCTGGGCCCATGAGGTGTTGGTGGTGTTGATCTCATCTTTGGTGCAGACGATGACTTCATTTGAGTCTGATCCAGAGCCCGCGGCGGTAATTGCAGCGCGGAGTCCGGCGACACCAGAACCCAGAACCAGAGTGTCGCAGAAGATCTGAGGGAGGAGCCCGGTCCGGAAGGGGATGAGGTATCGTCGTGTTTCAAAGAGGGTGCTCAAGAGCGGCTCCGGGGTAGGTTGGCTAGATTGTAGCTTTGATGGCGGGCATTGCGGGACGATGTAAGGCCCTGATGGGGTGAAACAGGGGGGTGAGGGCTCTACAGTGGATGCATGAGTAGAGGACCGAGCAAGCTTGAGAGTGTACTAACCCAGGCAAAGGCGGCTTTGGCGAGGGAGAATCTGGGGTCGGCGTTGGTCTTGTACCGCAAGGCGTTGTCGATGGACAAGAACAATCCTCGGCTGATGCTCCGGCTGGGTCAGGTGCTCGTGGTGACCGGGTTTGCTGATGAGGCGATTGAGGTACTCAAAAAGGCGGCTAAGAAGCGGGCCAATCATCCCGAAACGATGGTGGTGCTTGCTCAGGCGTACCTGACTGTGGGGGATGTGCCCGCGATGCACGCGGCGCTCGAGCGGGCGTTGCTACAGAATCCCGGGCACGGGGCTGCGATCATGGCGATGGTGAAGTCGCATATTGATTCGGGGTCTATAGAACTCGCTGAGGAGTTTTTGGAGCGGGTGGGTGAGATTGAGAACCCGGATGTTCTGGTGCTGATGGCTCACGGGAAGGTGGCGCGGGAACTCAAAGATTTTGATCGCGCGATCGGGTACTTTGATTCGATCCTTGAGAACCCTGATTTCATCGAGCGGTTCAAGAGGTCCGCTCGCTTTGAGATGGGGGCGGTGCACGATTCGCTCGAAGATTACGATCGGGCGTTTGAGTTTTATGCGCAGGCCAATGGCGGGCATATCCACGGGCATGTGGCTCACCCCGCATCGATACAGAGCATGTGGTCGGGCGAGGTGCTCGATGGGATTCCAAGATCCACCATCGATGATGATCGGCCTGTGGTTATCGCGGGGATGCCACGATCGGGGACGACGCTTACTGAGCAGATTATCAATGCACACCCGCTCGGCGGGACGGTCGGGGAGTGCCCACTATTAATGCAGATGGTGTCGCGGACACTGGCGGCGAATCTTGATCAGGACCGGATTGATTCGTACGCGACCGAGTATCTTGGGCAACTCGATCGGCAGGCGGGCACGGGTCCTCGGCGGGTGATTGATAAGCATATGGGGACAGAGAAATCGATGGG
>JGI24723J26617_10001757_pt1 | contig 18504 bp, 15 predicted proteins | sample Cruoilmetagenom6_FD_26617 | JGI IMG/M metagenome (IMG submission 26617)
TATNTCTTGGGTAAGTCCCCTGGCCGTACCGTTTTGACACTTCTTGGGCCAGATGGAAAACTGATCACAAATGTGGACGTTAAAGTAACGCCGGATCTGGCGGAACTGAAAGAGCTTTTAAAAGAAATTCTTCCAAAAGAAAATGTTCAAGTGCGATCCGCCAATGATGGCATCGTTCTTAGTGGCACGGTATCAGGCGCACCCAAAGTGGCCTTGGCATTGGATCTGGCAAAGCGTTATGCACCGTTTGACGCAAATTCAGGCGAGTACAAATTGACCAATTTGCTATCCGTTGGTGGAACTCAGCAAGTTATGTTGAAGGTTCGTTTTGCTGAAATGCGCCGTAGTGTTGCAAAAAGCCTAAGTTCCACAATTGGTATTAATAAAACAACTGGCAACTTTGCAGGTAGTGCTATCAATACAGGAACAAGCCTTAATGCCCTTTCCGGCATCAACGGTCCAAGAACAGGTGCTTTGAATCTTGGTTTCACATCCGGCGGACTAGCCATCGGGGTCCTATTGGAAGCATTGGAAAACAAAGGTTTAGTGCGGACATTAGCCGAACCTAACTTGGTTGCCCTATCCGGCGCTGAGGCAAATTTCTTGGCAGGCGGAGAATTCCCGATACCTGTAGCACAAAGTGGTTCCACAATTAATGGTGGTGGCACAATTACTATTGAATTCAAACCATTCGGCGTTGAAATGAAGTTCATTCCAACTGTGTTAAATGGCGATTTGATAAATTTAGTTATCGATACCTCTGTTAGTGCCATAGATCGTGATAATTCCTTCCAATTAGGTACGAATGGCCTCAGTGTACCTGCGTTCTCAAAACGTCAAGCCTCTACAGTTGTTGAAATTCGTGACGGCCAAAGCATTGCCATTGCGGGGCTTTTGCAAGACGACTTTAAAGATATAGCTGGACAAGTGCCCTGGTTGGGCGATGTACCTATACTAGGCGCGCTTTTTAGAAGCGCTGAATATAAGCGCGAACAAACCGAGCTTGTTGTTATCGTTACACCGCATTTGGTTAACCCTGTGGACGGTGACGCTTTGTCATTGCCGACTGATCGGGTCAAACTACCAAGTGAAAACGATCTTTTCTTACGCGGCAAAGTTGAAGGCGGCAAGAAAACAGTAAAACGTGGAACAGTAGCTGCACAAGATTTCAACGGTTCCTACGGCTATGTGATGGAGTGATATGATGAAAATTTCCACCTTAACTCTGTCACTATGCGCAACATTGTTGACCGCATGCGATGATATAACTGTCTTCAATTGGGCACCATTCCCCGATCACGAAGTGCAACCGGAAGTACGCAACGGCCCATTTGGTTATGCGAATGCAAATAATGTTGCAATTCAGTCCGGCCAACAAACCGGGGCAATGCTTGCAAACCTTACACGTAAATTCGCAAGCGAAACCCCTGCAACAATTAATTTTGCATTCAATTCGTCACAACTTGATGATCAGGCCCGACTGGCCCTTCAGCAACAAGCGAATTGGATTAAAGCGCGCCCACAGATTACATTTACGGTCTTTGGCCACACTGACAAAGTTGGTGGGCCCGCATATAATAAATCTTTAGGCAAAAGACGTGCGCAGACAGCCGTTAACTATATGATTTCTCTTGGCGTAAGCCGCGCGAAAGTTCGTGCAGTCGCNTCATTTGGTGAAACGCGCCCACTTGTCCTGACCGAAGCTCCGAACCGACAAAATCGCCGCACTGTAACCGAAGTTTCCGGTTTCGGGCGTTCTAAAAAAGGTGGCACTTTGGATGGAAAATATGCGCTGGAAGTTTACAGACGTTATATCACGATGGAAAACCAAACAATTCTGACAGAAAAAGGTCAAGGGGCCATTGCTGAAAGCACGGTGCAATAGTGTTGAAACAGCTTATAGTTGTATTATTTGAAATGGCTCCCTCGTGTCGATGGAGCCATTTCAATTTGTGCCTTATAGGCCCAGAAAATATAAACAATTTTCCATTTTCCCCCAAAAATTGCCACATTTCGCGATTATTGAGTATAAGAGGAAATTTGTTTCTTTCACCATAAGTGGTGAAGACACAGACAGATTGGGCAAAAAAAATGACTGTAACTGTAGTAGATGAAGAACAAGAAGTAGAAACAATTGAAGCATGCGCAATAGCGCGTGACCTTGAAGAATTTGGTCTGTTGATCGAAGATCTTGAAGGCAAGCTTGGCGCAAGCTGGGGCGGGTTGGATTTTAATAATGCAGAAGATATTCTGCGTAGTTCACATGCCGATACACTGAAATTTATCGTGATAGCGCTGGATAAAAGCGACGAAAACGATTTAAGTTTTGTTTCGAATATCATTGCTGCAGCCAAAGCGCGTAATATTAAAGTTATTTTGGTAACACATGATCTGAATGCCATGTCATTGCACCAGTTGATGCGCATGGGTGCAGATGATTTTGTTCCTTATCCAATTCCTGAAAATGCTTTGAACGATTCAATCGATCGCGTTTTAACGGAACCAGAAGAAAAAGTGGTTATCAAAGAAGTATTCATTCAACCGGATGGTGGATCCGTTACAAATCTGGCTGCAACCAAGCCGGAAAAGAAAGGTATTCTTCTTCCTGTTTACGGAATGGCCGGCGGCGTAGGCGCTACGACATTTGCAACCAATCTGGCTTGGGAGATGCAAACAATTTTATCCGAAAAAGGTAAAACAGTCTGTATCATGGATTTTGATTTTCAATTTGGATCAGTCGCCACCTATTTGGACGTAGCCAAAAATGAAGCAGCCTTCGAAATGGTCTCTGATGCCAACAATGCGGACAATGACTCGTTCAAACAGGTTGTATCTCAGTACAAAGAGAAACTGGCCGTTCTGCCATCACCGCAAGATGCAGTGCCTTTAGAGTTTATCGGCCCAGAAGATGTAAAGAAACTTATTGATCTTGCCCGAGCCTGTTATGATGTCGTCATTATCGACGTACCACGTACGCTCGTCAGCTGGTCTGAAGTTATCTTAAATGAGTGCGAGCTGTTTTTGGCAGTGATTGGTCTTGATATGCGATCTGCACAAAATACACAAAGGTTCATGCGCGCATTAAAATCAGAAGACCTACCTTTTGAAAAAGTCCAGTTCATCCTGAACCACTCACCAAAAAGAACTGATTTAAGCGGGAAATCCCGTGTTAAAAGCATGACGGAATCATTGGCTATTGAATTGCGTTGGCAGATGGCGGACGGCGGGAAACATGTTAGTTCAACGGGTGATCACGGTGCACCATTAGCAGAAATGGTCGCAAAGAACCCACTTCGCAAGGACATTGTTAAAATTGCAGAGACATTTGCAGAGCTTTGTGAAGAGCAGCAACTTTCCGCAGCAGCGGAATAAATTAGATATTCAGCAGAGTATATTAAATGTTCAAACGATATCAAAAACCAAACGCTCCAAAACCCAGCGCAGTGCCTGACGCGAAACCGTCAAAGGCGGCCCCGGTGTCCATCGAAAAACCTGATGCAGTTGTTCCTGCAATGGCACCAGTTGCCGTTCCTGCAACCAGCGAAGAAAGTACAAAAGATCAAAAACGCAAAGATCGGCTAATTGATGTGCGTATGCAAATGCACAAGCGTTTGCTGGAAACTTTGAATTTGGCTGCAATTGATAAAGCTACTGAGTCTGATTTACGTCGCGAGATTGCAGCGGTCACCCATGATGGCTTGCAGGAAATTGGCATTGTTTTGAACAAAACTGAACGCGATCAGCTTGTTCAGGAGCTGGTGGACGAAGTTACAGGTCTCGGTCCATTAGAAGTATTACTGCGTGATGATAGCATCGCTGATATTTTGATCAACGGACACAAGCAGATTTTCATAGAGCAAAGCGGTAAGTTGACATTATCTGATGTTCGTTTCGCCGATGAAAAGCACCTTTTGCGAGTGATCGATAAAATCGTGTCAGCCGTTGGACGCCGCGTAGATGAAAGCAATCCATACGTGGATGCACGTCTGCAAGACGGGTCGCGTTTCAACGCAATCGTTCCACCAATCGCAGTGGACGGTGCATTGGTATCCATTCGTAAGTTTAAAAAAGAAAAGCTAAGTATAGATCAACTCGCTACTTTTGGTGCATTCACCGAAGAAATGGCTGCCTACTTGCAGTCAGCGGTTGCGACGCGTCTGAATATAATCGTCTCAGGCGGTACTGGCTCCGGGAAAACGACGACATTGAACGCGCTGTCCAGTTTCATTGCAAACGACGAACGTATTGCAACAATCGAAGACACGGCAGAATTACAATTACAGCAAACCCATTTGGCACGCATGGAAAGCCGCCCTGCCAACGTCGAAGGTACAGGCGCTGTAACCCAGGAAGATTGTTTGCGCAACGCTTTGCGGATGCGNCCNGACCGTATCATCGTGGGTGAGACACGTGGTGCCGAAGTTTTGGATATGCTTCAAGCTATGAATACAGGCCACGACGGTTCCATGACAACAATTCACGCCAATAACGCACGCGATGCCATTGCACGACTGGAAAATATGATTGCCATGACAGGTGTTGATCTGCCTATCTCGGCTTCGCGGTCTCAAATCGCATCTGCCGTGAACTTAATTGTACAGGTCAAGCGTCTGCAAGACGGATCTCGTCGGATGACGTCCATTACCGAAATCGTCGGGATGGAAGGCGGTATTATCTCAATGCAGGAAATTTTCAAATACGAAATCCACGGTACAGGCGAAGGCGGTAAGATTATCGGGGACTTTACACCAACAGGCATGCGTTCTTTCTATGCCGACAGGTTCAAGCAGTGGGGATATGATTTGCCCGCAAGTATTTATACAAAAGTAGCAGCACAGTAAAAGGGTAACCAATGTCAATCGCCATACTTCTTGTTCTTCTTTTCTTCGGTGTGATCATGATCATCGAAGGGCTGTATCTTGTTGTTTTTGGTAAAAGCATCAAGCTGAATTCCCGCGTCAATCGCAGACTTGCCCTGCTTGAGCAGGGTAAGGGCCACGAAGAAGTGCTAAACACGCTTCGCAAAGAACGTGAACAACACGCCAAATCAAAGAAAGTACCACTGCTTTCTATTTTGGGAAACAAAGCAACACAGGCTAATATTGCGTTCTCTCCCAAAGCTTTGATAATGATTATGATCTTTATTTCCATATCAAGCTTTTCGGTCATATTCGTTATGACAAGCCTTTCACCTCTTATTTCTATGCTCATTGGTACAATAATGGGCGTAGGTAGTGTATTTGTTTGGTTAAACAAGAAAGCAAAAGCACGTTTGGAACTGTTTGAAGAACAACTTCCTGACGCTGTCGAACTTATCGTTCGTTCCTTGCGGGTTGGGCATCCTTTTTCAAGTGCTATTAATGTTGTAGCACAGGAAATGTCGGATCCGATTGGCACAGAATTTGGTATGCTTGCCGATGAAGCAACATACGGGCGTGATCTGGTTTTGGCACTGGAAGACATGGCTGATCGTGTTGATATTCAGGATCTGCGTTTCCTGACGGTTGCTGTGGGCATTCAGGCACAATCAGGTGGTAATCTTGCAGAAGTTTTAGACGGTCTTGGTAAAGTGATCAGGTCACGTTTCAGATTGTTTAGACGTGTAAAAGCAATTACCTCCGAAGCCAAGTTTTCTGGGTACTTTCTGTCTGCATTCCCGGTTCTTGCACTATTGGCCATCCTGTTCATCAGCCCCCACTACTATGATGACGTAATGGAAACTGCTGCCTTTATACCCGCCTGCATAGGTGTTGCGGTAATGATGGTCCTTAATGTTATCATCATGAACGCTATGGTTGATATTAAGGTATGATGTGATGAGTGGACTAATAGATACTTTAACCGCAACATTAGGCCCCGCTGGCCCAATTATCGCACTGGGTGCAGTTGGCTTTTTACTGGTCACACTGACCTTGCCCTTTATTCTTGTAAAAAAGAAAGATCCATTTGATCGGATACAATCGCCGACCCAGCATAACGTTGTGCCAAAATCATCAAATACGCCGGCAATCAGTTTGCGACATGCCAAAAAAGGCCCGAACCTAGATAAGTTTGCATCCTTTCTTGAACCCCAAGATATGGACGAGTTTTCAAAACGTAAGATGAACCTTCTAAGGGCCGGCTACCGTTCCAAAGAAGCTGTCCGCAACTTTCAGTTTATTCAATTCGCACTGGCCATTACAGGTATCATTGCCGGGGCTGTCTATATTTTGATTTTCTCACAAGAAGCTGATTTAACAATGCAATTGATAAAAGGCGCAGCTCCGGCCGGCCTTGGGTATTACCTGCCAATTTACTGGGTCAATAGTCGTGCTGCAAAACGCCAAGAAGAGCTTGAAGGGGGATTCCCCGACAGTTTGGATTTGATGCTGGTATGTATAGAAGCCGGACAATCACTGGACCAAAGTATTGCGCGCGTAGGTAAGGAATTGGTTCATTCGTATCCCCACCTATCTGATGAATACATAATCGTTGCTAACGAAATGCGTGCGGGTAAAGAAAAATCAACTGTTTTGAAAGATTTTTCCGAGCGTGCTGGTGTCCCTGACATAAAATCTTTTGTGACCGTCTTGGTTCAATCAGCCCAGTTCGGTACATCTATTGGAGATAGTTTACGGGTCTATGCCTCTGAAATGCGCGATAAACGGATCATGCGGGCAGAAGAAAAAGCAAACAAGTTGCCTACAAAGATGACTCTTTGTACAATGGGGTTCACAGTGCCACCGCTAATGGTTCTTTTGGTCGGCCCTTCTGTGTATCAAATTATACAGGTTCTTGGATAACCAACGCGATCGGCCAGCATAATGATAGACGCGCTGCAAAAACATCTACTTCTTGCGGTGTTCGTTAGCTTCACAGTAAGTGCCTGCACACAATCACCCCCCCCAATTACCGCCATTGGGCAAGGCCCCAATATGCAAGCGGATGCAGCCAATATTTCCGAAGCTGTAGACGGGTTGATCGTCGGCCACAGATTGATGGCCGCTGGCGAATATGAGGTTGCCTTGCGCGCATATACGCGTGCAGCCGCTGAACAAGGATTAAATGCAGATGTCTTAAGTGCCCTTGGTTCTGCAAACCTAAAGCTTGGCCGCCTTGGNCAAGCAAAGAAATTACTGAAGCGCGCAGTTGAGAAAGACGACCGCTTTGTGCCCGCTTGGAACAATTTAGGCATAGTTTTGTCCAGCGAAGGTAATTTACGCGAAGCAAAGCGTGTCTTTCAGCTCGCATATGGCCTAGATAATGGAAATTCTGAAGAAATACGCACAAATCTTACCAAAATTATCGCAAAGATTGAAAATTCCAGCTATACTGTAGAGAATAATAATAATGAATTCGATTTGGTCAGGCGCGGAAACGGTAGGTATTTACTGTTGAAGACAGCCAATTCGAGCTAGAGCAGAAACAGGAAACAGGCAATGCGAACCCCACTTTTAAATGTGGTTTGTTTATTTGGTGCAGTCGGACTAGCGGCGTGCAGTCAAACAGGCGGATCATTTGCAAAGAAGAATCCCGAAAAAGCAATGAACGTCGTGGATGCGACTAACTTGAATGACATAATGTTAACGATTGCTGACCCGAATGAGGCTGCGAGTTATTTCAAAACCGCTTTGGAAAAAGACCCAACGCGGATTGAATTTCAACGCGGACTTACCACATCTTTAGTCCGTGCGAAACGCGCGACAGAAGCCCTTCCTGTATTCAAAAAATTACTGGAGCACGAAGAAGCAACAGATGAGGATCGCGTCAATTATGCGGATGCTTTAATCAGATCCAATGATTGGAAAACGGCTGAAGCAGAATTGAATAAAGTACCACCGACTGTGGAAACTTTTAAACGCTACCGCCTAGAGGCAATGATCGCAGACTCACAGAAAAAATGGAAAAAGGCTGATAGTTTCTATGAAACTGCCAGTGAGCTGACAACACAACCTGCTAGCGTTCTGAACAATTGGGGCTATTCGAAATTAACACGCGGCGATTACAAAGCTGCAGAAGCTTTGTTTATGGAAGCTATTTCCTATGATCAAAAGCTGTTCACCGCCAAAAATAACTTGGTTTTAGCGCGAGGATCGCAAAGAAACTATACGCTTCCCTTAATCCAGTTAACCCAACAGGAGCGTGCACATCTTTTATACACTTTAGGGTTAACTGCCATTAAAAAAGGCGATAAAGCAGTTGGCCGCGGCTTGATAGAGGATGCTATTGAAACACACCCGCGCCATTTCGAAGCTGCAGTTCGCAGCTTGGAAGCATTGAGTTAAGGGCGGGTAAAAGTGTTGGATTTACCCAGTTATATCCTGCTTATACCGGCTATTCCCGTTAGTATTTGGGTAGCTTGGAGCGATATGAAATTCATGCGCATCCCCAATGTCGCATGTTTCGCCTTATTTATCAGTTTTTTGATAATAGGGCCACTTATCCTTGATATGCACCAATATGGCATTCGAATAGTGCAAGGTATCGTCATGTTAATTGCTGGCTTTTTTGCAACAAGTATTGGCCTGATTGGTGGTGGGGATGCTAAGTTTACGGCAGCTATGGCACCCTTTATCGCACTTGCCGATGTTATACCGTTTATCTTCATTGTTGGGGTAATGTCGTTTGTTTCCATTGCCTTACACAAACTAGTCGGCATCACTCCAGGGCTTAAAGGTTATATCAAAGACTGGGATTCATGGAATGCACATGGCATGTTCCCATTTGGAGTAACATTAGCCGGAAGTTTACTTGCCTATCTTCTCTGGTATTCCTAAAAAAGCCCGAATTCAGCCATAATTATGCTTGCAATATTGACTTGTATAGCCAAGACGGAGCAACTCCGCATGAAATAAAGGCGAATAACATGAATATGCATTCCAGAATAGCACTTGCCCCTCTTGAGCCAGGCACGCTTAAAGCGACAGGTCTACCGCCGGTATTCGCCCGCGAGATTTTTATAAAAACCGTATTCCGCAAAAATTTGGAACTGGTTAGTGATATGGCTAAAGAGCTATGCGTATCCGTTCCCATCATCAATGAACTTATTGCAATGTGCCGAGCACAGAACTTGATTGAAACTTTGGGCAATGGCGGGGGAAGTGTAGCGACTGAAATGCGTTACCAAATGACCGAAACCGGTAAAAAACGCGCCTTGCTGGCCTTGCAACAATCCGAATACTTTGGCGCCCTGCCCGTTCCAATGGCTGATTTCTCAGCACAAGTTGAACGTCAAACAATCCGGAATGTCGGCATTACCAAAGCCAAGTTGGAAGATGCAATGACACAGTTGATCATCCCTGATGATTTACTTAATCAGATCGGCCCTGCCGTAAATTCTGGCAAATCAATCTTGATGTACGGCCCTCCGGGCAACGGTAAATCATCTATTTCAAACGGTATTCGAAATGCCATGGGTGATAAAATATTCATCCCAAGAGTTTTGGAGTATGCAGGTCAGGTCATTTCAGTTTATGACCCGATTATCCACACATCGGCACAAGATACGTCAGAGGACGAAAATAGCTTACGTCGTGCCGGCGGTAACTTTGACAAGCGTTATGTCCAATGTGACCGCCCATCTGTTATCACGGGTGGTGAACTTACCCTTGATATGCTGGAATTGAAATACAACCCAAATTCGAAAACATATCAGGCTCCATTGCAATTAAAAGCAGCGGGGGGCGTATTTATTGTAGACGATTTAGGTCGTCAACAAGAAACGCCGCAAGCCCTGATCAACCGTTGGATCGTTCCAATGGAGGGTGGTGAAGATATTTTAAGTTTGCAATCAGGTGAAAAATTCACAGTACCGTTTGATACTTTGGTAATTTTTTCTACTAACTTTCACCCAAATAAGATTTTTGATGGTGCAGCTTTACGCCGGATTTTCTTTAAAATCCTGATCGAGGCCCCAAGCCGCGAAGACATGCTTCAAATTTTCATGCTGGTTGCCAAGGCAAAGAAATTCACTTTGGACAAAGAAGCTCTTATTTACTTGTTTGGTGCCAAATATGATGAAGTGGACCATAAATATGCAGCCTATCAAGCTCCGTTTATAATCGATCAAATGGGTGCCATTTGCGAATATCAGGGCTTGCCGCGTGTTATGACGCCTGATCTGATTGATCAGGCATGGGCCAACATGTTCGTTGAAGACAGTGATATTGAAAGTTAGAATAACACAGTGTAACACCGTGACCATAAGGCCAGATATCGGGTTTTAAACATAAGCATTACGTACTTATCAGTCTATTCATACAGGCAAACGATACAGCACCAACGCAAAGATAAGCGTGAATATAGATGATCCCATTTAAATATGTCGATTACAGCTTTTGATTGTGTAAGTTTTACACTCGTTCCTAATGCGAAAGCTCGCAATATTCTTATCTGATTTCACGATTTATTCTATGCATTTATTTGTGAAGACTCTGTAATCATAAGCATTCCTAAAACTAGATTTCCAAGCGTTAAAATAATTTAAGAATCTATAAAACATTCCAAATCAAAAATTGATATTTAGACTTGAACTAATCTAAAGCTGCTATCAAATAGTATACAACACGATCTTTATCAGAACGTGTTACCACCCTGGCTGATAGTTAGCCGCTTAAACGAGCACTTATTTTGCGTATTGGTGACTATCAGCTTCACTCTTGCCATCACGCCACATCACAAAATCCGATGCCAATAGATTGTAAATCAGGCTGTTAAACCTTCTGGCTCCGCCAATCCATTTGCCCGGCTGCAAGCCGTCACAGTATTGGCCAGCAGGCAGGCAATCGTCATTGGCCCTACACCGCCCGGTACAGGTGTGATAGCGCCTGCTTTTTCCACAGCGCTTGCGAAATGAACATCCCCTACAAGTCTGTTCTTGCCTTCTCCCTTTTCAGGGGCAGGTATGCGATTGATACCAACGTCGATAACAGTGGCACCTTTCCCAACCCAGTCACCTGTAATCATTTCCGGACGCCCTACAGCGGCGACCAGAATGTCGGCGCCACGGCATAGGTCCTCTATGTTTTTGGTACGGCTATGGGCGATTGTAACGGTACAACTGTCTTTCAACAGTAAAGCTGCCATAGGTTTACCCACAATGTTTGAACGACCAACCACAACGGCATTCAAACCTGACAGATTGCCCAAATGATCACGCAACATCATTAAACAACCAAGTGGCGTACATGGTACCATAGATTTTTGACCTGTCGCAAGCAGCCCAACGTTGGAAATATGAAATCCATCGACATCCTTTTCAGGAATAATAGAATTGATCACCAGTTCTTCATTTAAATGATCAGGCAAGGGCAATTGGCACAAAATACCATGTACTGCAGGATCAGCATTTAGTTCATCGATCAAAGCCAACAGGTCAGCCTCGGAAGTGTCTGCAGGTAATTTATGTTCAAAGCTGTTCATGCCCACTTCGACCGTCGATTTATTTTTATTGCGAACATAAACTTCACTTGCTGGGTCTGCCCCGACCAACACCACGGCCAGACCGGGTATAATCCCGTGTTCTTCTTTCAAACGGGCGACATGAACTGCGACTTTAGCGCGAACGCTTGTTGCGAATTCTTTTCCATCGATGATCTTGGCAGTCATTTTATTTCCTTTTTCGTCATAACTACGACATGAGGGCCACCTGCAATAAGATGGCCCTATGTTTGATTTGTAAAGACGGTTTTAGAACAAGCCGTCAATCTGACCTTCATCATTGATAAAGATGGTTTCAGCACTTGGGGCCCTTGGCAGACCCGGCATCGTCATAATTTCACCGCAGATCGCAACAATAAACCCGGCACCCGCACTTAGACGTACTTCACGCACTGGAACAGAGTGGCCTGTTGGCGCACCGCGAAGACTTGGGTCTGTGCTGAAACTGTACTGGGTTTTGGCCATACAGATCGGCAAATCACCATAACCTTGATCCTCCCACTGGCGCAGTTGATCTCGGATTTTCTTATCCGCAATCACATCATCAGCGCGATAAATACGTTTGGCGATGGTTTCAATTTTTTCCATCAATGGCATATCATCGCGGTAAAGTGGTGCAAATTGGCTGACACCACTGTCGGCGATTTCCGCCACGCGTTTAGCCAGATCAGCAGAACCCTTTGAACCGAATTCCCAATGCTGCGACAGGATTGCTTCCGAACCTTGGGTTAGCACATAATCTTTGACCGCTTGCACTTCAGCATCTGTGTCTGTCACAAAATGATTGATCGCAACCACAACAGGCACACCAAAGGATTTCAGATTACCAATGTGGCGTCCTAGGTTGGCGCAACCTTCGTTGACCGCTTCGATATTTTCTGGTCCCAGATCCGCACGTGCAACACCACCATTCATTTTCATCGCACGAACTGTAGCAACCAGAACAACGCAGTCAGGTGCAAGGCCCGCTTTGCGACATTTGATATTCATGAATTTCTCTGCACCTAGGTCAGCACCAAAACCAGCTTCTGTAACAACATAATCCGCCAACTTCAGGGCCGTCTTTGTCGATACAACCGAATTACAACCGTGTGCGATATTGGCAAATGGGCCACCATGCACAAATGCCGGATTATTTTCCAGAGTTTGCACCAAATTTGGTTGCATTGCCTGTTCCAACAGAACTGTCATCGCACCGTCTGCTTTGATGTCACGGCAGTAAATTGGCGAGCGGTCACGACGATATGCCACAATAATATCACCAAGGCGTTTTTGTAGATCTTTTATATCGTTGGACAGACACAAGATCGCCATCACTTCAGAGGCTACCGTAATGTCAAAACCAGCTTGGCGCGGAAAACCGTTGGAAACACCGCCCAAAGATGTCACGATATCACGCAAAGCGCGGTCGTTCATATCAACCACACGACGCCAGACAACACGGCGCTGATCTATTTCCAGCTCGTTGCCCCAATAGATGTGATTGTCGATCATCGCAGACAACAGGTTGTGGGCAGATGTAATGGCGTGAAAATCGCCTGTGAAGTGCAGGTTCATATCTTCCATCGGAACGACTTGTGCATACCCCCCACCCGCAGCACCACCCTTCATACCGAAACATGGGCCAAGGGATGCTTCACGAATACAGATCGCGGCATTTTTACCGATAGCATTCAGACCATCGGCCAAACCAACAGTTGTTGTTGTCTTACCTTCCCCCGCAGGGGTTGGGTTGATCGCAGTGACCAGAATCAGCTTGCCGTCTTTTTTGTCCATTTGGGCTTTAATGAATGCGGCTGATACTTTTGCTTTATCGTGGCCAAATGGTAGCAGATCATCTGTCGGAATACCAAGCTTCGCGCCTATTTCCTGAATAGGGCGCTTTTTGGCTTCGCGGGCAATTTCGATATCGGTCTTGTAAGACATGTAATTAAACTTTCATAAGGACCACAACGTGGATGTTTCTTCTTTACCTTTATGGCGTAAAACGGCAGCGTCACATGATAAGAAAACCGACACTATCAATGTCTTTTTCGCCGTCCAGTGAAATTTATACTCACAAGTCAAACATTAAACAAAAAAGGCCCGTGAAACCACGAGCCTTTTTGATTTTTTTGATCCCAGCCCTTAAGTCGGCTCTGGCTCCATACCACCGGAAGGTTTAGCTTTTGGTTTCTTCTTGGTTTTTGGGACAGCCGTAACACTTGGTGCAGAACCGTTGTCCTCTTCGTCGTCATCTTGACCCCGATTCAGTGGCTTGCCTGCGATCACTTTTTTGATTTCGTCACCAGTTAAAGTTTCGTATTCCAGTAAACCTTCGGCCAGTCGTTTCAAATCGCGTTTTTTCTTAGTCAAAATAGAAACTGCTGTCGCATAGCCCTCATCAACCAACTTACGCACTTCTTCATCAATAATCGCCTGCATATCAGGGGATGCAGTGGTACCATTGCCTTGCGCACCCAAGTAGGTTTGCTGCTCAGTGGAATAATTGATGTTGCCCAGCTTGTCGGACATACCGAATTGTGTAACCATAGCACGGGCAATATTGGTAACCTGTTGAATGTCCGAAGATGCACCAGAGGTTACATTATCCGCACCAAAAGTCAGTTCTTCGGCAACTTTACCACCCATTGCCATTGCTATTTTGGATTTGTATTTTGTCAATGTGACAGACAGAGTATCGCGTTCCGGCAAGGATAAAACCAAACCCAATGCACGGCCACGTGGAATGATTGTTGCTTTGTGGATCGGGTCGTGTTGCGGCACATTGATACCAACAATCGCGTGACCTGCTTCATGATAGGCAGTCAGCTTTTTCTCATCCTCGGTCATCACCATGGAACGACGCTCCGCACCCATCATCACCTTGTCTTTGGAATATTCAAAATCTTCCATCGTCAAGAAACGTTTGCCAGTGCGGGCCGCCATCAGAGCCGCCTCATTCACTAGGTTCGCCAAATCCGCACCTGAAAACCCCGGCGTGCCACGCGCAATGATACGCAGATCAACATCAGGGCCAAGCGGCGTTTTACGAGAATGCACAAACAGGATTTTTTCACGACCCTTTATATCGGGTAGTGGCACTTGCACCTGGCGGTCAAAACGACCCGGGCGCAGCAATGCCGGATCCAGAACGTCAGGACGGTTTGTGGCTGCCAGAAGAATTACGCCCTCATTCGCTTCAAAGCCGTCCATTTCAACCAGCAATTGGTTCAATGTTTGCTCGCGCTCATCATTGCCGCCACCGTAACCGGCACCACGATGCCGGCCAACCGCGTCAATCTCATCGATAAATACAATGCAAGGCGCATTCTTTTTGGCCTGTTCAAACATATCACGCACACGGCTTGCACCTACGCCCACAAACATTTCAACAAAATCTGAACCAGAAATAGTAAAGAACGGCACACCCGCTTCGCCTGCAATAGCCCTTGCCAACAGTGTTTTACCGGTCCCAGGTGAGCCCACAAGCAAAGCTCCTTTGGGGATCATTCCGCCGAGGCGCGAAAATTTCTGCGGGTTGCGTAGAAATTCAACAATCTCTTCAAGTTCTTCTTTGGCTTCATCGATGCCAGCCACATCGTCAAAAGTTTTGCGGTCTTCGTTTTGATTCAGCATTTTTGCTTTGGATTTACCAAACCCCATCGCCCCACCACGACCACCGCCTTGCATACGGTTCATGAAAAATATCCACACGCCGATCAATAGCAGGAACGGCAACATCAGTGAAACCGTACTCATAAAAGCTGTTTTTTCCTGTGGTGCGGCAACAACTTCAACATTTGCGTTCAGCAAATCGCGCGTTACATCCACTTCAAAAGGTTTCACAGTCTGGAAATTTCCACCATCACTGGCTTTAATGAATACTTTTTCGCCATCCAGGACAACACGGCTGACTGTGCCATTGTCAACTCTTTGCATAAACTCAGAAAAGCTGATTTTCGCACCCGTTTGGGTTTGGTCGGTTGAATTAAAGACGTTGAACAATCCGATCACGAGTATAAACAGCGCAATCCAAATTATAAGGTTTCTGGCGTTACCCAAGGGCTTTCTCCTATTTACATCGGCTTATGCCGAATCCGTTTGATACGGTACTTTGACAACATAATCCTCTTTCAAGGTTATTCAATGTGAAACGATACCTTGAAAGAACTGATCGGTATCTATTTTCAGCAATATTTCAACCGGCCCGATAAAACCTGCCAAAGGTGCCGAAATAACCGCATCATCNTGCCACGCTGCAGGTGTTTGTTGCAAAACATCGCGCATAATATCAAAATTTTTCCAATCTTTCAGCTGCATAAGGCCTTTTTTCCCTAGTGGNCGTATATCCATACCTTTCAGATTCTCATTGGCTGAAATCAGCCACCGACCGTCAAAATATCCGTTTTTCAGTACTTCGGTCGCCATACTTGCCACTTCACGCATCACAATCAAGTTCTTATCGGCATCTATTTTAATATAGCATCCTGCCAATGTTTGTGATTTTTCCTGCTTCAGTAGATCATAAATTGACTTCAATGCAGAAAATCGGGGCCTATAGGCAGCGCCCGTAATCCACCCCATTGAATGGCTGAGCACCCGATATTGAATATCAATCGGATAAGATTGCAAACGATTCAGATCAATCGTAACCGTTCCAAATTTGGTTGGTTCGCAACATTCATGGGCAGCTTCCTGCGTAACTTGTTCCAATGCAGTTCTTGCAGGTTGCAATCCGAATGCAGTTGCTGCCAGACGTTCAGATGTCAGACCCAATTCCGCTAAAAAAGGCATTGCATTACGCATTTTCACGCGATCAAATCGCATATCATTGTTGGACGGATCTTCAATCCAACCTTGCCCCAAATCAGATAAATAGCCACGCAAACTTTCGCGTGAAATATTCAATAACGGACGCACCCAAGCAGGGTTTTCCCCAGTGATTTTCTGCATACAAGAAAGGCCGTCCACACCGGAACCACGCGCAAGGCGCAACAAGAATGTTTCAGCCTGATCATCTTCGGTATGCCCCAATGCAACAGCGGTTAAATCAAGTTCCTGTGCCCATGCCGCAATCAAATTTTTTCGCGCATTACGGGCCGCATTTTGCAAGTTGCCCTGCCCGTTCCAGTTATCCCAACTTAGAATAGAATGAGAGATGCCTAAATCCTTACAAAGATTTGCAACGAACTCGGCTTCTGTCTGTGCCTCTGCACGCAGATTGTGGTTTACCGTTGCCCCATATATTTTTCGCCCATGCTTTTTCCCCCAATCACACAGCAAGCGCAGCAATGCGACAGAGTCACTACCGCCAGATATCGCAACGCCTAAAGAACCTTTTGGCACAGCTTCTAAAGCCGTACAGATCTCTGTTGTTAGATTACACGTATCAGACACATCTACGAACAGCTCAAGGCTGTCATTTCATTTCTGGCGTCAGTGACTTCAACTGCTGTAGGGTAACGTAGCTCAACCTCGCTTAATGTAGCGCAGGCATCCTGAGTTTGCCCCAGTTGCGCCAGACTTACACCTAACCGGTATAAAGATTTCGAAGCTTTTATACCACTTGGCGAGCCACTAAAACTTTCCAGAAAGGCACGTGCGGCATTACTCCAATCACCTAGGCTCGCTAATGCTTCCGCCCGCCAGTAATGTGCTTGCCCAGTCAAAGGGCCATCAGGGTAAGTCAATAAAAACTGGTCGAATTTAACTACACCATCTGTATAATCACCTGCTTCAACAATCGCGACAGCACGATCAAAGTCGCTTTGTTCCGATACTGCAAGCTCAACCCCAACACCTTCTATGGGGGCATCGGGCGTACCTACCGGAACATCCCCACCACCCAAGGTAGAGGTTTGGCCAAGTGTGGAAACATCGCCACCTTCAAGCTCCACGAGGCGGAACTCCAAATCACCAATACGGTTGGTGCCATCTTTGACAATACGATCAATGCGAAATTGTAAACTTTCTACAAGGCCCGTAATCCGGCGCAATTCTTGTTCCAATGCATCAGTACGCTGAAGCAACGTACCGGAACCCGTAGGGGCCGTGGCACCTGATGTGGTAGACAGTTCACGATTTAAAAGCTGTATTTCAGTGTGCAAAAAAACCAACTCTTGTCGAACGTCAGCAAGAGTTTCCTGTCTGGTTTGGGCAAAAACCAACGCGGGGACACAAGCGACCCAGATTGAAAACAATACACATTTTGAAATTTTACACCCGATAACCATAATAGCCTCTTAACTTCCTAAACCGGCGCCGACAACAGTTACTGCGCGGCGGTTCTTTGACCAACAATCTTCTGAAGAGCAAATTTCAATGGGGCGTTCCTTCCCCCAAGTTAGTGTTTTAACACGGTTATCTGCTATGCCACGGCTGACCATGTAGTTTTGAACGGCACTTGCACGGCGCGCACCCAGCGCAAGGTTATAATCGCGCGTGCCCTGCTCATCCGCATGGCCTTCAATGGTGACAACATATTGTGTGTTTTGTAGCAACCAGTTGGCTTGTCCGTTTAACACATCGGTCGCTTCGGGGCTTAACGTGCTTTGATCCACGGCAAACAACACTCGATCTCCAATGGTTTGCTGAAAATACGCAAGCGATGTTGGGTCATTGACGCTGCCGGGTTGAATGCCACCAATAGTTCCATTTGTTCCACCGCCCGGGAAACCATTCCCACATGCCGTTAGTCCGACAGCCAGAACCGCCATTGTGCTTAGTTTAATCAGAATATTTGTCATATCTTTACTCTGCCTCTCTTGATGGTTTTTCCATCATTTCACTTATTATATCAGAAACCACNACACATGTGAATTCCGTTCCGCATTACTCTAACAGGCCAGACCACGCAGGATCTGATCCAAATGTCGGCGTATTAACTTTGCGTAAGTTTCGCCCCGTTACATCAACTGAATAAATCGAAGGTGCACCGTTAGCCCCAGCTGTTTCTCGAAAAAACATCAAAACACGGCCATTGGGAGACCAAGTTGGGCCTTCATCCAAAAATGACGCTGACAGAAGTTTTTCACGGCTACCATCAGTGCGCATCACGCCAATGTGAAATCGCCCTTCGTTCAGTTTGGTGAATGCAATCAAATC
>JGI24723J26617_10001770_pt1 | contig 18425 bp, 10 predicted proteins | sample Cruoilmetagenom6_FD_26617 | JGI IMG/M metagenome (IMG submission 26617)
TCGGCTTCGATGAACTCGACCGAGTTGATCACCGTGTCGAGGTTGGAGAGCCGCCCGGTGGAGAGGTTGTCAATGATGGTGACGCGGCAATGTTGAGCGAGCAGGTGTTCGACCAGGTGCGAGCCGATGAACCCGGCGCCCCCAGTGACAAGCACACGCTTTGTCGGGCGTGTGCTTGAGGGAGGGTTGTGGGTTGTGTCGGCCACCTGAGCGTGCTCCAGAGATCAGACGGCGTGTTCTGGGTCGCCCGCGTGGTACTTGTGGGAGGTCTGGATATTGCGACGCATGTATCCGCCCGCGGTGCCTTGAACACCGTTGACGAGCACGCCGAGGAACTCGGAGCGGTGATCGCTGAGTTCATTCTTGAGCCGGGCAACCTGACCACGCTTCTCGGCCATCGCCCGCACGACGAGCATCGTCGCATCGACCTGGCTGGCGAGGGTGAGGGCGTCGCCAGCGACGATCGCTGGGGCGACATCGAGGATGACTACTTCATATTCGGCTGAAGATTCGGCGAGCACCTGACCCAAGAGTGCGGTGCCCAACCGCTCGACCACACGCAGATTGCGTGCACCCGCCGCGAGCACATCGGGGCCCTTGTCGGTCGTTTTCTGGATGCACTCGGCGAGTGTCTTCTCGCCCGCAAGCACCTCGGCGAGCCCGGGATTATCCAGGAGCCCGAACGCGGTGTGAATCTTGGCCCGGCGGAAGTTGGTATCGATCAGCAGCGTCTTCTTGCCCGCGGCTTCGCATGCTTGGGCGAGGTTGCTGGCGACACTTGTCGCACCCGAGCCGGGCATTGCGCCCGCGACGAGCAGCGTCCGGTGCCCATTGGCACCCATTTTTTTGGTGATCTTGGTCCGCAGCTGGCGATAATGCTCGGCGAGCACCGAGTTGGGGCTGTCCATGAACAGGGTCTGGAGCGATGTATGGGCCGAGGGGTCTTCCTCGGCGTCGGGGATGATGCCCAGGATCGGGGTGCGTGGGATCATCGCGATGTCCGCAGCGCTCTTAATCCGCTGGTCAAGAATCTCGAAGACCACGATGATGCCCGCGGTGATCCCGGTGACAACGAAGATGCCCAGAGGGATCATGATATAGATAATCGGGAAGGCTGGGCGGTCGGGGACATTCTCTGACTTGGTGACGGTGATGCGATCAGCGGAATCAAGTCGAGCGGCCACGCTGAGCTGCGCGAAGTTGGATTCCTGTTCGTTCTTCCGATCGATGGTGTTTTCAATCTGGCGGTTAATCTCTGCGATCTCTTCGGTGGTCTGTGTGAGGTTGTTGAGTGTTTCGAAGAGTTCTTCTTGGGTGCTTGTCAGGTCCGCGATCTGGGCCTGGAGTTGCCCCAATGCTGTGCGGGTTGTGTCAACGCGGGTATTGAATGATTCGAGGAGCAGGCGTTCGCGAGTCTCGGCGAGCTCACGCTCGGAAGCTTCGAGTTGTTGAAGGGTCAGCTTGTAGGTGCGGTGCTGAGGCTGTATCCCGGCGGCCTGCAGCGAGGTCAGATTCGTCTTCAGCTCGCCGATCCGCTGGAGCATATTCAGGATGATGGGATGAGCCTCGACACGATCACGGAGCGTTGGGTCATACTGGATGGGGGTATTGCGTTGGAGTTGGGCCTCGTCATTGGCCAGGCGCACCTGGTGAGCCTCGATGAGCTGCTGGTTGTTGATAATCTGGGCGTTGACCAGCTGGAGCATTTCCGCTTCGGCGGATTTGTCGGCGCTAGTGGTGCCAAGTCGATTTTCTTCGACGAGCCGATTCTTGCGGGCGTTGAGCTCGATGAGCACTGCATCGGATTCCGCGATGGATTTACGAATGGCTTCTTTTCGCTTGGTAATGCCCGAGCTGGTATCCGAGCCGAGCAGTCGAATGTAGTTTTCTTTGATCAAGCGGAGGAGACCGGCGGCGTCGTTGCGATCGCGGACCTGCACAGACATCTGGATCAGGTAGGTCTTGGGGATCGCGTAGGCCTTGATAATCTTCTCAAGTTCCTTCGTGGCTTCGATGATATCGAGCCGACCGTTCCGCGAGTATTGCTTGTACCACTTCGGGGCCTCGAACTCAAGCCGAGAGTCCGCCAGCACCGCGTTGATGACGGTTTCGCCCTTGATAATTGTCACCTGGGTGCCCATAAAACGGGCCATTTCGTCCTCATCAATGGTGGATACACTAATTGCATCAATCTCGGTTTCCACAGGAGAGCACTTGAGCAGTACCGTTGATTTGTATCCGGGCGCAACATAGAGGAAGAAGTAGTGTGAACCTACCCCAACAATCAGCCCCAGAAAAATCGCACCGACGAGCACAAACTTGTACTTCTGGAGCAGCTTGAGCGGGTCAAAGACCACGCCCCCCGCTTGTGGGGCTTGCGGAGCGGACCCCGGGCGTTGGGGGCCGGCTGGGCGACTGGGTTGCTGGTTGCTCATTTCACTGCTCCATCATGCTTCCGTTGTGTCTGGGGTCGTCCGATATGGTGTGGATCGATCCCGAGACGCGTTGGCTGTGCGCATCATCTATTCATCGTCGGTTTGATCAGCCCTCGGCTGAGTTGATTTCTTGCTCGAAGTCCGCAATATCGATTTCGAGGGGAGGATATGCCGTCGGGGAGGCCCGCAGCGTCGATTGTGCGTCATTGAGTCTCGAACGGGCTTCGATCATGTTGCCCCGTGCAAGTTCAAGTTTGCCCGAAGTCAGAATCATCGATACCCGCGCCGGGATGCTCTTGATGAGCACGGCGCCCGCATCGATCATCTGCTGGGCCTCATCATATCGGTTGAGCCTGATATAGATGCCAGCCATGGTTTCATACGCTTCACTCCGGGCAATGTTCTCATCGATCGCTTTTTCGCCATACACGAGCGCGTCTTCCACGCGATCAAGCTTGGTCGAGAGGGTGTAGGCGAGGTTATTGTTCATCTCCCAGTCGTCCGAGAACAGCTCGATCCCCGCGGTCCAAACCGCGGCGGCCTGCTCAAACTCTCCCTGGTCGAACAGCGTCGAGCCCAGCGTGCGGAACGCACGGACCTGCACNGCCGGCTCGCTGGAATAGCCCTGCAGGCGTTCGAGGATCTCGGTCACGCGTGGCGAGTTCTCTCCCTGAAGCGCCAGGTGCTTGGCGATAAACAGATCGATCCAGGCGTGGATATCCTTGTTCGCGTTCCGGCGTTTGAGCGCTTCGAGGTACTGGACCTGATCCTGCGCGGGCTTGCCCTCGAAGTAGCGAGAGAGGTTGCCCGACCAGGTGACCAGGTCTTGGTTGTCATCGACCGAAAGGTCGAAGGCTTTGGTGAGTTGCTGCTGGGCGAAGTCATCGCGTCCGCGTGCCTGGAGCACCAACGCCTGAGCCGCGAGCAGGCCCGCGCTCTGGTTGATGTCCCCGACCATGTTGGTCAGCTCGGTGATCACCGCGTTGGCTACCTGGGCGTTTGGCGGGTTCATACGCACAAGCATGTCGATATAGACGGCGCCGTCGTTGATCGAGCGCCGGGTATTCCATGCCATCGCGTACATCTCGGCGGCTCGCGACCAGTCCTTGCGTGACGCGAAGAGCCCGCCGATGCGTGTCATCAGCCCGGCGTCATCGGGGCGCTGGGCGACCACCTCGCGGGCGATATCGAGGGCTTCGCCGCCGCGGTTGGGATCGGTGAGTATCTCGTTGAGCACCGAGTAGATAATCGAATCGAGGTATGGATTGAGCTTGATCGCGGTTCTCAGGTCCTTGAGTGCGTCTTCCCTGCGCTCGGCGGAGAAGTACGCCGCGGACCGAACGCGGTACGCGCGGTAGTTGGTCGGATCAAGATTGATCGCTCTGCTGATGTCCGAGAGTAGGTCGTCCATCTGTGCCGGATCGCCCACCATGAACTCGGCGCGGGTGATATACACCGACGCGTCGTTTGGGTAGAGCGCCACCGCCTGATTAAGGATGTCGTTGGCCTTGGCGGAATCATCGAGCCCGCGTGCGATGCTCGCGGCCTGGAACATGATCGACATCGACTTGCGTTTGTCCTCGGGAAGCTGGTTGTAGATATCCTGAGCGTCTTGGAAACGATCGAGCATTAGGTACGCCTGGAGCAGGCGTGGGCGGACCGAGAAATCGGTGTCCGCGCCGTTATCGACGACCGCTTTGTAGTTCTTGATCGCCTCGCTCGAGTTGTTGATCCGCAGGTACAGATCGCCCAGGAGCTTGGAGCCCAGCATGGTCTCGGGGGTCTGGCGTTCGATCGCCTGCGACGCGGCGGCGATCGCCAGATCGGGGCGTCCACGCTCGAGCATGAACTCGGCGTTGGCGATGTATGGCTCGGCGCCCACTGGGGCGGGGAGCTTTGCGATGTGCCTGGCGAAGGCCTCGTTGGCGAGAATCAGCCCGTCCTTGCCGTCGTAGGTACCCTGGCTGGCGTACCAGGCGGCGTCGAGCTTGGCGAACTCCAACTCGTTTGCGGTTGCCTGGAGCGCATCGATGATCTCGCGGGCNTTGTCCCACTGACGCGTCGCGTTGTAGAGACGCCCGAGCTGGAAGCGGTTGTCGATGTTCGAGGGGTTGAGCTCGAGCATCTTCTCGCGTTGGCGGATCGCGAACTCTTGGCCCTGCGTTCCGCCGTAGAGGGATTCGAGGTTGAGCCAGAGGTTCATGAACATCGGGTTGATCGAGCCGTAGCGTTGCATGCGCCGGGCTATATTGAGTGCGTTCTCGTACTGCCCATCGCGGACGAGTGTGAGCAGGTACTCGGTGATCGTCGTATCGCGGTTGGGGCTGATGGCCAATGATCGCTCGAAGGACTGGATCGCTCCTGGAATATCGCCTGTCTGGCGTTCGAGGATTGCGAGCATGTGGAAGATGGAGGAGTCCGCCGTACCAGAGGCGGCCGCCTGCTTGAGCAGCTCGACAGCCGTAGCGATATCGCCCTCCGTGTTGGCGATCCGTGCGCGGAAGCTGAGCACCTCGACCGGGCTGAGCCCCGGACGCTGGGTGATCGCGCGGGCGCCCTCAAGATCGCCCGTGGCGAGCATCTGGAGGAAGGTCATCTCGATCACCTGATCGTTGTTTGGTGCGATTTTGTTGAGCTCGACGAGCGTTTCTCGGAGGATTTCGGGGCGATCCTTTTCGCCCGCGACTCGTGCGATCGAGAGCAGCTTGCTCACCTCATCGGCGCTCGAGAGGCGGATCGACGCGATCAGGATATCGACCGGGTCGTCGGAGCTTGTCGCCTGGATCATCCGGGCGATGGCCTCGTTGTCGGGGTGGATCTCGATGCACTGCTCGAGCACAGCCCGTGCGCCCGCGACATCCTGGCTGTCGAGGAGCAAGCCCGCGAGTTCTTGGGCAACGCGTGGGTCGTAGTTGAACTCTTCGATGGAATCACGCAGCATCTGGATCGCGCCGGCGTAATCGCCCGGGACCTCGGCGCTGCCGATACGGACCCGGCGGGCTTCGAAAATCTTGGCGAGGACCGGGTCCTCGATCAGATCGGGGTTCAGCAGCTGGTTCACGCCGCTGAGCCCTTTCTCAGCGATCTCAAGCCCGGGGCTGTATTCGAGGATGCTGGTGTACAACTCCGCCGCGGCTTGATAGTCCTTGAGCTGGATATGGATCGTGGCGAGCGTGAGCATTGCTTGGAGTTTGCGGCTGGTGCCGTCAAGCGGGATCATGAGCATGAACGCGTCGCGGGCGACGCCGTACTGCTCGAGCTCCACGGCGACAACCGCTTCGTACCAAAGCCCCTCGGGCTGCACGCGGTTGGTCAGCTCGTTGAAGCGTTTGAACTTGCGGAATGCTTCCTCGAGATCACCCTTGGCCCGGGCGATGTTCCCGTCGAGCATGATCAGGCGGAGGTCATCGTCGGTCACCGAGCCGGCGTACTTGTCTCGACTGGCGACCGCGGTCGTGATCGCGGCATCAACCACGCTCTGGTCCGCGTCTGTCTGGCTGGCCGCGGCGATCGCTTGTTGGGTCTGGATCTTTGCTTTGGAGAGCAGGGCCTCGCGCTGGGCGTCGAACTGGCGGAACCCCTGGTAGCTCAATGTCTTGGGCTCGAGGTCCTCGATCTGTGAGTACCACCCGATCGCTTCGTCCTCATCGCCCGCATCATTGGCCACACGCCCCGCAAGGAGGAGGAGCTCGGCGTTGTCTTTCTGGGAATCGATCATCAGGTCGATCATCGGGCGAGATTGGGCGAACCGGGCCTGAGGCGTGATGATACTCTCGAGGCGCAGGTATCGCCTGACGAGGTCGATCGTGAGCTGGTCGCTCGCCGAGCCGGCGAGCATCTCCCCGATCGAGTTCAGGTCGTCGATGTATTTCCCTTGGTTCTCGTTGAGCGCGGCCCGTTGCTGGTTCTTAGGTGTGGAGTCCACGATCTGGATCTGGTCGATATTGGCTTGCAGATAGACCCGGTGGATCAGCAGTTCCATCGTCTGGGGATGATCGGCGAGGTACGCGTTGACCATGTCGAGCCCCTCTTGGAGCGGGGTCAGTCGCTCCTGAGTCTGGATCGCGGACGCGTTGTGATTGGCGATGAAGCTCTTGAGATTGATCAGCCCAATCATCGACTCGACATCGTCTGGGTCGGCCATGAGGGCGCGTTCGAGATCATTGATCCCCAAGGTCTCTTGGTCCTCGGAGAGCAACTCGTCGCGGCGGGAGATCTCCATGATGGTCAGCCCCCGATAGCGCTTGAGCCGTTCCCATTCGCTGACATTTTCTGGGTCGTCACGGAAGAAGGCGAGGGCGACATTGGAGTCTTCGATAATCGAATCGGCGAGCCCGCGTGAGTACCTGGTGTGCAGCATCTCCATGCGGATTTTGAGGTATCGTTCGTGGGCGTCGATGTCGTTGCGGAGGATGGTCGCGGTCCGCTTGATCGAGCCGAGATAGTCGCTGCCGAATCGTTGGCGGTAGAGCGTTTCGGTCTCGGGCGTGGTGTGCTCGAGCGCGTCAACCCATTTGTGCAGGTTCTCGACATTGGTCGAGTCCTTGTTGACCGCTTTGGAATACGCGAGCACCGCGCCCTTGTAATCGCCTTCAGCCATGAACTGATCGCCGCGTTTGGCGAGATCAGCGGGGCTCTTATACGCAACGCTATATGCGAGCACCAGCATGCCCAGGAGTGCGAGCACGCCCACAATGAGGATGATTACGAATCGTGTGTTGACGCGAGAGGCCATCGGTTCTTCCTTCTTCATATCCCGGCTCGTGCCGGGGTGTATTCACACAGTCTTGTGTGTTGTCTTCCGTCTTTGGATCAAGCACCCGCCGGTATGTTCGGCGGGCGATGGTCTGTTTGTTCTACTGTTCTGGTGTTGATCCCGTGTTGCTGAGGGCTTTGAGCGGGTTGTCGTCTGGGTAGAGCCCCATCTGCACATCGACCCAGTTGGGGACACAGCGCATGGTCTCGCCGAGGATCTCGCCTACAAACTCGCCGGCGTACTGGGCGAACTCTTCGTAGGAGTCAAAGGCCGAGCCCGTCACCTGGATCTTGAGGTAATACGCGTAATCGTCGTTGAGGTTGAACGCGAGCTGTCGGATCTCGTTGGCGTTGGCCTTGGTGCCGCCGTTGGCGATGAAGAAGTAGCCCGCGAAGATCCGCCCGCCGTCTTGCTCGATGAACTCGGACACCCGCATCTCGATCGGCGAGTTTGGCGTCACCCCGCGTGGCAGTCGCAGGCGTGTGCCCGGCGCATCGCTCATCGCGGGGTCGTTGCTCAGGCGGATCGAATAGAGCTCACCATCGAGCCCTGCGAACTCGCTGGGCACGCTGGTGTCCACACGCCATGAATCGGTGTTCATGGGCAGTTCCATCACCTTTGACGAAGCGCCCTGCTGGAGCCCGCCGCCCACGAAACAGCGTTCGGGGACATGGGGGACCGTGTCGATCATCCCGGTGTAGTACGCCATGTGGAGCCCGAGCACGATCGGTTTTTGGGGGTTGTGATCGAGCGTGCGGTAGTAAGAGCGGGAGACATAGTTCTCGGTGCCCAGGGTCTCGACGACCTCGGCGACCATCACCTGATCAGGGCCGATTTGGGTCCAGCTGGGGGTGATGGACGGCAGCGTGGAGACCTGACGGTTGCCCTCGGGGTAGATCGGGCGTTTTTGCATCTTGACGCCGAAGTAGTTGATGTACCCCGCGATCGCACCTGTCCCTGTGAGCAAGATCGCACACGCGAGCACGGCGGCTTTTTTCTGTGAATTCATACTCATGATGCGCCCGCTTTCAATGCTGCTGCGTCTGTGTCGTTCTCTGTCGAGACCAAGCGATTGAGCATCCATCCAATCCCGAGGAACAGCCCGAGCGAGGGGATCAGCAGCAGGGTGCCGATGAGGGTGTGGGCGTCGCCGTTGGCGAGGTTGGGATCGATCATCATCAGCAGCCCGAGCACCGTCACGCGGATGATGTTCATGAACACCGCGACCGGGCCCGCGAGCAGGATCAGCGCGATCCGCTGCCACCACTTGGGTGAGCCCAGCAGCGCGACCGCGACGGCGAGTGCGTAAAACGCGACGACCATCCGCATCCCCGAGCAGGCCTCGGCCACATTCATCGGGTGGGTCACGCCCGTGTTGGTGATGATCTCGATGGTGTTGCCTTCGATGTCGGCTTCGAACCAGCCAAAGGGGTTGCCGATCAGATTGAGCATCAGCCATGAGCCCTGCGAGGCGATCAGCTGGAGCTTGAAGGTGACCGCGAGCATGATCTGCTCAGCGACCGTGATCATCAGCACGAGGTAGGTGATGGGCAAGAAGAAGTAGCGGAACATCCGCGGCCCGACCATCCACAGCGTGAGCGAGCCGAGCGTGAGGATCAGGCTCATGCCCTCGAGCATGTGGTTTTGTACTTTGAAGAGGTTATAGCCGTAGGCCTGCATCCCGAGCAGGAAGGGGACGAAGGCGGGCCAGAAGACGCTTGTGGGGGTCTTGCAGATCTGCTCTCGGCGTTGCCAGAGCATGTAGATCGCGATCAGCGGGATCACGAACGCGTGCCCCCAGTCCTCGGGCTTATCCAGACTGATCTCGGCCTGCTTGAAGAACCAGCGGTAGAAGAGCACAAGAAAGCACAGCCCGATACAGGCGGTGAGCATCACCCCGGAGCGTGTGAACACACCCAAGATCCGATCTTCATCGGGCTGATTGGCGGGCAGACGGGTTGTTGTGTTGGGTGAACTCATTGGCTGATAAACGGTNTCTCGACAGCGTTCTTTGATGGGATGCTCGGCGGGTTCGGGGTTGAAGAAAACAGGGCACCCNGCCCAGGCGTCTTGCACAATAACGCCTGATGAACTCGGCTGCTGATCTTTTTTCGGCGGTTTTCTCGGTCCGCTTTCGTTCCCTCCTCGGGTCCGTGATGATTGGCGCGAAATACTCAGATCGCTCGGAGAATCAGGCCAACTTGGGCAGTTCTTTGGCAACTCCACCGGACCCAAGAATGTGATCGCGCAAAAAAGAAACGATCCCTGCCGTTTGACAGGGATCGGTACGAAGGATCTTGGGTTCAAGTTCGTTGAGAATCAAGGATTTAGCGGTTGATGTTCGTTGGTGGAGCGCCGAAGACATCGTTCCCGAAGTTCCGATCAAGCAGGAATCCGAAGCCGTAGCTGGTACGGAACCCGCCACGGAGAATCGCAAGCGGGGTCGCCCAGAACTTGGTCCCGATATTGATCAGATCGTCACGCTTGATATAAATATCCGGCTGGGTGCCCTCGGCAATCGCCCGCAGATTCAGCATAATCGTCGCCTGGGAATCAGTGCCGACCATACGGGTCAGGTCAACGCGTTCGGGCACGGCCGTTGGGCCAAGATCACCAGCGGCGGCGATGGCTCGCAGGAGGGTGAGCTTGCCGATATTGGGCAACGGGAAAGAGCCCGGGCGGTTGATCTCGCCACGCATGTAGAAGAAGCCAGCGGTCGCGGGTGGAACACGGATGGTGTCGCCGGGACGGATCACCACATTGAAACGGGCATCCCCCGAAACAAGTGGCTGGACGGGGACCCGGATGACTCTTTGCGTAAAGAGTTGTCCTCGCGAGTCTTGCAGGTATGAGCCGTCGCCTGACTGGATCATCCGCCGGGTCGCCACAGGGGCGGCTTCGCGGACCCAGCGTCCCTCGTAGAAGCGCCAGTGGGGGGCCGATGGTTCGGGTTCGGCGTTCTGATCGTCGGTGTTTGTGCTGGTTTGGCGTGGGGTTGAATCAATCAGGTCGATCAGCGGCTCTTCGTCGCTCGGCTGGGCCATCGCGCGGGTGTTTGGCACCAATCCGGTGTTGTTCCGGGCCATCGAGCCGCTCATCATGCCTGGGGCCGAGATGTCGTCGATCACATCGAGCAGGCTCTCGCCCGAGGGGGTGTTGTTGGATGGGTTATTGGAGTTGTTATCGCCATCGTTGTTGAAGATCTGGTCGTCACCGATGTTTTCAGGCGAGAGCTGCGAGGCTCCGGCATCGATGGGGACCTGGCGGATGACATAGATCTCGTCAATAAACTCGGGGAACCCGCCGGCATCGGTCAGGGCCTGGAGGATGCGGTAATCCGCGTCAAGGATCGAGTATGGGCCAGGGTTGGCCACGGAGCCCATCAGGTGGAAGACCTGCTGGCGGCGTTGCTGGACGACCACCGAGACAAGCGGATCGACCACAATCGGGGCCATTTTGACCGCGATGGCCTCGGCCACTTCGGTCTCGGTCAGGTTGGTCACAAAGATGCGCCCGAGCTGAGGGATCTGGATGTAGCCGTTCTGGTCGATCTGGCGTGGGAGCAGCTCGGCCTGTCCACGGGTCACCAGGTCCCAGATGGTCAGATCAAGGAAGTCGCCGGGCCCGACGCGGTAGATATCGGTCTCGGGGATCAGGTCTTGGGAAGTGATTTCAGAAATCTCGACCCATTCGGCGCTTGGATCTTCGATCTGGGAGATGTTCTTGAGGATGGGTACACGGGTTGGGGTGCGTTCCCAGCGGCCTACCACGGACGGGTCCATGAACGAGTCCCAGGTGCATCCGCCCATGAAGATCGAGCCCAGAGCGAGCACGGCGAGGGTGGCCATCGAAGCCGCTTTTTTGCGTGCATGCGTGCTTTGGGCGGGGAGTTGACGGTGTTGTCTGTTGACGATTTGACGCACTGGGCATCTCCTGCTCTTCGATCGGCGGGTCGCCGAAAGTGTCGATTTCTACATCTCGAACATATTTCTGCAAAGGACGCGCACACGGTGCGTTGCCCTCTCATTTCATATAGTAGCGAACACATGCCCCCAAGGGTATGTGCGCCCGTGCACTGTCCATCGACCACTCGGGCGTGCGAGGTTGATTTGTGAGCACAAAATACGCCAAATGGTCCGAGAGAGTGCGGCTCATTTTGTCAGATTGCTCGATATTATTGATTTGGCGCACCCGCTGCGCCCTGCGCTTGATCCGTCTAGAATACGCGTTGAGCCCCCTTGTGCCGACAGATGCAGGTGTCCGGCGGGGTGTTCAAATGCTGAGAATCCCATGACGAATCCACCCCCAACATCTGATTCCAACGCTGGTTCGAGCCCCCAAACACCCAAAACCGGGATCGGGCGCACGCTCGAGCGCCATCCGCGCCGGCTCGGGGGCGATCCGATCGCCAACATCAAGCCCAAGTTCTCGCTCACGGGGATGATCCTCAACAACCAGGACGACGCGGTGCACCACCTGTCGGCCAAAAAGAAGCCGTCATGGCTCAAAGCCAAGATCCCTGGCGGCGCAGGGTTCAAGAAGACCCGCGACAATGTCCACGCCCACGGGCTCCACACCGTGTGCGAAGAAGCCGCCTGCCCGAACATGGGCGAGTGCTGGGATCGCGGGATCGCCACGACCATGATCCTGGGCGACACCTGCACCCGCGCCTGCGGCTTCTGCAATGTCAAGACCGGCAAGCCCGGAGCGGTGGATAAGGACGAGCCACGACGCGTCGCCGAGTCATTGCGGGGCGCGGGGCTCAAGCACATCGTGATTACCTCGGTCGATCGCGACGATCTGCCAGATGGCGGGGCGGGCATCTGGGCCGAGACGATCATGCGCACACGCGAAGCCTGCCCAGACATGTCCATCGAGGTGCTCGTCGGCGACTTCCGAGGCGACGAAGCCGCTCTGCAGATGGTCATCGACGCCAAGCCCAATATTTTGGCGCATAACCTCGAAACCGTCAAACGCTGCCACCCCGCGGTGCGTCCCAGCGCCCGCTACGAGCGCACGATGGAGCTGCTCCGCAGGGTCAAGGCCCAGGGCGGGGTGGCGAAAACCGGCATCATGGTCGGGATCGGTGAGCGCACCGAGGAAGTGACCGAGCTCTTCAATGATCTCGTCGCGATGACCGCCGATCACGACGGCCCGCGCGATCGCAACGACGCGAGCCGGGGCGATCCCTGCGACATCATCACGATCGGGCAGTACCTCCAGCCCACACGCAACCATCTGCCGATCGATCGCTGGGTGCACCCCGATGAGTTCGCCGACTATGAAAAGATCGGCACGGCCGCCGGGATCAAGATGGTGGTGAGCGGGCCGTTGGTTCGTTCGAGTTATCTGGCTGACAAGCAGGCGGATATGTTCGCCATGCTCGACTAAAACTGGTTACTTCATCGAACTAAACGCCAGACGCATCGTGGTGCGCAGGCATTCGTTTGGGGCGAGCAGCTTGACGCCGGTGCCTTGGTGTCCTTGGGCGAGGCGGTTGAACCCGTCGTTGACCATCGTGACGGGCTCGACGCACACGAACTCGTCGGCGGCTCCGGAATGACCTCTGGGCGTAAAGATGACCAGATGGTTGAGATTCGATGAGCAACTCATGGTCATGCGGGTGTTGCTCGCTTCCCAGTCGAAGGTGGCCATCCCGCCAAGCCCCGCAAAGACATCGTCGAGCCCCGGGTTCCCGATCGGCTCGCCCTTGCCCAGCGCGGCGCAGACGCCATCGCTGATCGGCTCGCCGGTGGGGATGCAGCCCGCAGCCGGGTACCGACCATCGACATCGAGCGTGATACGCAGGTCATCGTCGTCCGAGAACAGGTGGCGATGGATATATGGATGGTGCCCGCACCCGACGGGGATCGGATGGGCATCGAGGTTGGTGATCGAGAGCTCGATCTCGACGGCGTTGGGTTCGATCTCGAAGCGTTGGACCGCGCCGAAGTGGAACGGGTAGTTGACCAGCGCCGGGTCGCAGGTGCGTGAGTCGAGCACCAAGCGGGCGGTGATGGGGGAGCGATCGGTGATTTTCCAGGGGGCGTTGCGGGCGTAGCCGTGGATGGCTGAGCCGTCTTTATTGTTCGAACGCAAAGTGTGGCTTTGTCTGTCGAAGCTGAACTGGGCGTCCTTGATCCGGTTGGTCCACGGGGCCATCACGAAGGAGCCGGCATCGGACGGCGATTCTGATTCGGCTGGCATCGTCCGCAGCACGGGGGCCCATCGATCTGATCGGGCGTCATTTGAATCGCCCTTGATCATCAGCCCCGTGATCGAGCCCCCCAGGCGGGGATTGACGGCGAGTCTGATGCGCTCGAGCTCGAGGGTGATGTCGTCTTGGCGTTCGTGCATAGAGGATGGTAGCGGGCGTTGCCAAGCGCGTTGAGATGGGCTCAGGTGGGGCGGCTGGTTTCTCGGACGCTGGCACGATCGAGCGAGGAGGCATAACCGGATCGTCTGGCATGACCATGATCCGATCGGCGCAAAATCCGCGCCGAGATCGATATGCGGGGTTGACAGGTCGATACATGATTTGTCTGTTATTGGCTGAACGATCCGAGTCCAGCTGGGGCGGACGGTGAAGATCGAACTCGGCGTGAGCCGGTGAGGAGATGTGCATGGACCCGAAGCACGAGCAAACAACCAATGAAGCCGCGTCATCGCGGAAGCGCCATAAAGCGCCCGAACCGAATCCGCAGGCCGAGATGAAGATGCGCAAGGCCGAGGATGATGTGCTTGATGTGATCGAGGGTGTCGAATCGCAGCTCGGGGCGCTGCGCAAAGCACACGAAGAGCACCGCGTCGCGATGACCGAGCTGGGGAACCAGAAGCGTGCGCTCGAAGAGCAGAGCAGCGAGCTTGAGAACCGTGAGACCGAGCTGACGAGCCGAGAGGTGGAGCTGGCGGAGATGCGCCAGGACTTTGAATCCCGTGAGATGAACCTGATTCAGCGCGCCAGCGGCTTAGAGCAGCGTGAGTCCAAGATCGCATCGCAGGCCGAGCTGCTCGAGCAGCAAGAAGCGGATCTCGAATCCAAGAACAAAACGCTCGAAGTCAAGATCAACGAACTCGACGGCCAGCTCGATGGCTTGTCTAAGCGCAAGGCCGAGCTCGATACGCTCGAAGCCCAGGCGAAGGAAAAACTCGCCCGCGAGGACGCGGCGACGGCCAAGCTCGAAGCGGCGACCAAAGAGCTGGGCATCGCCCAGTCGCGCCTCGACGCGATGAACCAGGACGCCAACGCGAAGTCGCAAGAGATCGCGGAGATCAAGCAGGCCCACAAGGCCGCGATCGCCGAGCTGGATTCGAGCAAGGAAGAACTGGCCAAGGCATCAAGCGAGCTGCAGTCAGCGGTCTCGAAGCTCCGCGGCAAGGAGATCGAGCTGGGCGAGCGCTCGCACACGATCGAAGAGCTCGCCGAGAAGGCGGGGGGGCTCGAGCACGAGCTGAGCACCATCCGCGAGCAGTACGAAGCGCAGATCGCCGAGAACAGCGAGCTGCTGTCGGTCGAGTCGCAGCTCGTCGAGGAGCTGCGCGCCAAGGTCGAGCAGCTCGAAAACCAGAAGAACACCACGAGCAGCGAGTCGGCCAAACGCGTCGAGGAGCTGACGACCAAGCTCAACGCGGCCACGCAGGAGCTCGAATCCATCCGCAAGACGGCCCACGAGCTCGGCGAACAAGGCCAAGAGAACGAGGGGCGTGTTGGGGGGCTCACCAAAGAACTCGCGGATTCGCACGCGCAGGTCGAATCGCTCAAGGCCCAGATCAAGGAGATCTCGGTCAACGCCGACGAGGCATTGGCCAGCGAGCGCGCTGATAAGAGCAAGCTCAAGGACGAGCTTGAGCAAAAAATCTTGGAGCTCAGTGAGCGGGTCGAGCAAGCCGCGGGTAGTGACCAGAGCAACGAACAGCAGACCGCCGAGCAGCAGGCCAAGCTCGACGAGGCCAACGCCCAGTTGAGCCTGATGAACGACGAGCTTGCGCAGCGCGATCAGCAGATCGAAGAGGGCCAGGCCAAGATCCAAGAACTCGCGGACCAGTCCGCCGAGCTCTTCGCCACGATCGAAAAGCTCGGCAACGAGCTCGAAGCGGCGCAGAGCACACCCAAAGCCACGCCTGATGAGTGGGCGACCCACCGCAAGGCCCGGCTCAAGAAGATGCGCCGGATCCTCAACGGCGATGCCGAGAAGATTCGTCTCGCCAGCGATGCCCTGCGCTCACGCTACGAGCAGTGCGAGCAGGTGCTGATGAAACGCGCCGAGCTGGCCCAGGCTTACGAGGTCATCTCGTCGGCTCAGCGGAAGTATCACGGGCGCGAGGTCCGCTCGGGGATGTTCCTCGGGTTGATCTCGATCACCGCGATCACGCTGGTGCTCGGGGCGATGAGCTGGTTTGTCGCCGATCGCGTGGCCCCCGGGGTGTACGCGGCCAAGGTGACGATGGCCGCTTCGGGCGGCGATGCCAAGCTCAGCGAAGCGGATATGCAGATGTGGGAGACCTACATCACGCAGCTGGTGGCCGATCCCCGCTTTATGGAGGTCGCGGCCGATCGCATGAAGCGGCGCGGGATCAGCGAGTACGGCGTCCCGGGCGAGCTCACCCGCTCGATGGAGTCCTCGCTTGATGTCTCGTCGGCAACGCCCGGCACGGTGGTCTTGGAATATCGCGGCGAGGGCGCCCAGCGCACCCAGCGTGTGCTCGATACCTTCGCGGTCGCGTTGTCGAGTGCCGCCAACAATGCGCGGGTACGCCGTTCGGATAGCTCGCTGACGATGATCAAAGAATCAGCGCAGGTCGGCAANACCCCGCTTGATACAAGGCGGATCGAGATGGCGGGGATGATCTTCGGCGGCTCGATGCTGGGGGCGNTCTTCCTGGGCGGGATCCTCTGGAGACGACTCAGCGCCGCCAAGGCACGGTTCGAGAGCGATTCGCGGGTCGATGGGCTCTTTGATGATGACCAGTGGCAGATGCCCGGCGAAGCCTAAAACGCCCGCAATGATGCGATCTGGTGTGCCTTGATGACTTATCCACAATTTTGTGCGGGGCATGAACGATCAGGTAGATTTGAAACAGAGTCTGGATACAAACAAAGGCCGACCCGTTGGGGTCGGCCTTTTGAGTTCAGTGCGATACTTCTCTTCCCAGCGGAGACGCTTAGAGGGAGCCTTGCGAGCTGGTGAGCACGGGGGCGGCGCTCTGGATGTCTTCGATCATCGCGGGGTAGATCGCCAGGTTGCGTTCGGTGGCGAGATTCACATCGACATCGAAGTCTTCAAACTCGCCGGTGGGGGCGAAGGTCGCGATCTCGCGGACAATGTTGCCCTCGCTGTCGAGCACGACCAGGCGGAATGGCTCGTTGGATTCGCCGGCGAGGTTCTTGACGAAGAGGCGACCGGTTGCCCAGTCCGGGTTGGTCCAGACCGCGGCGACGGCTGAGGTCTGGTTCTGACCCTGAGCGGTGAGGGCGACGCGCTGCGTGCTCTCATCGAAAATGGTGGACTCGAGGTACTGAGCGCCGATCGTGTCGTAGAGATTGGTGACGAGTGCTCGCGACTGCACCATCTTGAAGGTCTGCTGCATATTGACGGTGATGGTCCCGATCGCGATCGATGCGGCGGCGAAGCCGACGGCGGCCACACGCCAGAGCCGGTTCACGCGTGGGCTCGAAGAGAGCTTGGGCTGTGAGGTGGCACGCTGTGGGGGCTGGGTGTTGGCGTCGATCTTGGCGATTACGCCGTTAGTTGATGCGGTACTCGAAGCATGAAGCGGCGCGACGGCTGCGGCAGCCGCGGTTGTCTGGGCGATGCGTGCCTCGTTCTGCTCTTCGCGCATCGCGGCGCGGACGGCCGAGAGCACCATGGTGCGGAGCTCCATGTCGGGCTCGTGCTCGGGGAATAGATCACCGAGGTCGGCCATACGGCGGGCTTCTTCGCGCACGCGGAGCTGGATGGCTTGTGGCGCCGATGCGAACGCGGCCTCGTAGGCCTCGCGTTCAGAATCGTCGAGCAATCCGAGTGCGTGGAGCATGGTCGATTCGATGAGTTCGTGGGTATTCATGACTTAACTTCCTCTCCGGTCCGCTCGCGCAAACGGACCAGCGCCCTGCTGAGGGCTGATTTGATCGTACCCAAGGGGGTATCGAGTTCTTCACTGATTTGCCTGAGTGTCTGCCCACCCAGGTAGGCCCTCATCACTACCGTTTTTTGTAGTTCTGGGAGCGTGTCTACTTTTTGAATGAGCGTTTTGAAGTGCTCATCGTGTTCCATTCTTTTGCCGGCGTCGGATTCGATCCACGCGCCGATCCCCGATGCCAAGGAGTCGTCGAGCATCGCGGTCTTGATGCGTGCACGCTTCCTGCGGAGCTTGTCGACAAGATGACGACGCGTCAGCAGCATCACCCAGGTGACGAGGGCCGCCTTGCGTGGGTCGTAGCGATCCGCGGTGCGCCAGAGGCGGACGAAGATCTCCTGGACCCCGTCCTCGGCTTCCGAGCGTGTGGGCATCGACTGATACGCCATGCGGAAAACCAGCGACCCGAACCGGTCGTAGAGCTCGCTGACAGCGGCTTCCTGATTTGTCGCAACGCGTTGCATCAGTTCGTAATCAACCTTATCTTGGCCCGTGAGATCACTCGCCCGCAAGGGCGGAGGTGGCGGGCGTGAAGCGCCCTGGGCTTGCGTGCCCTTGGCGGACGATCCAGAGCTGGATTNCGTTTCGGGCTGATGTTGAGTATTCTTATTCTTCATATACCACCGGGGTACGAGTGCGCCCGGAGCCTGTGAAACCACCCCACAGACCAGCGATCTATACGAGTACCAGAACGGAAGGATGCTTGCAAGTGCTGTCTTTGCAGAGAATTTTAATCAATTGTGTTTTGGGTCCGATATGACTGGTCGGCTTTTGTTCGTCATCGAGGGTTGGTTGGTCCCAATTTCAGAGAATTGGGGTTGCTCAATGAGAACATTTCCGATATCTTCATAGTGCATGGGACCGGGACTCGTTTCCCGAGTGGAACAAATCGGACTCGGCGTGCCTTCATACCAGAGGACACGCTCGGTCGGATAACCGCATGCAGAGTTCGTCTTCTTTCGATTGCGATCGGGTGAAGACGCAAGAATAGGAATGGGTCAACACTTGGATAACCAAGACAAGACAACCCGATTTGTAGCAGGCCGATCTCAAGCCGGTGTGTGTGCTACCGGCTTGCGCCCGTCGGGTTTCACCAT
>JGI24723J26617_10001771_pt1 | contig 18420 bp, 10 predicted proteins | sample Cruoilmetagenom6_FD_26617 | JGI IMG/M metagenome (IMG submission 26617)
ACCGATTTCAACCCGGCCGAGGACCGGCTGGACCTGTCGCATTTTTCGATGTTGCGCGCCCCGGCGCAGTTGGTTGCAACATCCCTGCCGGGGGGGGTGCAACTGGATTTCGGAGCCACCCGGATTCTTGTCGACTCGGTTCTTGACCAGCCGCTCAGCCTGGCCGACCTCTGGCACACCGGGCGGTTTTCAACGCCCGATCGGCTTTTGAGCGACGCCAGTCCGCTAAGTACGGTGATCCTGGGCACCCAGGGCAATGACACGCTGGAGGGGGGCACGAACAATGATGTGATCTGGGCCAGTGATGGCGATGATATCCTCATGGGGCTGGCCGGTAACGACAGCCTTCTGGGCGAGGCTGGCACGGATCAGATCTGGGCCGGCAGTGGCGATGATCATGTCGAGGGCGGCGCGGGCAACGACACCATCGGAACAAGCACCGGGGCGGATTCGGTTGAAGGCGGCGATGGGGCCGACCTGATCTGGGCGGGGCCGGACAATGATACCGTGAACGGCGGGGCCGGGCATGACGAGATATGGGCGGTTACCGGCAATGATCTGGTTCTTGGAGACGCGGGCAATGACACTCTGGGCGGCGGTGAGGGTGACGATACGGTCAACGGCGGCGACGACAACGATACTCTGAATGGCGGCCTCGGGGCGGACAGTCTTGATGGCGGACCGGGGAATGACGAGATCTGGGGCGGGCAGGGCGATGATCATGTCAAGGGTGGCGCGGGCAACGACACCATTGGAACAAGCACCGGGGCGGATTCGGTTGAAGGCGGCGATGGGGCCGACATGATCTGGGCGGGGCCGGGCAACGACACCGTGATCGGCGGCAAGGGCAATGACGAGATCTGGGCCATCGGCGACCATGACGTCGTTCTTGGCGGGGCCGGGTGGGACACGCTGGGCGGTGGCCTGGGGGATGACGATATTGATGGTGGGGGCGGCAACGACCTGATCTATGGCGGCTTTGGCAACGACACCCTGACGGGGGCCGGGGGCGGGGATGCGATCTGGGCCATGGANGGCGCGGATCGGGTCTGGGGTGGCAACGGCAACGATACCCTGGGCGGCGGCAAAGGCAGCGACTGGCTTTATGGTGGAGGCGGCGCAGATGAAATCATCGGNGGCAAAGGCGACGACCANCTGGATGGCGGGGCCGGCGATGACCTGCTGAGCGGCATGGCCGGCGCGGATGTCTTTGTCTTTTCCTCCGATCACGGAGCCGACCGGATCAAGGATTTCACCCAGGCCCAGGATCTCATCCGCTTTGATGTTGCGGGCCTGGGGTTTGGCGACCTGGCGGTGACGGCGGTCACCGGCGGGGTCAGGCTCACAAGTGCCGAGGGCGAGATCCTTCTTGATGATCTCACGGTGGATCAGGTCTCGGCNGCGGATTTCCTGTTTCTCTGACGTGATGATCAACGCGGTGGTCTGCGGGNACTTCCCGTTGCCGCTAAATCACGCAAGTGGTACGGGAATGTATGAACTACACCTGTGTCGGAATTTATTGATCCCGGCTTTCCGCACGCGGCCACCAAAGCTCTGGGGCAGGGGCTATGACCCTGAATGGTGGTGCGCCCGGCAGCAAAGGCAATCGGCATGAAACGGATCATCTTTCACATTGGCACGCACAAGACGGCCACCACCACCATTCAGAGAACGCTGTCCAGGAATCGCGAGACCCTGCGCAGGCAGGGCGTGCTTTATCCGATCCTGGACCGGTCGTTCGCACCCCATCCGGACAAGCATCTGGGCCTGTTCAAGGCGTTGCTGGACGGCGAGGCGGCGGTGCTGGCCGAGAGGGATCTGCTGCTCGAGAGCTTCGAGAACTCGGGTTGCGAAACGCTGCTTCTGAGCGAGGAACACCTGTCCTGGATGGATCCGGAAAACCTGCGCCCGCTGGAGCATTTTGCCGCGGATTACCGGGTCGAGGCGGTTTGCCTGCTGCGCCGCCAGGATATCTTTCTGGAATCGATGTGGAACCAGATAACCAAAGGCGGCGAGAACTCGCAGAGCATTGAAACCTATTGCCGCCGAACCCGCATCCGCAGGAGGATTCTTTACGATCAGATGCTGGACGGCTGGGACCGGTTCTCGGACGTTACGGCACTGTCGTTCGATGCGGCGAAGGCGCAGGGGGTGATGTCGGCGTTTTGCCAGGCCACCGGCTTGCCGGCTCTGCCCGAGACCCGGTCCATGAATGTCAGCCCGTCGGTGAATTGTGCTTTGGCGCTGGTAGAGATCGCCCGGCCGGGTTGGAAGTCGACAGGAAACAGTTGATGCGTGCCTTTCAGGGCGATTCGTCGAAACATCTGCTCGGGCACCGGCTGCGTCGCGAAATCCTTGACGAGGTGGCCGACAGCAACCAGCGGCTTGAGGCCAAATACGGTATCCGGTTTGAAGCCGGTTTGCCGGATGAGCAGGAGCAACCGGTGACCCGCCCTGATCCGCAGGCCATCGCACAGGCCATCGCCTGGTTGTCAGAGAAAGAACGGCAGAGGGGCACCGGTCGCGCAGAAGGCACAACAAGAGGCTCAGACCCGGTAACCAGGCTGAGGGCGACACGCCGCCTGCTGGCCGCTTTGTATCCGACGGTTTCACCGCCAGACGACACGGGCCAGGAAACCCCGGCTGTGCCTGCGGCGGGCAAGTTGGCGCGGGCGATCTGGCGCGAGGAAATCCAGGCCGAGAACCTGTCCAGAGAGGACCGTCAGGCCAGATGGCAGGAGGTCAAAAAAGACAGGATTCAGGTTGCGCGCCGTGTGCTCGGACATCTGAACAAGTCAGGCTTGAGCCTGGTCGAAACGGACACCGGCGACACCTGACAGTGTCGCCCCGGTGACGATCATGATGCCCTGTTTAACACTGACCCGAAACGCTGCAATACACGTCAGAAAAGGAAATCGCCGGCGTCCAGCGCACCGGTGCCCACGTCCAGCAGTGTCATTGTGTTGCCCAGCCCGTCGTCAATCACCGCGTTGCCGTCCACCAGTGACAGGTGGTTGGATTGCAGGTCGTCAAAATCGGTGATCGCACTGACACTGGACAGGTCGATCTTCTCGAGCGCGCTGGCGGCGTCGAAATCGTTCACCTGGTCATTACCGGTCGAGAACCGGAACGTGTCGCCATCGCCGCCGCCGTCAAGCGTGTCATTGCCCGCGCCGCCGTCCAGCGTGTCGGCCCCGGCCAGCCCATAAATAAGATCATTGTCGGCCCCGCCATCGACGCTGTCGTCGCCAACCCCGGCCCAAAGCGTATCGTTGCCGGCCAGCCCGTAAATCTCGTCATTACCGCTGCCGGCATAGACCTTGTCGTCGCCGGCACCGCTCCACAGGGTGTCGTTGGCCCCGCCGCCATAGATGGTGTCATTGCCGCTGCCGGCATAGATTGCATCACTGCCGCCGCCGCCGCCGATCTCGTCGTGGCCGTCGCCACCGAATACCGTATCGTTGCCGGCATTGGTCCAGATGTCATCGTCACCGGTGCTTCCGCCCAGTTCGTCATTGCCCGCGCCGCCGTACAGCGTGTCGTCACCGGCCCCACCATAGACGGTGTCGTTTCCGCTGCCGGCCCGGATTTCATCATTGTCGTCACCGCCGCCGATTTCGTCGTTGCCGGTGTTGCCGGTTAGCGTGTCACGCCCCTCGTCGCCGTAGATTACGTCATTTCCCTTGCCGCCGGTCAGATGATCGGATCCGGCATTGCCGTCGACCGTATCATCGCCGTCGCCCCCCGTCAGGACATCGTTGCCGCTGGTGCCGGTAAGTGTCAGGTTCGGCGATGGTGGTGGCGGCGGCGGCGGTGGTGTGCTGCCGGTATCAAGTTGCAGCGCGGCACTGGTTGTGGCGAAGTTCTGGGTAACCATCACCGCGTCCCAGCCATTGTAATCGCCGAATTCGATGCCGATGCCGATCAGTTCGAAATTGGCGTTGAGAATATTGGCGCGGTGGCCGGGGCTGTTCATCAGCGAGACATGCAGATTTTCCACATCGTCGGCCAGCCCGGGCGCGCCGCGCTCGCTTTGCCAGGCCAGGTTTTCACCCCAGGTCCAGTTACCCGAGAACACGAAACCCGCAGCCTCCATCCGATCCCCCGGCGAGGTGTTGCCCGGTCCGGTATGGGAAAAGAAATCCTGGTCCAGCATCAGGGTGCTGTAATCTTCGGAGGAATCGTTCAACCTCAGTTCAAGTTGCAATGGGTCAAGCCCATAGGTCGCACGTTCCTGATTGATCAGATCGAGCATCTGTAGTTCGAGAGAATTCGCCTGCGACATTTTTCCTGGCCTCATGTTTCGAGGTGAGATGACACGCATAGGTCATCTCAAGCAATCCGCCCCCGATCCGTGAGAGTTATCTTGCCCATATCGGGCAAAGACGTGGCGAAAAATTGCCACGCTCGTGACATGGTCAGAACCAGGCCTGGTTCTGACGGTCTATATTAATATTAACATAATCCTCATTATCGGTAATATTTGCGCAGCTACAAGCCAGGAAGGTCCACGTCTGCGGCACGGCAAACGGCCCTGCGGGAAGCATCCACACAGAGCCGTCCAGAAAGAGACCCTACCCGAAGTAAGAAGGTATCAGGAACCGCCGGTGCCTGTTGTGGTTGTGGTCGACGTGGTGCCACTGCTGCCACCGCCGATCGCCGCCGCAATAACGACAAGACCCAGCAATGCGCCCGCAGCGCCACCGCTGCCCGCAGCGGTTCCGGTCAGAACGGTCGGTATTGCCGCCGTGCCTGCCGCAGCAGCCGTCCCGGGAGGACAGCTCACTTGGATGTTCGCGCCGTTGTCGATGAATGTCGCAGAGTTAGGGGTGGCNTCGCCGCAAACTTTCTGGGCGATGGCCTGCTCCATTGCCGTTTGTGCAAAGGCGGGTGATGCCAGCCCCATGATGCCGGCTGTCAGGGCGATAAATGTCTTTTTCATAATTCAAGAACCTCTTTTCTGGCTGAATTCGCTCTAATTGTAACTTATGTCGCAGCCCGTTTCAACGAAGCCCCTGCCGAAATCAATAACAACGGGGTGTTTTGGGCGCATATTCCAGGGCGATGGTTAATAAGTAAGCCGGCGAAACCGCATATACCCAATCTGTGGCCCGGCCCATTGTCGCGATTGCATCACCAGACCGTTTCCATAATCGACCCAATAATCATTGATAATGCTGCCGTCAGTGCCGCTGCAGCGCTGTTGCAGGTGGCGGGTGGCGTGTTTTCGCTCAACGATTTCGATTGTTTCCGGGCCAAGGTCCGTCAGATCGCAGGCCATCGTCAACCGCACCTTGCCATTATCCAAAGCGCGAATCACCTGTGTGTGTTCGCCGCCGGTCGCCGGCCCCGGCAGGTTGCCCTGCACCTGAACCGTGCTGGACAGGATGTCGCCGCCCAGGCCCCGGGTTGCAATCAGCATGCCGTTGCGCGTGGTCATGGTCACGTTGTCTTCTGAGCGCCAGATCATGATCCGGCCCGGGCTGTCATCCTGGCGCTGGTCGTTGACAAAAAGATAGGCCAGCCGCTCTTCGCGCTCCAGCGTCACTTCCATGAAGGATCCCTCCAGCGGGTCCAGATCCGTGCGCCGCAACGCCGGACGCTCGGGTGCCTTGCCCCTTGGCCTGGCCGCAACATCCTGGCCGGCACGTATGAGCTGCACCTCCAGCGGCACCACCTCGTTGCCCGAGCTGCACCCGATCAGACCCAGCAGGGGTATCAGCCCCAGCAGGGCGCGGATCCACAAGTGCCGCCTCATTCCCAGAACCCCGACCATTGATCGCGCAACGCCTTCTGATGCGCCCCGCGTATCTGGCCATACAGTCGGCCGGGCACATACATCCGCGCCCCGCCGTCGCGCTGGATCGGACGGATCATCGTGCCGACCGACTGGCGGCTGGGGAAGCCCAGGAACCAGCCAAGCGGGATATTCAGCCGGATCCCCTTGTCGAAGGATCCTTCACCGAAATCTTCGGCTGACACATTGGTCAGGGTAAAGAACCCCCCCACCGACCAGCCATTGTCGAACACCCGGTCCATTGCGAATGTGGCCCCCACGTCGCCAGCCAGATACCGGCCCACATCCACCTGCGCATGGAAGCCGTTGTCAAAATCCATGTAGGCCGAGGCATGACCGGTAAAGACCCGGTAATCCAGAAAGCCCAGCCGCTGGTCATAATCGCGCTTGATGGCGTAATTCGCCTCAAGCCCCAGGGCCAGCTGGCTGTTGACCGGCTTCCACAGCAGTTCCGTCGATACCCCGCCATAACCGTATTCGAAATAACCCGCCGATGCGCGGGCATAAAGATCGGCCCCGGCCCGCCAGTACCGGGCAACATAGAGATTGTTCAGCGTGGTGCTATATTGGGCATAAAGCGCCTGATCGGTGCGCACCGGCGGCAGGGCCGATGAAGATACCCGGCCATTCTTGACGTTCCCGGCAAGCCGCTGGCGCAGCTTTCCGGAAATCACCCAGCCCGGCACCGGCCTGTAGGTGACATCCAGATCCACCCCCACATCCATGCGGATCGGCTGTTGCGGATCGAAATAGGCCGGTGCGAAATAGGGCGAGAACGACCAGCCCAGATCCGGGTACAGATCCGGACCGGGAACTGCGGTGTCGGCGATCTGCGGCGTGTCACTGATCCCTGTCACCGCCAGGATCGCGTCGGTGCTGTTGGCATCCGTTTCCAGCGCTTCCAGATCCGAGCGGCGGATCGTGGTGGTCGACAGCCCCATGCCGTTCGAGACCAGCACCAGGCGGAAGGTCTCGACCGAGGCCGGCATTACCCGGGCCAGCGCCCGCGCTGCCCGCCCNAGGGCGATCGGGTTCGTCATGTAGCGCAGATTGCGAAACCGCAGCTCGACCCTGTCCGGGGCGACATCAAGGCTTTCCAGCACCAGCCCGTCTTCTTTCAGAAGCGGACCCAGCTGATCCCGCAGGCTCAGCGCCGCACTCTCGCTTTCGGCCCAGCCGGTTCCCCAGACTTCGGGCTGCTGGCTTCGCTCGGGTCTTTGCCGGACCGGTTGCGGGGCGGGCACCGCCATCAGCGTCGGCGNGTGGCGCGGGTTGATCTGGATCTGCGCAGATATCCCGATTTCAGAGCCATACAGGTAATAGGCCCCCAGACGGGTGCGCGGAGTGACCTGGTATTCGACGCCCAGATTGATGGGCGACTTGTGCTGGAAAACCGATGTTGTCTGGGTCTCGGTGATATAGGCATCCGAGGAATATTCCAGCTTGAGACCAAGCCTGTCATTGACCTGCCATTCGATGCCGCCAAAGGGGGCAAAAGGCCCGCGGAACCATTGATCATAGGCCAGCGCGCCGCCGGAGGTATTGCCGTCAAAGGTCGGGCGTTCGCCGAACGATCCGATCGACCCATAAGACCCCAGCCGCCCCCAGCCCAGCCCGGCGCTGATCTTGAGCCGCCCCGGCAGGCGTGACGCCCCCCAGGCGGGTGTTTCGAATGTCTTGGTGGCAACGATATATTCAGCCGAATAGACCCCGGTGCCGGCAAAATCCTGCAATCCCAGGGTGACCCCCGGTAAATTGGGCCGCTCTTTGAACAGGCGGAACCTTACGTCAAAACCGCGGTCGTAATAGGTTGGAAAGCCATAGAGATTCCAGTTCCGGATCGCATTGTAGCGAAAGCTGGCCGACATCCAGGGCGTGGCCTGGAAGGTAAAGTTGAACCGGGTCTGCCCGCCGAAACTGGAAAGACTGGGTGCAAACTGACCGTCGGGCAGCATGTCCGCCGAGGGCATATCAATCACCCCTGGGGAACCATAGAAGTTCAGGCTGGGCGGTGGCAGCGCCACCAGAGAGGGTTCGCCTTCCTGCGCTGCGGGTAAACGCGCCACCAGCACATTGCTCAGCACAAGAATACCGACCATGAGCCACCGGGGCTGCGTCTTGCGGGTCAACATGAGAGGGGGGCTGACACGGGTGGGGGCTGCTTTCTTGTGGTCACGGCATTGCGGGTCGTTAGGGTCGGAACCCTACGGGGGGATCAATACAGTACAGAATCTACAGAATCTACATTTCCCTTTTCCAACAAGATGCTCTCTTAAAGGTTGTTTTTCACAAAACCCCTCAACCGGACCACTTGGATAATTCATGCCTCGAATCAAGTATTGTTTCCCGTCGGGAAACAAACTCCGCTCGTTTAACCACATTAGTTCCTTCGCTCTTGCCCGGTCCGGGGGGCTTGGCTAGATTGTTATTCATATTTTAGACGAAATTTTATGAAATTTTATGTGGTGATATTTTGGGGGATTTTTGGGGGATATGTGCGCTGTTTATTCAGAGACCAAAGAGTATGATGGCAAGGTAAAAATGGCCGAAAGGCTAGCCCAGTCTGCCGGGTTCAGCATCGGGTGTATCGGTATTGTCGATTGTTCAAACCGATGCCTTGTTGATGCCTGGATGGGCCGGGGCGACCAGGAAAGCCAGGAAGACCGGGAGCCGGAATTGACCGAAACGACCGCGACAGAGATTATCTCGCGGGCGTTGAAGACGTCCCTTTCGCTGACCGGAGAGAACCCGGACCTGCGGCCGGGCCAGAACCGGGTGCCNGCGGATGATGCGGCCTCTACGGTCTGGATTCACTCCAGCCGGTATCTGATCGGCATTGGCGAACGGGTTGGAAATATTGCCGCAATGGTGGCCTTTGTCAGCAGCCAGCCCGGACAGATGGTCTCGGCCGAGCAGCACCGCATGGCGCAGGTCGGCCTGACCTATGCCGACCAGTTGCTGCATGAACGCTTCAGCCCTCAGAGCAACCAGGAGCAACCCAAAATCCCGGAAATCATCCTGCGCAGCCTGTCTTTCGGGTTTGCCGTGGCGGATGCTCAGGGTGTGCTGGGCTATTTGACGGACAGTTCCAGAAACTGGCTGAGCAGCAATGAAGAGCTGCACATTCTGAATGGTCGCATAACGGCTAAAACACGGCCAAATCAGACTCTTATCCAGGATGCCCTGGTCACAGCAACCACCGGAGCCGGGAAGACATCGGTGGTCCAGCTCGAAGGGGTCGAAGGACCGCTCAAGACAATTGTCGTGTTGCCGATCAACGAGGTGCCGCGCCTGGCGCTGATCGTATTCGGACAGGAAGATGCCGAAGACTCCAACCTGCGCGAATTGCTGCTGGAGACCCTGGGCCTGACGCCGGCGGAACGGCGGCTNGCCCAGCAATTGCTTGGCGGCAAATCACTCGCGGCGGCGGCCAAGGCAAGCAATCTTACGATTTCCACGGCGCGCAGCTATCTCAAGGCGATTTTTGCCAAGACGGGCATTCACCGGCAAAGCGAGCTGATCACCCTGTATCATTCGTTGCTGCCGCCGATCAAAACCGGCGCACCGCCGTCGGGACAGCAGCAAGTTTGAAACGAGGGTCTGACAAGGGGACAGAAAGGGCTCAGACGCTCTCTGCCCCCGCCTTGCTGCCGCCTTGGGTGCGGAACTTGTCAATGTAGCGATAGGCGACGTCCGCTTCGACCAACAAGGCCACAAGATCGCCTGGTTCCGCTATTGACAGAATCTTGTCCAGGATCGCGTCTTCGCTTTGACTGGTCATGATCTGACTGCCGGTGGCCCCATTCTTGTGCAGCACCGCGCGGCAGGTTTGCAACATCTCACCCTGCGGATCCTGGCTCTTGTAGTAGTTGTGTTTTCTGATGATCGAGGGGTCGGGTATCACGCAGATCCGATCGAAGGTCTCGACCAGGTCTGCCGCCGTTGCCTCAAGTTTGTACGGCCCGCTGTTTCCAAGAATCTGGACCGCCAGGTGACGCCGCCCCGTCACCGGCAGGTCACGCACAAACCGGCAAAACTCGGTGACGCCCGGTTCATTATGAGCAAAGTCGACGATTAGCTGAAAGGGTAAGCCGTCGATAATGTTGTAGCGCCCCAGGTTCATTTCACGTGAGGCCTCAAAACTGGCAAGCGCCGTGCGGATAGCGCTTGCACTCAGGCCCTGCGCATCAGCCAGGGCGGTGGCGAACATCGCGTTCATGATGTTGAAACGCAGACGCCCGCCCAGTGTGGCAGGGATATCCCCGACCTTGATAACCGGGATACGCTGTGGCCCGCGGGCCGAGATGATCCAGTCGGCACCCTCATGCGCGGCCACAAAGATCCCGTCGCCGCCGGCGGTCAGATGGTCGGCCAAGGCCGTGGTGTCCGGGCGCATCGCCACCAGAATCTGCCGCCGCGCCACGGCCGTCCCGAGCGCTTGCAGACAAAGCGGATCCTCGGCATTGACAACGACAGCCTCCCGGGCGCGCTGGATTACCCCGGATTTCAGCCGCGCCATATCTTCCAGGGTTTTAACGCCATCCTGTCCGATATGATCGTCCTGAACATTGAGGAAGGCCGCCACGTCATAGTGATCGCAGGCCTGGCCATAAAGGATCAGCCCCTTGCGTGGCATTTCCAGCACCGCCGCCTCGACCGCCGGATCCGAGAACAAAAGCGCCGCCCCCGGCACGCCGCTGAGGTTTTTTGTATCAATCCTGTCCGGCCCGACCCAGGTCCCCGCGGTTGTGCAGACCCCGGCCGTTTTCCCGGCGGTCTGCCAGATATGATGCAACATTCTTGCGGTCGTGCTCTTGCCATTGGTGCCGGTAATCGCCGCCGTGGGAATCCGCGCCGGATGGTCTTCAAACAGGATGTCCAGGATATCGCCATTCACGTCCCGCTCGGGGGCGCCCAACCAATGCGGGCGGAACCCGGGCTGGCCGTTGATCTCGCAGATCGCGCCGCCGACCTCGCGGTGGGAGCGCCCGATATCGGTACACAGGAAATCCACCCCGGCGATATCCAGCCCAACGATGCGGGCCGCGCGCACCGCCATGATCCGGTTGTCGGGATGGATCTGCTCTGTGACATCCATGGCCGTCCCGCCGGTACTGATATTGGCGGTTCGGCGCAGGGGCACGAACCGGTCGTCTTGCGGAATACTGTCCGGGGTCAGGCCCGCCTCTTCCAGGCAGGAAAGTGCTTCGGTATCCAGCGGGATGTGGATCAGGGTGCTGCGCGGATCCGTGCCACGCCGGGGATCTGCGTTCAGCTGATCCAGAAGCGCGCGCACGGTGGTTGTTCCATCCCCCGTCACCCCGCCCGGAATACGGCGGCACGCCATCACCATCCGACCGTTCACCACCAGAATTCGATGATCCTCTCCGGGCACAAACCCTTCGATCAGAACACCACCCGCCTGCAATTCAGACGCCGCCTGAAATGCCTGAGCCAGCCTTTCAGACGAGGAGACCCCCACATCGATCCCCTTCCCCTGGTCCAGCCCGACAGGTTTCACCACCACAGGCCATCCCAATGCTGCCGCAGCGGCCTCGGCCTGTTGCAGGGAATGGGCTATTCGGGTTTTGGGCACCGGCAACCGGGCCTGCTCCAGGCGCTGATTGCAATGCAGCTTGTTACGGACCAGCCGTTCCGCCAGCGAAGATGTCTGATCGGTAAAGCTGCTTTTGAATTTCCGGGCCTGCGCGCCCCAGCCGATCCGCAGCGTTTGCTGGTTCAGGACCGCAACCGGCATATCCCGTTCCATCGCCGCAATGGCAAAACGCATAGAGTTCGGGGCCAACCCGTTCCTTTGCACCCGCCCAAGGAACCGGTCCACCAGTTCGCCGGCCTCCACAGAGGAACCATCAGGGGCTGCGGCCAGCGTCGACACAAGCCCGATCATCAGGTCAATGGTCTCTTTGAACACGGCCTGCCGCTGCCAGGAAAGCGCCAGCCGGATCCGACCACGCGAGACCGCCACCACCTGCGCCTTGTGGACCGGTAGCCGCGCCCAGAGGTGNAGAACAACAAGCAAGGCACCAACGACATCCGCCAGGCGGGACTCCCCGCGCCCNTTGACCAGGAAATGCCCAACCCAATCCTCGTGCGGAACGCCCGGCAGGGCCTCGGCGGGGTTCAGTCCCGCAAGGCCTTCCCAGGTTTCAAGATGCTCCAGTACCCGGTCGGGAACATCCGCCAAAAGCTCCAGTTCAAGAAAGGCTGTCTTGTCGGCGATCTCATATTTGGCGCCATGAAAAAAGCGCAGCGATCCGACTTTCAGAAGGGTTTTCACGTGCAGGCTCTCCGGTGTCAGTTTCCGGGATCCAGTATAGCCGGAAAACCGGGGAGAGAGAGAGGCAGAATTGTGGCTATGACGCCTTGGCGCAGATTACGGTGCCTTGTTTGCAAAAAGAAACACCGCCCCTTTGCAGGGGCGGTGCCGGGGGACGAATCCCTGGTCAGTACTAGACTGACCAGGAACCCGGTCCGTTTCAGTCTGGCAGGACTTAGGCCAGATCCATCTGAATGTACATGCCGTCGAACCAGATGTTGGCGTCATCCTCAAGATACGCATCAACGATGGCAACTGCGGTCGAATTCACACCTGTATCGCCGATAACTTCGGTCGAAACGTAGTGCTNTTTCGTTGGCTCGTCGTAGGTTGGTGCATCCCAAACCATTCCTGGCTTGTCCGGGTCACATACCGTCTCCATGACGCACTTGTCCTCGAAGAAGACAACCTGCTTGGTGCCAAAGTCCGGAAGGTCATGCGCTCCAAGAACGTAGGCTTCCAGATTGTCATCGCTGTAGGCACCCAGATCCAGTTCGGTCTGAGTCACACCACCGAACAGTTCATCCCACATGCCTTCGACAAGAACTTCGCCGCCATCCGACTTCAGGAGGAGGTCATCGCCCTGACGTTCGACTTCAAAGCTCTCTGCTTGTGACGTGTGGAACACGATACGGTCATCATTGTCTTCGTCGAAGTCTGTGATGACGTTCGAGCCGAACTGACCATCATCGGCCAGCTTGCAAGCCGCNTCCGGACCCTTCTGGGTTTCGTGACCAAAGACGAAGTCGTCGCCGTCGCCACCACCGGTCAGGGTGTCATTGCCCAGATCGGCAATCAGGCAGTCGTCGCCCTTCTGGCCGTTCAGGACATCGTTGCCCTCGCCGCCCAGCAGGACATCTTCGCCCCAGCCGCCGTTCAGCTCGTCGTCTTCGCCGCCACCCCACAGGGTGTCGTCGCCATCGTCACCGTTCAGGGTGTCGTTGCCGTCGCCGCCCAGCAGGACGTCGTCGTCATAGGCGTGCCCGTGGAAGTTTGCGTTCTCACCGTCACGACCGTTGATGACATCGTTACCGTCGTCACCGCAAAGCACGTCGTCGTCTTCGCCGCCATTGATGGTATCGTTGTCGTTACCGCCGCTGATTACATCAGCGCCCTGGTCGCCGTTCAACTCGTCTTCACCACCGCTGCCGTTGATGTCATCGTCGCCGGTGCCACCATTGACAGTGTCGTTGTCGGAACCACCATCAAGGGTGTCATTGCCGCTGTCGCCGTTGATAAGGTCATCGCCGCTGTCGCCGCTTGCCTCGTCATCGTCTTCACCAGCATGGATCACGTCATTGCCGGAACCGCCTTTGATGAAATCGCTGGCTTCGTCGCTCGCCGGGTCGCCATCGGAATTGTCACCCCAGATGGTGTCGTCGCCTTTGCCGCCGTCGATGCAGTCCTGGTTGTCGTTACCCTTGAGGACGTCATTGTCGTCGCCGCCATCAATGGTGTCNTTACCAGAGTTGCCTTCGATATAGTCAGCACCTTTGCCGCCGTTGAGCGCGTCACGGCCGCGGTTACCCTGGATAACATCGTCACCTTTGCCACCGTCGGCATAGTCATGACCATTGTTGCCCTGGATGAAGTCTTCGCCGTCACCACCCCACATGGAGTCATGACCTGCGCCACCACGGATGTCGTCGTCACCGTCGTTGCCGGCAATCGCGTCGCTGCCACCCTGGCCGGCAAGCCCGTCGTCGCCTTCGCCGCCCGAGATGATGTCTTCGCCTTTGCCACCACGAATGGTGTCGGCACCTTCTTGGCCGAACAGGCAGTCATCGCCAGCTTCGCCCCAGATCTTGTCGTTGTCGGCACCACCGGCAACTATGTCGTTGTCGCCGCCACCTTTGATCGAGTCGTCGCCGTTGCCGCCGATCAGGATATCTTTGCCGGCACCGCCGTCAATGTCGTCATCGCCGTCATTGCCGGCCGCTACGTCATCGCCAGACCCAGCTACGATGCAATCGTCGCCCGGGTTTACAGCCGAGCCATCGCCCACGAGAAGGTCATCGCCGGTACCGCCGGCAATTGAATCATCTCCGCCTTCACCCAGGATCAGGTCATTGCCGGCCTGGCCCATCAGGATGTTGGCATTGTTGTTGCCGATGACAGCATCGTTGCCAGCTTTGGCTTTGACGTCATCCGCGCCAGCGTTGCTGGCATCATTCAGGTTGATATAGTCGGTGCCGATGCCACCTTCTGGCGACAAAGTGCCTGGAGTCTGACTCAGGTCCCATTTATCATTAATAGACATTATTTCTTACCCCCTAAAGGTTTTTCAAAAAATGTGCGCCCATGAAATTGAGGGCGCTACCCGCCATGGGAAAACCATGGCTGATAGGGCGCGACGAAAGCTAAGCCTTCGACTATCGCCCACATTGATATAGAGCCATTTTAAGGTGAAACACGGCTACCCCCATTTGGGGGTAATAAAGAAGAAATCTGGTTAATTTACGGAAACAAATTGTCGCGCATTCGGCAACCAATTGCCGCATGCGCCTGTGGTCGTGTCGACCACGTCCGAAAACCATGCCCGGCAACCATGGCGATGCGCCACGCAACCGGTTCCTGAAGCGGCCAGTCAGAAAAGCCGCGGGGGNTTACCCCTGAAAATGTCATATTTGGCGATTCGGTCAATCCCAAGACAAGATTGTGGCATAATAACGCCTGACATCCTGCTTGGGATTTTAAGATTGTATTATTAACAAAGCCTTACCAAGGTAAGAAAAACCCGTAACGGATCAACCGTCGCGAAAGGCCTTGTCAAAATATCTCGTCAGCGGTGCCATGAAATAGGCCAGCGGCGAGTGGTCTTCGGTGCGAATGAAGGATTCGACCGGCATGCCCGGGATCAGAATCTGCCCTTCGCTCAGCTTTGCCAGTTCTTCCTCTGGCAGCTCGATCTCGACCCGGTACCAGGAATTATTGGTCTGCTGGTCGACAAATGCGTCCGGCGATATCTGGGTGACCCTGCCGAAAAGATCGGGCGTGTTGCGCATGTCAAAGGCCGCGACCCGGACCACCACTTCCTGGGTGCGATAGATCAGATCCACATGGATTGTATTGACCCGTGCCTCGATGATCAGCGGCCGGTCCTGCGGCACCAGATTCAGTACCGGTTCAGCCGGCCGGATCACCGATTTGCGGCCATAGACGCGCATGTCATAGACAATCCCCGAAATCGGCGCGCGAATATCCAGCCGCTCCAGCTGTTGCAACAGCGAGCGGCGCTCCTCGGTCAGCCCCCGCTCATTGAACTGCACATCACGCAGGCGGGTGATGGCGGCTTCACGGCGGGTCGTGCTCAGCTGCAATTCTTCGATTTCAATCTGGGCAATGCGGTCCAGCGCCTGGGCCCGCTGCGCCACCAGTTCGCCCAGCGTTCCGGCCAGGCGCGCCTCTTCGCGGCGCAGGCTCAGCACCCGCGAGGCCTGCGCCAGCCCTTTTTCAAGCAGTATCACCTGGCCCTCGAGTTCGTTCTCGATCAGTTCCTGCTGGCTCGCCATGGCCAGCATCTGCGCATCAATGCCCTCGACCTGATTGTTCAGCTGGGTGCGCCGGTTGCGCAGCTGTTCGATCTGCTTGGCCAGGGTTTCCTTGCGCGCCTCGAAAAGCCGGACCTGGCCTTCGACCTGAGCGGCAATTTCGGGATTCTGTTCGGCGTTTTCCACCANAATGGGGTCGAACCGGATCTCGGTCGAACCATCCCGTTCGGCCTCGAGCAGCCCGCGCCGGGCGATCAGCTCAAAAAGTTCCCCTTCGACGATGGTCAGTTGTGATTCCAGCTGCGACGGATCAAGTCGGACCAGAATGTCCCCTTCCGCGACGGTAGTCCCTTCTTCGACAAGGATATCTTCGACCACCCCGCCATCGGGATGCTGGACAACCTGACGGTTCTTGTCGACGACAACCCGACCCGAGGCCACCACGGCCCCAGAGATATTGGCCATCACGCTCCAGGCACCGAACCCGCCAACCAGAAGGGCCATCGTCATGAACCCCACAAACAAAGGCCAGGCGGGCGAGAATGGGCTTTTTTTCTTATCGCTCATGTTACACTCGTTACGCTGGTCGGTTTGTTGGCGGCCTGCAGAAGCTGCTTATGGTTCTGGGCTACCTGGGTCAGAACGGCCTCGCGTGGTCCCCAGACCTTGCGCATGCCATCCTCAAGCATCAACAGCATGTCGCATTCCTGGATCGCTGCCGGCCGGTGCGCCATGATCAGCGCCGACCGGCCGGTTTCCTTCATCTGCCGGATAGCGGCATTGAGCGCCTCCGACCCCTCGTTGTCGAGGTTGGAATTGGGTTCATCAAGCACCAGAATCGCCGGCTCGCCGTACATGGCACGGGCCAGCCCGATGCGCTGAACCTGACCACCGCTCAGCTGTCCGCCGGCGGCGCTGACCTGCGTGTCATAGCCATTGGGCAATTTCAGGATCATCTCATGCGCCGCGGCCTTTTTGGCGGCCTCGACAACCTTGGCATCATCCGGCTTGGTGCTGAGGCGGGCGATGTTTTCGGCGATGGTTCCCTCGAACAGGTGTACCCGCTGTGGCAGGTAACCGATATATTGCGCCAGACGCTCCGGGTCGTATTGATCAATCGAGGCCCCATCAAGGCGGATCTTCCCGCCCGCGGTCGGCCAGACACCGGTCAGCGCCCTGGCCAGCGTCGACTTGCCCGACCCGCTGGGACCGATCACACCAAGCGCCTGGCCTGGCTTCAGTTCGAAATTCACCATCCTGAGCGAGGCCTGCTGCGCCTCGGGCGGCACCACGGTCAGCATCTGCACCTGCAGATGTGCCTTGGGCTTGGGCAACTCAACACGGGTATCGTCTTCGGGCACTTCAGACAGCAGTTCGACCAGGTTGCCCCAGCCGCGCTTGGCACGCTGCACCAGGGTCCACTGACCCACCACCAGGTCCACCGGTGCCAGCGCCCGGCCCAGCAAAATCGAACCGGCGATCATCCCGCCCGGCGTCATTTCGCCCTGCAGCACCAGATAGGCCCCCAGGCCCAGCATCGCCGATTGCAGAAACATCCGAAGCGTCTTTGTCGAGGTCGAAAAGCTGCCGCCCAGATCGTTGGCATGCACACCTTGCCGCAACGCCGTTGAACGGGCCTTGTGCCAGCGCTCGAACGAGGTCTTCTGCATGCCAAGGCTGCGGATATTTTCGGCCTCGCCGTGCAGTTGTTCGGCCATGCGGTCGGCCTGATAACTGGCGGCAGTCGATTGCAGCACCGCACTTTTGGTTGTGAACTGGTTCACCACCGTGATCAGGATAAGCACGGTGCCGCCGGTGATCGCCAGAGCGCCAAGCATCGGATTGAAGATCGCGATGCCGCACAGAAAAATCGGGGTCCAGGGAATATCGAAAATGGCGGCGAAAACCGGGGCAGAGAAGAACCGTTGCACCGACTCAAGATCCTTGAGCTGGTTTTCAGACGCCTTGGCGTGTTGTGACAGCGAAGCCTTCTTCAGGATCGCGCTGAACACCCGCCGGTCTAGGCTTTCCTGAAACCGTGCGCCTATGCGTGCCAGCACCCGGCCCCGCGCCCAGTCCAGAACCCCCATGATCAGGAACAAAAAGCCCATCAGTATAAACAGCGCCACCAGTGTTTCTTCCGAGCGGCTGCCCAACACCCTGTCATAGACCTGCAACATGAACAGCGGACCGGTAAGCATTAGCAGGTTGATGAAGATACTGAATGACCCGGCGGCCCAGAACAGCGCGCGGTTTTCACGCCGCGCCGCGCGCATCTCCTCCTGCCCCACGATCCGATCAGAACTACGCATCCGTCCACTCCATTTCTGCTTCCGGTTTGGTCACGGGTTTGGCCGCAGATTTGGTCATGGGCCGACCGGTCGCAAATGTCATGCTAAACGACAAATAAAATCCACTATTCACTTTCAAAAGGTAACCTCGCACAAACCAGCTGTCATCAGACGTTTTACGTATTCCGGCATAAGCCGCAACGGCCAAGTGGCCTCTGAGCCCCTGATCAGAGCATGCTATCATGGGCTGGTTTGGATTTTCAGTGTTTTGCCGCGACCGGCCGGGCCTGTTGGATATTGTACTTGGAACAGATACAATCTTTTCCCAACCTTTCCATTGTGGTCAGACCCGCTTGTCTTTCAGAATCAGATCCCCGGTTCTCAGAGGCTGTTCGCTTCGACTTGCCGGCCCTGATAACCTTCCACCCAGCGTGAAATCAGCGCCCGCGCGGCGGCTTCATCACTGGATGACAGCGCCTGGCGCAACCCGCGCAACACTGCGGC
>JGI24723J26617_10001773_pt1 | contig 18419 bp, 15 predicted proteins | sample Cruoilmetagenom6_FD_26617 | JGI IMG/M metagenome (IMG submission 26617)
AAGGTCTATTGAAAGGTGAGGAACTTACCAAATTCATTAAAAGAAGTTATGAAATGGTGAAATAATCATTTTTCAAAGACAATTAAGAGGCTGAATTACTTAGGTAATTCAGCCTCTTTTATTTATATCTTTACCCAATGGATTTCCCTTGGCACCTTTACCTTCTAGGATTTATTTATGTCATTGCCGGTATCATGCATTTTATGGTTCCCAAAATATACCTGAGAATAATGCCCAGGTATTTGCCCCATCATAGGCTCTTGGTATTCCTAAGTGGACTGGCCGAAATTCTTCTGGGCATAGGCCTATGCTTTCCCGCAACCAAAAATGTTTCCATTATCGGCATTTTATTAATGTTGACCATATTTCTATTGGTACACCTCTATATGTTGAAGGGCAAAAAGGAAGGAGCAGGTATCCCAAAGTGGATCTTACTTCTTAGAATCCCACTTCAATTTGTCCTTATGTACTGGGCGTATACTTATTTAGGCCTATAAATTGATTACACCCTCCTTTCCACAGTTGCCCCCTACATCTGCACCTACTAAGTGGACATTGCTACTCTTACTAGTTTTAGGTTGCCAATAATTTTACTATGTGATTCGATTAAATTTTAATATTATTATGTTCCTTCATCAATATTATAATTGGAGTATTTCTATCTTTATGATATGAAAATTATCTCCACCAATATTGGAAAAGTTACCAGCTTTCTCTGGAATGGCAGGGTAGAGCAAACAGGGATATTTAAATACCCTACGAACGATCCTCTTTTTCTTGGCAAAACGGATGTTCTTAAAGACACCGTTATAGATAGGGAGCATCATGCTGGAATCAACAAAGCCTGTTATCTCTTTTCATCTGCTCACTACCCATTTTGGAAAACAAGGTATCCAGTATTGAATTGGGACTGGGGAATGTTCGGAGAAAACCTTACTGTGGAGGGTATGGATGAATCCCAAATGAGGATCGGTGACATATACAGCATCGGTAGTGCGTTGGTACAGGTTTCACAACCTAGGGAACCTTGTTATAAGTTAGGGGTACGCTTTAATGATCCCAAAATTTTAAAGCAATTTGTAGATTTTGGATATTCGGGCACTTATGTACGTATTTTACAGGAAGGCCCTGTAAAAAAAGAGGACCCCTTAATTTTGGTCGAAAGATCCGAAAACACCCTTACCGTAAAGGAGTGCTTCCAAATAATTCTTTCGAAAGAAAAGGACCCCATAATATTACAAAAGGCCATCAACAACCCGGCATTACCGCAATATAAAAGAGATCGACTTAAAAAATTTTTATCCCTATAAATAAAATAGGGGCCAAAGGCCCCTATTTTTCACTTTAATAGTATTTACTTTTCAATAAATTAATTCACCGAAATTGTTTCGTAATAGACATTGGTGCCTTCACTTACAGATACTGTGTAATCATCCTTTACAGCAGTACTAAAGTTGAATACCTTTCCAACAACCAATTCCTTTTCAAATTTTTGGGTAAAGACAACCCTGTTGGCACTATCCACAACATTAATAACTACTGGATTTAACTTCTGGTTGAAGTAGTTCAAATAAAGAACATCCCCATTTTTCCTAAAGAATGGTTTTGTTACTTCGTCACGGGCTATAATGTTTACCTCAGAATCCTCTACACTTATTGTGAACTCTACTGTCCTGATAAGACTTTCCATCCTTAAATAATAAAGACCTTCTTCCAATTTGGACAAATCGAACTTCTTGGTATAATCTTCATCTTCCTTAATATTCTCCATGAATATTTGATGCTTCCCGGTATCGGTCAAGGTCAATGTAGTAGATTCAGTTTGCTTATTTAACTTAAGAACCAATCTTTTGGCTTCTTTAACTGTTGTCAAGTACATTCCTGGGTCATTGGCCATTGCTAAAGTACTACTAAGTAGCAAAGCTGCCATTGCTGTTAATTTTAAAACTGCTTTCATAACATTTAGGATTTAATATTAATAAATCATTTATGGGACAAATGTAGACCAGGAATTCCCCTCCCACTACTCCATAATTCCCCACTTTCTATTCTATTTTACCATCATGCAATATTAAATAATTGTTAATAGGTTAATTTTAGACACATTTAAGTTAAATTTGCATAGAATTGTCTAAAATGGCAGTATTACCTTTACTTAACCTAATGAAATTAACATATGATACCTAAACCTACCTTTGAGGTCATAGAGCCCGACTTCGGTCATTCTTATACCTATCAACAGTTTGATGAACACACCCCTAATAAAATTGGAGTATGGCATTATCATCCTGAAATTGAACTGGTTTATGTTAATGGAGGTTCCGGAAAGCGACAAATTGGAAGCCACGTTTCCTATTATACCGATGGCGATTTGATTTTAATAGGTTCCAACCTACCGCATTGTGGATTCACAGATGTGCTTACCGGCAACAAAAATGAAAGTGTGGTTCAAATGAAACAGGATTTTTTAGGCAACGATTTTTTCAACATCCCCGAAATGAAAAAAATTCAAAGCCTTTTTCAAATAGCCAAAGGAGGTGTAGCTTTCACAGGTAGTACCAAGAAAAAAATTGGTGAAAAAATAGAAATCATGGAGTATCAGACAGATTTTCAACGTCTACTCTCCATTCTTAACATCTTAAATGAATTGGGAAATTCCAAGGAATATCAAGTATTGAACGCCCAAGGCTTTTCGCTTCAAACGGAAGTGAAGGATAATGACAGGATAAATATTGTCTTCAATTTCGTAAAAACAAACTTCAAGGAGGAAATAACACTAGAGGAGATTTCCGATTTGGTGAGTATGACGGTACCGTCGTTCTGCAGATACTTCAAAAAAATAACAAATAAGACCTTCATACAATTTGTCAATGAGTGTAGATTGGTACATGCCTCAAAATTATTGGCAGAAAAACCCATTAGTATAACAGAAGTATGTTTTGAAAGTGGCTTCAACAATTTCTCACATTTCAACAAGTCCTTTAAAGCATTCACTGGCCAGAATCCTTCCGAATACAGAAATGAACTGAAAAGTGTACTTCAATCTTGAACCCGTTTTTGACCAACAAAATAGAACTTCCACTCCCGGATAGCGAAATAATCTATTATCCCAATTTTTTAAAAACAAGTGAAGCGGATCATTATTTAAAGATAATTAGAGAAACGACCCCTTGGCAACAGGATCGTATTACGGTATTTGGCAAAACACACCCCCAACCCAGGTTAACTGCCTTATTTGGAGACAACAGCAAACCTTATTCCTACTCCAATATTACAATGCACCCACATCTGTTTACAGCCGAATTACTGGAATTGAGGAATAAGTTGAAAACCGAATTTGGCATACACTTTACCAGTAGCTTAATAAATCTTTACAGAAATGGAAAAGATAGCAATGGTTGGCATGCAGATGACGAGAGGGCCTTGGGCAGAAATCCAGTAATTGCATCCATAAGCCTTGGGCAAGTGCGATACTTTCACCTAAAACATAAATTGAAAAAGGATTTAAAGTTCAAATTATTATTGGAACATGGGAGTTTGCTCCTTATGAAAGGAGAAACCCAACATTGTTGGTACCACCAAATTCCAAAAACTTCCAAAAACATACAGGAACGGATCAATATCACCTTTAGGGTCATTAAATAAAAAAATCGGTTACTGAAACCGATTTTTTTATGCCTTTGCTATTTCCGATGGATACTGCCCCTAACCTATCAGGCAATTACGTTAGTCTCCTCACACCCAACTTCAACAACAATAACTCAATAATTTTGCCATTTAATATAAAAATTGGTCAAAAGTCATGTTTTTTTCGATAATTCGCCTAAGTAATACAAATGCGCCACAAACTATTGATTATAGGTACGCTATCAATAAAGATTACACCAACCTTTTGGTATTACCTAGCAGTATGAAAGGCAACCTAATTTACAAAAATTGTAGGAATTGGCTATGAAAAAAGATCGTTCAAAACCTTGGCCAAGCGTACACCTCCCTTTTGCAATTGTTTTTCTACTATAGCCCAGTATTTATAGCTATAGGCATAGCCCAATTTTTCTCCTACCTCAACCGAACCATAAAGTTCGTTGGCCAAATCCTGGGATTCCTCCACCCAGTCATATATATTCCCCTGCTGAATATCCTTTATTTGGCCTTTGGTCAGTTTTGGCAAATTAATGGCCAATTCCGAATAGCTCATTCCATAATCATCTATCATATTGGAGTCCCATAGCTTATGAAGATTGGTACCTCTGCCAAACCATTCCAACTGTATATCATTGCCCCCCTTATCTTCCAATCGGCCTACATGCATAGGTTGGTGCAGATCCCCAATTAAATGGACCAACATTTTTAAGTAAAATACTTTATCTTCTTGCTTGCTATTTCCATCCTTGACAATGGCCATGCACTTTTCAATCCCTATTATAATATCGCCGTCTTCACTAGGTGGAACCTCGGTATATTTTTTATTGGATGGGTAATTCACATAATGCCAGGGGCCAAATTTGGAAAAACTGCGATCTGCCTTTATTTCATCTCCATAATTTGAAACCAAAGCCAAACTTTGCCCATTTAAAAGTTTCTTTAAGGCCTTTTTGGTCCTTCCAGACAAATGTTGTTGAGCGACCTCCCCAATAGTTCTGTGTCCGGTCTTGGACCAGTCCACATCATTGCCAAAGCTCAATTGAAAAATAAGAAGGCACAGTACCGTAATTCTTTTCATATTATAATAAGTTGTTGACTTTTAAAACACCCATTGTTAAAAATAATAGCCACCAATATGATAACGAGCCATAAACCAATTGAAAATTCCATTTTTATGATCCATATACCCATTGATGGATTTCAAAAGTAATGATTTGAAGCATAAGTAATTGTTAAGAAGTTAACCCTTTTAATTTTTTAATTTGATCTTGCAGTTCTTAATTGTATACGAAGATGTTGAAGAATATAAAAAATTCCTTTTTGAGGATAGGTACAATTTCATTACTCGTAATTGGTGGCTCCATTCTTTTATTGGTATTGAGCGTATATTTGGGTGCCTGGGGAAAACTTCCGAGCAAAAAGGAACTTTCGGATTTTAAGTACCAAAGAGCTTCCGAGGTCTATTCGGCGGACAGTGTCCTTATAGGAAAATATTTTCTGTTTGACAGGCAGCCCATTACTTTTGAGCAGGTACCCAAAAATTTAATAGAGGCTTTGGTGGCCATTGAGGATGAACGTTTTTATGATCATTCCGGAATAGATTATAAGAGTCTTGTCCGGGTGGCATTAAAGACCATCTTAATGCAGGATCAATCTGCCGGCGGCGGCAGCACCATTAGCCAGCAACTTGCCAAGAATTTATATCCTAGGGAAAAATCGGGAAAATTTCATCTGGCCATATCAAAATTTAAAGAAATGATAATAGCTTCCAGGTTGGAAGCCATGTATTCCAAGGAAGAAATTCTGATGCTGTATTTAAATACCGTTTCCTTTGGCGATAACACTTTCGGAATTGAAAGTGCCGCTTTAAAATTTTTTAATAAAAAAGCAAAGCACCTTCTTTTACAGGAAAGCGCAACTCTTGTAGGTATGCTCAAGGCTACTTACGGCTATAATCCCCGTGTGTTTCCAAAGAACAGCTTAAACAGACGCAATTTGGTATTGCAGTCCATGTATTCCAATAACTTTATATCACAACAGCAGGCAGACAGCCTAAAACAACTTCCAATTCAACTTGATTACAGGGAATATGATTACAATGAGGGCATTGCCCCTTATTTTAGGGAAGAGGTTAGAAAACAAATGCTGAGCTGGGCCAAAGCACAAAGGGCAAAAGGAAAGGATTACAATATTTATACTTCGGGACTCAAAATATACACCACATTGGATTCCAAAATGCAAATACTGGCAGAAGAAGCAATGGAGCAACATATGAAAGCGCTTCAAAGCAGTTTTGAAAAAAGTTATGGCAAGCGAGCACCTTGGATAAAGGACCAAAAACTCATTAATAAAATTATACAGAGTTCAGAACCCTTCAAAAAATGGAAGAATACAGGGCTTAACGAAGAGGCAATATTGGATTCGATGAACATTAAAAAGGAAATGCGATTGAGAGATTGGAACCAGGATGAAATGCGTTCTGCCAGCACCATAGATAGTTTATTGCATTATATTAAATTCTTAAATACGGGATCCCTATCCTTGGATCCCACAACAGGGGCTGTGAAGACATGGCTGGGCGGAATTAACTTTAAATACTTTAAATACGATCACATTTCGCAAAGCAAACGCCAAGTGGGCTCTGCCTTTAAACCCATTGTTTATACCGCTGCCCTCGAAAATGGCATAGGGCCATGCACTTACTTTTCGGCCCAGGAAGTAGCCTATGAAAATATGGAAGGTTGGTCTCCCAGTAATTCTGGCAACAAGGACGAGGCCTACCTAAATTACTCCATGGAAAAGGCCCTGAGCAACTCTGTGAATACCGTGGCTGTAAAGGTTTTGGAGAAAACAGGTATTCCCAATGTGATACAACAAGCAAAGAAGATGGGTATTGAAACACCATTGCCCGCACTACCCTCATTGGCGTTGGGCACAGCAGAAATCAAGATCAATGAACTAGCGGGTGCCTATGCCAGTTTTTTGAACAATGGCAAATCTGTTACCCCATTTTTAATACAACAAATTACCAATGAAAAGGATTCCGTAATTGAGGTCTTTAAGCCAGTTGTAGCCGTAAAAAGAGCCTTTTCTGAAGAAACAAGGCAGATAATGTTGGAGATGATGAAGGCTACCGTGAATAGTGGTACTGCAGCCCGAATTCGTTCTACCTACGGCATTAAAAACGACATTGCCGGAAAAACCGGTACCACACAAAACAACAAGGATGCATGGTTTGTAGCCTTAACCCCAAAGCTACTTAATATAACATGGGTGGGATTGGACAACCATGAAATTGGCTTCAACAGCACTAGCCTGGGACAGGGCGCCAATGCAGCATTGCCCATTTTTGCACTGTGGATACAAAAGCTAAATGCGGACAAATCCTTTAATTACATTACTAAAGCCAAATTTCCCACTCCAAACCCCGCTGTGATAAAAAAACTGGATTGTGATCCGGTAAAAAGGGATGGATTTTTAAAAAGGCTGTTCAAAAATCCCAATAAAAAGAAAACCAAGGATTTCAAAAATAGTACTACCAAAGGTTAGGGCTTTTAAATAATCCCAATTCAAGACACGTGGTAATTCATTTTTTTCATATCTTTATGATATCATTTTAATATCATATTAAATAANCAATCATGAAACAAGAAAAAAACATTATCCCTGCCAATGGCTATGTAGCCCTTTTATCTTTATTGGGGCTCCTTATTTTTGCTATTATACTAGTAGTCAGTGGCGTTCCACTGGCATTACCACTCATCTTCATATTTATTATTTCGTTACGCGGGTTCGTTTTGGTTAATCCAAATGGTTCCAGGGTGCTCTTGCTTTTCGGAAAGTACATGGGTACCATAAAAAAGAACGGCCTTTATTGGGTGAATCCATTTTATATCAAAAATAAAATTTCATTGCGTGCCAGTAACTTCGATAGTGAGCGACTTAAAGTGAACGACAAGCTAGGTAATCCAATCATGATAAGTACTATATTGGTGTGGAGGGTAACCGATACCTATAAAGCTGCCTTTGAAGTGGACGACTATAAAAATTTTGTACGAGTGCAGACAGATGCCGCCGTGCGTAAATTGGCCAGTATGTACCCATATGACAATTTTGCCGACGAGGGACATACCGAGGACATTACTTTGCGATCTAGTGTAAATGAAGTAAGCGAAGCCCTTGAAAAAGAAGTTCAGGAAAGGTTGGCCATGGCAGGCATAGAAGTGTTGGAAGCCAGAATTGGCTATTTGGCCTATGCCCAGGAAATTGCCAATGCCATGTTAAAAAGACAACAGGCCACCGCAATTGTGGCCGCACGTCATAAAATAGTGGAAGGTGCCGTAAGTATGGTAGAAATGGCATTGGATCAATTAGGAAAGAAGCAGATTATTGACCTTGATGAAGAGCGAAAAGCGGCCATGGTGAGTAATCTCATGGTGGTCCTTTGCTCGGATAAGGATGCATCGCCCATTGTGAACGCAGGGACACTGAATCATTAAGTTCTGCAAAGCCAAAGGTGCCAAGGTTTAAGAGGGCATCATACAGTTGGCTATCTTTGGTANATGGTTTATATCCATTTATCTTTGAACTTTTTAGAGAAAAAATTTGTATTTCCATAATGTATTTATCCAACACCGAATTTCAAGTTTGAAATCGGGCAGAACATTTTGGCCAAGGAAAATTGAGGAGTCATTTAAATCTTTCGTTACCCCCTTCGAAGTTTTGGAAATAGTTTTGGAGGGGGGTGAAAACTGATCATATGAGTAAAAAGAAAGCCTTTGCATTGCGGTTGAATGAAGATATGCTGAAAGCCATTGAAAAATGGGCCTCGGACGAATTTCGTAGTGTTAATGGCCAAATTGAATGGATGCTAATGAAAGAACTAAAGGAAGCCAAACGAGCCCCTAGGCAAAAGGAAGACTAATTTTTTTACATACTTCATACTGCAGGAAAAATATTAATGAACCAGCTCCCATACCCAATTATTGCCATAATCATATCTTTGTTGGCAAATCAAGGCTAAAAACCCAAACCCAATTTTTATGATGGATTTCAAAATTTTATGTTCCGATTTGGATGGAACTTTACTGACCTTTAAGGATAATGTCTCCGATTTTACAATTTCGGAAATCAAAAGAATAAAGGACCATCTAAGGATAATATTGGTTTCTGCCAGAATGCCCCAGTCCATGACCTATATTCAAAAAAATCTAGGTATTGAAAATGAACCCATTATATGTTACAACGGAGCGTTGGTACTACACGGTTCAAAAGAATTGTTCTCCACTTATATCAATATGGACCAAATAGCCTCAATTTATGAAATGGCCAACCAGGTTGGAATTCAGCTGGGCCTATATTCAAAAGACGAATGGTATGTGGAAATGGATTCCGAGCGCGTACAAAAAGAAATAAGGTATACCAAGACCCTACCAACCTATAGGGACACAAAAGATACCATGGAAGACTGGAAGTATAGAAAAATGGGAGCCCATAAAATTATGCTGATGGGAAACAAAGAAAATACCGACGGACTTTTCCCTATTCTCCAAGAAAATTTCAACCAAACCCTAAACCTGTACCGTTCCAATGATACCTTGATCGAAATTGCCCCAAAATCGGTTTCCAAATTGACCGCTATCAAACTCTTGCTGGAAGAACATGAAAGTTTAAACGACATTATTGCCTTTGGCGACAATTATAACGATATTGAAATGCTTCAAAATGTGGGGCGTGGAATAGCAGTGGCCAATGCCCGTGAAGAAGTAAAAAGTATTGCCAGCGCACTGGCCCGGAAAAACTCTGAGGATGGGGTGGCCCATTATATAAAACAGCATATTTTAATTTGATTATATTTGGCCAAACTGAAAGTCCCAATTGAACTGATTTTTGTATGAACGAACCTTTTATCACCAATGATACCGTTGTATTTGGACTACTCGCCCTTTGCTTGGGATTTATTTTTTACACCTCTTCCCTAAAAACCGGTTTTTGGAGTAAATTCTACAACATAGTACCCGCCGTACTAATGTGCTATGTACTACCTTCCATATTGGCCAGTAGCGGATTAATTTCGGACGAGACCTCTGGTCTATATTTTATGGCCAGTAGATATTTGCTGCCGGCGGCTCTTATCCTAATGACCTTGAGCATTGATCTTAAGGCTATTGCCAACCTTGGATCCAAAGCTTTGATAATGTTTTTGACCGGTACGGTAGGGATTATAATCGGTGGCCCATTGGCCATTTTATTAATATCTTTTTTCTCCCCGGAAACCGTTGGCGGAAACGATTTTGATGCCATTTGGAGGGGGCTTTCCACTATTGCCGGTAGTTGGATAGGTGGTGGGGCCAACCAAGCTGCCATGCTCGAAATTTATCAGTACAATCCTGACAAATATGGTGGAATGGTATTGGTTGATATAGTGGTTGCAAACGTTTGGATGGCCATAATTTTGTTGGGCGTAGGAAAAACAAAAAAAATAGACCGTTGGCTAAAAGCCGACACTTCAGCTATTGAAGAGCTTAGGATAAAAGTTTCGAAATTTACGGAAAAAATAACCCGGGTTCCCACTTTAAAGGATTATATGATGATGCTGTCCTTTGCTTTTACCGGGGTTGGAGTTTCCCACTTTTTCGGGGATGCCATCAGTTCATATTTGACCAGCACTTTTGATAGCGTAAGCGACAATAAAAGTTTTCTGTCCTTTTTGGGTTCCAGCTTCTTTTGGATGGTTGTCCTGGCAACGGTGGGCGGGATAATTCTTTCCTTTACCAAAGCCAAGAATTATGAGGGTGCCGGTGCAAGTAAAATTGGTGGCATGTTCATCTATATATTGGTTGCCACTATTGGAATGAAGATGGATTTGGGCAAGGTATTGGAAAACCCGGGCCTTATTGCCATAGGTTTTGTATGGATTACCATTCACGCAGTTCTGCTGATCATTGTTGCCAAATTGATCAAGGCCCCCTATTTCTTTCTTGCCGTGGGCAGTCAGGCCAACGTAGGAGGTGCGGCCTCTGCCCCAGTGGTAGCTGCCGAATTTCACCCTGCATTGACCTCGGTCGGTGTTTTACTGGCAGTTTTTGGGTACGTGGTGGGCACCGGCGGTGCCATACTTTGTACAATTCTCATGGAAATTGCATCAAAAGTTTAAAATTCCATAAACTTTAATGATATTTGCGCTTCAAAGAAAATGTTATGAAGAAAATTTTAATGGTCACAGTACTGGCAATATTTATTACCTCCTGTGGGGGCGACAGTACTGAAAATACCATGACCGTTACAGGAAACGTAAAAGGGTTAAAAAAAGGAACCCTTTATCTGCAACACATTGCGGATACCACTTTGGTCACAGTTGATTCGCTTGTAGTGGATGGGGATGGTAATTTTTCCTTTACCACCGAATTGGAAAGCCCTCAGTTGTACTACCTATATCTGGACAAAAAGGACAACAATACTATTAATGACAGAATTACCTTCTTTGGGGAACCTGGAAATATAACTATTAATACCAATTGGAATACCTTTGACCTGAATGCAAAAATTGAGGGGTCTAAAAGTAATGACAAGCTAAAGGAATATTTGGAAGTTATGTCCAAATTCAACACTAGGAATTTGGAATATGCAAGATTGAGTATGGACCCCAAAACCCAAAGTGATTCCGCTGCCTTTGATTCCCTTCAAATTTTAACCGATAAAAATGTAAAGAGAGGATACCTCTATGCCATTAATTTTGCGTTGAACAATGCAGATTCTTATGTAGCACCCTACATTGCTGTAAAAGAAATTGCAGATGCCAACCTTAAATTTTTGGATTCCATAAACAATACGCTCTCTGTTGATGTAGCCAATTCCAAATACGGCAAGGAATTAAAGGAACATATTGAAAATCTCAAGAAAGAAACTAAACAATAAAAAAAGCATCCACTAAGTGGATGCTTTTTTTATACCTACCTAGGGAAATACTACCCTAATTTATTAAGTTGTTCAATTAAGGAACCTGCTTTTGTTTCCAATTCCGCTTTAACGGATTTTAAATGGGCCGGTCTGTTCTCCACTGACTTCTGGTTCACTTTCGCGATCAACCCATCAAAGACTTCTATTGCATTATCTATAATTGCATTACCTTCTTTTGAATTTTGCTTGTTTCCAGAAGCTTCCACTAAATACACGGCTTCAATAATATCCCCTAAAACGTAATTAATGTCTTTCTTTAAATCTCTTATACTTGCCATTGATAATATTTTTTTGCAAAAGTAATCATTTTCAGATAGTAACCTCCAAAAGTTTTGCACTCGTTGTTATTATATTTAAGTTTTTAGACTGTGCAGGCACCAAAGTGGTCTCCCCTTTCCTAATTGATACCGAACCGTACTCATTTGAAATAGTTGCTTGGCCCCCAACACACATGAATATGGTGAACGAATCCCTCTTTTCCACATCCAATTCCATATTTTTGGTAAGATTTAAAATGTTGGTGTTAAAATATGGGCAAGATACCATTGTATTCACACTATCCAAATTATCGGAATATTTTACTTTAAAATCATCTTTCTTGGTATAGTCTATGGCATCCAGGGCCAAATCGGTATGTAACTCCCTTAAATTGCCATCTTTATCCCTCCTATTAAAATCGAAGACACGATAGGTAATATCAGAAGTCTGTTGAATCTCTGCCAGCAAAACTCCAGCACCAATAGCATGCATTTTGCCAGTGTTTATAAAAAAAGTATCCCCTTCCTTTACGCTTTCGTAGTTCAACAAATCCAATAGCGTATCATCTTCAATACTTTTGGCATATTCTTCCTTGGTCACATCCTTGTTGAAACCCACAATTAATTCCGCACCTTTATCCGCATCCATTATATACCACATCTCCGTTTTCCCAAAGGAATCATGGCGCTTTTTGGCCAGTTCATCGTTGGGGTGCAATTGGATGGACAAATCCTGTTTGGCATCAATAAACTTAATAAGAATTGGGAATTCCTTACCAAATCGGGAGTAAACACTTTTTCCCAATAATTCTTCTGGGTACTTATTGATCAACTCCTGCAAGGAGGTCCCTGTAAAATCACCGTTGGCCACTATTGACACGTCCCCTTTCACTGCGGAAAGTTCCCAACTTTCTCCTGTAATATCGTTCTCAATGGGTTTTCCCAAAACATCTTTTAATTTGGTACCTCCCCATAGGCGCTCTTTCAGGATTGGATTGAATTTTAAAGGATATAAGTTCATGCTGTTTGGTGTTATGTTTTTTATTTCTTTTATTTTTTTATTGGCTTGTTCAACCCAAAGCCTTTTATTTTTATTGATCCAAGCTAACCGGAAAAAGTCACGTAATTTCTTGGTGTCTCATATAGGATAACCTCCAATTCGTGTGAAGCTTCAACAAATGGTCTAAGAAGGTTCCAAATATAAACGGCTATATTTTCGGCCGTTGGATTTACTTTCTTGAACCATTCCACTTCAACATTAAGGTTTTTATGATCCAGATGCTTTTCAATTTTATCCTTAATGAGATCCTTTAGGATCTTCATATCCATTACAAAACCGGTCTCCGGATCAATTTCCCCTGTAACACTTACTACCAGCTCATAATTATGGCCATGAAAATTAGGGTTGTTACATAATCCAAAAACGGAATCATTTTTTTCAAAACTCCAGTCTGGTCTATACAGCCTGTGTGCCGCATTAAAATGAGCCTTCCTACTTACCTTGACTTTCATATAGCCGTATTGTATTGCGAAATATGATTGTAAAACTTATCAAAAATAATTTTAAACCAGGCTGTGTATTTCTCCGGGGAAACAAGTATATCCTGTCTAATATCTACAGGTTTCATCCATTTCCAGGACTCAACCTCTTCGGGGTTTATTTTCGGATCACTATTATAGTGCCCTATCATCACATGATCCAGTTCATGTTCGGTAAGGCCATTGTCAAAAGGTGCCTTATAAATAAACGAGAACAACTCCTTCAATTCGGTCTCAAACCCCATTTCTTCCTTTAATCTCCTTTTTCCTGCCTGAATATTGGATTCCCCTTCCCGTTGATGGCTACAACAAGTATTGGTCCACAAAAGTGGTGAATGATATTTATGGCCCGCCCTTTGTTGGACCATTGTCTCCCCTTTATCGTTCATTATAAAAACAGAAAATGCCCTATGCAGCAAAGCCTTTTCATGGGCTTCCATCTTGGGCATCAGGCCAATTTGAACATCGGATTCATCAACAAGAATTACGTTTTCCTCTTCCATATGGTAAAAATAAAACCTTTCCCCAATAATAAGGGTTAAGTGCGTCATAAAAATTAAATACTTTAAAACTGAAGGGACTTTACGCCCTTTTTCCTAAAGAAAGGTAAGGGGGAGTTCCAAATAGGTCTATAACCATAAAGCTAAGCGCAATTGGCTAAAATAATCCACCTGGCACATCCCCAAGCATTGAATTTAGGACTGCCTTAAACGGCCAAGGTTGGTTGATCTATAATATTTCAACAAACCAATGGCTTATGAAATGTGGATATCACTTGTGAAAATCGGGGTAGGTATTTAGAAAAATCTGGGAGATTTTAAATTGCCAAGCTCCTTGATGAAGTCGTATCGCAAAATAATCTCAAAGGATCCATCATTAAAAGTAGCTTGTCCCAACTCTGTAGTTTCTTTGTCATAGGCCATTCCGATCAAGAACGAATTGGAGATATTAAAACCTACCATGGCACTTAATGCGGCATCCCAGCGATATGCCGCTCCAACTATAAATTTGTCATTGAGCATGAAATTGGCCGAAACGTCGACCTGGACAGGTGCTCCTTGAACTATTTTAGTTAAAAAGGCGGGTTTAAATTTTAAATTGGTATTCAGGTCAAAGACATAACCGCTTATTAAATATAAATTCATCTGTTCCTTCGCTGTGGATAATGCTTCCCCATTAAAATGCGTCGTTTGTAAAAATCTAGGTACAGAGAAACCTGCATAGAATTTCTCTGTGTGGTAATAAACCCCGGCCCCGATATTAGGTGAAAATTTATTATCAATATCCTGTTGTAAAGTAGGGTCTGGCCCCCCTGGATTGGTATAATCCTGATTTAATTCCGAAAAACGAATATCCAACAAATGGGCACTGGCCTTTAAGCCAAAACTTAATCTGCCTTCTTGGGAAGTATAAATGGTATAGGAAAAATCCCCATCAAAATAAGTTTCGGAAGTAGGACCAATTTTGTCGTTTACAATTGATATTCCCAAACCTACTCCCCTATATCCTATGGGGGAATGCAAATTTAATGTCTGAGTGGTAGGGGCTCCATCCAAACCTACCCATTGGGACCTATGAAGCGCCGCAATGCTGATATGTCCCCGGGAACCCGCATAACCAGGGTTTACACTTACCGTATTGTACATATACTGGGTGTATTGGGCATCTTGTTGGGACTGTACCGTACTACTAACCAACATGGTCATGACAGATAAGATCAACAACAGTTGCTTGGAGTCTAATATATTTTTTATAAGATTTGGCATCTTTTATCTATTTATATAAATGTATCCCGTAAGGGTCGTCTTCTTTCCTTCCGCCGATGAACTATAATCCAATATATAGAAATAAGTTCCTACCGGCAGTTGATTATCTTTTGCAACGGTTACCCTGCCTTCAGAAGTACCATCAAAAAAGTTGGTATCATTATTATAGGCTTTTGTTGCATAGACCAATACCCCCCAACGGTTATATATTTTGATGGTATTGTTGGGATAATTTTCTATTCCCTTTATGGTCAAAACGTCATGGATGCCATCATTATTGGGTGTTATTACGTTAAACACTTCCACTTGGTCATCCAATATGATCAAATCCGAATCCAAGTAATTAGGAATACCATCCTCATCAAAATCGTCGTTGGCATAATTTCCATCCCCGTTTTCATCTTCATCCGCAGTGAGTATTCCGTCGTCATCATCATCATTATCCCTGAAATCAACTTCATCATCCCCATCGGTATTGGGTAGCTCATTGAAGGGATCATTTATTTCATCATTAACATCGATATCAATAGTTGTGCTACCTTCATAACCATCATCCAAACCATCATTGTCCTTGTCCGATCCAATATANACAACATCCGGCACTCCGTCATGATCATGNTCATGGCCTTCAATACTGTCCGGAACATTATCGTCATCACTATCCTCATCCAAATAATCCGGTAAACTATCCCCGTCGGTGTCTATTGGGAACAAGCCGAGATTACCATTGTTTTCATAGGCATCGTCCAAACCATTATTATTGGCATCAACACCACTAGGAGGAGTATAATCCAGAGTGGTTTGTGCTTCAACATTATCTGGAATACCATCATTATCACTATCAATATCCAAGTAATCGGGGATACCATCACCATCGGAATCCGTTGGATCTGTAGACGGATCATTATCACCATCCAAATTAAGATCCTCGAAACTGTCCAAAATTCCATCGTCATCACTGTCAATTTCAACAATTCCCATTGGGTTCACCAATATATTGACGTTGGCCGTACTACAATTTGATTGGTCATCACATATGGTGTACGTAAAAAGATCACTGCCCACATAACCATTGTTGGGAGTATATGTCAGCGTATCGTCCCTTAGATCATTTGGTGTACCATTATTGTCAACAACTACACTTCCATTGGTTGGACTTGTGGTTGTTATGGTTCCAAGAATGGGAATATCATTGTCGTTCAACAAAATATCTATATCAACTGGCGTATTTTCCAAAGTAGCCACAGAATCATCAAAAGCATCAACAATAGGAAGTACTTCCACATTTACAGTGGCTGTACTACAATCTCCCAAGGAATTACAAACAGTATAGGTAAATGTACTTGGGCCATTGTAATTAGGATTCGGAACAAAAGTTATGACATCATCCGACGGATCATTTGGGGTGGCATTATCATCAACAAAAACGTTTCCATTAAATGGATTTGTTGTAGTTAAAATACCAGTGGTGGGCAAGTTAGTATCATTATCAAAAATAGGGACTACCACAGAAGAATCTTCATTAACCGTTATAAAATCGTCCACTAAAACACTGGACTGTTGCAAACATACCACGGTAAAATTTGGCAAATCAAAGGAGTTGCCTGCCTTGGTTACAGTAGCAGTATAGCGCACCACACTCTGTGTTGCTATCACCGTCGGCCTCATTGGATCTCCACTAACGGCAGGAGACCAATTTATGACAGCACTGGCACCCACATTATTGGATATGTCCATCGTTACCTCATTATCGGGGCTCGTACAATCCGTTACTATAAAATAACCAGTAGCATTTGATCCACATAAGGTTCCGTCATAGGTTGCAAAATAAATCCCTGATGAAGTAACCTCATAAAAAAAATCGGTGCCCAAAACCGTGGAAGTATCGGAAGCCTCATACCATTTGTAATTATGTTCATCGGTACTATTGGGTGCCTGCAACAAAAACTGTGCATTGGCCCAATTTGTACCAAAAAATATGGTTACAAGGGTAAAAAAAAGAAATCTATATATGTGTTTTGGTTTCAAACTCCTGTTATACCTAATTGGTTTATTTTTATTATTTCACTACAAATACTACGTTGATAAGCGAATTATAATCCGTTGGTGTTGCTATAACATCATAGGTCATGACACCAAATTCATCTACACTTACATTATCAAATACCGTATCGTCATAAAACGTAACATAGTAATATAGTTCTGTATTGGCATAGGTTGGTATGGCCCCTGGTGCTAAATCACTTGCCACCATTGGGGATCCAAACTGAGCCGTATATTGAGAATGTAGATCAATTGTCCTACCCGTACCTGTTGAAGAGGCATCCACAGCAATGGACGGTGGATAGAAAATATTAGGTCGTGTATTTGCAATTACATATGGAGTAGCACTGCTGCCATCACCTGTAACACTTATATCATTGCCTGCAGTGACTAAAGTTTCAGTTCCGTCCGGAGAAGGCAATGTAATTGTATTTCCACTTTCAATGGTTAGGTCATTCCCAACCAAAGTAAGTGTTTGGTCATCAGAACCCAGGGAAGACAATGGCACCGATCTAGCACCACCACCATCTGTTATCGTTAGATTGCCTCCACCAACGGCAAAATCAGTATTGTACTCGTTTCCGATATTTGAATCCGCATCATTAACGTTTAAAGTCACATTATTACCTCCTGTAATTGCAATATAACCAGGGGTTGCATTTGTTGATAATGTTTGACTATCTGTATTATCCAAGAATGAACTCAAATTGAGTGCTGGTGATGACACACCATTGACCGTACTTGTCAATTGATTGGCACCACTTAAACTTAATGCATTGGAATTAATGATATTTACTCCTGATCCTGTTACTCCATTTACAGTGGTTGTCAAAGTATTTACATTACTTGTATTACTTACTGTTGTGGATGGTACCAAAGCACTCTTGTCTATCCACTCCACTATACCTGCATTGCTGGTAACCAATACTTTGTCATTACCACCCGAAGCAACATCTTCCGTTAAAATGGTTCCGTTCAATATCTTAGCTGTAGTTACAGAATTCGCTGATAGTTCGTTGGATGTAATTCCACTTGTAGCAACTGCTAAAGTATAAGGNGATCCTGTTGTTCCTGAACCAGATCTCAGCAGTGTTCCATTGGTTGCTCCTGTTACTTCATTCCCAACTACCTTATCCAAATCCAATGCTTCGCTTGCAGTAATAGCATCGCTCAATTCTGTATCTGTTGCAAATACGGTATTTAAATCTAT
>JGI24723J26617_10001775_pt1 | contig 18402 bp, 13 predicted proteins | sample Cruoilmetagenom6_FD_26617 | JGI IMG/M metagenome (IMG submission 26617)
AGAATATTACCAATAGCGGGCATCGGGTCGGGGGTGACGCCGACTCCGGCGACTTGTGTTATAGCGGTGGATTGCGCCGCAATGCTGCCCGCGAGTTGCAGGGCCATGACCATAAGCCGAAGTGAAATGCCGATGAGAAAGCCGATCCCGGCTTCAATAACCACTAAGCCCGCCATGGCCGGCAGGGCCGGTTCAATTTCCGGCAACACGGGCGCAACCATCGGCCATACCACCAGCGTAAACCCGATGGCCCCCATCAGGCGCACGCGCGAGGGGATGGCCTGCTCGCCAAAGCCGGGCATCAGCGCCACGGCGGACGCGACCCGCACAAAAACCAGCATCAGCCCAGCGAGGCTGGCCTCGGATTGGTCGAGGATTTGCGCGAGCCCTTCGAGCATCAGGCCATGCCCACAAGGGCGGGTTGCGCGTTGGACCCCACTTCTTCGAAGCTGAATACGGGGTTTCGGATGCCTTTGGCGCTGAGCACGGTATGGAGGAACCTGCGGCGGCGGGCCGAGGTAATGACCGCCGGATAACGCCCGCGCTCGCCAGCTTGAGAAACCTGCTCGGCCACAGCACCGGCAAGGCGGTTAAACTCGTGCGGGGGGAGGGCGACATCCGCCCCGCCTTGCTCGCCTTCGAGCTGGTGTTTTTGAAACAAGGCCTCCCATTCGGGCGAGAGCTGGACCAGCGGCAGGGCCCCATCGGGCTCTTGCATATCGGCGATGAGCTGGAAGCCAAGGCGCTGGCGCACGTATTCGGTGATGGCCTCGATGCCGCTCAGCGCACCGTTGGCTTCGGCAACGGCTTCGAAGATAAGTGGCAGGTTGCGGATGGAGACCTGCTCTTCCAATAGCAGGCGCAACACCGATTGCAGCAGATCAACCGAGACTTTGTCAGGGACAAATTCATCGAGGATCCGGCGGTTGGCGCTCGCGCGGGTCGGGTCGGACACGGCGACAAATTCATCCAGCAATTTCCGCAGGGTGCGGCGGTTGAACAGCCGCCCGAAGTTTTGTTTGAGCACCTCGAGCAGGTGGGTCGAGATGACCTCTGTCGGGGTCACAACCGAGAGCCCCTGAAGCGCGGCTTCTTCCTGCATTTCAGGCTCGATCCAGCGGGCGGGGGCACCGTAAACCGGCTCGGACACATCGCGGCCTTTAGGGGCGCGGGGCGTGTCATCGGCCAGAAGCACCAGCACCTTGCCGATTTCAACTTCGGAGCGGGCGACCTCAACCCCCTGAATCCGGATCACATAGGTGCCGTTGGGCAAAAGCGTGGAATCAGTCAGCCGGATTTCGGGGATCACAACACCGAATTGCGCGGCGATATGGTTGCGCATATTGAGGATGCGGCGGTCAAGGCCGGAGGCTTCGTCCATCACAGTGGCCACAAGATCGGAGGCAAATTCGAGGTGGATTTCGTCAAGGTCGAGCATGTCGCCAAGGGTTTTTTGCGGGGTCGGGGCCGGTTGGCTTTCCGTGGCGAGTTGCTTGGCCGCTTCGGCCTCTTGCGCTTTGCGCTTGAAAGCGAAATAGGCCGCACCGCCGAGCACGCCAGCCCCTGCGAGAAAAGGCAGAACCGGCAGGCCGGGCACAAGACCGAAGAGCGCCAGCAGGGCGGCAACGGTGGCCAGCGCCTCGGGGTGGGCGGTGAGCTGCGCGCCAAGCGCCTTATCTGCCGAGCCAAGCACCCCGCCTTTGGAGAGGAGCAAGGCGGACGCGATCGAGACAATAACCGAAGGAAACTGTGAAACCAGACCATCGCCCACCGTGAGGATCGTATAGGTTTCAAACGCTTGCCCGACCGGCATGCCGTGCACAAACACGCCCATAACCAGCCCCATGATCAGGTTGAGCATGGTGATGAGCAGGCCGGCAATGGCATCCCCCTTCACAAACTTCGAGGCCCCGTCGAGCGAGCCGAAAAAGGTGGTTTCCTCCTGCTCGGTTTTGCGGCGGATTTTGGCCTCGGCATGGTCAATCGCACCNGCNGCCATATCTGAGTCNATCGCCAGCTGTTTGCCGGGCATACCGTCAAGCGCGAAGCGCGCGCCGACTTCNGCCATACGGCCCGCGCCCTTGGTGATAACGATGAAATTCACGATCAGAAGCACNCCAAACACCACGAGGCCAAGATAAACCGAGCCGCCCATGATAAACATGGCAAAGCCCTCGATCACATCCCCGGCCGCACCAGTGCCGGTATGCCCCTGCCCGATGATAAGCTTGGTGGAGGACACGTTGAGCGACAGGCGCAGCATCAGGCTGGCCAGCAGGATGGTTGGGAAGGCGGAGAACTCCAGCGGCCGCGAAATAAACAGGGTGATGGTGAAGATCAGGATCGAGATCGCAAAGCTGGCGGCGAGGCCGATATCCAGCACCGCAGGGGGCATGGGTAGGATCATCATTGCGATGATCGCCATCAGTGCAATGCTAAGCATGACCGTGGGCTGATAGAGCGTTTGGATCGAGATCTTTGGCATGGGGATTCCTAAAAGAGGGCGCCGCTGGAGCCGGTGAGCAGGGTGACGGTTTGTCCGCCGAGGATACCGGCGGCGAGGGAGCCCATCACGCTGGCTGGCGCTTCAACCGCGCCTTCCCCAATCGCGCCGCCACCGGAGGAATACGGGGTTGCCACCGCCACTGGCTGTGCCGAAAGGAAGGCGTGCTGAACCTCGGGGAAGCGGGCCACGCGGGCGACCTGCACATTGGCCTGCACGGTGGGCAGGCGCAGGGAGGGCGCGGGGGCCTCTCCGCCAAGGTTGCCGCGAATGCGGGCGTAGCGCTCACGGTAGCGGCTGGCATAGGTTTCGGTGCGGGAGTGGTAGGCGCCTGCGGCTTTGGTCCAGTCCGCGAACTCGTTATAGAGGTCAGACAGGTGCTTGGCGGCATAGGTGGCATTGGTCATCGGGTCAAACATGGCTTCGACGCTCTCGAAATGCTGGCCGTGCCATTTGTAGTTGATCTGGAAACAGCCGACATCAAAGCTGCGCGCGCCGGCGTTATAGCGCTCCATCACATAGGCGTAGGCCTCCTCGCGGGTATCAAACCAGAAGCCGCGGCCCTCCATGTTCACGGTCCATGGCCACGGCATGAAGCGGCCCTCGCTGGTGCGACCGGTTTCGGAGAGCGTGATCGCATAGAGCGCATCCGGCGGTATGCCGCGGTTGCGGCTGGCCGCGGCGCTGGCGGCATCGCAAATGGCCGAAATGTTTGGGTTGATTGTGGCGGCGCGCAGAGGGAGCGCCAAAAACCCCGCCAGAAGCAGGGCCAGCAGCCGGTGCCAGCTTTGTCTAAAGACCATTCGCGGATTCTCCCAAACAGTGATGCTTGGGCAGGTTTAGGGGGATATGGTTACGAAAGGGTAAGGGGACGCGATGCAACTTCATTCGAGCAAATGAAATTGGGGTCGCTGTCTTTTTCACAGGTTTGATTGGGGATAAGCCGCGTTAACTTTTTGGGCTATACCATGACAACTGCTATTCCTGTGATGCCCAGACGGACTGGGGCCGCTTTTGGAACCACAAAATCAGTATTCCAGCGCCAAGTAGTCGTCAGCAAATAGGTCCCTTAGGTACTTGCGGTCTGTTTTTGAAACTTCCTCTGGTTCCTGAGTGTAGGATTCGGGGCGGTTTAAATGCGGTAGATGAAACCGAAAGCCAAGAGCTTCCCACAAATTGGGAAGCTCACTTGCGGCGTCTTCCAGCTTGATGATTTTTTTAACCATTGATGAGCCGTCGGATGTTCTCAAGGACTCAATTTGCGGGCGGAATCCCATGTCGTTGATAGCTTCTTCTGACCGGATAAAGTCACTGAAAGAATTGGTGAGGTAAAACGCGCGGGTCGCGCTCCAGTTCAGGAAGTCATGATTTATGCTGCCATCACTTGAAATCGAGGCCGCCGCCAGTTCATCTTCTGTTTTTTTATAATATTGAGCCAGATCTTGCGAGAAATAAGCGATATAGTTGTAAAGGGATACGGCTCTGACGCTTGGTTCGCGCACGAAAGCAAAAGAGAAATACTCTTCGACCAAATCCGCACCGCAGACGGCTTTTATTTCCTCTAGGGTGCTGTGTTTGCCGAGGCCAAATTGTTGGCTATATAGGCTGTTCATGGCCTCGCCGAGTGGAGAACCTCCGAGTGAAAGGTCATTCCATGCCAAGTGGGGCTGGAGTGCGACGCTTACGCTACTTCCGCCGGTCTTGTGGATATGGACGAAAATGAATTTATGGCTATTTGAAATAATCATAGAACCCCAGCTTTTTAGAAAACTTAGCGCTGATAAAGGTGGCGGTCAAATGAATGAGGGGTCATTGTATGCTTTGACGCTATCCCGCAGGGGCGGGAAGGGGCCAAAAGCCAGTGAAGGGAGTGCGAATTGTCTGTTATCGTTTTCGGGTGTGGTTATGTCGGATTGGTGACGGCTGTGTGTTTGGCCCGTATGGGGCACATTGTCCAATGTGTTGATATTGAAAGCAATAAAGTAGCGGCATTGTCCAAAGGCACCATTCCTTTTTATGAACCTGGCTTAAAACAACGGCTGGTATTGGCCCAAAAGGACCAAAAGATTAGCTTTGTCACGCGCCCAAGCCTTGACGCCGAAATATGTATAATTGCCGTAGGAACACCGCTGGCGAGCGATGGATCATCAGATTTGACGCAGATATACGCAGTGGCGGACACGATTTCTGAAATGGAAAACCCGCCCAAAACTGTGATCGTTAAATCAACGGTTCCCCCGGGAACCACGCGCAACCTGAGCCGGTACATTCAAGAAAAATGCCCCAACCGGAAGTTTGATTTCATAAGCAACCCCGAATTTCTGCGTCAAGGAAACGCCGTTGAAGATTTTCAGCGGCCCGACAGAGTTGTTGTTGGTGCCGATAGTGCGCCCGCATTTGAAACTGTAGAAAGGCTTTATGACGGCTTTTCCTTGCCTTCGGGAAAATTTGTCAAAACCGATATCGAAACCGCAGAGCTAACCAAATATGCAGCAAACTCGTTTCTGACAACGAAAATCGCGTTTATGAATGAACTGGCAGGGTATTGCGAAAAAATCGGTGCGAATATCGATGATGTTGCCGAAGGGATGGGTTTGGACGCGCGGATCGGGCCGGAGTTTTTGCGGGTGGGTCCCGGGATTGGCGGTTCCTGCTTTCCTAAAGATATTCAGACGCTTTCAAGCGTGGCGCAAGAACGGGAAAACCCGCTGGGAATTGTGGATGCGGTTATCCGCGCGAACCGCCTCCATCTTGAGGCAATGTCGGCCAAAGTGATGGACTTATGCGGAGGGAACCTAAACGGCCTTAAGATTGTGGTCTTCGGCGTGACCTTCAAAGCCAATACAGACGATCTAAGAAACAGCCCTGCGCATGCGATCATTCCGGCGCTTCAAAAGGCAGGGGCGAAAGTAACAATTGTGGACCCCGTAGCGAGGAAAAACGCCGGGCGCGCGTTTGAGGCCGTGGTTTGGGAAGATGACCCCTATTTGGCCGCAAGCAATGCCGAGGCAATCGTTATTCTGACAGAATGGGATATGTTCCGCACTCTGGATCTGGAAAAGCTTGCCAAGGTGAGCAAGGAGCCGCGGCTGGCAGATCTCAGAAACCTTTATGACAGGGAAACAGCGCGCAAAGCCGGGTTTAAATATACGTCGGTCGGGCGATAACCCCTGGCTGCAATCTTTAAAGTACAACCTTTCATCTTCACTCGATTTTTTCTGGATTTTCGGTTAGACTGTCGCGAAGATGTCCTAAAAGGCACGGTTGTTCATTAATCTGGCAATAGACCAAAAATAATCCCTGGGGAGAATGCAATGGCACACTATAGCTTTCTGAAGATTAAATACGCGCTCCATATTTCTGTTGTGCTCTTTGCTTCTGTTATTTTGGCCGGAAGCGCGATTGCGCAGGATCGCTGGGCCTTGATTGTCGGGAATGCCGATTATACCAGCTCCGGCGTATCTTCGCTTCAAAACACCCTGAATGATGCGCGCACCATGACAGCATCCCTTTCGGCCATGGGATTCGACATCTATTCCATTGAAAATGCAACGCGCCAAGATATTGACGAGACCATGGCGATTATCAGGGCCGAGCAATCCGATACAGCTTTGGGTGTGTTCTTTTACGCGGGGCACGGGGTGCAGCACGGCGGGACAAATTATATTCTGCCAACCAATATTGTTCCGAATTCACAATCGTTTTTGGATGAGCAGGCGATCACTGCCGAAAAAATCATCGAAGATCTTGCCTCCATTGGCGCAGAGAAACTTGTTATCATTCTCGATGCATGCCGGAATTCTCCCTTTGGCACCAATCAGGCCTTTGGCGCGGGTCTGGCCTTAAGTGAAGCACCGCCCAACACGATCATTTCATACGCGACAGCCCCGGGTGCGGTCGCATTGGATGGTTCGGGAGCGAACAGCCCGTTTACAGCGGCGCTTGCGTCAACCCTTGAGGGCCCAAGACAGGATTTTCGTGATGTGTTGCGCCTAGTCCGGGCCAAAGTCCGCCGTGCAACGAGTGGCGAGCAGACACCGTGGTTTCTGGATAACGTAACAGAAGAAATCTGGCTGGAGCCCAATCCTGAAATAATTCTGGACGAAGAGGTCCGGCAATCCATTTCCGGAACCATCAATCTGGCCTCTGTCACCTGGAACACAATTAACACAAGTGCCGACCGGAACGACTTTCAGCTTTTTGTTGACCTGTTCCCCGAAGATCAGCTGGCATCGGTTGCCACCCGCCAGTTGCAGCTGCTTGAACAATCCGCGATTTCCGAAATCCGGCAGCTTNATATTCCTGTCAGTGACCCCAATCAAACCGTTCCCAACGGGCTTTCAACGCTCATAACCCAATGCGATATTCTTGCGACACCGGAGCACGACCCGTTTGCGCTGGTTGATTCTGTTCCGCATGATCTCGTAAACACGCGCGCCGCGCTTCGTGCCTGCATTCAGGCCCTTCAGGATGACCCCGGCAACGCTCGGATAACCGGTTTGCTGGCGCGTGTTCTCATTTTGGACGGTCGTTACGATGAAGGCAATTTCTACTTTCAGCTCGCCGCTGATCGTGGCTACAGCCAAGCCTATGGCGGGTTGGCAGAAGCCTACCGCATTGGTCGTGGTGTCGAGATTGACTATGAGACAGCAGCCGCGTTTATTCGGCAAGGGGCGATGGCAGGCAATGGTGGTTTGCGTGTGGCTCTGGCGGAATATTACAAGCAAGGTTGGGGCGTGCCGCAGAGCTATGCGGAGGCCCGCCGCTGGTATGAAATCGCCGCAATGAACGGAAGGTTCAATGCCTATACCGCTCTTGGAGATATCTACCGGCGTGGACAGGGGGTGGAGGTAAATTACCCCAAAGCCCTTGAGCTTTATCTACACGCTGCCGCGAACGGCGAAACCGACGCGATGAACAACGTTGGCATGGCCTATCTGCGCGGTGAAGGCATTGATTCAAACCCTCAGCAGGCCATTTTCTGGCTGACCCGCGCTTCTGGTGAGGGCAACCCTTATTCAGCATTTCACTTGGGTCGGATGTTTCGCAAAGCCTGGGGCGTTGAAAATGACCCCTTGCAGGCATTGGCGTATTTCAAACTTTCGGCACAGCGAAATTTTGTAAATGCGTATGAAAAAATAGGCTTGATGTATGAGGGCGAAAACGGGATTCCCGCAGACCTTCCGCAAGCCTATGCCAACTATATTATCGCCTATGAAGGTGGGCTTATTCGAGACACAACCGGATCTCGCAAGGTTTCCGAGGATTCAGCTGAACGCATGGCTGCGCTTCAGCAAAGTATGACCGCCGAACAATTGGAACACGGCCGGGCGCTCGCCCAGAGTTGGATTGACGAATACGGTGTGCTCGATTTCAATTTTGTGAACCGATAATAATTTCGTCTCGGGAAAACGGCATGAAAATTCGCGACATTCCGATTGTTTTTATGTCCTTTGACGAACCGTGGGCAGATGAATATTGGGAAGATCTCCGGAGCAAAGCACCTTGGGCAAAGCGGGTTCACGGTGTCGTCGGGCTTGATGCTTGCCACAAGGCAGCATTGGATGCCGCCGGTGGGGACTGGGTTATCACGGTGGATGCAGATACGATCGTTCGGCCGTCCTTTTTTGATCAGGAAGTTCCAAAAGAATTCATCCGCCCGTATTGCCGCATAGAGTGGCCAAGCAAAAACGTGGTTAATGGGTTGGCCTACGGGAATGGTTCGCTGAAGTGTTGGCCAGCGCATATGGTGCGCACCATGCAAACCCACGAGGCCGCGCCCGAAGGCAGCGGCTCTGTAGATCACGATGTCGGCACCGATATGAAATCAACCAAGGGGAATATGCGCGCCTATCGCCCGAGTATCCAGGCCGATGTAAACCCGGCGCTCACGCCCTACCATGCCTTCCGTTGCGGTTTTCGAGAAGGTGTCAGGCTGGCGCTTGGCTATAAGACAAACACCGATACAGGCACCGACCTCAGCAAAGTGCCCGAGCGTTTGGCATATCGGTTATCCGTCTGGTGCAGCGTTGGGTCGGATTATGAGAACGGCAATTGGCTAATTTATGGCGCCCGCCTCGGGCTATGGATGATCCACTCCAGCGATTGGGACTACCGGCAGATTAATCCTATCAGTGGTTTGCGACATTCTGGAATGACCTGATCCAGCATCGTTTTGGCCCCGGCGGGTCGCGCTGCAAATACACGGATTTCACTTGGGATGAAGGTAAATTGCGGAGTGAAATTATAGCACTTGGAAAACGACTGGATCAGCACCTGCATATAGACGTTTTTGACCTCACACCCGCGGAAAGCAAGCTGTTCAAGCTAAGCGCCAATGAAACACTGGATTGGGTGCACTGCGATACTTTTGGTTACATGTATCTAAAAGGTCTGGGCGTGGACAAAGACCTGGAAAAAGCGCGGGAAATGTTCGAGATAGGGGAGACCATCGGCGTTTCCGCCTCGGTCAATAACCTAGCCCGGATGCGTCATTTCGGGCATGGTGAAAAAGCGGATCCGCTGGGCTCGATTCCACTTTATGAACGGGCGATTGAAATGGGCAACAAATTTGCGCCTTACCATTTAGCCGATCTTTTGGCCGAACAGTTCGAAGGCGATGCCACTATGGAGATGCGCGCCCAAGCCCTTAAGCAGCTTTCAGCGCAGCGGGGTTTTGACCCTGACAGGCTAATTCAAGCCGGAGCCATCAAGCAGTGAAATATCTCAAAGAATTTGATTGTCTCAGCCTGACCCCGCTCGGGGATTCTGATGTTGCCAGAATAAGAGTTGGCCGTGTATTTCCAAACGCGTTCCATGTATCCGTAGCCGATTTGGAGGCACAGATAGCAGCGCTATCAGAAATGAAGGGTGCCTATGTTTTGTTGCTCCCGCCCTATATTTTACCGTCGCATGCCTTGGCGAATGCCATCCCCGACCCAATTCTTTTAGCCGCCGAATACCGGATCGGCTGGATGTCGAAAAATGCAGTGACCTCTGAACTGGTTTCCACGCCTTCACCGGAATTATGGCTCCGCTCAGACTTAATCTCCCATATTGAATCTGAGTGGGAAGAGACAAAACCCGCGATAGCAATCATCCCCGAGTACCGGGCTGACTGGGTATTTAACACATCCTCCGGCGCTGCCTTTACTGCCGGGTTCCAGCATTTCGNCNCTNTGCAATCGAGTGCTTTAAGCGAAGAGGAGAGAAACAAAAAACTTNTGGTTGCCGCGGCCTTCGGTAGCGACGCCCCCTTTGCCGATTGGTGGCATNTGGGTATTTTGACATCTTTGCTGGGGGCAACTGAACGGGCCGCTGCATATGAAAAAGAAAAAGTTATCAATGATCGAGAGGCCGATATGCAATGTCGGTTGGCCGATCTGGTGCGGCAGGTTCAACTTGAACGCGGCCTGAGTATTCAGATTCTATCCCGCCGGAATAGTGTGTTCTTTAGACAGAACCGCTTTCTACAACCCGAACGGGCTGCCTACGAATCCGTGGCTTCGCAATACGACGAACTGGGAAAGGCGGGCGCTGAAAAAGCGCAAAAATATCGGACGGCGGCCACATGGGTTTGGGGTGAATAGAAGCCGTGCTGCAATTGCTAATTGCCCAGGATAATCGCCCGAACTTCACCCGATGACCCACATTCGATGCCGCGGCGAAAACGCCGGATTTCCCCGCCCGAAAATTGAACGGTTTGGTCGTAGACTTCTTGACCATCTGTGACCTGTGCCAACGAAATATTCACAACGTGGGATTCCCCGATGGATGCAAAAACAGCGTTATTCCTACCGGAAACAACACCCAACCTGATATCGACAGTTGTGTGCACGGCGACCTGACGGCGCAAAAATGACGAACGACCCGGGCCTGCGGGCACTTCAATTACAGCCAATTCCGCATTTGCGGGGAATATATTTGGGCTGCCACGCTCTCCGACGCTCAATCTTCCGCACGTGATCAGATTATTCGCGTTGCTTTCCGCACGGATCTCGCCTGTGGCAGCATCAGCTGAAATGATCTTGAAACCGGCCCCGCGCAACCGGTTAAGCGACGTATTAAAGCTGGTTCTATAATTTGACCCGATCTTGAACAGGGAACCATCCTCGGCTTCAAGCGACGGAGGGGCATACCGAACGGATAAATCTCTCAATTCTCCATCAACGGTGTGCGTATCGCAGCTTGCAACGATCAGAGCTAACGCGCATGCAACCAGAGTTTTTGATAATCTTCCAATCATGAGAGATGCCACTTTTCTAGTAAAGATTTCCACCGGTTTCGGTAATTTGCAACTGCGGCAGCGTGCCTGTGCTCGACAGTTCGCCAAGGTTCAGCAATAGCCGAACCGCATCTTCAATATGAACACCCGTCGGAAAGCTGCGAAGATATTCGCGAACAGCTGCGGCCGTTCCGACTGTGACAGCATAATTCCATGCGTCATCGTCTGAAACCCCTGATTGTTGTGCCTGACTGGCGGGCGTGCCGGCAAACAAGGTCACCAGAAAGGCGCGAACAAACATCGTCCATGCGGAAATTTTCTTGGTCATGTCTTCCCCTTGAATGATTTTCGGCAATCATTTTATGTTTGCAACCTATATCACGTTTTTCCGTTTCTACAAAGCTGTGTTTATACCTGACGGTCTTATAGCTGACAAAACCCGTTTATTTCTGCTTCTGCCACAAATCAAAAAGGGCTTCTGACGGCGCCCCGAACGGGATGGTTTGGACCGGCTCCCATTTGCGGACCAATATATTTAGCCGCCTTTCAAGATAGGTCTCGGCAGGCAGCGCGCCCTCTCGGTTGGCCAAGCTTTCAAATGGAGGCAAATACTCGGTGATGCATTCTTCGATTTGAAAAAACGAAATCTCCGTCTGGTCCGTAACCAATATGATGCGGTAATCTTTTTCCTTGGCAATTTTGGCCAGCGTGGAAGCGGCCGTTTTTGCCTCCTCAATCGTCTGCCCTAGAATAAGGGCGAGAATGTAGCGTTTTGTTTTTGGTAAACCCGCCAATTTGTGCCCTTCGGGTGCAGTCGCCTCAATCGCGGCTCGTCCGGCAGCACTGAAGAGGAAACGCGTTCAAAAAATTTTGCCATGATACAGTTCCGGTTATTAGTTTTGACTTAAGCGCATTTTCGATAGTAACTGAATACTCCAATCGCCGTAAACAGGTTAGGTTTTTATGCAATTTGATATTGTTACAATCGGAGATTTTCGGTTTCCGGGGGGGACGTCGACCTCGATTGCGTCTGAAACAGCCATTCTGGCGAAGGCGGGCTATAAAATGGGTCTTATCTCAACAGCCGGGTCGGTGTTGAATTATCCCCACCCCATAAATCCGGAAATTCGCGCGGTTCTGGATAACGGGCACGCAGCCCTCCTGCCTCATGGTCAATACGCTGAGGCCCGTCTGTGTTTGCTCCATCATCCACAGGTTTTTCAGCAATGGCCCCAACAAGCTTGGAACGTAAAGGCTGATGAAACACGGCTCATTGTCCATCACCCATTGCTGGATGGAGACGGTAATCCTTTTTATAACTGGTCAAAGATCAATACCGTCGTGCAGGATATGTTTGACGATGTAAGCTGGGCACCGGTGGGACCAAAAGTTCGGGAGCAGTTCTCGCGGGTCGACAACCCTCCGCCACTGCACCCTCAAGACTGGACAAATGTTCTAGATATCGAGGACTGGAAACTGCCCCGTGATGGTTATATGGGCGCAAGGCCCGTTGTTGGCCGCCACAGCCGCCCTGACCCTCTAAAATGGCCCGAAGACCGGAATAGCTTTTTGCAAGCCTATCCGGCGGATAAACAGCTCGACGTGAAGCTGATGGGGTATGGGNCAGAGCTAGAGGGTGTTGTTGGTAAAAAACCGGCGAATTGGGTAACATTGCCTTTTGGCGCAATGCCACCGAAGGCCTTTTTGGCATCCATAGATTATTTTGTGTATTACCACCACCCGCGATGGGTCGAGGCNTNCGGNCGCTCCATTCTTGAGGCGATGGCCACCGGTGCTGTNGTNGTTCTGCCACCTCATTTCGAGCCGTTATTCGGGCGCGGTGCCATTTACGCAGACCTCCAAGATGTTGCGGATACTCTAAAATCGCTTCACGCAGACCCTGCAAGATATTTGGCACAAAGCGCGCGCGGTGTTGCTGTCGCTCGAGTAATCGCCGGGCCGGAGGTGCTGATAAACCGCGTGCGCCAATTGATTGGCCCGCCGGCAAAGGAAAAGAGGGAATCAAAACCAGCCACGGTGCGGCGGCCCAAAATTATGTTTTTCACCTCAAACGGGGTTGGCATGGGGCANTTAACCCGCTCGCTGGCCGTNGCCCGCCGGCTTCCANANTCGGTNGAGCCGGTTTTTCTGACTCTCTCCAAAGCGTTTGGATTGGTACAGCGCGAAGGCATTTATGCCGAATATCTACCGTTTCACAAGGCTACGGGCACCCACCCCGAAGAATGGAACATTCATCTGGCCCGCGAGGTGCGCGAGGCACTTGCCCTTCACAAGCCGGATGCTTTTGTTTTTGATGGCAATGTTCCCTATAGCGGCATGTTGCATGCGCTGGCTGAATATCCGGCAATCTGGAAAGTGTGGATGCGACGCGGCATGTGGGCCCCTGGTAGCGGGGAAGACACAATCATGCGGGAAGCTTCCTTTAATGCGGTGATTGAGCCCGCAGATATTGCTGATCATTGGGACAGAGGCATAACGCAGAATTTCCAGTCCAAAACCTATAAGGTAGCGCCCATTCGTTACCTTAAGAACCGTGAAATGTTGAGCCGCGCCGATGCCAGAAAAGAAATCGGGCTACCGCAAACCGGATTGGCGGTTCTGGTGCAGCTTGGCTCTGGCAATAATTACGACATGTCCCGCATTCGAAACCACATTCTACAGCGACTATTGTCGGAACCGGACTTACATATCGTAAATGCGGACTGGCTGATCGGAGAAGGATCCGCTGACCTGCCGGAAAGTGTAATCCGCTTGCAGGAATACCCGCTTTCCCGGCTTTTCAACGCTTTCGATTTTTCCGTGGGGGCCGTGGGGTATAACTCCTTTCACGAGGTTATAAATGCCGGTTTACCGACCTTGTTTGTACCCAATCAAAGCCCCGAGCAAGACGAGCAGATCGTGCGGGCGCGCTACGCCAAGCTTAAAGGAATGGCACGGGTTGCCCCGAGTACGGACCTGCATCAAGCCAATTTTGAGCTGGCTGACATGCTGAACTCAAACACCCGCAAAGAAATAAGGGAGGCTTGCTTGAAATCCGCATCCAAGAATGGTGCTGATGAAGCTGCCCGATACCTAGCGGAAATGAGTTTCTCCCGCCGGCAAAGGGAAGACTTTTAGGTGATAATTCCTGCCGAAACCCGCCCCCTATGTGTGGCCCCGTTTGCCGCGCTTAAGGTGGGCGCAGATGGCGGGGTCAGCCCCTGCTGCGAGTTTGTGGGGCAAGTCGGGTCACTCAAAGACAATAACCTGAAGGCAATTTGGGAAGGCGAGGAGCTGCGCGACCTGCGGGTGGCCTTGGCTTCAGGGGAAAAGGTGAAAGCTTGTTGGAAATGCTGGCAGGCAGAGGAGACAAATGGCGTCAGCTTACGCCAATCCCTCAACAGCCGTTTTGCCGACCGCCTGCCACAATCGGCATCCGATGCCGCGCTCGCACCTGACCATCCGGTCTATCTGGATATCCGGTTTTCCAACCTATGCAACTTCAGATGCCGCACCTGCCATCACGGTGCAAGCTCACGCTGGTTTAGCGACGCCAAGGCGCTCGGGCAGACGGCGGGCCGCAAAGCACTGCTTTCGGCATTTGACCCGACTCAGGATGCCCCGACGCAATTTGAAGAGATCGGAGAGAAGGTCACCGACCTCTATTTTGCGGGTGGGGAACCGTTGATGGAAAAGCAGCATTTCGACCTGCTACGGCGGCTCATCTCGCAGAAACGCACAGATATCCGGCTTTACTACAACACCAATCTTTCGACTCTCGATTTCGAAGGCAGCGACATCCTTCAGCTTTGGCAATCGTTCCGCTATCTTCATGTCGAAGCGAGTATCGATGCAATTGGAGCTGCCGGGGCTTATATCCGACGTGGTTTTGACTGGGATATTTTTCGCGCCAACCTTGATCGACTTCGTAAAGAATGCCCGCAGGTTAACGTGAATATCGGCGTTACGGTTTCGGTGTTTAATCTGCTCAAGCTTACCGAGCTTCACAGAAAATTGGTAAAAGAATGTGGCGTTAGCGCTGAATCTTTCAATTTTCACGCAGTTCAATCGCCACGTTACTACGATATTGCCACTCTTCCCAAAGACATAAAAGAGCGCGCACTGGTTCAGATAGAGGCCTATGCAGCAGAGCTAAGCGCGCAAAATCCGGAGAGTCAGGTTGCGGCACAATTGAACCATATTGTTGAACATATGAATCTACTTCCGGCCATTGCTCCGCCAGACGATACTGAAAGCCTTAGGGAACAATTTAGAGATATCACAAAGCAGCTTGATGCGCTGCGATCAGAAGATACTTTAAGCATTTTTCCCGAACTCGCCACATTGCTATAGCTTCATCGCAGCCGGATCTTGAGTGACCAAGCACCAAGCTGCGCCTATCGCGCGCAGGATGGCCGCGCGATACCATGCTTGACGCTAGTGGCGCCTCGGAATTATGCTCGTATTCATGGGCACACGGAATTGATCTTATTTTTCATACAATCAACTTGGCGAGAATGAGGGTGGTAGCGCAGGCTTCTGTTCCGCAGGTGGCGGTATTATGACTTACCGACCGGATATTGACGGTTTGCGCGCGCTTGCGGTGCTGGCAGTGTTCCTGTTTCACGCGCATGTTGCGCCGTTCACCGGCGGGCTTGTGGGTGTTGACATATTTTTTGTTATTTCAGGGTACCTGATCGCCACGATCCTGATGAAAGATCTGAGCCTCGGGCGGTATCACTATTTCGGATTTCTTTACCGAAGGGCGCGCCGGATTGCGCCGGCACTTCTGGTCATGGTTGTCGCCACTATTCCATTTGCGTGGGCTTGGCTGCTGCCGCGCTATATGGTTGAATATAGTAAATCTTTTATTCCGTCCGCCCTGTTTTACCCAAATATCCAGCTCAGCAATAATGTTCACTATGCCGCGTCAACCATCGACACGCACCCGCTTATCCACACTTGGACGCTGGGCGTAGAGGCGCAATTTTATTTGCTGTTTCCGATTGTATTTGCGGTTACTTACCGCAAGCTCCCAAAAGCGCTTCCATATGTGCTGCTTGGTCTGGCTGCCTTGAGTTTTGCTGCCATGCTTTGGCAGCACTACGACAACCCTGTCGCCACTTTCTTTTTGTTTCAGTACCGCGCGTGGGAGTTCCTTGCCGGCGCGCTTGTCGCTACAACGCTTGGCCAACGCAGTTTCAAGGCCGGGGGCGGCTTGGCGCTGATTGGCTTGGCAATGATTTTGGCAGCCGTTTTTATGCTTGATAAAAACACCCCGTTTCCTTCAGCTATTGCGCTTCTGCCGGTTGCCGGAACGGCGCTGGTCATCGGTTTTTCGGCACCCGGAAATTTGGTTTATAAGCTTTTGTCATTCAAACCGGCTGTGGCCTTGGGCTTGATCAGTTACAGCTTCTACCTCTGGCATCAGCCGGTGCTTGTCTTTGCCCGAATGCGCACGATCGGCGAGCTCAGCCCGGGGCTGACCGCCGCCTTGTTTGCGCTATTATTGGGTCTTTCCTATCTGAGTTGGCGGTTTGTGGAGCAGTATTTTCGCGGCAACCGGCAATTTGGCATCGGGGCAAAGCTCCTTCAGGGGCTGGCGGTTTGCGCTGTAGTGGCTGCCGGTTTGGTTCTAAAGGCACAGGTTATGCCCTCCTGGGGGGCTCCCGAGCGTTTTAGCCCGGATGTTGTGCGCGCCCTTGCCGGAAGGGCGGACTACCCGTTTATGCGGTCAGGGTGCCTGAATGGCGGGTTTGAACGTGCCCTGCCGGTTTCCTCGCCCTGTCGATTGGGGGTTCGTTCGGAACAGCTGGATTTTATTCTGATCGGTGACTCCTTTGCAGAAGCGCTCGCCCCCGGGATTTCACTGGCTGCCGAGCAAGCCCAAAAATCCGGGCTGTATTGGGGGGTCGCGGCCTGCCCGCCGGTGATCGGAATGACTGGCTCTTGGTTTGCCACAAGGAACCAATGTACGAATTTCAAAGATGAGATGGTCGAACGCGCCGCAGCATTAAACCCGGATCTGGTAATTTTGCACGGGCTTTGGATATCAATGAATAACCCTGCTTTGATAGGGGCCTCCGGTGCAGGGAGCGACGAAACAATATCGCTTTTCAGCGCGGCGATGAAAAACACGATCAGTGCGTTTCAAGACGCTGGCATGGAAGTAGCTATCATTTTCCAGAAACCCGCCACCCCATTCTTTGTGCCGGAAAGGCTGGCCAAGATGATGCTTCTGGGGATTGAAGAGGAACTGGTCGCTCCGATGCCATCGAACTGGTACAGGTATCCGATGAACGTGGTGCTGCATGACCCTGAGGTTATGCAAGGGATAAAAACCTTTGACCCCGCAGACATATTTTGTGATTCCACCGTTTGCGAAGTTGTTATCGACGGCCATCCGTTAGTTCGGGACCGCGGCCACATGACAGGTTTCGCTGCACGATACCTTGCCCCCTATATGCAGGAGGTTATTTGGCCGTGAAATTGAGACGAAGCGTCANCACTCAATAAATGCCGAAGCATTCAATGCTGCAATAGGATCGTTCAGCATTGGCAATTCCAAATTCTCACCCCTTGACCCTCTCTCCCCTTTCGCCTACATATCCCCCAACTTACGGAAGCTTTAGATCTTCCGGTCCTCGTGTGTGAGGATCGCCACCAGTCAGCGTGTTACGCCCACTGGTGCGTTTGTCGTTTGTTTTGGGCCTTGAGGAGGGCTGCGCATGTTCGAGAATCTATCTGATCGCCTAAGCGGCGTCTTTGATAAGCTCACCAAGCAGGGTGCGCTCTCGGAAGCGGATGTGGCGACCGCGCTGCGCGAGGTTCGCGTGGCTTTGCTGGAGGCGGACGTTTCCTTGCCAGTGGCGCGGGACTTTGTGAAAGCGGTTCAGGCCAAGGCCGAGGGGCAGGCGGTTACCAAGTCGATCACGCCAGGGCAGCAGGTTGTTAAAATCGTCCATGACGAGCTGATCTCGGTATTGGCAGGGGATGATGCCGACGCGGGCACCCTGAAGGTGGATAACCCACCTGCGCCCATTCTGATGGTTGGCTTGCAGGGTTCGGGTAAAACCACAACCACGGCCAAACTTGCCAAGCGTTTGAAAGAAAAAGACAATAAGCGGGTTCTGATGGCTTCGCTCGATATTTACCGGCCCGCGGCGCAGCAACAGCTTGCGGTATTGGGTGCACAAATTGGCGTGGATACCTTGCCGATTGTGGCGGGCCAGACCGCTGTTCAGATCGCCACGCGGGCCAAGCAGCAAGCCACTTTGGGCGGCTATGATGTCTTTATGCTCGATACCGCCGGCCGGCTCTCAATTGACGACGCTCTGATGACCGAGGTCGAAGCGGTGCGCGAGGCCACAAAGCCGCGCGAAACGCTTTTGGTCGTGGACGGGTTGACCGGTCAGGATGCGGTGCACACTGCCGAAAACTTCGATGAGCGGATCGGGGTTTCGGGCGTGGTCCTCACGCGGATGGACGGCGATGGCCGCGGCGGTGCGGCGCTTTCGATGCGGGCGATCACCGGCAAGCCGATTAAGTTTGTTGGCCTTGGCGANAAGATGGACGCGATCGAGGANTTCCACCCCGAGCGAATCGCCGGTCGCATTTTGGGCATGGGCGATATCGTCAGCCTAGTTGAAAAAGCGCAGGAAACCATCGAGGCCGA
>JGI24723J26617_10001776_pt1 | contig 18399 bp, 15 predicted proteins | sample Cruoilmetagenom6_FD_26617 | JGI IMG/M metagenome (IMG submission 26617)
CACAGATAAGTTAAATAAGCCATTATATAAGTGATATGACACTATGTCCAATACTAAAGGGTATCGGACATAAGGAAAGTGCCTATTGAATCCTCTAACATTATTGTTGGACGTCCAACTAAACATTTGAATTTTAGGTTCTCACAAGCCCTAGTTTCCAACTAACCCCCTGATTTTTTTGTCCAGCGAGATTTAAGCTAGTTGTTACTGTAGAATATTAAAATGCCCAATATTACAAATAAGGATGTATTCGATAAAGCTGATGAGTATTATCACATTCATGTCGATCAAATATGTAAAACTGTAAATATAGAATCTATTCATAAAAATCATCAGTTGCTGAAGTCCAAGTTCAATCATTACCAAAATCAACACTGGAAATTTAATACATTCCATTGGGCTAATGATGTTTTACATTTAGCTGATCAATTAATTTTTGGTTACACCAAATTAAAAAGTCATTACTTAGCTTACAAAGAATTTACTACAGACGGTGAATCTCCTTCAAATACATATGGACCAGTGAGCTTTTACTCTGACTCATGTATTTTAAATTTATATTCAATGAGGGACAAAATTAGTTTGTTAGTATGGTCTTATTTTCACCCGTTTAACCCAAAGGTAAAAAATGAAGTTCTAACCTATTTAGATATTGTAAAAAGACTAAAGGCTCCAAGAAACTTTGGGTTCAATTTTAATGGCCAAAATGAATATGTCACAGCCTTAAACGAAATGAGCAAAGGTAATAATCAATTTTTACTACTTGAGAAATACAGGCACTACAAAACACATCGTTGGGAACCTAGAATTGAAATTTATGGCGTTAAAAACCACCATGGATTTCCATACTCTATAGTTGAATATGAAAACGATGATGTGAGTCCATCTATAGAATATAAAAAGATTGATGAAGTGATTTGGTCTTATTCTAAAGTTGATAAGCTAATTTTAGATTGTATGGTTAATTCATTTAGGTCAGCATCATTATGTTTTGATCTTCTATCTAATAGGACCTGCGGGCGGATTCTAACCAAAAGTTACGGTCTGCCCGTTAAACTCCTCTACAAACCGAAACTTTTAGAAACGACTAGTTTTTAAATATCATCAATAAAATAAGTACCATTGGGTAATACATGCTTAAATGGCAGCAATGAAATATGTTTAAGTGTTTCATCATCAATTATTTCTCCCTGTTCACGAAGTTTATCAACTATATCGCTTATTTTCTTTGTATTCCAATATAAAATCGCATTTGAAACTAAACTAAGACAGCTGGCTTTATTCATCATCTCTTCGTAATCACCTACGGTGAACTCACCTTGATTTGCAAAGAAAATCCATCTGGGCAACTTATGTCGATATTCTCCTTTATTTAATTGAAGTTGCACTCTTCTCCTCAAATCCTTATCAGTGATATATCTTAAAATATATTGTGTTTTAATTATTCGACCTAAATTCCTGAATGCTTTGGATAACCTATCAGACGGTGATCCATTCATTAATCTTTGAACGATGACATGAGCTGGGGCTGTTCGCTCGATTAAGGACTTTGATACATGAGCCATTGAATTCCATTGCTCTTCAATAATATCAACTTTTGCTGTTTTATTTAATAGTGACGCAAAATCGCCGTGCTTCATATCTGGGTCTACTCTATATAGCTGCTGGTCTTTTAAGTCTCTAATGCGTGGCATAAAATAGAAGCCCAATAAATAACATAAAGCAAAAATGATCTCGGTATAACCATGTGTGTCTGTGGTGTGCTCCCGAATCTTTAAAATTGTATTGTTCTCTAATAATCCATCAATTACATAAGGTGCTTCTCTGGGCGAGCAAGAAATTATTTGCGTGCCGTAAACAGATAATTTATCTGAAGCATGAGAATATATCCCAATAGCTTTTTCATAATAACCAAAATACCTGGGATAATATGATGAAATTAAGCTATCAGCTCTCACTTTAAATCTCTGAGCATCAGATGATGATAAAGTCCCGGAACCATGGATTTCACTGAAAGGTAATAGATGATGCTGGTTTACTATTTCAGCACTGGCTGCTTTGATAGATTCTTCTTGGACATAGTTTTGCAACACATACCTGATCATATCAACTGATAAATCGTTTACACTTGAACTCATTGAAACAACGCCCAGATTTGTTGCTTGACAAATAATTGATGCAATTAATGTTTTGTAAAAACTTTTTGGTCGTGAATGGTGTTTTTGTAATGGCCTAAAGTGTTTTGTGAAGTTTGTATCCTTATCAACTTCTATTAAAAGCTGTTCAATACGAATACTAGGCATACTCATATCTATCGCTTTTTGAATTCTGTTTACATTTTGAGGTATTTTTGCTTTGTCATACCTTTTTAAATGCAACTTACCATTTTTAATAGTTGCAAAATCGTCTTCTTTATAATTTTTTAGTGACTCATTTAATGAACCTTCAAAGTCATCGAAAAGTTTTGATCTAATGTGTTCTTGAGTTGGCAGGTTCAATTCTTCAAACGTATCATCGATAGTTTCCTCCCATTCTTGTTGATTTATCAATAAGTTTTCAAATGACACATGTTGTTTGCTATTGGGAAGAAATAAATCACCGGATCTAAATGCATCTTTCATTGCTATAGCTAAACTTAATTCCCAGGCGTTTCTTTTGAGTTTGCCATCTTTGTCTTTAATTGATAGCCTTAGTTCACGTGGAATAAAATTTGTGGGAGAGTTTGATGGTAGTTCGTTAATTTCACCTTTATCTACTTGCCGAACTATTTCAATTGCATCAATTAAGTACTCTGAACCTAGTTTTGAATTAAATGGCAATTTGATAAAGTTCTTAAAATACTTTCGAAATGCACCATAATTAGATATCAATTTATTCGCATATCCATGCTCTTCAAGTTGTTTTAAATGTTGCAGATCACTTAATGAATCAAGTAGTTTTCTTTCGCTTATACACTCCCAAATACTCTCTTTTGTTATGGGTTTATCAGTGGGCCAATCAAGGACTAATTCGCTAACATCTAAAACAGTATCTATAGCTTTTTTTTGACGTTTTCTGAAATGCCTGAATTCTGCTTCATATTTTCTTTTTGACTTTCTTATTAAATCCATGACGAATTGATCATGCATTTTAATTAAGTTGTCTAATAGAGCTTTTCGTGCCTCAAATAGAAAACACACCATCATGGCATACTTTTTTTTTAATTTAAGTTTCAAAATATCATTTGCTGAATACCGTTTGGCCACTTCGTAAAGGTAGGTTGTAAATTTTTGATCAAAAACTATACCTTTGAAATCATTAATTCCGGTATCATCTAATATCTTGTATCTTGCTAAGAATGAGTTAATTGATTTTATAGTAGCTGATGGTGGGTACTGTTTGAGCCTATAAAACAAAGACTTTTGCTCACCTGGCTCAACAGTCAGCAAATCATCAATTGATGTTTTTAATGGTATGGGCAAGCTATCATAGATATTGGTATATAAACTATCATGAACTTGTGAGCACACTTTGTTAATAAGTCTTTCTAGTGTTGAAAACCCTGGTTTTATAACATTTTGAAAAAGTAGAAAATTTTCGGCCTCGACAAATAGCTCATCTGGTAATTTACCCTTTAGTGCTCTTTTTTTGATCCATCTTGTCAATTGTTTTTGAGCAGTTTCATCATACTTTCTGAATCCTAAATGGTTTAATATTTTTTTACGTTGCCGAGTAACAGTTGCCTTCCTGGAAGGCTTGTTAAGCTTTAAAGATGGAGGTAATTTTAGCTGTTTATTTAAATAATTTATTATCCTGGGTGACAGGTTTTCGAAATCATTTGTAAACCTACCACTGATTCTAATCACACATAATTGTAAAGCAACGAAAAGTCGTGAATTTATATTGAATGAGTTGACTAGCCAGATATCTGATTCAGAAATAGTCCAGTCTCTGACCATTTCCTCATCAGAGTAATCCCTATCAAACAGCTTTTGATAGTCTGTACTGCGTTGATTCAGGAAAAGGCTATCACTCATGATGATCTTAATACAAGTTAATTGATAGATTTTATGGACTCAACGACATCATCTAACTCCTTTTTATATGTCGCCAATTTTTCAACTATTTCAGTAAGACAGTATTGAACGTTGTCATGCAGCCTCTCAGTTTCGATTAGATTTAGTTTGGTCCCTATATTTTTAAGATCTTCTTGCTTACCATTTAAAAATGAATTGATATCATAGTAACAAACGGTCAACAAATATTTGCCAATTCCACTGGCCACTTCCATGAGCTCTTCATCATTTAAGTCACTTATTAACTGGTCAGAGCGTCCTAATAATGCATTCAGTTTCTTTTGTACTTTGAAAATTATTTCAAGAATTTGATGATAATTTTCATCGCTTAATTGTACGTTTCTTAAATATTTATCTCTAAAATTTTGAACTTTATCCCTTACCTGTACAATCAACTCTTCTGGTCCAACCCTAGTGCTTTCTACGAGTTTTGAAAGTGAATATAGCGTCTTTGCCAGTTGATTTAAATCATCATCAAATTTGTAAGTTTCAGCTACATCTGAAATTGCAATTTCTCTTAGCTCATTTGCAATTTCACCCAGTTCAGATTTCCACAAATCAGACCAAGGATTTACTTGACGATGTTTGGCTTGGTCTAAAACTATCAAGATATCCCTCATGTAGTTAACTAGTTTGCATGAAATATCCTTCTCTGGATCTATAACTCCAGTAAAGTGCTGTTCAAAGAATTTATAAACACTAAACGGATCAGCTGGCCTAGCTTCAGTATTGAACCTCATATATGGGACATTATTGGTGTTGTAATAAACGGGCTCTGGTCCTTTAGGAATTATCATTGCTAAAACGACTAGATTCTCAATCAGCAAAAACTCAAAAGAGACATTGATTGGTGGTTTAGCACTACCACTACAATATCCCTCCAGTTTTTGAATCATAGCATCCCGAACTTTATTGTCCTTACCATTTGGAATTCCAACGACTTCTTTGGTTTTGTCATCAACGCCAATTAAAATAACCCCATCAACAGAAGTTGCAAATGCTGCAATCTCTTTAGTTAGTCTTTCTGGTCTTTCTATTATTTTTTTAAATTCAAGTGTATAGGACTCCCCCTTGGGAATGAGCTTGGCATATTTTTCTGATAGCTCCACATTCACCCATTTGGGGTACTGAATTGATTTTCCTGACATTTCCTGTTCCCAGCTTACATTTGTTAATTTTGGCACATCATCTTTTATGGGTAAATAAAATGTTCGTTTTGTTTACTTTATAGTTAAGTTTTCACTCAGACCCAATACTTCGCTTATCAAAGTAAATAAACTTAGTAAATAAAACTATGATAACATACTTAAGATTTAATTGAGTATATTTACTGTCAAATGAAAATCGGCTACTGTCGTGTATCGACTAATGATCAAAATTTAGATTTGCAAAAAGATGCGTTAAAAAAAGCAGGATGCAAAAAAATTTTTGAGGATGTTATTTCAGGTGCAAAATCCAAAAGACCAGGGTTGAATGAAATAACTGAATATGCCCGTGAAGGAGATTCAATCGTAGTTTGGAGGTTGGATAGACTAGGACGTTCTCTAAAAGATCTGATCAACATTGTTGGTAAATTTGAAACTCGTGGCGTTGAACTGGAAAGTTTACATGAATCGATAAATACTAAATCAAGTTCTGGAAAGTTGTATTTTCATATGTTTGCCTCATTAGCTGAGTTTGAACGTAATATTATTTCTGAAAGGACCAAAGCAGGTCTAGATGCTGCAAGAGCGAGAGGACGTTTAGGTGGTCGCCCAAAAGGGTTAAGCAAATCAAAAAGAAAGCATGCTGTTGATCTTTATAACTCAAAAGAAAAGTCAATCAAAGATATTTGCGAAATTATGAGCATCTCAAAGCCTACTCTTTATAAATATGTGGAGGAATTTAACAGATGAAACAAAGTAGCTGGCACTTAATAACTTCCAAGTCTTTCTACATTACAGTATGGGAAATTCAAAGTGTAGAGTCGGAATATAAAGCATCTGTTTTGTTCTTTTTTTAATTTATCTGCTACACTAACTGCATATGAAACATACGATATAGTTTAAAAGGATTGTTCCTATGAAAAAACACACTTTTATTTTTACACTAATAACTATTGCTATCAATGTCAATAGCCAAACAATATTGATCACTAACATTGAGGCTTCTGGCGGTGGTTCTCCACCACCAACAGCCTACCAAATCAATGAAGTTACTATCGATTTTGATGGGCTTAAAGAGGTACCAGATTCTTTAGAAATTGATTTTCCTGACCTCAGTTCTACCATTGTTCCCATCAGTAACTTTATCCCAAGGAATGGTTTTACCGTCAGGACAGAGAACGACCCACCTGGCACACCACCAGTTTACCCAACACCGGGTGTACCCAATGATGAACTTGACTACCTCTGGATGGGCTCTAATAACGAATATGATGTGATGCTCAGCGTTACTCAAGGACACTTAACCGGGTTGATTACAGGAAATGTAAAACGATACGGCATAGAGAAAACACCAGCCGATACTTACAATATGATTGATGTTAGGCTGGAGGGTTATCCTGCTCAGGATGCTTTGGAATTTGAATCAACCAACGCAGTTAGCCCGCTCATTAAAAACCAAATCATCTTGGGTGACGATATCAAAGAGTTTGTCATGTTCAATGAAGATTACACTGGTACCTCCACAGCATACACGCCAATTGATATATTGGTTTTTTATATGGATTAGGCACGGATTGATGCCGGTGGAGCCCCTTTCGATATCAATGATACAGAAGATATCGAAGCACTGGTATTGGCATCGGTAGACCACACCAACGTGGCATTGAGTAACAGCCAAACCAACACCAGAGTTTATCGCTTGTTCACTGTAAACCTGCTTTCAGGATTCGCATTAACTGGAGATTATATAGATGATAGAAACAGATTTACTATTGATCCATATGTTAAATACATTCGCAATCTTGTTGGTGCAGATGTCGTGACCTTGATGGTAGGAAACCCATCCGTTAATTTTACCCTTTGTGGAGTAGCCTTTGTGCAAACCTACCCCCAATGTGACAACACCCCACTACAAGGTTGTGGTGTTGGTGAAGACTTTGAGGATTTTGCTTTCAATATAGTTTCACAACAGTGTGCGGTTTATGATGACTCATTTACTCATGAGTTTGGGCACTTAGTTGGGGCTAATCATGTACCCATTGAAGTCCCAAATATAGGGTTTCAACTGCCTCCAGGTTGGGTTAATGCAGTTTCTTCCAACGGGTATCCTGAGGCCTTTGCTGAGCTTGTCGATAACACTTTTGCTTCCATCATGTCTATTAATTTTGCTACCCCAAGGCGATTGTACTTTTCAAACCCAAATATCAATGTTAATGGAGTTCCTACGGGTAATATCAACACCAAACACAATGCCAAAATTATTGATGATCTATCACCAACCATGTCTGATTTTAGAGTAAGGATGGACTTTATATTTAGCAATGGATTTGAGTAACAATGAAAATTATCACTGCCATCAGCTTTTTACTATTCTTGTCGGTTTCTTGGTCTGGTAGTATCGATTTGAGTGTTGAAGTTAATCCATCATCCATCAGCATAATAGAGAGTGTGGAGATTGGTGAGTTCAGCATCACTCTAACCAACCATGGGCCAGATGCTGCTGGTTCAAGTTCTCCCATTTCATTTCCAATATCAATTGATACGAATATCATTTACTTTGAAGCAGGGGTGCCTAATGCTGGGTTTGCATCTAATCCTGACATTATTGACGATTGTTTATTCTTTCCCTATGTGCTTGACCCACTTCCTGGAAACCCTGTAGGTATTATTTATTCATTTTTTACACCTGTTATTCCTGCAGGTGAATCAGTCACTTGCTATGGGTTGTATTACACTAATTTTGACAATGGCATCAGAACAGTCGAATGGAGCCCATCAAGTGTTACAGACAACGATACTGACCCATCCAATGATATTTCTTTGATGACATTTCGGGGATTTGTAGCGCCAGTTCCAAGCTTGACGGTGTATGGGATTGTTTTACTAGCATTGATGTTTTTAGGTATGGGTTTTAGGTTTTCAATTAAACCGTAGCATACGTTTCCGTACCATTGGACTTCAACCCCTAAATTAAGAGGTCAAATGTTTAAGGCTCAATTCATGTAAAAAATGATAAAGATCAGCCACTTAACTGACATTTTTAAAATTTTGTTGCGAATCCCGGCCATACCCCAATTGGGGTCACAGAGAATAAAAATGGGATCAACTATCCTATTAAAACTCTGTTAGATGTAGCAGATAAATCTCTTTATGAGATTAAAGCCAGTGGTAAAAACAATTTTGCAAGTGGTGATACAAGTAATTTAGCTGTTGCTGGTATTTCTAGTAATTTTCTTAAACCAATTTGAAGCTAATTAATCCATAACACTTTAATGTATGTGAAAAATGAGTAACCAAAATCAAGTAATTCAAAAATGTAATGAATGAATCAGGCTTTATCACTTTACTAGGAATACTGGTTGCGGTCTACCCACTATTACCTAAAGAAAAAAAGCTAGAACTGAAATTTTATCTAACCAGGTTTGATTGGTTGGTAATCATAATTTTAGGCTTAGTAATTCACTTTATTATATTCTTTGATTACTTTAAAACTTTAGACTTTCAAACCCCCGAATTTATTAGAGATTCAAATTTAAATAGAGATCAATATGTATATTTAGTGTTTTTGATTTTGGCTGTTTACCTATTTATTCGTTCAAAGTTTGTTAGCATTAACAGATTTAATATAAAAGCTGCAAATTTACTTTTTGAGGAAGAGTTAAATCAGCGCAAGTATTATGAAGTATTTAACTTACTAAAAAATCATTTTAATGACTTAATAAAAATTGAGAAAAACTTAAATTTAAGGAACAAGATTGCCAGGTACATTGCACCACTAAACCCGTTTGAAATAGTTTTAGATAAGAAAAATCCAGGCTTTTTAGACCGTAACATACCGAACGTTCTGAAAAAATTGTCTGAATTTTTCAAAAGCCCAGACCAGGGTCAACAATATGCTACAAACATTTTAAATAGATTGTTTTCTAACAAAGAGTTTATTGAATACACAGCATTAAACCACCCGTACTCAGCATTAACATTCTTTAATTGCTCTCATCACAGAATGGAAGCATTTTTAAGTCATTTCTTTTCAACATTATTTGACCATAAAAGTAGTGTGCTTTACTTTGAGCTATCTAATTACAGCAGTATTGGGCCAGGGAGGTTTAATATTCATGAAAGTAATAAATTGCTTTACTTTTTATTTGACGATGTAAAAGTAAGCAGGAAATTAAGAATTTACAAACCAGTTGGAGACAAGATAACAGAATTATTAGAAAATGATGAGATCCTAATAAAAAACTATAACAAACCCTCTTTAAAATATATAAAACTTGACCAAGAAAAGTGTCCAATTGTCATAGGAACCACATTTTTTTCTTTCATGATAAATGAATCTATGCATCAAGGCCTTAAAGATCATATGTGGTTGGCATACTTTAGGACTTTTATAAAAACAATATTAGAAAATTTAAACCCAGATAATGATGCGAATATTGAAGATGAGTACCCAACCCCATTCCATTATTTGATATATCATATTTTTCAAATAATGCTCGGCTGGTATGATGACTATGAACATGTTATTGACAAAGACATCATATTGTATGAAAAAGAATGTCTCAGCCCAGAAGGTCGATCCATTGTTAAATCAAATTTATTAACACTTGGAAATATAACTTATTTGACGATGTCGAATAACAAATTAAGTTATGAATTCAAAGTATATATTTTTGAAATTATTATGAGACGTATAGATAAAAAATCTACTCATACTGATTATCTCAAAATAAATGATCTGTTACTAATGTCAATTATTAACGATGGAGCAAATAACAGAAAGGACAGCGACTATATAGCTTTATTGAAAGATATACTTTGTGAAAGCGACTTTTATGGACTAAGTAGCGCTGAATCTCTTCAAAATCTACTTACTTAAATCTTGTTCTTACATATTCGGAGAGTTACGCTTTTAAGCCATAAAATCTCTTCAGACCGTAACATTTGGTAAGAATCCGCCCGCAGGTCCTAATACTGATGTTTATAATGGGAAAGTTGAAATTGAATAACGTAGTTGCCCTATTTCTTGACCATGCATATGAAGCCCTATAAAATACATTATAGGGCCTCTTTAAACTGAAAATATAATGCCAAATTTAATACATGGGGTTTTGCGCACTTTCCCTCGATAAGTTACATTAAACCACTTATCTAGCTGATATTAAAGCTTTATTTTGAACATGAAATTTCGAATCTATAAATTTGTTGATCCATGAGTTTTTGCTCTGGCTTCTTGAGTCAGTTCAACCAATCGAATTCTGATGTCTTTGGAACTTTTTGCCAACTCATGGTATGCTAAGAAAAAATTTTGACAGCCATTGGCTCTGATGGCACACCCATCTGGGTATAAATGAGTCATACAGATTTCATCTGCCTCAAATTTTTTAAAATAGGAACACATCAACTGCATCGCATCTTTGTGATCTTCATTCATGTGTTCAATGGCTGGCTGTTCATTTTCTAACCAATCTGGAATGGGTAAAATAAATTGATTACAATCCAACCAATAAATCTGACCAAAGCCACCAATGTACCTGACATGTTCTACTTTTAACCGGTAAAAGTTGAAATCATGTGTGTCTTGATATTTTCTACTTTCAGGAAACTTCAAATAAAATTTTTCAGCAATGAACTCACACTCACTTTCTGATACCAATTCCGCATGACCCAGCAATGTGAGTCTGGCACCTGCATTGATGTCATCATCACGTTCTTGGCTGACCAGTAAGCTGATTTTATTATCGTGTTTAATATTTTTGGTGTGCTGTGCCAAATGACTGATGTAAATAATTGGGTGGCCCTGATGGTCAGTCATGTATGTGGTAACAGATCCAAAAGGGTATCCACTTTTACTGTGAGAATGGGTAGATAACATGGCTTTTTCACTGCTGCGTAACAATGTTCTTGCTACTTTAATCGCTTTGTTNATTTTACTCATAGGAATTAATTGGTTGGATTGTTAATAATAGGAATGGCTGATTGACCGTGATACGAAATTGCAACATCCACATCAAAAACTTGTTTCATCATGTTTTGTGAAATCACTTCTTGTGGTGTTGCTTGAGATACTAACTTACCTGCATCAATCACCCATATTTCATCACAATAACTGGCTGCCAAATTGATGTCATGAATGACAACAATGCTGCTTAAGTTAAAAAATTTAAGCTGTTTTAGTTCCTTAAACAGGCTAAACTGATGTTTCATGTCTAAGGGAGCTGTTGGTTCATCGAGCATGAGGAATCGCATGTCATTGCTGGTTTGGTGCTGCATCAACTGAGCAAATATTCTGGCCAAGTGGACGCGTTGTTTTTCACCGCCTGAAAGACTTAAAAAGTTCCTGTCAGCTAACTCAATTGCTGCCACTTTTTTCAAACACTGATGGATTAATTTGTCCTGATGTTGTTTAGATGTTGCACTCATGGCAAAACTCATGCCAACCACATCTTTTACAGGAAATGGAAAAGTTAAATGCGATTCCTGTGGCAGTGCGGCCCTGATTTTAGCCAGTTCAGCTGGAGAGAAAGATTCAATTTTTTGGCCATTTAACTCAATGGCATTAACAGTTTCTAATAAGCCTGATAGACATTTAACTAATGTAGATTTACCAGCGCCATTGGGTCCAATAATACCAATGATTTTAGGTTCATTGATAACAACCGAAATATCATTGAGTAGCTGCTTAGAACCCACTATATAATTTAAATGGTTAACGCTTAAACTCATGTTATATTCCAAATGAAAGTTTTTTCTTTTGCTTGATTAACAGGATGATAAATACCGGTGCACCAATGATCGAGGTAATGATTCCAATTGGCACCTCTGCTGGTGCTGCAACCATTCTCGCCATTAGGTCTGCAATCAACATAACAGAGCCACCCAACAACATAGAATTAATAAGTAGAAAGCGGTAATCACTGCCTAAAGTGATTCTCAAGATATGTGGCACCACCAAACCAATAAAACCAATAATCCCACTGACTGAAACGGCTACACCCACGGTTAAAGCGTTTAACCACAAAAGTTGTTTTTTAACCTTATCGACCTCAATACCCATGTATTTGGCATTGGCCTCACCTAAGAGCAATAAATTCAATTCATTGCGTTTGCGCCAGATACCCCATATCGACAAGGCCAATATAGGTGATATGATTGCAATGTTTTGCCAGGTTGCAGCACCTAAGGAACCCATCAACCAGTATGTGATAAGTCGCAATGATTGATCATCTGCCATATAACTCATCAAACCAATAATGGCTGCAAATAAAGCATTCAATGCAATACCAGAAAGCAACAAGGTCACAATTTCCAGTCGTCCATTGACTTGTGCCATCTTATTAATCAACATGGCAGTGATTGCGGCCCCCATAAATGCCAAGCATGGCAGCAAGTAAGGCTTGATCGCATCGGGAACTGACCACTGGGTCATAAAAACAATACCTACCACTGCTGCCGCCGCAGCCCCAGATGAAATACCTAAAAGTCCGGGATCTGCCAGTGGGTTGCGACATATACCTTGTAATGAAGCACCGCTTATGGCCAGAGCAAATCCAATCAGGATTGCCAGCAATGCTCGTGGTATTCTGATGTTGTTTACAATAGATAAAACCATGTCAGCATCAGAACTTGGGTTTAACAAACCAGCTATAGACTTGAACAAAACCAGAAAATCAACCACAGCAGGTCCAACCGATACTGCCAGTACAAAGCACAGCAACATAAATAACACCAAAATGNCTTGATCACTGATGCGACACATTCGATCCCATATCAACATTCTCGCTGGTTTCAAATCAATACTTTCAAGGTTGGTGTTCATGATTAACCAAAGTTTCTACAGCATCATCAATGCGGGTACCAAAACCCAAGGCCAACAAAGCATCTAACACCAAAATGTCACAACCTTGATCAGCAGTCGTCATAGCTATGGTCATGTTTTGACAAATTTGTTCTTCACCACCCATGCGTTCAACCACATGCGATGGCATGATAATGACATCTGGTTTGATTTTTATTAATTGCTCTGTGCTGTATGGTTTAAAACCTTCAAATTCGTTCACAATGTTATTGATATGCGCTAAATTCATGAGCATATTTGGAACCGTGTTTTGTCCTGCAGCTACCGGCCCCCGATCACCCACATCCATCAGAAAAATACCTGTTTTCTTTGCATTCGAATTTTTCATTGATGACAACTTAATCACCACTTCGTCAATAATGTCTTGGGCTTGTTCTGTGGCATCGAAATACAGCCCGACCTCTAACAGGTATTCCTTCCATGAATCCAATGTATAGATTTCTTGCTTAAAAACCTTAACCTCAACACCAGCATTTTTAATTTGTTGTAAAGCTTCATCTGGGCCAGCACCGTTGGAGGCAATCAGATGAGTTGGGTTAGTTGAAAGTACGCCCTCAGCCGATAACCTGCGAAAATAACCCACATGGGGTTTAGCAAATGCCTCTGGCGGATAGTAACTACTGGAATCCACCGCAATGACCTGATCACCCAGACCCAACTCATACATGATTTCAGTGATGCTGCCACCAGCTGAGATGTAACGTGTCTCTGCAGCATCAATGTTGAGACTCACAGCTGTCAGCGCAATAAAAATGTACAATTGTTTCATGATCAATCCTTAAGATGCTTATGTATGATTTCTCTGGCTTTGGCTAAGCCTTTTTCGGAATCATAATCATCACTGTCCATCACTTCTTGAGCATACCCAAACAGCGGCATAAACAATGAGACGTTATCTACTTTCTTATTGATGGCCAGGGTGTTGTTTTTAGTCATTAATTCATCCCAAACCAATCTTACATCAGCCCAAAATAAACCAGCCTTTTCCATGTAATCAATACCTGGTTGAAAGTTTGTGCCTACAATTCTGCTGTATCTACCAATGCCTTCTTCTTTGGACTGATAAGCTTTCAAAGTACCGTCTTCATTTAAGGTTTTTTTCCAATTTTCTTCTTCTTGAACCCAACCAAATCGATTGATGGTGTGCCTGTTGAAACCTTCTAAAATATGGTAATCATCTCTGACACTGTATTCTCTTCTGGGTAACGGACGCTGTGTGGTGTCACTGACCCATGTTGAAAAGCTGGGATTGTGTTGCCATGTTCCGATTGATTCATACCTGGGAGAATCATCAACTTGAAATACAGCTTGCGACCAGTTACCTTTGCGTTTAGTGTCTTCAATGCTTTGTTTTCTCCATGAGTTGTTTCCTTGGTATTCCCACATCGTATCATCTTGGTATGTCCAATCTTGGCGCCAGTGTTTCATAACCATTGGTTCAGAAACACCACCTTCATCCGTTTTAAAATACATCACCATAATGTGTTGCAAACTAATAAACTCTGGTTCATCAGTGACCACATAAACATACTCTGTACCCCAAGAATGATAAGGCCTGTCACGTTCAAAGTTTTCACTGAACCCAACAGTTTCCAAAAAATTAAAGTCAACACGGTAAGGTCCCGCCATGGCTAATATGGCGGCACGATCCTGTTCAAATTTAGTGAGACCCGACTGCTGGATTTTGAGCCATCCATCATGTGGGCTATCATCATATTTTACTTCTATACCCTTGGAAGTGCCGCCTCTTGGCGTATCATCGCAGGTATTTGACAGTGCCCAACTGAACACATATTGCTCTTGTTTGTTTATACATTCATCTTTGCTTTTTTCATCATAAGCACTGGCTTGATTGAAAATTAAAAGCGAGATAATGATCATAAAAATTCTTGTCCTAAGCATATAATAACCTTCTGTAAATAGNAATGAGAATGATTTGCATTCGCGTATATTATCATTTATATTACGCAGCAAGTCAAACAAAACAAAATAAATACATGAAAAATATATTTACCATTTCGGCATTAAGCTTAGGTCTCATGATTGCTATCAATGTTAAGGCCGAAGAAGATGAAGCCGTTGATCTTGAAAAAGTAACTGTCACGGCAACCAGAACCGCTAAAGAAATTGGCGATTTAACCAACAAAGCATCAGTGATCACTGCCGAAGAAATAGAGCAATATTCACATCGCAACATAAGAGATTTAGTCAGATATGAGCCAGGGGTTGTGGTTTCAGGACTGGGACGTTTTGGGTTGAGTGGTTTTAACATAAGAGGTATTGGTGGTGACCGTGTATTGACACTCGTAGATGGTGCGCCAGTAGCGGATGAATTTTCATTTGGCCCCAACTTATCTGCCAGAAGAAATTATATTGATGTCGATGCATTAAAAGCGGTTGAGATAGTCAGAGGCCCTGCCTCAAGCTTATATGGAAGTAACGCCATTGGTGGTCTAGTAACATTCATCACTAAGGATCCTGATGATTATTTTTTAACTCATGATGACGAACATTATTTTTCTATCAAATCTGGTTTAGATTCAGTCGATTCATCATTTGATAATACTTTCACCTACGCCATTACAGGTGAGCGTCTGCAAGGCATGGTGATTGCAACATACAGAGACACTGAGGAAACTGAAACTTACTTCACTGCAGACAGAAGCACTGGGGCGGCAAGAATGTCAGCCAACCCAATAGATAACACAGAAATTAACTTATTAGGTAAATTGGTTTATCAAGCCAACGATTTACACGAGTTTAAATTAACCGTTGAGAACTATCAGGCCGATACAGACACCAATGCTTTATCACAAGTAGGTACCGTCGTATTTGGCACTTTAAAAACGTCTGTCAGAGCTGAAGACACTAGAGATCGCCAGCGTTTTGCATTGGAATACAACGGCATGCCCAGCACCATGCTTTTCGATGAAGTAAATGTTAACTTGTATGGACAAGATTCAGAATCCGAACAAAGAACTTTTGAAGATCGTATTTCACCAGCCATGGCCAATGAGTTCAGAACCAGAGATTCATTCTACACTCAAGACAATCTTGGCCTAAGGGCGAGCTTCATTAAAAACATCAGTGGTACAACCAATCAACAATTGGTCTATGGGTTTGATTATGACACCACAGATATCAAAACCTTGAGAACAGGTGAAACGACCAATACTGATACCAATACGCCTTTACCTGAATCCAGCAACTTTCCAACTCGTGACTTTCCTAATTCAGAATATGAAAGTTACGGATTCTTTGTTCAGAATGAATTGTCGTTTATGGATGACAAACTGGTTTTGGTGCCAAGTGTTAGATATGATCACTTTGAGTTAACACCAAATGCAGATGATATTTACCTATCTGGTAACACAGGATCTCCCACTCCTTCTGCCTACTCGGAATCACAATTTTCATCAAAGCTAGGGGCGATATATCGTTTTACTAATCAATGGTCAATATTTGGTCAATACGCTGAAGGCTTTAAAGCGCCACCAATAGATGCCGTTAATACAGGCTTCACGAATTTTGCTGGTGGTTATACCACTTTACCAAACCCTGATTTAGATCCTGAATCATCAGAAACCACTGAGTTAGGCATCAGGTTTCAAGGTGAGCGCCATCAAGTTGAATTATCAGCTTATCGCAGCAACTATGATGACTTCATCGAATCGCTTGCACTTCGCGGCTTTAATCCAGCAACCGGCTTACTAGAATTTCAAGCACGTAACCTTGATGAAGCTGAAATTGATGGTTTTGAATTGCGTGGTTTCTTAGATTTAGCAGAATTTAAAGAAGGCTTGCACATTCAATATGCTTACGCTCAATCTGATGGCAAAGACAAAACCACCGGCTTACCGCTGAATACAGTGCAGCCTAAATCATTGGTAGCAGGAGTTGGTTATGATTCACCTAGCGGTCGTTGGGGTACTGAGTTAATCATGACCCTCAATGAGCGTAAAACAGACATTGATGATTCGGCCATACAACCGGCCGATCCAACTGAACCTGCAATTCAAGCTTTTAATACACCTGGTTTTAGTGTTTATGACTGGGTAGGCTATTGGAATGTCAGAGAAAATATCAAGTTAAATTGGGGTGTATTTAATTTAACTGATAAACAATATTGGCAATGGAATGATGTGTTGCTTCAAGAGGCCTCATCAACATTGCTACCTCGTTTAACTCAACCAGGAAGGAATGCATCTATAACTGTAAAAGTTGAGTTTTAAAATTATTCTGGCCAGGTAATATTCTGGTCAGAATAGTTTTCTGTGATTATACCCTGATTAGCCAGTTGCAAGACTGGCTTTTTTTAATGAATCAAAGTGCCATTTGCTTTCCACAACTACTTATCAGGATTAAGGACTTGAAGACTGTGATTTTAACAGTTAAATTTCACCTAACGTCTATCTCAGAAAACGAACGTTTTATGATACATGACCTCCTGGATTTTAAATGTCCTTGATGCTTCAGTATATTTGTCTCATATACAGGTCTCATAAAATAAAGTACCATATACTCATAAACTAGACTGTAAGTGAGAATATGGGTAGAAAAGTAGGATATGCCAGAGTTTCTACTGGTGATCAAGAATTAGACCTTCAGGTAGATGCATTAATAAAATCTGGCTGTGATAAAAGTTTAATATTCACTGACAAGATTTCTGGTGCCAAAAGCTCAAGACCCGGTTTAGATGCCTGTTTGGATAATTTAGAGTCAGGTGATACANTAACAGTGTGGAGATTAGATCGGCTTGGAAGGTCAATGTCACATCTGGTAAATTTAATAGAATCACTGTTAGAAAAAAATATAGGTTTTAAATCCATTCAAGATGGTGCCATTGATACAACAACTGCATCTGGTGAATTGATGTTTAATATTTTCTCAGCCCTTGCTCAGTTTGAAAGGCGATTAATTCAAGAAAGAACCAACGCGGGATTATCAGCAGNTAGGTCCAGAGGTAAAGTGGGTGGCAGACCTAAAAAGTTAGCTAATGATCCTAAAGTTAGAATGGCTCAAGAAATGAACAAAAACAAATCGTTATCTATCAATGAGATTTGTTCTTCATTAGAGATCTCGAGAGCAACTTTCTACAGATATGTGTCTTTGAAATAACAATGCAAAATATATAAGGTAACTTATGAATGATATTAAATCGCCAATCTTCTGTGTATTTGACGACCCATACTGCCTTTGGGACCAAGATTATGTTGAAAGAAATAAAGAGTTTGTTGCTGGTATTGATGTTGAACATTTTGAATTTATCTTAAATAAATTTATTGATGATTGTAGTGGTCAAGTAATTTTGGCCACGGTTTTAGATTTTAGCCAATACTTT